>Ga0233412_10000077_pt1 | contig 52651 bp, 48 predicted proteins | sample Na_anoxic_4_MG_FD_180667 | JGI IMG/M metagenome (GOLD analysis project Ga0233412, IMG submission 180667) | Seawater microbial communities from Saanich Inlet, British Columbia, Canada - Na_anoxic_4_MG | ecosystem: Environmental > Aquatic > Marine > Inlet | place: Canada: British Columbia... | reverse complement strand
TTGCAAGTTTTTTGGTATTATTAAGTATGATGGTAATATTACCATTTCAGCGAACAAATAATATAGTTGATGGACCAGGACAGCCTCTGTTTGTGATAGCGTGGGTTATACTAATAATGTTAAATAGCAATAGATAAAAAACGGCGTTTTAAATCTTCAAGGGTGTAATATTTATTTTTTTTTGTTTATTTTTCATATTTCCAACATAAAAAGGTTTTATAATATTATCAAAATTTTCAATAAAATATTTCCCTTGATGAATAGCATATGGTTTTGAAATATATTTTAAATATAAATAATATAAATCTTTATGGTAGTATTTGAATAATATTTTTTTTAATATATAAATTAATAAAATAAAAATTATAAAATATATTAACATTTATACTATATAATATATAAATGTTAAAATCTATTCGCTTTCGGCCCCCTGAATATTCATTTTTAATATTAGCATCATGATCTCGATAATTTATCCATTCATTATTAAATTCAAGATTAATTCAAGTTATTATTATGTCTTAGCACATAAAAAATAAAATTGATAATATTAATACATTTAAATATTAACATTATTAAATTATTATAATATAATGAGTAATACATTAATATCTGACCTATTATTAGAATTAGCGAAACAACGTGAAGAAGATGGTGATAATTGGCGTGCACGTAGTATGAAAAAGGCAGCATTTGCTATAAAAAAATATCCAGATGTAATTGAATCTGGTGCAGATGCTGTTAAAAATATTAAAGGTGTTGGCAAAGGTGTTGCAAAAAGAATCGATGAAATACTTGAAAATGGTTATCTCTTAGAACTAAAACTAGATGATAGTAAAATTCAAAAGAAAAATGCAATAAAGCAGTTATTAACTGTCACAGGTATTGGTCCAACCAGAGCCAAAAAATATGTGAATGAAATGAATATCACGTCAATAGATGATTTAAAATCACAAAGCCAACTAGGTAAAGTTAAGTTAACACATCATATTGAGATGGGTTTAAAATATTATGATGACCTTGAACATAGAATACCATTTGATGAAATTTTACAATTCAAAAGTTTATATCAGGCAATATTTAGTGAAATATCAGATAATATAATTTGGGACGTATGTGGTTCTCATCGACGTGGACAACCAACAAGTGGTGATATGGACGTATTATTTACATTAAAAAATAGATCTAGTAAAGATAAAAAGAATTATCTGAAATTAGCAGTAAAATCAATGAAAAAAGCGAATATTTTAGTTGATGATTTAACTATAACTGGTAGTACTAAATATATGGGTTTTTGTAAATTATCTGAGGAGATGCTTTCGAGAAGAATTGATATACGATATGTACCATACAAATCGTATTATACTGCATTATTATATTTCACCGGATCTAAAAAATTCAATGTAGATATGAGGAATATTGCAATTGCGAAGGGATATAGTTTAAGTGAATATAGTATGACTAACACCGAAACTGGTGAAGAAATTATGTTCAATTCTGAAAAAGAGATTTTTGATCTATTGGGTATGACTTATTGTCTACCCCATGACAGAAATGAAGAATAATTAGATATTTTTATACAATAAAAAAGGAGAGGGTGTTATATGGGTACAATATAACTACTTTCAACTAAACAACTCTTGTTGGGATCACACTAACACTCTTATAATTATCTTTATTTTTACTGTATTTTGACATTACCCATATTACAACATAACTGACAAATCCTAAAAATGTTATAAATCTTGTAAAGGCAATTGTGTAACTATTTTTCATTAGTCCTTGAACAACGAAAAGTAATTCACTAATACAACCTAATATTAAGGCATAAATTGAAAAAGAACTAACATCAAAAGATTGCTCAGTTTTTATAAATTGAGTTACGTATCCACCCATTCCTAGTACAATGGCCAATAAACCTAATATTTCATCCATACAATTATCTTTGTGGCAATATATTGGTATTTTATTAAATAATTTTTTAGTTGGCATATATAATATAACTATATTTTATTATATATATTTATTGATAAATTATTTAGCAGCCATTGTAACAACTATTATTACAGCAGCCATACCTATTACTGCTAATGCACAGTTTTCATTTGTCATTTTATTTTGAAATGTTTCTACTTTTGTGTGTTTTGTGTGTTTTGTGTGTTTTGTGTGTTTTTTCTTTTTTTTGGTTGAAATTGATTCATTCAATGTACCGAATTTCTCTACTATTGGTGAGTTAGGTCCTTGTGTATTATATGGATTTCTATATGTAGGCATTGTACCTAAATAATCATTACTATATGGGTATGTTTTATAATATGGATTAATTTTATATTCAAATCCGGGGTAAGGATAAAAAGGACTACTAGAAACCATTAATGGATTTGATGGTTCTAATACAGGTTGTTCAACTGTGTATTTCTCAGAATCATATAAATTTTTAAAATCATTTGAGAATTGATTACCTCTCACAAAATTAGCATTTTCAGTATAATTACAAACTAATCCTTTTACTTTTTGTTTTGGATGATAATTATAAGTACATGTTTTAATATCATATGGAGTATTTAAAAAATATGATTTTGGCTTGATATTATTACCAGGATCTTCCATTTGTTCTCTTGGTGGCGCAAGTAATGTATGAGATATTTTTCTTTTAAAATCAAGGCTTAATGGTGCATTAGATTGATTTATTCCTCTTGGATCAAATGGTGATTCAACATTTGGTACTGATAAATTATTTAATGGCCTAGGTGGTATTGTCGAAACATTAGGATTTATTATTTTAGATCTTAACATTATTTACTTATAAAATAAACATAGATATTATTATTTTACATATCTATATGCAATTTTTTCACCCATTGAATTACTTTTTCTATATATTCTAAAAATATCTCCTGTTTTTGCACCATAATATCTTGATATTGGGTCTGTTTTAAAAACCTTTGGCAATTGATTTATTGTAGATTTATATTTTATAAGTAAATCTTTAATTTCATCTTTTGATAATAATTCATGCTTAGGTACTAAATCATGTTTTGTTATATTGATTAATAGTCGATCAATAACAAAAATCTCTATATTTTTATTTTTATCTAATAATAATTCTTTCATTATAGTTTGATTACACTTATCTCTTAAAACAATAATAACACTTGATTCATTATCTAATTCTAATTTTGAAGTAACATTATAGAAGTCCTTTTTTGTAAAATTTTTTAATTCAGTAAAAAATGTTATGTACATTTGATTATTGTTATCTGAATGTTCAACTGTAAAATCAAAATTATTGTTATCATAAATTGTAGAAAATTCATTAAAACCAACAAATAATGTTTTTGGAACAGTGTAATGTCTATCTTCTAACATTTCTAATAATGTTTTTCTTACTTTAAAATATTTATTTTTCATTCTTTGATGATAATCCATTTTAATATATATATATTATATTATTTAATTATTATTTATATAGTTTATATTTTTTCATTTTTTTATTAATTTATATTATGGAATTTATTATAAATAAATTAGATAAATTTGATATTGAAATGATTAAAGTTTTTCAAAATTATAATTTTTTTTTAGATATAAAAAAAAATGTAAATAAATGTTATGATTACTATTATGAGAGTAAACAATTTTTTTTTAATTTTAAATTAAATAAATTTTACAAAAAGTATGAAAGTAAATATGTAATTGATTTAATTACTAAAAAAAGAAATCCAAATGATACATTAGATTTTTTATTTATTACATATTTTTTTAATATTGATTATTTTATAAATATATATAAATCTCATGCAAAAGCAATAAATAAAAATAAAAAATGCATGATTTATTTTTTTAATTTTAAACCAAATGAAATCTTTTATTTACATGATAAGGATTTATATAAAAAAAATAAAAATTATAATACAAATGACATATTAAATTTATTTAAAATATCAAATTATTTACAAAAAAAGAATATACCATTACCTTCATATATTCATTTTGTAAATATTAAACCAGATGATAAAAAAATAAAAGTTATGGATGATAAATACTTAAAAGAAAATTTAGATAAATCTAATAATATACCCAATAATACACAAAATAGTAAAATTAAATGTTTTGATTTTTATAATATGTATTATGAGACGGATAGTTCAGAAGATGAAGAAGATGATATGTATCTAAATATAAAAATAAGTGAAGAAGACTCTTCAAATTTATTTGATCCAGATACTATTTCAGAAACAGAACCTGTGTCAGTGCCAAAGTCTGCACAAGAATCAGTGCGAGAGCCAGTGCAAGATCCAGTGCAAGAATCAGTACAAGAGCCAGTGCAAGATCCAGTGCAAAAGCCAGTTCAAGAATCAGTACAAGAGCCAGTGCAAGAATCAGTGCAAGATCCAGTGCAAGAGCCAGTACAAGAGCCAGTGCAAGAGCCAGTGCAAGAGCCAGTGCAAGAGCCAGTGCAAAAACAAGAGCTACTTTTAGAACCAGAGCCACTTTTAGAGCCTGTTTCATATTTAGCATCAGATCAATTACTAGATAAAGAAATAGTAGAAGAAATTGTTAAAGATGAAAATAAAACAAAGAAGGTTAATAAAAGAAAAAAGAAAAAAGCGAAAAAGAAGAATAACAATGAAATTATAATAGATTTGGATAGTTTCTAATCTTGTATATATATATATATGAATAAATTTAAAACAGTGATTGTTGGTGATTCAAATGTTGGTAAAAGTTCAATATTATTGAAATTAGTCCATCGTAAATTTAAAAAAAAAAAACATCCAACAATTGGTATAGATTTTTTTGCATATCGTTTTAAAAAAAATAATAAACAAATTAAATTAATTTTATGGGACACTGCAGGTCAAGATAAATTTGAATCAATTGTAAAAATTTATTTTAAAGATGTGCATATATTATTTGTTGTTGCAGACATATGTAATAATATAAGTTGTATTAATATAAAAAAATGGATTGAAAAAGTATGTAAAGAAAATATTAATTCATCAATTTTTAAAGATAATAATGTTGATAATATACCAATTATAGTATTATTTAATAAAGTAGACAAGAGAAATATAAATACTTTGCAATCAAGTGATTGTAAAAATATTATTAAAGATTTATCATTTAAATACAAAAATATAAAACATATTGAATTATCTGCTTTAAATGGTAGAAATTTTGAAAAATTACAAAATATTTTTATTGATACTATTTTTGATAATTATAATGATATTCTTATTAAATCTGAAAATAATGATACGAATATTAATTATTGTTATGGGGATAGATATAAAGATGTTGATAATTTAGATAAGATAAATTGTTGCAATATAAATTAATTAAATTCTTTATATGACAAATTAGAGATATACCATTTTTGAAAATTTGAAACAGTTCTTCTTATATCTTTCCATAAATTATTTGGTTTACTGTTTTCACAATCAAACCTAATTGATGATGAATAATCCCAAATTGCTTTTTTAATATTATTAGAGGTATAATTATGATGTTTATTCATTATGTTCTTTATTATACCCGGGACACAATGAAAATCAACTGATGCTTTTATTATTTTTAATTCATAATTTGGTTTAATTAATTTAAATTCTTGTGTGCTATCATTTAAGTCATTTTCTTTTATTTTTTCTATAATTTTAGCAGAATTTTTTAATAATATCATATCACCTTTCATTCCCCCATAAAAAACTCTTAATAATAATGCACATGAATATTGATTATCACTCCAAATATATTTAATTTCATCTGTATGATTTACATATTTATATTTTTTATTACATATAAAATATAATAATCCTAATAACCAATTTAACCAATTACTCCAACCTTTTTCAGTTGCCATCATCCAAACTAATGTATTATAATGATTTGCAACTTGTTTGTAACAATCAAACTTATCTTCAATTATTATAATACAAAATCTTCTTAAAAATTGTGTCAATCCTGTCTTAAATCTTATCAACTCACATGCGCTAGATATTGCCACATCTGGTAGATTTCTTCGAACCGCTTTTTGTATATTACTTTTTAATAAAGATATTTTTTGATAATTAAATTCTCTTCTACCGTAATTAGATATATCTTCTATATCGATATCACTTGTGAATGTTATAAGTCTAGGTCTTTTTATCTGTTTTATTACAGACGATTTATTAATATCGGTTTTCCAATTTGTCTTTCCTGGTTCACATAAATTAAATACATTTAATTTTTTTTTAACTAAAAAAGAACACATTGATGTTTGAATTGTATTTGATTTCTTTTTTGACATAAATTATCTATTCTAAATATAATTAAATATTAATTAATTATATTTATATCAATTTTTAAATTTATTCTATATTATACAAATATTCATATATTCTTTTCGATAAACAAGGTCCTAAATTTCTTTTATCATTTATAGGTAAGTCTCTAATCATTGTTTCTGGATCTTTTATTGTTTCATAACATCGGACTAAATCGCTCATGCAAATATATTCATTTGCAATTAGCTCACCTATTTTAGCTGATACACCTGGTATTTGACATAGTTGGTTTATAAAACACATATTTTTATTAACATTTTCTTTTTTTTTCTGATTTAAAGAATTAATATAATCAAACTTTTGTTCTTCTGTATTTTTACCATTTTCTAATATATGTTTTCCATTCTTTTTTATTTGTGATAATAATTTATTTAAAAATTCTGCTGTATCTTCTACTGATCTGGTTGTATGTACAAAAATACCATCTCGTACCATTGTATTCACGATACAACTTTGTATTGTAGAATTTTTTAAATTATGATTATAACTTGAATATTTTTTAGGTTTATCATCTTCAATGATGTACATAATTCTTATGTTTTCTCTCCTTTTTAAAATTAATCTAGCTTTTTGTTCACGATAGCGTCCATCTTTAACTGATGATGATAAATCACTTATTGTTTTTCTTTCAACAATTAATACTAATTTATCATCTAATATAAAATGTACATCACCATTATCTAATGTACTTATCTCTGTTTCTGGTATAAGACTAATTAATTTGTGTTCTCTATTATCTAATATCATTTTAACTTTCATTATAAAAGAGTGTTTATTAATATTACACTGTTTATTCTTTTAAGTATTTAAACATATCATTGTATAATATTTCATATGGTAAAAATAATTTCTGAAATAGGTATAAATCATAATGGCTCTATTGATAAATGTAAAGAGCTTATTATGTTATCAAAGGTAGCGGGTGCAGATTATGTAAAAATTCAAAAAAGAAATCCAGATGTTTGTGTTCCAGAACATCAAAAAACAAAAAGACGATTGACACCATGGGGTGAGATGAGTTATTTAGAATATAAATATAGGATTGAATTTAGTGAAGAGCAAATTAAAGAATTAGTTGAATATAGTAATAATCTTGGAATTGATTTTTTTGCATCAGTATGGGATTCGGATAGTGTTGATGTAATGGCTAAATATACAAGAATTGCAAAAATTGGCAGTGCATCTATTACTGATATTAAATTGTGCAAATATGCTAGAGAAAAATTTAATTTTCTTATTATATCAACTGGAATGAGTACAGAAGAGGAAATAGAGAATTGTATTAATGCATGTAATCCAGATGTAATTATGCATACAAATTCAACATATCCTTGTCCAGTTGAAGATATTAATTTACGATATATTGAAAGAATGAATGAAAAATGGGGACCAAAAAGTGATCAAGGTTCTTCTATTGGTTATAGTGGTCATGAATATGGATTAGTTACAACTTTCGCTGCTGTTGCAATGGGTTGCACATGGGTAGAAAGACATGTCACTCTTGATAGAAATATGTGGGGTAGTGATCAAAAGTCTTCAATTGAACCAAGTGGTTTAATTAAATTAGTGAAAGGAATCAGAGACATTGAATCAGCAACTAAATATGATCCAGGACCAAGACGAATTTTTGAAGGTGAGCAATCTAAAAGAAAAAGTCTTAGAAAAGTATAATAATTATATTGAATATATATATATATATGCAAAAAAACATACGATTTTTAATTATGGGTATATTAATATTATATATATTATCCATTAATAAATTTATAACAAATGAAATTAATAATACACTTAGATCAAGATGGGCAAAACTTGCTGTAATGATATTAGTTGTATATTTGGCTGATAAAGACCCATTAATTTCTGTTTTACTAGCAATATCATATCTTGTATCATTAAATAGTTTTAAATATTTAGAAGGGATGGATAATAATGAATGTAGTATTCTACCTTATGTAGCTATTATAAGAGATTACCGTTCTAATTATTTCGCATTAATAAAAATAATGAAAGATAAAATTAATGTCTTGTTTGATCCTCAGTTAGATATTCCTGATTGTTCGGCAACAGCTCTTAGTGACAAAGGATTTAAAGATTTTTTTAATGACATTCAAAATTCTTCTAATTGGGATTCGAAACAAATTGGATGTGCTTTTGGTGATTATAATTTAAAAATTACATTTAATATAAATGATGATAATGGAAAAAAGAAAGCACAGGGAACATTAACATTTGTAATACATGAAACAGATGAAATTAAGATTCCTTTTTGTAAAAAAGATGATAAAACCGTACTTCATTACAAATATGATAGAGTAGATAGTTCATAATATCTTATAAATTTTTTAACTTTGAATAACAACATCTCCTAAAAATTTTGGGATAATATATTGTAATTCCATTGTAAGATTAACAAAGAAATTAAGAGTTTTTAATATCCAATACAATATTGGTTCGAATGCAACAATAAGTTGTGTCCATTTTTTAGAGATTGGTATTGTTTTAGAGTATGCTGGATTCCAAATAAAACTATGGATAAAATCATATAATACTGTATTATAATAAGCTGTTAATAGTGTTGAAAAAAACCAATGCAGTAAACTATTATTACTTTTGACCAAGTGTCTATTGTCATATTTATAAATTTAGTGTCTTTAGATGGACTAAAATTTATATATATATTATTTATAGATTATAATTAATCTATATATAAATCTATATAAATATGTCTAACAATGATGATGAAATAATGTGTGCAATTTGTCAAAATACTGAACAAGGTACATTTACAAAATTAGAGTGTGGTCACGATTTTCATTGTGAATGTGCAATTAAATGGTTTAGATCTGGTTATTCAGAATGTCCGATGTGTCGTCAATACCCAACTGAAATACTACATGGATGGGAATGTCGTGGTCACAGATTAAGATTTTTAATTAAAGAGGGTATGAAAAAAAAAGCTTCTATCAGACATAAAAATTTAGTAACAAATATTAAAAAACGGAAAACAACGTGGCGATCAAAAAGAAATAAATTTCATAAATATCTAAAATCTAAGAAATACAAAGATGTTATAAAACGTTCAAAAAAGTTGAGAGCACAATCAAATACTTCGTATAATAGGATTGAAAGGATGGAATGTAAATTATTGGCTGAATTTAGTCATATTTCTGCTAAGTACTTTATATAATTATAATTCTTTTAGGAAATTGAAACTATGTCTGAATCTGTTGTGCTTTAAAATAAAATGAAATAAATAATATTAATTGTTATTTAAAAATAAAATCACAATATAATGTAGGGATGGGGTGTAAAAATTCGAAAAATATATTATCTGACTACAATAATATTTTATTGATAGATTATTTAAAATATGATAATGTCCGACCAGTGGTAAAAAAGTTTTTATATCAACAAAAAATTAACTCATATAGTTTATTTTTTGTTAATACAGAAAATAGAGGATTCAAACAAAATCAGATACTATTAGTTGACATGGCAACATATTATTCTATCAGAATTCCAAAAGTTTGGATTATTGTCTTAAATATATCTAATAGCGGCGCAATATTGGTTAAAAATAGTTACAATTCTATTATTGATAAAATTATGTTAACCGAGATAGTTATTTGAAGATATAAAAAAAATTGATTTATAATTAAATAATTTTGCTACATTTTATATACAAAATAAAGTATAGTCAATATGATTCCTATCGGACAACCACTACAAATGTCAGCCAAACAGCGTAAATTACTAAAAAAACGCGAAAAGCGTGAAAAACGTAATGCTGCCAGGCTTGAAGAACGTAAAGACTCTTCTGAGAGAGAACAGCAGATTCTTCGCATGTTTACTAATAATACACATGAAAGGATTAAAAAGACAATCAATAAGGTTGTACGCAAAAACATGGGTACTCATAGTGGCATCGTGATTAAAACAGGTGAAAGATTTAGTATCATCAAGACTAGTCTTGATGATTCTAGTAATACTATTACTATCAAGATTCATCCATCGAATATTCCAAATGAATATATACCCGAAGTTTGTGATAAGATTAGTATCAATATTTTTGAAGCTACTTATGGAAATGGAAATATTCAATATGAAGTAGCACGCGATGACAAAATTGTTCTTTTGTTAACAAAACAAGATGCCATTAAAGAGAAACGCACTAATTATATTAATAGTTTTCTAAACAACTATGATAATGTTGTTATTTGCACTGAAAAGGGCGAAGAGACTACAAGAGGTGGTGCATCTCTTACAATATTCAAATTTAGTAAGACAAAGGGTCATAAATTTAAAGCAATTATCACGAATAATACCGAGATATCAGTATTATCGAGATTTGTGAGAAAACCATTCTCAATCGAAGATTATCAGGATGATCCCAAGGATGATTCCAAGGATGATTCCAAGGATGATCCCAAGGATGATCCCAAGGATGATTCCAAGGATGATTCCAAGGATAAGGTCATTGAGGAAAAATATTTCATTGTTCAATTTGGATCTAATAAGAGTACTACACGTGGGCAAAAGGCCATGTATATTACTGATGAAGAGAAGAATGATATTATTGCTGATTACAAGAATAGCCGTCGCAAAGAATCAATTAAGATTGAGAAGATGAATGCTAAGTCGAATAATGCAAAAAAGACAAAGAAAACCATAACATCTGGTTTTGCTGCAGCATTTTCGGATGATAGTGATTCTGACGATGAGTAATAATATTATTAGTATTTAAAAACTATTGTAAAAATAGTTTATTTTATAAAATAAAAAAATGACACTAAAAAAACTAACTAGATTGATTTGTTGAAGTGAGTAGTTTTCTCTCGATGGGAAATATATTTTCAGGTTGTTGCTATGGTTACGCCGGTGGCGTAAAGCTTAGTTCACAAGATAAATATAGGATTTATGAAATAGTGGACAGTGTGAACTATTTAAGTTGTCCTTGCAAATTTACCATTATCGATCGGAAAAATGGTAAAAGAAAAAAAACCGTCTTTAATGTCAATGGTGGGCTGACAGAAGAGAGTCAATCTCATTACATGATTGTTCAACAGAGGATAAATAAAATTAGAAGATTTTTTTGTCGTCCTCAAAATGATCTCACTGAGATGGGGCAAATTTATTTTCAAATAAAGCTCCCTGAGATCAATGAGCATATTTCTCATATGTTAAATACGAGTATAAGAAGTGCCGGAAATATTTCACTTGGTAGTAATGATCGGTCGATGCTAATAAGTTATATTAGTAAACTATCAAACCTAATCCGTGTAAGCAGAGAAATTATTACGTCGGTGGATGACATAAAAAATAAAGTTGTTGGAAATGATGATCTTATATCTGAGCTTGATAAAGAAAAAGTATGTAGCTGGATTAATTCAATATTAAAACTAGGATACGTACAAACTGATACAGTAATGGAAGACAAGGATAAGCAAAAATATGCAAAGAAATGGACAAAATTGCAGAAGCGTCAACAATCAATTTATTTCAACATCTATTTACCTGGGATTTATGTTCCTTGTAATTTGGTTCGTATTGACGACACAGGCTACGGATTTATGATTGAATGGGATGATAGTGATGGTGAACGTCAAGTGATGGAATATATTCCTCATGACAAGCACGACGAGTAATTTGTTGAAGATATATTATAAAAAAATGACATAAAACGTAGTTTTACGCAATTTAATAAAAATTGACACCCAAAAATATTTACACTAGGGTGATTAATTAATAACCAAAACACATACCATGAATCATATTTATACAACCATATTGGCGTTCCTATACTATGCTGGTCAGGCGTTCACTCTATCATGGGGTCTTGCACCGTTCAAGAACACTTCTGTGAGCGGAGAAAATATCGATGGAAACCTGTTCTTTATTACCCTCTTATTTGCAAACCTGACTTTGGGTCCACTCAAGGCTCTGATTGCAGAGTATACCAGACGGAAAACGGTACTGCGTTTCTTATTCGCAACCCAGCACGTTTCCTTTCTGATTCTTCTCTACTGTCTATGTCTGGCGAGAACATCTGGTTTATCTGATCAGAATAACACAATGCTGTTCAGAGCAGTAATCGTGTTCTTATCTTTCGGGATGGTCGCACTGTCTGCAACAGACAGTGCGATTGACAGAGTCGTATCTGGATCCTTGGGTTCAGCAACATACGCATTCGTGTCCACCTACGGGCAGAAGGTAGGTGGAAAGATGCTGAACGCACTTTTTCAAGATGCCTTCAAAACTTCCCCATTGATAGTCTTCTATTCCATGTGCGCTATCTCTTTGATAGTGTTATATTGGCAGTTCACCTGTCTCATATCACCCGAACTCTCAGAAAAGGAACAACCAAGACCTCGACATTCTTTTTGTAAAACCGTTTGTAAAACCGTGAAGAATATCGCGAATTTGGTATTGTTTCCTCCCTTCTTGATGATTCTTTTGGAAGCACTATTCCTAGACATGATCCAATCATCCTTGAAGGCTTTCATGGTCCACGCTAAGAACGATGAAGGAAACTACTTCATGGGAAGTGCGGGTGCCACTACACTATCAACCTTTGAGCTCATAGCAGTGCTTTTAGCTGCAAAGACTCTGTGGGTCGCTCTAAATAGAGAGACCAACTTCCAGAATTCATGGCAGCAATGGAGCATCATTCATGCCGTGTTCTCGGTCACACGAGTAGCCTTGACGAGCTACTTAGTCTCACTGATCCATATATTTAAGGAGCCTGTGTCAGATGGGGTGGAACCATATGGTTTCCACTACCATCGTAGCGGTAGCGAATTCCTTTATAGGACTGATGACCTGGATGACAACTTGTTCTACATCACCATTTTGTTGGTGATGTTGAACGCAATATCAGACACCTTCTCTTCGGCTTTTTTGTCGATGGTGTTTGCTAAGAGGGCGGAAGAAACAGGCATCAGCCTGGCGGCCCAGGAAGGTATTGTTCGTGCAGCACAATACCTTCCAATGTCTTTAGCATTCCTGAGACACGTCGGTATTCTGTCCTTCTACAAAGGTGTACAGATGGAGACCTTAGTTGGTCTCGGTATATTCTGTTGCCTATACATATGCCTCTTTGTCTGGAACAAACGCTCTCTTATGAGTTAAGACCGAATAGTCGGCCTTGGTTTCTAACAAAGCCGATTAAAATTATAATTAAATATACAACATACTCATTATTTGAGTGTCATTTCTGTTACTTACTTCATTATTTCCTTTAAACATCTCTAATCCTGCTTTGACATCTTCGTGGGTTATAACCTTCTTTTTATCTTTATCTAAACAAAATACTCGTTTGGCGTGTGTAATCTTTGTCATTTGTAGTAATGTTTCAATATCACCACCATAATATTTAAAATATTCTTTATTTTTCTCGAAAAAATCAACAGGAATGTCTTCATATTTCCATTCAATATCTGTAACCATCTTTTGGAAGATTAATTTTAACTGTTCTGGTGTATACCCATCTATTGAGAATCTAAATGGAAAACGTCTCTCTAAGCCTTTGTTATAAGCAAAAAAAGAATTTTTCAATGAATCTTTATAACCTGCAATAATACATATAAAATTTGTCTTTTCCTCTGTCAAATGTTGATTTAACGTATCTAAACATTCTTTTGAAAATGAATCACGGCCTTCTGGATTTCCTAGCGAATATGCTTCATCTATAAAAAGAACACCACCTTCTGCTCTTTTAATAACATCAGTTGTTCTGTGTGCCGTTTGTCCTAAGTATTTAGCAATAAAATCAGGTCTCTTAGCAATGATGAATTTATCTTTTTTTACTATTCCCATCGCTAAATAAATTTTAGCAATTAATTGAGCAACCATTGTTTTACCGCAACCAGGTGGTCCTTCTATAACAGTATGTAACATATTACTCGTATTCTTTTCAAAACCTTGTAAATAATAAATAATCATATTTACAATTGATTTCTTAATATCATCCATCCCGATCGTGTTTTTTAAATTATTTAATGGTTGAACAAGCTTATTTAATTTCTTTAAATTAATATTATACCTTATTTTGCTATTTGGATCATACATTTCACCTAATTTAATTAGATCATCAATAGTTTCTACATTCATTGAGATAATTTCATCGTAATCATCTAAACTAAATTCTTCATCAGATATTTCTGGTTCTTCATCATCTGGGGGATGATCTGGTGTATCTGGTCCATTATGGGGTGGTTGAAGAAATGGTGGTCTAGCAAAATGAATAATAAAACTAGGTTCAACATCTATTTTCCTTCTTTTATTCTGTCTTCTGTTTTTATTTCTTTTTCTATTTCTTTTATTATCATCATTTTTATTATCATCATTTTTATTATTATCATTTTTATTATTATCATTTTTATTATTATTTGAATTATTATGATCATCACTGTCACTACCATTGTCGCTTACATCACCTTCATCATCACTACTTAGATCAATATCTTTTGTATATTTAGATAAAATACTAGTCATATACTATATCCTAATATTATTTTTAAGTATATCTAATAAGTATAATACTTATAAATAATTATATATAATAATATTATATTATATGAAACAGAATAATGCTGTTATGAAGAAAGAAAGTGAAGAAATGTTTATTAAATTAAAAGCGGTTATAAAAATTCAAAATAGGTTTAGATATATTAGATCTTCACTAAATAAAATTAATATGAAATTAATTAAAGTACAAAATCATTTGTTTAATATGATTGAGAAAGTTCAAAATAATTATGAATTAGGAATAATTTCAAAGACTAGATATGATATTTTATTAATGGATATCGATGACATTAAAAATATATATGATAAAACACCGAATGTTCCAATAACAATATCATCACTAGAAAATGTTAGTATAATGTCTATTCAAGTATATGTTAGTTATATAAATCAAAAGATCTATGAATTATCACAAGAAACAGGAACATATAATGTGTCTGAAATGTTAGATATATTAGTTGGGGATGAATGGTGTGAAAATGTAAGTCAAAAATATATTGAAAATATCATATTTTTTGATAAAAATTTAAATATTTTTAAAACTAAAATTATTAATGATCAAGAAGAAATAGAAGATATTGTACAATTAGCTAAAAATGATAATAATAATTATCCATTTGAATTACCTTTTTCTAGTAGATCATATCCATTTATAACTAAAAGTTTTGTTGAAAAAATATTTGGTCTAAATTTATATATCCCCGTTAATGATTATTTTATAAAAATTACTGGAATTGTAAAACAAGATCCATTGAATATATGCATGAATAATAGATTATGGTCAAACAAATATGATGTTCTTAAAAAAAGTATAGATTATTTAAAATTACCTAAAGATTTCAAAGATAAATTTATCGATCAATTATCTCTAAGAGATTTTCTAGTATATACAGATACAGAATTAGTTACAAAAGTAAAAAATTCATATACTGCATTAAAAAAAATTCAAGCAAAAACTATTTCAGATGTTGTAAAAGATTTTATGAAATCCTCTCTTGAAAAACAAAGAGTATTATTAATATTATTATTACTATCTGAAAAAAATGATCAATTTCTTGCTCATATAATTTATGATATGATTTCAAACCCATCAAATTTACTTAAATCACAACTAAACTCTGATAAAATTTATCAGACATTACATTGGTCATTGCAAAGAATATTCAAAATAGTTTTCAAGAGTGAAGAAAAAAATATTGAAAGATTAAAAAATTTAAGTGTAGAAGATATACCATTTGAAAAAAGAATTTATTTAATGAAAACAAGTGAGAAGGTTAAAAAGAAAGCATTTGATAAATTAAGAGAGAGTAGTGGATCAAGAGAGAGTAGTGTTAAAGCACAACAATATTTAGAGGGATTATTAGATATACCATTTGGTATATATAAGAAAGAACAAATTTTACAATTTTTAGATGATTTTAAAAACAATATAGATTCATCTTTATCATCAATTAAAGGAAAAATTGATAAATTAAAATCTGATAAATTAGATGGTGTATTTAATGAAATTTTTAAATATAATAGCTTTACTACATACGAATCAGTTAATAAATTTATTAAATTTATAAAAAATGAATTAAATAATCTTTCTAAGATATTAAATAATTTTAATGATGTTGATAAAATTAAAAGCATTGATACTTTAACAGTTATTAATCCAATTATAAATGCTGAATTACTAGATAATACAATATCAAAATTAAAGAAGATCACAGAAATACGAAAAGCATTAGTTGATAATAATGTCAAAAATTTAGATAATTTATTAAGAATTGAAAATGAATTAATTACAATACAAAATGATTTAGGATTGAATGATATAGATGAGGAAGATAATAATAATGATATTAATTCATCTGAATATGAAATTTTACTAGAAAGTATTAATTTGTTAAATAAATTAATTTCTGATTGGGATATGCACAATAAAAATAAGAAAAAATATTTAGAAAATATTAGAGATACATTAGATGAATCTATTTATGGACACAAAGAATCTAAATTACACATTGAAAGAGTATTAGGACAATGGATGAATGGTAAGATGAAAGGAACTATTTTTGGTTTTTGTGGACCACCTGGTACTGGTAAAACAACCCTAGCAAAATATGGATTATCAAAATGTTTAGTTGACGACGATGGTAATAGTAGACCATTCTGCTTTCTACCATTAGGTGGTACATCAAATGGTTCAATGTTACAGGGTCATAGTTATACTTATCTTGGTTCAACATGGGGTAGAATTGTAGATTTACTAATAGAATCAAAATGTATGAATCCAATTATTTTTATAGATGAGGTTGATAAAATAAGTAAGACGGAAGCAGGTAGAGAAATTATAGGTATCTTAACACACTTAACTGATTTATCACAAAATCAAGAATTTATGGATAAATATTTTGCAGGAATTCCAATAGATGTTTCTAAAATAATATTTGTATTTTCATATAATAATAGAAATTTAGTGGATAGAATTCTATTAGATAGAATTACAGAAATTGAAATAAAACCCTTATCAAAAAATGAAAAAATAAAGATTGCTAAAAATTATTTAATGCCAGAAATACTTGATACAGTCGGGTATAATAAGGAAGATATAATTATTTCTAAATCAGATTTAGTATTTATTATTGAATCATATACTTATGAAGCCGGTGTAAGAAAACTTAAAGAAAAATTATTTGAAATAATTCGAGACATAAATCTAAGAAAAATAATGGGTGAAGATATCAGTATACCATATACAATTAAAAGAGAAGTAATTGAAGATATATTCTCTGAAAAATCAAAAGTGAGATTTAAAAAGATTGCAAAAGAACCACTAGTTGGAATGGTTAATGGTTTATATGCAACAGCTTCTGGAACAGGTGGTTTAACTTTAATTGAAGTTCATAAGACACTTACAGATAGAAAATTAGATTTAGAACTAACTGGTCAACAAGGTGATGTTATGAAGGAAAGTATGAAATGTGCAAAAACATTGGCATGGAATTTAATACCTGTAAGTCATAAGAAAAAAATAAATGAAGAGTGGGAAGATATTGGTACATATGGTTTGCATATACATTGTCCTGAATGCGCAACACCAAAAGATGGTCCATCTGCTGGTGCTGCAATTACATGTGCTATTATATCTAGACTAACTAATACACCAATTAGAAATACTGTTGCATTAACAGGGGAAATTGATTTAAACGGTAATGTTCATGTTATTGGCGGCGTTGATTCAAAGGTTGATGGTGCAAAACGGGCCGGTGTAACTAAGGTGTTATTACCACATGGTAATAAAGAAGATTATGAGAAATATGTAAAAAAATTAGAAGATGCAATGTCAGCTAGTATTGATTCAAATGTTGAAGATCATTCTAATGAGAATTATGTTGATGATATAGAGGTTGTATTCGTTAAAACAATACATGAAGTATTAAAACATATTTTAGTAGATAATGACATTATGTTTAATACAAATATCTAATTATTTGATTATTTTTAATTATTTTGAAAACTAATACAAATATCTAATTATTTGATTATTTTTAATTATTTTGAAAACTAATACAAATATCTAATTATTTGATTATTTTTAATTATTTTGAAAACTAATACAAATATTTGATTATTTGATTATTTTTAATTATTTTGAAAACTAATACAAATATTTGATTATTTTTATATTATCAAAATAATAAATTGATAATATATATATGAATATATTAATTTATTCTTTATTAGAGATACTTGGTGTATTTTTATTTTCACTGGAAGGTGTTTTTGTTAAAGGAATTGAAATGCATCCAATTATTAATGTATTTTTTACTTACTTAGTATATGCATTACTTAGTTTTAGTATTTTAGCAGTTACAGGTAAGATGAACATTGATTTAGGGAAAAAATTATTAGATAGTAAATTTATATTAGTTAATGTACTAAATATAATAAAAACAGCCGGCTTATATATTGGTTATAAGTATTTACCAATATCATTTGCAATTGTATTAAAAATGATGTCTCCTGCATTTATTATATTTGGTGATGCAATTTTAAATAATACTAAAATAAATTTAATAGAAGGTATCGGAATTGGTTTAACTCTATTTTTTATTATTATGATCTATCGAAAAGAATTATATAATGCTATTAAACAATTAAATCCTTTATTTATAATAGGTGTGATCGGGTTATTATTATTTAATATATTTAATGCATTCATTGTAATAAAATTACCAGAGTATATTAAAGATAGTAATCCAAATGAAGAAATATTTTTATCAACTACATTTGCATTTGGATTATTATCTCTTTTACTAATTGGATTATTATTATTTGGTATAAATTTATTTAAAAGATACAAAACAACAAGTATGTTAAAAATGATATTATTATTTTGCTTTACGTGTTATGGTGGTATGGGTTTAATATTTTTATCTGATAATAATCTAAATCCAATATTATTTTCATTACTTCAATATTCACAATTAATATTAGCATTTATATTTGGTTATTTCTTAGAAGGTGAACAGTTTTCAATTAGTAAGATTGTGATTATATTATTATTAATTGGATCAATTATATTAACAAATATTTACAGTAATAATAAAAATATTAAGAAGAAAAATAAAAGAATTATATCTAATATGACCATTCATCCATATTCAGAAAAAAGTATTGAATAAAAAATTATATTAATTATTTATTAATAAATATTTAAATATTATTTATTAATAATATATATGTCAAATAATAAGGTTTTTGGAACTAATATAAATGTATCGAAATTATTAAATAGTTATATTAATCGAATTAATAATCTTGTAAATAAATATCATATTGATCTATGTTTTAATTACGATAATATTGAATATAATCTTATTGAAAATTCAATATATAATAATTTATTAAAATTAATAGATAGATTAAAAGATATTTTCGATTATAATTTACCATGTTTAAATAATAATGAAAATAATATATCTAATATTGATTTTTTATTATGTAATATTGAGAAACATATAAAAAATACATTACAAATAGATCAAATATATATTGATAATTTAATTTCAGAAAATAAAGGAAAAAGATATATACCTATATTTATTAATACTAATACATATATTATTGAAAATATAAATATACCATCAAATATGTATTTTGTAATAGATAAAGATAATATAATCTTTAATGGACAATATAATGATATAAAAGTTTATAATTTTTATATAAATACAAATAAAATACAAGAATTTAAAGGATTAATAAAAAATGGCTCAGTAAATAGTAGTGGATTAAATAATTGTTTAATTACGAATTTATTTATTGATGGTAAAACAAATGGATCAATATTACATCATAGCGCTGGGTGGATTACACATAAATTTTTTGGTAATGGTGTAGAATCTATTTTAACAAATTGTTATTCAAATGGAGATCTAATTGAGGACTTTACAGGAGGTATATGTGGATCAAATAATGCACATAATGGAAATATAACAATTAATAAATGTTATTCATCCGGTAATATATATGGGAAATACAGTGGTGGAATTACAGGAAATAATTTTGGTGAAAACAATGGTTATGTTATAATAACAAATTGTTATTCACTTGGTGATATTGGAATTAAAAATAATATTAAAAATGGACAAGGTGGTATATGTGGTGGACATTGTGGTTATATAAATAGTGAAATAATTATAAAAAATTGCTATGCAATAGGTGATATTAATTCAGATAATAGTGGTGGAATAGTAGGACAATATTCTGGTTTTAAGTCATTAATAAATATTGTAAATTGTTATTCATCAGGATTACTAAATGGTATAAATGTAAATGGTATTGTTGGATCTAATAGTGAAATATCTGGTAATATAAATATAATAGATTGTTATTCATCTGATAATAATAATATTAATGATATAATTGGGAGTATAGGAAAACTTAATATAAATAATTGGCTAATTGTCAATAAATCATACCCAATTTTAAAAAATTTTCGAATAAATCAATGGGATAATAAATATTATAATAAGTATAACGATAGATCAAAATTTAAATAATAATTAAAAAAATTGAAATTAGAATACATAAAGTTATATTAATATATATATAATAATATATATATTATGAATAATATTATGAATAATAATTTTGATTGGGATAAAAAAACATGGGATGTATTGGATTCATACTATGCAAATAGAGATGTATTAGTAAAACATCATATTGAATCATTTAATAATTTCATAGAGATTGAATTACCAAATATAATAAAAAGAGAAGGTAAAAAAGTAATAAAATTTAATTATAATAAAAAAATTGAGAAATTTATGGATAAATATACAGTTGATTTTGATAATATCTATATAACAAAACCTGTAATTAATGAAAATAATGGGATTATAAAACAAATGTATCCAAACGAGGCAAGATTAAGGAATCTGACATATTCAAGTCCTATATATTGTGATATTAAGCAATTTAGAGAAACATATAATGAAAATACAGATACTTATGATAAGACAGATCTTAAATCACTAATTAAATTTAATATTGGAAAAATTCCAATTATGTTACAATCAAAGTTTTGTATTTTGAATGATAAAAGTGTATATACAAAAGTTGAAATGGGTGAATGTAAATATGATTACGGTGGATATTTTATAATTAATGGAAGTGAAAAAGTTTTAATTTGTCAAGAGAAAAAATGTGAAAATAAGGTCTATGTATTTCCAAGTAGTCGTGCGATGATGATGAAATATTCTCATATTGCAGAAATAACATCTGTATCAAGTTCTAGAACAAGAGGGTCAATTGTAAAAGCAATGATTCTTACAAAAGAATCAAGTTTTGGTAAAACAATTAAAATAACATTAAATAGAGTTAGAACAGATATACCATTTGCAATAATTTTCAAAGCAATGGGTGTTGTAACAGATAAGGAAATTGTAACTTATATATGTGGTGATTTAAATTCAGACGAATCCAAACAAATAATGAATATAATTAGACCTTCTCTTGAAGAGGCAAGCTCAATTGAAAGCAAGGAGATTGCAATCGAATATATATCTAATTACATTTCTGTTCATTTAACACATAGAAATGTTATTGATGCAGAAAAATATAAATTAAGATATGTTGAAGAAATTATAAGACAAAACTTATTTCCACATTTAGGTGATAATATCACTAAAAAAGTATTTTTCTTAGGACATATGATAAAGAAATTAGTATTACATAATATGGGTAAAATACCACCAGATGATAGGGATTCATTTATTAATAAAAGATTAGAAACATCCGGTTCATTAATGGCCAGTCTTTTCAGAGATAATTTTATTAAAATGGTTAGAGATATGAAAATATTAATTGATAAGGATATTAATGCAAACAGGGCGGATGATTTAGAAAACTTATTAGGTAAAAAAATAAAATCAAATACTTTGGAAACAAATATTAAATATGCTCTGGCAACTGGTAATTGGGGAATTAAAACTAGAATAAGTAGAAAAGGTATTGCACAGGTATTAGATCGAATGACATATTTATCAACTTTGTCTCACTTGCGCCGTGTAATGGCACCTGGTATTGCAGATGCTAGTTCAAAACAAGTCGAACCAAGAAAATTACATAATACACAATGGGGTATTTTATGTCCGAATGAGACACCAGAAGGAGGTAGTATTGGTGTAGTTAAAAATCTTGCAATGATGTCTTGTATTTCATATGATACTAATCCAGAACCAGTAAAAAAATGTTTAACAGAATATGGTTGTATATCATTAAACGAAATAATTCCAAGCGAGCTAAACATATATTTAAAAATCTTTATAAATGGAGATTGGTCACATGTTCATAAGAATCCAATAGAGATCTACAATAAATTAATAAATTTAAGAAGACATGGTGCAATACATATACATACCACAATTACATGGAACCGAAAATATAAGGAATTATACATCAATACAGATTATGGTAGAATATTAAGACCATTATATATAGTTGAGGATAATAATATAAAAATAACAAATAATGTTGTGGACGATTTAAAGAAAAATAAAATTACTTGGAATGATTTACTAATTAATCGTGATATTGTAGATTGTAATTGTGATATTACCTCTGATAAGAGTAGTTATATTGAATATATTGATGTAACAGAGGCAGATACATCAATGATTGCAATGACAATAGAAGATCTAAAAAAAAATAAAAAAGAAAATGATTACTTCTATAAATACACACATTGTGAAATTCATCCAGCTATGATATTAGGTGCATTGGTCTCAAATATCCCATTCTCAAACCACAATCAAGCACCGCGTAATTTATTCCAAGGTGCTATGGGTAAACAATCACTTGGTGTTTATTCAACAAATTTTAGAAATAGAATGGATACAATGGCTCATATATTACATTATCCTCAAAAACCTCTTGTAAATACAAAATCAAGTGAATATGTTCATAGTAATGATATTCCAGCAGGTCAAAATGCAATTGTAGCTATTGCCTGCTACACAGGCTATAATCAAGAAGATTCTTTAATATTTAATAAAAGTGCAGTTGATAGAGGATTATTTACATCAACTTATTATAGAACATACAAAGACGAAGAAAAAAAGAACCAAACAACATTAGAAGAAGAAAAATTTGGAAAGCCAATTAAATATAATGAAGATGGAACATTGTTAACATCTAGTATGAAAGCTGGTTCATATGATAAATTAAATGATGATGGTTTCATAAAAGAAAATGTACAAGTAAAAAAAGGTGACATTATTATTGGTAAAAAAACACCTATTAAAGGTGCAGGTATAGGAGAGCCAAAATTTAAAGATAGTAGTGTATCAATTAAAAAGAATGACACTGGTATAATTGATAAAGTATATGTTAATAAAAATGGAGATGGATACAGATTTTGTAAAGTTAGAATTAGAAATGATCGTAAACCAATTATTGGTGATAAATTTGCATCAAGACATGGTCAAAAAGGTACAATTGGTATTCTATATAATCAAGAAGATATGCCTTATACAGAAAGCGGTATTGTACCAGATTTGATTGTTAATCCATTCGCAATTCCAAAACGTATGACAGTAGCTCACTTAATTGAATGTGTATCTGGTAAAATGGGATCAGTTACAGGAAATAACATAGATGCAACACCATTTAATAATACAGATGTTCATAAAATAAGTGAAGTATTAACGGATAAATGTGGTTATAAATGGTCTGGTAAAGAATTAATGTATAATGGAAAAACAGGAGAACAAATCATGGTTGATATCTTTGTCGGTCCAACATTTTATTATAGGTTAAAACATATGGTTCTAGATAAGAGACACTCGCGTGATACTGGTCCATATCAATTATTAACAAGACAACCAGCGGAAGGAAGAGCAAGAGATGGTGGGTTAAGGTTTGGAGAAATGGAACGAGATTGTATGCTTGCACATGGTACTGTTCAATTCTTAAAAGAAAGATTATATGATACATCAGATAAATTCCAAGTACACGTTTGTAAAAAAACTGGTATGATCGCTGCTGCAAATCCATCGAAGAATGTTTATAAATCATTATTCGATCCTACTAATAATACAGACTTTGCAAAGGTTCGAATTCCTTATGCATCAAAATTATTCCTTCATGAATTAATGGCTATGGGAATTTCACCACACTTATTTACCAGTAGTGTTACAACAAATGTTGATAAAAATATTTAAGATTATAAAAAAATTTAACTATGATACATTTTTGACATTGTATTTATACTTGCCTTTGATTTACCAATAACTTTCTTATTATTATTTGCTGTACTTTTTGTTTCACTATGAGATTTATCCAAATCATCTATTTTATTTTGATTCATTCCTACCTTTGACTCTAATACACTAATCCTATTATTAATTAAATTATTTCTTTTGGTTTCGTCCTTTAAATCATTTGATTTCTGTTTTAAATCATTTATTTTATTTGTTGTTGTTTTAGTTATATTATCTATTTTATCATTTGATTCTTTTAATTGAGTTTTTAAATTTTTAACTTGATCACATGCATTTGTTGAGTCACATGTTTCATTATTATCTAATTTTTCTATAAAAAAATTAAAACATTGTTTATCATATAATAAAAATAACAATACCACAAGTAGTAATAAAATTATTTCTAATTTAAATATTTTAGATATCGATTTTAATATATCCATATATATTAAAACAATATATTTAATTCTATAATATTATTATGCAAGTGAATTTTATTCACGGGCTAATTAATGCAAGTGAATTTTATTCACGGGCTAATTAATGCAAGTGAATTTTATTCACGGGCTAATTAATGCAAGTCTTTTAACAGATATAATTTGGAGTTTAAAATAAAAGAATTTTATAATACTCTGTTTGATTGTTATTTACTAATGTGTCAAAATCATTTGTTAATTTGTAATTTTTATCAAAGAATATATTATTGAGTTTTTGATCTCTGACTATATGATACATAAAAAAATGTGAATATTTATTTTCAGTTTTAATTTGTTCTATTTTTGATATTTCATCTTTTGATATAGTATATTCTTTAATTAATTTATAAAAATCTCTTGTTAAAATTCTGTTAAATATTTCTTTTGCTTCTTGATCTTTTCCTATAATATCATATATAATTGAATCATTTAAGCTCCCAAATTGTTCCATATCTTTACTTATTCCATCAAAATTATAATATTTTTCTCCAATTTTAAAAATATCTAATAACATTGCATCTACTGCTTTACTTTTTAAATAATTATATACTCTCTCGTGCATAATACTTCTTGTATTAAATAATTGTTTAATATTAAAAATATCTTTTACTGGAAAACACAATTTATTATTTATTACTCTACTTTTTGCAAATATTCTGCTTCCATCAAAACCTAATTTTATTCCAGTATAATATATATCTCTTTGTATATAATCAAATTTATCAACATCTATACCATTTTCTGCATCTGATACAATATTATAAATAAATGATTCGTGCTTATTTATTGGATGAATCATTTCTTGTACTTTTATTATTTGTTGATTTGTTAGATTTATATTATATTTTCGAATAATATATTCAAATAATTGACATGATCTAATCTCATGTTTATTTTTTACAATTTCTTCAAATAAATGGCTAAATGGACCATGGCCTAAATCATGACAAAGTCCAGCTAATTCAACACATAATATATCATCTTTTGTTATCTCTAATTCAGGTTGACGTTCTTTTAAACGTCTTAATAATTCTTTCCCTAAATGTGCCACACCTAAAGAATGCTCAAATCTTGTGTGATTTGCTGTGTAATATATATATTGGCATGACCCCAATTGTTTAATAAACCTTAATCTCTGATATTCAGGTGTATCTATAATTTTAACAGCTGTTTCTGATAATTCTATACTTCCGTATAATACATCATTAAAAATTTTCATAGTATTATAATTAATATAATATTATGTTTTTAATATAATTTTTATTATCATAATTAGAATTTATTATACTCTTTCATATACAAATGTCCAATTTACTGAAGAGTTTGCATCTAAAAATATGGATTCTATTGTAAGTACCATTTTTTCTTTACTTACATCATTTGATGTAGAAGTTATTTGATCATAAATTTTATAATTAATACTACTTGGTAATGAATCAGTTGGAGAACTTAATTCACCACCATTATATACTTTATGTAGACCTAACCAAGCACCTGTTCCTCCTAATCTTAATACAGTAGAATCTTTTGTTATAAACAAATTCCAAGAATATGTACTTGATCCGTCTTGTGGTGCAGGTGGTGTACCGGCTTCAGAGAACCCATTGTACTCAAACAATGTTTCGTCATTTCCAAAATTATATTGATAGGTATTATCTTCATTAAATATAATATTATCATTAATTTGAACAGCTCTAATAGGTATATTCCCCATTTCATTTGCTGTCATTTTAAACCAATCTCTATTAAATTCTTCAGGTCCAACACCATATGTAAGCCCTTGTAATTCACCAGTACCATCTGTATCTGAATTAAATTTCCATGTACCTATTATTTTACTAGGTGCTTCAATAACATTATCTTTAATTGCATCTAATACAAATGTATTGCCATCACTATTTTCACCCACAATAAAAACTGTATTTACAAAACCATTATAATCTAATTTATAATTATCATTTACTACCTCTTTAACAAATATAGCATATCCTTCATCAAATCTAATAAATATAAATAATAATTCATTATTTTCTTCTAAATATGTTAAACCTATACTTTTTATTAGATCTAATGGTGCATTAATATCTAATCTTTCATCTATTGTACTTTCACCACTAAAATTTAATTTATTTATTAAATCTTGACTATATGCAATTATATGTTTAACTGCAAGATATTCATTACTACCAGTTTGTAAATAATCATAACCGTAGAATGATTCATGTTTTGGCAGCTGTTTTATTTGTGAAATATCTGTTCTTGTATTAACAACTGTCCCCTGATTGCTATTATAGCTCATATCATTTACAGTCGTCAATCGAGTCAATGCATCTGTATTTTCTGGTTTATCTACTGTTGGTTCTTCTTTCTTGAAATTTTCATTAATTCCATCTAACCCATAAAATTCAATATTATCTGGTGCTACTAATTTATGACCAATATTATCATCTTCATTAACATTTTGTAATTTAATATCTATACCATTAGCTTGTCCAGCCTCTATTGTTTCCCCTTGACCGCTAAATCCTAATTTAAATCCACCATTTGATAAATTTACAAATAAATTTTCATACAATACTAGGACATTAACTTCATTATTACTAACCGGATATATTTTGATATCTCCGTAAGATAGATCTATTGTAAATTGATCTTTTCTATTATTATTATAATAATTTAATTTAATATAACTATTCTGATTATTTGGTTTATCTACATAATATGGTATAGAATATGTATAATCGTTATATAATTCTGAAATAAATTGTTTATCTCCACTATTTGTTAATTTTTCTATTAATAAATCTTTTATAATATTATTAGCATTTTCATAATCATCACTTGATGTATCTATTGTTTGTTGTATACCATTTTCAGTATATAAAATAGTATAATTATTCCTTTTCATAAAATCTAAATCATATGATATTGAAAATTCATTAAATAAATTTTTGTCACTTTTTTTAATAGAAATTATATTCAATAATACATAAAATACATAATAGGTATTATAATTAATATTACCATCATCATCTTTATCTGGATAAATATAGTAGCTCCTAACACCTCTAACATAAATATTACCATCACTACTAATTCTAAATTCTGTGGCACCTTTATTTATATCTAAATTTTGTGAAAATTTAAGAATACTAACTTTATTATTGTCATCATTTGATAACTTACCACTACTATTAGTTTTATCTAATGTAGCTAATTCTAATAAATATGGTATTTCACCAGGATATTGATAAGTATAACCGTCTTGGGTTATTGTTTCTAATTCAGAATAACTAATAAAATCAACAACATTACCTGTATATATTACAGAATCACTTTTTGTATAATTATTTAAACTAAAAATATTATTTTCTCCTGAAATCATTATTAATGATTGATTATTTTTACCACATTGATTAATTTCATATAATTTTTCTAATTCAAAATTAATAATAACAGATTCTTCATTATTTTTAATACAATATTTATTTTCTTCATCAACCAAATCTTTTAATTGAGATAATATATAAAATCTTGAATTATATAATGGTAATTCCTCTACTTGATCAAAATATAATAATGTATCATTAATTATTGTTTGCTCTATATTTGCCCACTCCCCAGTATCGTCGCCCGCTTCAATTTCAATTAATACTAATCCAGTTATTGGAAGAACTGCTAATAATTCAGTAAAAGAGACAGTCAGTTGTGACCATATATCATATAAAGGTTGGAATAAATTTATACCTATTAGGGTATAAAAATTAGTGATTGCGTTTAATACATCTGTTATATTAGAATAGTTTTCTCTATATCTTTCTAAATTAATAATATAAACTTCATTTTCTAATGCATCTGAATCAAGTAATGAACCTATAGTATTTGAATAAACACCTTGAAATATACCAGGTGCATCATTATCTATTAAATCTATAAGTATTCCGAAATAAGCATATAGAGTAATAACATTTGTTTCTAATGTATCTACATCTATTCCCAAAATTTGAAATAGAGTCAACCCATCAGAATTTAACTCTTCATTCAATTTATAATTTATTAAATTAATAGTTTCAGTATAATTACCCAAATAAAATTCCAAATCATTTCTACCAAATCCAAATGTATTTTTAAATCCATTTTGATAATTATTAAAACTATAATATGAATAATATTGTGCTAAATTATTATTTTTTTTATTTTCATTAATATAATCTTCAAGTGTTTTATCTTCTGCCATTAATTCTTTTTTTATTAATTCATATTTTATTGGTTTTTCACTATCTTTATCATAATTGACTGTATATAAATATTCATAAATATTATTCTCTTTTTGTAAAATAATAATACATTCATTTACAGGGATATGTGATACTTGATAAACATATTTTCTATGTAATTCTGCATTTGTTAATTCATCATTACTTCTAGTATCATCATACATATTTATAATTTCTTCTCTATATTCATTCAATCTATATAGAAAATCTGGAAATAATGTATTAAATACAGCTTCCATTTTATTTAATTCCAATGTATCCATTAAATTAATATTTTCAAGACTTAATGGTACTATGTTATTTTCATTTAAATAATTAACATATCCTAATAAGTTATCTTTTAAATTATTATCATCAGATTTTGAATCAGATAATTGATATTTATCTGATAAATTAAATAAATTATAATTTCTCATTTCTAAATTTAAAGTTTTATTGCCCGAAAGCCATTTTTTTAAATAAAAAAGATCTGTATTTGTAAATTCTAATGGATTAATATTTTTAAAGAAACCAGTATATTTATAATTATCAGGCTCAATTAAATTACCATTATTATCATATATTATTCTATAATTATCCAATACATTTGGTGGAAAAGCGTTTGTTGAATTAACTAGCCATTTTTTAAATTGGAATAAATCTTTATTTGTCCAATCAAGATTGCTAATTTCAGATTCATAATTAGTTAAACTTGTATTTAAAAAATATGTGTATATGTATTCGTATATTTTCATATATATATATATAATGATATAATTATTATATATATAGTGAAAAATAAATTTTATCTTTAGTAACAAGTTATGTGATGCCTATTTAAAATTCAAAAAGAGTTAAAAATAATAGTTTTAAACCATTTTATTTAAAGCTAATTATATAATTCAAACTAAATGTTTGAGTATTATATTAATTATGTATTAACATATACTGTATGGAGTTTAGTAACTTTATTCCAAGATTTTTGTAATAAAAAAAGAATAGATAATAAAATTATGAAAAAAGAAGCTATGCAATATGCAGATATTTATATAAAAATTATAGGAACTGTTACATATAATGTATATATATTATCAATGCCAGGTGCATTGTTATTATCCTATTTTGTAAATTTACAAGATAAAGAAGTTACAATTCTAAATACATGTACTGACCTGATTTTATCATACTTATTATCAGATTTATTCTTTTATATTTCGCATCGAAGTTTTCATTCAAAATTATTATTTAAGTATCACAAGAAACATCATGAATTAAACGCACCTGTTGGCATGGGTGCATTATATATGTCAGGTGTTGAATTATATGGTAATTTAATACCTGTAATATTGGGACCAGTGTTAATATCAGCAACTGCATTAGTTATGCATATTTGGATATTTATTGCTGTTACAAATACAATTATAATTTCACATACAAATTATAAAAATTGGTCAGAATTCCATGATCGTCATCATTTACATAGAACATGTAATTATGGAATTGGGGGATTAATGGATTATATATTTTGTACTGAATATAATCCAAAAAATTATAATAATAAAAAGTGCGATGATGATGGCAATAAATTAAATGAAAATTTAAATAGTAATAAAAAAATAAATTTTATTTTTGATAACGTATACAATAATTTAATAGAGGAACCAGTTGATTAAATTTAATTACATGTAGTAAATGGGTCATCGAAACCAAGTGTATATGATATTGATATAGTATTAGTATTGACTGTAACACTCCCAATTGAAAAAATATTTGATTGTTTTACCCAATTCTGAATTGGAATCATTAATGGTAAACTATTTTGATTTTTATCAACACCATTATAAAATTTAGTTGCAGCATCTGTATTAATATAAGAAATATCATTATTTAAATCTTCTATATTCCATTGAAATTTATCAGAGTCAAATTTTATAATTGTATCTGTTGTTGAATTATATTTATCATTTGATGTATCATATGTAAAATAACATGTACCCGATGGAGTTGGTGAAGTTGGTGAAAATGCATCTAATGAGCAATCTTTTTGTGTGTCTTTTGTATATATATGAAAAACAGATGATGGATTATTTATATTCATAATACCAATATTATAATCTTTACCAGATTCGAATCCATTTGGTAAATTAAATGCTGATCTGGCTGATTTATCATCTTTTAGATTAAATGTATGTTGCCATGTTTCATTTTTTTTTATATCAATATAATAATGATTATTTTTTGTAACATTTATGGATTTGTTATCATTGAAAGATTCTAAATTTACTTCAAACATATTACAAAAATTATTTTGAGTTTCTGATGTAATTGGATTATTGTCAAAAAGTAATACATGCATATCATCATCATTTAATATATCATTATTGTACGTAATATTCAATGTAAGTTTATTATCAGATATTGTTGCGTCCATATTGTACATATTAGATGTACCCGATTTTAACATTTTATTTGCAAAACTTGTACCCATAACTACGATTGGATCATATATAGCAAATATTTGTTCTGTTTTCGTATTTTTTAAATTAATCATAATATCATCATTATTATTGCTATTGCTATTGCTATTGGTATTAAATAAAATCGGGTTTGGTTTTGAATCATATTCAGTATTTGTTAAGTATTTATAATATTTTTTAAATAAGTCTGTTTTGTGATTTTTAAAAATATTTATTAAATGTGATGTTTCTACTTTTTGTTTTTTAGTTGAATCATATGATGGGATAAAATTATAATGTTTTTCTAAGAAAGATGGTAACATAATATATTGATAAGGACTATATTTTAAACATTGTGTTCTATATTTATTTATGGTTTTACATTTCTGATATATTTCATATGCTACTCTAGCTGCCATTAGATCACCAATAAAATATATATCTATATCTCTTAAACCATATTTATCTTTATCATTTACTATTTCATTATAATTCATACTATTTGCCAACTTTCCTAAAAATTTTAATTTTGGTTTATTATATTTTACATAATTTACAGATAAACCATCAATATTTGGTCTATAATATTTATAAACCATTTTATTATTAGTCCAGTTCTCATAAGATAATTTAACTGATTGAAAATATTTTGTCAATTTATCTATATTAGATATTATTAAGTTTAAAACTTCTTCTGAATTAAATTGAATCATTATATAATATACAATTATATAATTTTAATTAATTTAGGATTATATTTATATCTATATATTAAAGTGATTCCACATATTATAATTAAAATCATTAATATTACACATAAAAAATTTTTAATTAAATGATCCATCTATATAATTTATATTAATATATTATATTAATATATTATATAGTATGTTAAGACCTACTGATTTTATTGGATATATCCCATTTTTATTTGCTATTGGATTAAGTTATTATTGTGATAAAAATAAAAATACAATTTACAATGAAAATATAAAGAAGACATTTGTATTATTGTCTTTATTAAGTTTAGCATTTTATTTGTATGAATTATATACTTCATTTATTAGAATAATTAATTTTAAAATACCATTAAAAAATATTTTTGTAATAATACAAAAACTACTATTTTATAATGTATTAACATTTGCTCTTATTTATTTTGCATTTTATATACATGATGATGATAATTTTTTTGGAATGGATAGGATATATGGTATAGATGAAGATGCTAATATGAATAATTTTTTTACACATAAATTAATTACTATGGTTTATTTTAGTATTCATACATTTTTTAGTCTTGGTTTTGGTGATATTTATCCAAGTAGATTATGTGTACGATTTGTAAATGCATTACAAATGTTGTTATCATACATAACCACTTCTTATCTTTTTATTAAAATAATTGGATCAATAGAAAGGTGATTATATAATAACTAATATAAAAGAAAAATAATATTTATATATATGAATATAAATAATATTTACTATTTTTCTAGAAAACCACAGAAAAATAAATTACCATTTTATCCAGAGTTAACTGTTTTATCCAATTTTGAAGACAAACATCCAATTAAATTAGATAATGGTTTAATTGCTCTTACTGCTGAACACTATTTTCAAGCATATAAACATATTAATAATAAATTACTCTATAATAAAATTTTACAAGTTAGAACAAAAACTGGGAAAGTTTCACCAAATAATGCGAGAAAACTTGGGAAAGGTTCATCTAAAACAGGTGTAGGAAGACTTAGTCAAGATGAAATTATTGTATGGAACAAAAATAGATCTAATATTATGTACAAAATATTAATTGCGAAATTTACACAACATAATGATTTAAAAAAAATATTATTAAATACAGGAAATTCTATATTAATTGAAAATGCACCGTGGGATTCGTATTGGGGTATTGGTAAAAATGGAAATGGAGAGAATATGTTAGGAAAAATTCTAATGAAGGTAAGAGATGAAATTAAATATATTAAATAAAATTTAAAGAAATACTCATATATAAAGTTATTATATATGAGTAAAAAATTAAAATATGATATTAATAAATTTAATAATCATGTCAATAATTTAAAAAGTTTAAATTTAGATTCATTAAACTTTGATGATATGGCAAAATCGTTATTAACAAATAAAAATGTATTACATGATTTTCTTAAACATCTTAGAATAAATATATGTAAATTGAAATGTGGTAAATATATTAGAAAGTTTTCCACTATTTTTTTAATAAAATTTCATGATGAAACACTATTTGGAACTGTTGATAAACGTGAAAAAAATTTAAAACTACTTGCAGATAAAATATATGATGAATTAAGTACAGAATTAACAAATAAAGATAAATATCCTGTATTATTAAAAATTAGAATTAATAGATTTATTCAAATGTTTGATGAATGGAAGGAAAAAGATGCAAATCTTTTATTAAAACAATTAGCAATCATGTATCAAAATAGTTTGAAATCTTACAACAAAATTATTGATGATGAAAATACAGAATTTAAAGAACAATTAGAAAAAAATATTAAGATTATTGAAAAACAAGCAGGACGTATTGATAAAGATGGATTAAAGTTTATAAAAAAATATAAAATTGCAAGTTTTAAAAAAGAAAATATGAATGATTTTAATAAAATTGCAAAACAAGCTTTTTGGGATGGGTTTATAGAGGACATTGAATTAGAAAAATTTGATAGATTGGAGAAAATGTTAAAAGAAATAAGAGATAGATTATGTTCTTTTGTACCTAATAGACCTGACTATCATAAAGATTTTGATGAACACTTTGATATCAAATTTATAATGCAAATGCTTGAAGATGATGCACTTGATGGTGAAACAATGGGTAAATATATTGGTTACTTATTAGATAAAATTAAAGAATTAGAAGCACCAATTGACAATGGTGAAACAGATAAAATTAGACAAACAGTTACTGAAATGTTTGAAACAAATACGACTGGTGAATTATTAGCATACTTTCTTCAAAGTGTTTATGATAAGTTAGATAAAATATCTACTAGATGTAAGGAATTTGCAGAATTTGCAGAAAAAGTAAAATCAATTTAGATATTATTATAAATTTATATTATTATATATTATTTTATATTATTATATATTATATGTATACATTGGGTTATTTAAAAGACGCATCTGCATTTATTGTTTTTATTATGTTAGCACACCTAGTAAGAACTAGATCAATTACCTATAATCAAATTTATTATTATTTTATTTTTGCAGCAATATTAGATGGTATATTTACAATTAAACCAGAATTGCATAATTTAGTTGTTTTTTAATAATATTTATTAATAATATTCATTAATAATATTTATTAATAATATTTATTAATAATATTTATTAATTATATATTATAATGTATTTAGTAAATGATGATAATTTACTTAATATTTATCAATTACAAAATTTGCCACGATTTAAAAATGTTCCTGATGATAATATAAGATGTATTATTGATTTCATAGATCCAAATTATTACAATAGACAAGAAGAATTGAAGCATTTTTTTAGAATTTGTAAAACAAGTGGGATGACTTATAAAACAATATTTGAATATTATTTAGTAATTAAGAACAAAATATTATATAAAAAATTATCAAAAGAGGAAAATAAATATTTAAATTCTATTTGGAAACAACCAAATGGATGGTTTAGTAATTTGGAAATGTGTTCACATTGTGGATATTATGTTTTTATAAGAGATATTGAAAGCAATTTGATATCTAAAATAAATATATTGGAATTAGAAGAGTTAGGAAATTATCTAACGTAATTATATATGTCTGATATTAAAATAATTGGAAAAATAGGACAATTTACAACTACTAAAACTGAAGATGTAGAATATGTTTATAATTTATTTTGGCATGTAAATAATGCAATGGGTGATGTTACAAATTTTAAATGGGATTCTAATTATAAGATGAAAAATAGAATTAAAAATTTTAATGTGGGTATATGGCCACAATGGAAATTAACAGATGTTAAAAATAATAATAATTATCTTAATATAAGTAAAGAAACTTCATTTTATAAAAATAATTTATCACTATCTGGTGGAATAGTACTTGCTGATAAGCTAATTGGTATATGTAATAATTATGCAAAAAAAATCGGTGCAACTTTTAATCCATATTTATTAATTCCAGATAATTCACTTAATTGCTCTAAGGTAGGTGATATTGTACTTGCTGTTAATCAAGTAATGGATTTATTAAATAAACAAATAAAAAACTATAATACTAATAATAATGAAAATGTAAAAATGTGTTCTGGAATTTTAATTGAACAAGAAGCTAAATATCAACAATCTGGGAATCATGTAATTAATGCAACAAATATTTTTGCAGCTTTAAGATCTAATTGGAGTAATTTTGATATAAATACCCCAATAGCTTGGTCAGAGCAAGGTCCAATGCCCAATATATTTGCATATGATTCAAAAGATGATCCTATTAATGATATATTTTCACAAACAGAAAAAACAATTTTACCACCTGATTACACATGGCCAGATGCATATGAAGGTAATAATTTTGCAACTAAGTTTGGATTTTGGAATCAACTATTATTAAAATCTTGTCCAAATGGTATAAATAATGGCGGTTGTCCACCAAATATTGATGCGATTTATGGTATGAAGCAAGAAAACAAAGAATGTGATTATTGTGCTGGATATGCAAAAGGTTTAGCCATTCCTACTATCGGTAGATATGTAATACCTGCTAAAAATTGGGGTAAATTATGGAAAAAATTTACTACACCTATTTCTAAAGAAGATCAAAAACAAGCTATATATATAGCAGGAGGTCCTGGTGCTGATTTTGCTATTATTAATAGTGGGTATGATATAACTGATTGTAGTAATTGTCCAATTAATTCTCAAAGCATTAATACTTTATCCGAAATTGTTGAAGGTTTTTATAGTAAAAATAATTCTAAAAATTCAATAAATTTAGATAATTTTTCTATTGCATTATACGGCTAATTTTTTATTAATTCAATAATATTATATATCTTATAATATTATATATATGCCTGATATTAAAATAATTGGAAAAATAGGACAATTTACAATAACAAAACAAGATAATATTCAAAAAGGAACATTATTTTTGTATCCAGAAGCAAAAGGGTTTGATATTCATGAATTAAAAAGTCCTACTAATAATTCTTTACCAACACAAGAACAAATCGATTATTTTAATACAGTTGCTGTTATTGCCAACACATCTGACACAAATTATCAAAATCATTGGGATTATTGTTCAAAAATATATACAAATATTGAAAAATGGGCATCTTTTTATTTTGGTAATAAAAATGATTTTAAAACCTCACCAGTAAAAGATATAATAAAAAATATATTTGGATCTGATTATGATGAAACATCAAATAAATTTACGGAACCTACTAAAAATATAGAAAATATTATAGGAATTGTATTAGATGATGAATGGAAAAAGGGTAATGATCAATTTAGACAAGAAGTATTAAATTTTTTTGAATCATTTAAAAAATCTACAATTAGTTCTTTAAGAAATATTAAAATAGGATGGTCACTTGCACCAACTTTTAAAGATAAACCAAATGGGGCAACAATTCCATGGGATTATATGTTAGGACAAGTATATACTCTTGAATCAGTTGTGCCTGATGATTTTTATTCAAATAGTTGTTCTGATGACAAAAATAGAAATCTTGGACCTTTTGACAATTCTTTTTGGACGACACTTAGTAATAATAAATATTTTGGTAAACAAACTGATAATACTATAGCTGTTCCAACGGTTTGTGGTTCAGGTAATTGTCAAGTAGGTGATAATTGTTTTGATGAAAGAGCCAGCACTACGCAAATTATATATTTATTATCACAAAGACCAAAGAATTATAGATTTAAAAATTTTGCAATTTGGTATGGAACTGGGAGTAAACCTAGTTGTGGTGGGTGTGGTAATATAACAAAAGAAGAAGAATGTAAATCTCCATGCAAATGGTATCAATATAAAACTACACCATGTAATTTAGACGAAACACAACCATGGGGTTGTGAAAAAAAATGGTAAAATTATAATATTAACTTATAATACACTTCTCATTCTTCTTTTTATTCAATTCCATCTTAATTCTATGATTTTCGAGTAATAATTCTTCCATCTTGTTTGCCATTTCTACTTTTTGATTAACACCTCTATTCAAGGTTTCTTTGAATAGTTCTAAATCATCTTCATTTTGCTTAATTTTTATCTCATATTCGTAACGTTTTTGTCTTTCTTCCTCTCTCATCATTAACATTTGTTCATTCATTCTCATTTCAAACTCTATTTGTTGGCGTTTTCGCTCTTCTTCATCACGTTTTCGCTCTTCTTCTTCACGTTTTTGCTCTTCTTCTTCATGTTTTCGCTCTTCTTCATCACGTTTTCTCTCTTCTTCTTCACGTTTTCGCTCTTCTTCTTCACGTTTTAGTGCTTCTAATCTTAATTGTTCTTTTAATCTACGATTTTGTGATGATAATTCGCGTTGTTGTTTCAAATATTTCCGAATTAATCTCTGTATTTTAATAATTGATGTTAATCTTTTATACAATACATCCCTTTTTAGAAATCTTCTAACATGAGATTGAACTTTTATCACCATAAACAGGATATAATTATAATATTTTCGTATTTTTCGACATCTATATAAAGATTGTAGTCTTAAAACGACCCATTTTTGTAATATATATCTTTTTCTTGCTATACTTTTTCGAATATTTCGTTGTATTATTCTACTTGCTTTGTCTTCTCGCATATTTTTGTATAATTTTCTTGCCAAATATCCCCTAATTTGAGTTTGTATTGTCAAAATTGAGCTTTTTATCATACTATACCATTTTCTTACTATATATCCTCGATAATGTTTTTGTATTTTAATCGTTTTTTTGCCTAGTTGGACCTCTCTTTGGTCCTCTAAATAATCAAATGTAGTATTTTTTAGAAAAACTTTTGTTAAACCAATACAATATTCGTTTTTTTGGATATCTTCCATGAATTTTCCTGATTTTAAATCCTTACATGTATCTATCATTCGATATCTATCCATAAAAACATCCTTTTTAAACCTAACTGGGTAACCAGCACGAGCAACCCTTATCGCTTCTAGGATTCCACTGTACTTTAATTGATCATTTACACGCTGTCTATCAAATATTTCGGGTTTATTTTGATCATTTGGTTTAATACATCTTACATAATGTGGTGATGTTGTATCAATTAGTTTCATTAATTTACTTAATTGTTTGCGAAATTGATAAACAACTGTTTTAGATGATATACGAGAGGATGATTTTTCATCATTTTGGTCTACAAATTGGCTTATTATATCAATTTTGACCAAACATTCTGTTATTTCATTACTTATTATGTCTTTATTTTTTTCACAAAATAGATCATTGTGATAATTTACCTTACCTGCATAATGTTTTATCCCAAAACAGGTATCCCTATGTTTCCTATTTAGAATTAAATACTCTGAATTTGAATGTTTTTTATAAATTCGTCTTACATAGTTATTATTTCCACCTTTTGGTAGCTTAGATTCTTCATCTAACATACTAATTAGACCACCTTTTCCTTCAATTAGTTCCAAACATTCCTTATTATCTGGAAATTCTATATGTTGCCAATCAATATTCTCTTTTTCGTATTCAATTTGTTCCAATTTAAATATGTATTGATTAAATTGTTGTTGGAGGGACTCATTTGTATAGTTAATACACAATTGTTCAAATTGATTTTTTTCGAAACTTTCGAAACCAAATATATCTAATATACCAATAAATATGTCACTTTTATTATCTAAATACTTATTTATCTTAAATACTAAATATTCAAATAATTTTTCATATAATTTCATGGCAAATGAATTAGTTGCTTCAATAATTTCTGATTTATTTAGCTTAATACTGTATATTTCACCTCTAACATTTAATAATCTTGTAGATAATGCATTAAATATTAATTGTTCATCTATTTTTAATAATTTTTCCAAATTTTTAAATAAAATTTCGTTATCTTGGTACAAATATTTGGGTTCATGTTCTTCTCTTAAACTAATTTTACCCAAATTTAATACAGCTGATGTTAATTCTATTACTCTTTCTATCTCTTTTGGTGTAAAACCCATAATATTAAATGCATCAAATGTTAATTTAAGCTCATTCTTATCAATAACACCGTCATCACGTTCAATAAATTTGTAATTAATAAATTTATAGGATTCAAAATTATCTAAACAAAATCTTTTTTTGTCATTTTCATCTAATCCAGACAAAAGTTGATAAAAAATATGAAAATTTCTTTCACCATCCGCTTGATTTATTAAACGTATTTTTTCTAATAAGTATGTTTCTATTCTGGCACCAACTAATTTATAATTTTCATTAAATTGTAATTTAATAAATTTACCAAATCTACTTGAATTATCATTTCTCAATGTCTTTGCATTACCAAATGCCTCTAAAATTGGATTGGATTGTATTACTTTTTCCTCAATTTGACTTCCAGTACCACTAAGAGTAGTTAAATATTTCATCATAACCTTGGTGCCATGAGTTTTACCTGCACCACTCTCACCACTTATTAAAATTGTTTGATTGTATTTAAACTTTATCAAATTTTTGTATGCATTATCAGAAATTTGAAAAATATGAGGATCTAATGATGACCTTTGGTTATTATTTTGATAATTTTGGATATTTTTATCAGAATATAATGCGAAATCTTTAAAAGGATTAACAGATATTAATATTTTTCCGGTATATGTGTAAATATTGTTAATATTGAAACGCAAATTGACTGCATTTAGAACAGATGGTTCATTTAAATGTGGGATATCTATTAGATTATCTTTACAATCTATTTCATCATTATTACATGTTTCATAATTAGATATATTTACTATTTGGTCGTTATAATAAACATTATTATCTAAAATATATCCTTTTTTCCAATCATTGTCTAAATAAATCCAGACATAATTTGCATGTGAATAATAATCACTAGCATTTTTAGTTATATCCATATAATAACTAAAAATATTAAAAATCTTTAAATAAGTCGAATATTTATTCAAATTCAATAGCAACTACACCTTTTTCTTCTTCTGCTTGACGTGGATAAATTTTATTAAATAATGAAAGTGCACAACCCATGTTAGGGACACCTGGTAATATAACATAAAACTTTTCTTCTTGTAATAATTCTTTGAAATTCTTATATTTTCTTACATCTTTAACAATTACTTTATGTGTTTTAATCTTTTCTTTATTCATTTTATCTCTTGTTTTAAATTCAACCTCATCACCTTTTATTAATACTGCAAAAATACTGTCATATAGTCTTGCTTCTACTTTTTTTACGTTTTCTTTAATAAGAGTAAACCACGGTTCTCTAATCCAGGATTCAAATTTATCAGGTTTGTTTGATTTACGAGTAACTGTTCTATTTACATTATTTTTTTTTGTTTTTTTTGTATTTTTTGTATTTTTTGTATTTTTTGTATTTTTATTATTTTTATTATTTTTAGAATTATTAATATTCAGATTTTTTAATAATTTATTTAATTCTTTATTATTGGCATTATTGGCATTATTTATTACTTTCTCTACTTTTTTTTCTACTTTTTTTACCTTCTTTTCTGCTTTCTTTACTTCTTTATTTGCATTATTTTCTTCATTCTTAGCTTTTTTAGAATTTGATTTAGCTTTTTTTGCATTTTTTTCTGCATTTTCGGCTTTTTTCTTTGTATTTTTCTTTGCATCCTTTTTAGACGCATCTTTTACTGCTTTTTTTGCATTTTTTTCAGCTGTCTTTGCTTTTGTGGTTGCTTTTTTAGAATTTGATTTTGCCTTTTTAGCATTTTTATTTGCATTTTCTAAATTTTTATTTGCATTTTTTAAATCTTTATTAGCTTCCTTTAATTCTTTCTCTATTTTTTTATTATTTTTATTATTTTTATTGTTATTACTCATACTATATATATATAATAGATAAAAAATTGTATTTTTATAATACACTGAATATTATTGCACATTTTTAATTTGTTAATTTATCTATAATTTTATATTAATGTATAATATGAAATATTTAAAACCATCTGATATTGAAGAAATACCAGTATTTAATAATTGGAATGATACTAAAAATATAAAACTTGAAAATGAAATTAATTTTCTAAAAGGAAATGTTGAACAATTAGGTTGTGGTGATACATCAGATTTTTATAAATTACCAAAAATAGCAAAAAATGAAGAGATTGCAAATATATTAGATTTAGTTAAATCAACACCATTTGACGAAGATCCTGACTCAGTAGATGGAATGTCTACATATGAATTTTATGTAGATAGTCCAGATATAAGAAATAATAAAAGTAATCAAAATACTATGAAATTAGATTCAAATAATAAATATTTAAAATATAGAAAAAAAATTAGAAAAAAGTTAATTAAAATAATGGATCCAATTATAAAAGAAAGAATAAATCCTTTTGTTAGAAATTTATATTCAAAAGATTGTAAATCCGAAAGATTATGTACACCTTGTTATAATTTTGTTAGAAGATATAAAGAAGATGAGCGAAGAACACACCCTACACATAGAGATGGCCACGCTTTTGCTACTGTTGTTATTAGTTTGAGTAATTTTGGTGAAGAATATAGAGGTGGTATATATGTAGCAACTGCGGAAAGATATAAATATTTCATTGATTTAAATAGAGGAGACGCAATTGTACATAAACATGATTTATTGCACGGTGTAAATGTAAAGAATGATGGTGGTGAAAGATGGTCATGGATATTATGGTATAAAGATTCGACTGATTGTATTGATTATTCAAATGAATGGTATAAAGACAAAGCATATCAAGGTATACCGGTATATCAATCATTATATGCAACGATGGTTAATAGCGAAGAAATGATAGAATGGCATATAAAAGCAGCTGAAAATGGATTTTCGAATTCAATGGTAAAATTAGCGAGAGCATATTTAAAAAGATTACCGTCTAAATTAGAATTTAATCCAAAAGAGGCTGAAAGATTATATAGATTAGCGGTTGAAACAACACAAGATCCACACGCACAGTATGGATTAGCTGAAATGATATTATTTGGATTAATAAAAATAGAAACAAATTCGATGTTAATATTGTTAGATAAAGTTATTAGATTATTAGAAGAATCTGCTAAAGGTGGAAATTTTTTTGCAATGTTTAATTTAGGGGTAGCACATTTATATGGGTATACAGGTAAACCGGATATAAAATTAGCAAACGAATGGTTTGAAATATCTGGTTTACCAGAAGCTTTTATGATAATTTCATCACATTATGTAAGCATAAATGATAAAAAAACATCAGAAAAATATGTTAATAGAGCAAAAAGAATGGGTTTTGGTAAAAAATGGAGAAAAGTAAGTAGAATTAGAACTGGATTGGGTGGGGCTTCTGGTGTTGATATTAATTTACCCTGGCCAACTATGCCTAATGGGAATAAACCACAAAAGTGGTAAATAACTAATTATTTATTAATATTATTTATTAATAATATTAATAAATAATATATGGTACATATTATTAATAATAATAGAAAAGGTGGTAAACTTTATCATTATGCACATTTTATATGTGATTGTTTATACCTAGAAGTTATTTATGAAATTTATAAATATAATTTAATATATAGAAATAATACAAAACGTGAAACAATAGGAAATTTTAAAAATATTTATAGCGATGTAATGCGATGTAAATATTTCGAGAAGGGTGGTTTAAATAAAAGAACTAAAGATACTATAATAATAAAAAAAAGAAAAAATAATTTTAAAAATAAAAAATATATTTATAAATTTAGAAAATATATATTTAATAGATATAAAATAGATCCTAATATATATAGAGACAAATATCCGAAAGTATTGCTTATAAAGAGGGGAGTAAGTAATTTACTAAGTAATAATAAAAATATAAAAAATTATACACATACACAAAAAAATGGGAAAGAAAGAAGATCAATTAATAATGTTGATAAAGTAGAAAAATATTTACAAAATAAATATAAAAATTTTAAATCTATTTATTTAGAAAATATATCATTTGAAGAACAAATAAAATACTTTAATAATGCGAAATTAATAATTTGTGCACATGGTGCAGGGATGTCAAATATGTTTTTTTGTAAAGAAAATAAAACTAAATTAATTGAAATTACATGTGGTAAAAGATGGGAATTCTTTAATGTATTATCTAGGGAATTAAATATTAAACATCTTAAATGTCATAATAATATTTTAGGAGATATTATTAATTTTATTGATAAATATGGTATAATTAAAGATAATTACATTAAAAATAGACATACACATAGTATTATTAATAATAAAATAAATAGAACTAGAACTAGACCTAGAACTAGAAGTAGACCTAGAACTAGACCTAGAACTAGAACTAGAGCAATAAATAACATTAGAAATAGACCTACATATAGCATTATTAATAATAAAATAACTAGAACTAGAACTAGAACTAGAACTAGAACTAGAACTAGAACTAGAACTAGAACTAGAACTAGAACTAGACCAATAAATAACATTAGAAATAAATATTAAAATTAACAATTTGGATCTCTACATGGGTCACATGCTTTACCTCTGTACCTAATTGCTTTACAATTTTCACCACATGCACCCTGACCTTGTGGACATCCATAAGCAGTACCAGAATCACCACAAATACCACAGAATCCACGATTACCACCTGGTTGTCTCATACATCTACAACCCGATGATCCAACAAATGGATAAACAAATGGATTATATGCGATTACTTTTGTTTTATTTAATACAAATAGAACTAATACAATTAACAATAATATTAATATAGAAATAATTAACCAATTGAATATATCTTTCATTATATAATATTACAATAAAAAAATTATAACTATATTATATAATGAAAGATATAAAAAGGTATTTATTTATAATATTCTTATTACTTTTTTTTGATTATTTTTGGTTAACAAAAATTGTTGCAAAATCAATGAATAAAGTAGTAAAAGACATTCAAGGTTCAGAAATTAATGTTAATAGTAATAATAAGTATATTGCAATAATAATTATATATTTAGTTATGGCTTATATGATATACAATTATAATTTACCCAATATTGGTAATGAAAGACCATTATATGATTCATTCATGAATGGTGGATTATTGGGCATGATGGCATATGCTATATTTGATTTAACAAATTATGCAATATTTAATAAATGGGCATTAAAAGAAGCTATTATTGATATATTATGGGGTGGATTTTTATTTACTATTGTTGGATATATTGTACATAAATTTAATTTTTAAAATTTTACATTATTTTATAAACTATATTATTTAAATAAATAATATAATATAATAGTAATGGATGATTTGTCAAAAAAAAAATTAATTATAATAACATATTTATTAGATATATTTTTAATAGGTAATATATATTTTAATAAACATACCATTTTAGATATTATGTGGACTTTTTCAGTAATAATGTGTCATGGATTATTTTATTATAACCTAATTTACGAAAATAGATATATTTTAGATATATTACATTATTTTATTTTTATATTACCTACTTTTGCATTATTTACACCTAATATATATATAAAAATTATTTCATGTTTGTTACTAATATTAATACAAATATTATGGATTATTGAGAAAAGATGTATATTAAATGAAGAAAATTACAAATTTGGATATGGTGATGCGTTGAATTATTATGTAATTATGTTAACATCAATGTTAAGTTTAAATATTGGATATGTTTTTAAAAATTAAAGATTTTGTTTTAACATAAAACCAAACCAAATTAAACCAAAAATATATAATATAGATGTCATATAAATTTCAATTGGTATATAATTTTCAGAAGATATTTCCAATATACCGTAATATCCTATTACAAAAATTCTGAAAAAGGCATAATAAAATAATTGAACTTTTAATAAATTTTTAGTTAAATTAGATCTAAAATTTTTACCTAGGTTTAGTTTTTCATCATTTTTTATACTGTAATAAACTAAGTAATTAGGTATATTAGATAATTCAGAAAAAAATACAATTTGTGGCCAATAAAAGTTAATTGAAGGCAACAACATGTATAGATAACAAGTAATATGATGATAAATATACATTATTCTTAATAAATCATATTTACCAATCATAAACATATAATATAAATCAAATATTAAATAACCACCAGTATTTATCTGAATATAATTATTATTAAATTTAAATAAATAAATACAAAATCCAAGTAATGTTGAAATACTTGCATGACATAGAGATAGTGAGTTTAAAGCTATTTTTTTAGATTGATATCTATTAAACTTATTATTTATTTCGTAGTAAAATATAAATGAGGGGATCGTTCGTATAATTTCTATGTAATTATTCATATTATAGTATTAAAAATAAATTACTTTTAAACTAATAATTATATAAAGATATATTTAAATATATATATTAATATTTAAATATGAGTAATTACGAATCATCTGTAATGAGAGAAAAAATAGAATTTGACAAAATTATAAATACAAATATTGATTATTTTGAACAGTTATGTAAACCAAACGATTTAATTTCACACCTTCCAACAGGACCAGTATCAGAAAGTACTGTATATAAAACGAGAGGAATAGTGAATAATATAATTAATGGTATAGATGATCGTATGATATTCATTGTTGGACCATGTTCAATTCATAATATAGAAGAAGCGAAAGAATATGGTAGTAAATTAAAAAAATTATCACATAGAGTTAATGATAAAATTTTAATAATTATGAGAGTTTATTTTGAGAAACCACGTACAACTGTTGGATGGAAGGGATTAATTAATGATCCAAATCTGGATAATACATTTGATGTTAATAAAGGTTTATATTTAGCCAGAGATTTACTAATATCATTAAATGTAATAGGTTTGCCATGTGCCTATGAAATACTTGATACAATTACACCACAATATATATCAGATTTAATTAGTTGGGGAGCAATTGGTGCACGAACAACTGAAAGTCAAGTTCATAGACAATTAGTATCGGGACTATCAATGCCGATTGGTTTTAAGAATGGTACAGATGGTAATATTAAAATAGCATCAGATGCAATACTTTCAGCAAAATATCCACATTGTTTTATGGGAATTACAAATGAGGGAGTTCCAGCAATTTGTAAAACAAAAGGGAATAATAATTGTCATGTTGTATTGAGAGGTGGAAATGATGGTCCAAATTATGAAAAAGAAAAAGTTGATAATATAATTTATGAATTAAATGATAGTGTTAATAGCAGAATTTTAATTGATTGTTCACATGGAAATTCTAATAAAGATTATAAAAATCAAGAAACAGTATTAAATGATGTTATTAAACAGAGAATAAATGGTAATAAAAATATTATTGGTGTTATGATTGAATCTAATATAGATGAGGGAAAGCAAAGTCTTAAATTTGGTTGTAAAAATGATTTAAAAAAAGGTCTGAGTATTACAGATTCTTGTATTAGTTTTGAAACAACAGAGAGAATTATAATGAACGCATATTATTCATTGTAAATAATATTTATTAAAAAATATTTAATTGGTTTAATATAAATAGGTAAAAATATATATCAATATTAAATGATTAATATTGGTATAAATGGTTTGGGTCGAATCGGCAAATGTATTTTTTTACAATTATTAGATAATATTAATATCTGTGTTAAAGCTATCAATATTCCTGATTTTGATATAAATATGTTTGAGAATTATATTAAAACAGATAGTAATCATCATTATAATAAAAATTTTGATGTAGAAATAATAGATGATAATAAAATAAAAATTAACAATAATTTAATAGTTTTATTTAATAATAGATGTGCAAGTAATTTATTTTGGAATAAATTAGACATAGAATATGTCATTGATGCAACTGGTGTATATTTAACAAAAGAAAAAGCATTACAACATAATGTGCCATATTTCATAATGTGTGCACCACCAAAGGATACTACACCACAATTTATGGTAAGTGCAAATGAACATTTATATAATGGTGAAAATATTGTAAGTAATGCTTCCTGTACTAGTAATGCATTAATTCCGATAGTAAAATTTTTAAATGATAAATATAAAATAGTTGACGCAAATTTTAATACTATTCATTCAGCCACTGCATCACAAAAAACAACAGATACAACTAAGTTAAAAAAAAGAACGTGTAGATCTATTATTAATAATATAATTCCGCATACAACTGGTGCATCAAAATCAGTTGAAAAAATACTTCCCGAATTAAAAGGAAAAATATTTGGTGCATCTGTACGTGTACCTGTATCAAATGTCAGTTTAATAAATTTAAATGTTTCATTGAAAGAAAAAACTAATTTAGAAAATATATTATTAGAGATGGAAAAAACTAATTATATAATTGTAAATAGACAACAATGTATGGTAAGTTCTGATTACATGACTACAACTTGTCCATGTATAATTGATGCAAATTCCTGTATGAATATGAGTAATAATAAATTCAAGATTATGATTTGGTATGATAATGAATGGTCATATTCAAATAAAGTGATAAAGTTGTTAGAACATATGATAAGTGTAAATAATTTTAAATAATAAATATTTATTAGATTTATTTTTAAAACTTTATTTTTATATATTAAATAATCTAAATTCTTTCTTTCCAAAATAATAAATTGGAACTTTTTTATGTATATTGTTATTTGGAAATTCTTCTAATAGAATTGATTTGTCATTACACAATGATTTTCCACCTAATTTTTCAAAAATAAATGCCATAGGATATGCTTCGTATATCAATCTAATTTTTCCTGAGGGTGAAGATATATTTGATGGATATATTACAACACCACCTTTAATTAATGTTCTATGAACATCTGCCACTAAGCTACCAACCCATCTTGCAGTATAATTATTTTCAATTAATCTATTAATGTATTTATTAATATGATTTTTGTATTTGTATTTATTTGATTCATTTATGGCATATATCTTTCCTTTTTCAGGTAATAGATTTATATTAATTAGATTCCATTTTTTATTATATTGATACATTTTAACTTCATTTTTATCTGCTATTACCATAATTGTACTTGGACCATAAATACAATAACCAGACAATACAATATTTTTTCCATTTTTTATTGATTCATTTTTATCATATTTAAATACACAAAAAATTGTACCAACAGATATATTAGAATCAATATTAGAAGAACCATCTAATGGATCATAGCTGACTAAATATTTACCATTATTGTTAACCATTTTTTTATTTTCAAATTCCTCAGATATAATTGTTTTAACACATTTTAATTTTAATAAATCATTATATATAATATTATTAGAATCATAATCTAATTTTTTCATTTTATCACCTGATGAATTTATGCTTACTTCTTTTCCTAAATCAGCCAAATTTGTATTTTTCAATAAATTACTTATAATTACACATTTATCAAAAAATACATCTTTAATTTTTTTTAAATCATTCATATATTTATATATTTATATATTTTTTTAATTATTTAAATAATACACAATGCAATAAAAGTACTTAAATAATAATAATTAATTATTATTTAAATGGGAAGCGCTGCATCAACTAAACTTGTATGTCCAAAGGATTATGACAAAACTAAATTCAATATGATTCTTAAATTATATGATCAACTTGATAGTAATGGTGATCAAGTAATAGAAACATTGGAATTAAAAGATATTGCTGGTTTGCATATAAAAAATAGACAAACAGAATTATCTAAATTAATTGAGAATGAGCAACATGATTATAAATATTTAATAGATCAAGCTAATTTAAAATATGAAAAAGAGAAAATAGATTTACAAATTAGGTATGATCAAAATGTAGAAAAAATTAATAATTCACATAGTAGAAATGATCAATCAATTAGAATTAAAATTACGAACTTAAATAATTTAGATGATAAAAACAAATGCCAAAAATTTATGAATGTAGTTAGTAATGATGGTAAACATATTGAATTCTGGAAGTTTTTTGAATATATGAAGAATAGAACACAAGATATTAAAAATATTGAATTTAGTAATTAATAATGTATCACCAACCGGAATTATTTATAAATTATTCGTAATAAATTGTTTTATTAAGTTAAAGCTATTAGGATCATTTGATTTTGTTGGTAATGCATGTCCTGCAGTATTACTTTTTACATAAGTATAATCAGTATAATATTTTTATAATTCTTCTGATAATTCATTTGTAATAATATAATCATTATTATTAATATTAATACTTTTAATAAACATTTCTGCTAATTCAAAATTATCTGGGATTGATTTATTACCTGTGTAATTTCCACTTAATGCAATATTCATTATTAAACCAAAATATTTTTCACTATCATTTATTATATTTCCATTATTATCTAATTCCATAAATAAAGCTTTTTGTTCATTACTAAGTATGTATTGATTAATCAATAGATTATTAAAATACATTTCAATTTTGGAATTTCCTTCTGTATCTCTGTAAATAATTGTTTTAAATTTATTAAATGTAGATGTCAAATTACCAGAAGAATGAATGAATGACTTATATTGATGATTATTATTTATATCGTTATAATGTATTGCATTGGAGTAAAGGTTTGGATCATTTGTTGGACACCATTCTAAAACATCTATTTCACCGCAAAAAGGCCAGCCTGATTCTCCGTTCCATTGTCCTGTTCCCATTATCCATAATGCAGGCCAAAGTGGTACATTATTTATTATATTATTGTTTAAATCCATTGCCACAGGCATTTTAGCTTCAAATTCAATTGAAATTTTTTTACCTTTTTCTAATTTTAATTGATGAACTTCTTCTATCATTTCTAATCTAGATGAAATATAATAGGTACTATTATTTTCTATTATTTTTCTTAATCTTATTTTTAATTGTTTATCAGTTCCAATATTAATAACTTCCGCATTCGTATTATTATATCCTTGTTTTTCATTATTATATGGCCATAATACTAAACCATTATCATCAGTTGTATTAAATGTCCATTCTAAATTTTGAAATATAATTTTATTTGGTCTATTTAAAAAAGGACTGTAATTTAATTTATTATTTATTAACCAAATTTTAAAATTAAAACTATCTTTATTTATCCAATCGATCTGCTGTATATTTTCTAAAAATTTGGTGTACTTATAATCAGATGGATTATAATAATAAGGACTAATTCCATTCTTATTATTTATAATCCATTGTTGAATTTTAAATAAATCATTATTAACCCAATCTAATTGATTAATATCTTCTAAGAAATATGTATATTTATATATACTATTATTCTGTTTATTCATATATATATATATAATAAATATTAATAATTTGTATTAATATTTATGTGAAATTATTTATTCTATTTACTTTCTATTTAATCTTAATTTAGATAATCTTTTTTTAATTTCTTCAATTCTTTTTTTGGATAATTTAATTTTTCCGAATTTTGATGATTTATCAGAACCTTCGGATTCGGGTTCTGGTTCGGGTTCGGGTTCGGGTTCGGGCCCGGATCCGCTACCATCTGTACCTTGATATATATCCTCAGAAAGAACAGAGTAATTCTTGCCTGCAATAAAAGCAAATTCGTCTCCCTCAGGAATAAGAACTGTATTGGAATTAAATTCTTCAAGTGGTGCTACATTTAATGCATTTTCATCTTTTCTCAAATATACAAGATCAGGGGATAACTCAGCATCTTCAATTAATGTTAGCCAATAATTCATTGTTGGCATTAATGGCATACTTTCGTTGGCACGACCATTTTGATATTCAAGATCCCAAACATAATAACCACCAATGTCTTTTAATACAACTAGGTTATCAATAGCACCATTTGAATCACCAAGTGCATTTGGTATTAAATTTTCAAGTACACCAGTTTCACTATTTGCACTAAGAGTGTAAATTCCCTCTTTTGAATCAAACCCTTTATGCACTGTTATTCCATATGTAACAAAATTACCTCTATTATCTAATATTTTTTTTAATTTATCTGGATTACCTGTTAATAATTTTTCTGGGTCTTCACTAAATCCTAAACTCCATAATACCGTTGTTGGATTAACTTGTCCATCACTCCAAGCTGCTCTCATTTGTAAATTACCATTGTTAATTCTGACACCATATTGTTTTTCACTTAATACGAAAGTATCGGGTTGTAATATTTTGTCAATTTTAAATAAGTAACCATTTTGTTTTAATTTCGGGGTTTTTGGTTCATAATCAAGGACATTGGCTTCTGTACCTGGTAACCCTGAGCCATTTACAACTTGATCATATCCATTCGAGTCATTAATATAATATTGATAATCACGTCCAGTTGTATTGGTGTAATTAATAGCTCTCATATTAGCGTATCCTTTTTCAGAATCACCAAAAAATTGTCCTTCCTCATCAAAAACTGTATCATACTTTATAATATGTGCTTTCAATGTTTCTACTAATTCATTTTTCTTAAATTTTTGTGAAAGAAATGCTGAATTAACCGGTGCAAAAAATATTAAATCACCATCAGCCTTAAGAAGTTCCATCAATTCTGTCTCCCCGTTAATCAAACTAAATACACTACTTAAATCAGAATCTTTACTTAATAAGTCATAAATTGTTTCTGGCTCTGGTTCGGGTTCGGGTTGGGGTTCGGGTT
>Ga0233412_10000076_pt1 | contig 52701 bp, 53 predicted proteins | sample Na_anoxic_4_MG_FD_180667 | JGI IMG/M metagenome (GOLD analysis project Ga0233412, IMG submission 180667) | Seawater microbial communities from Saanich Inlet, British Columbia, Canada - Na_anoxic_4_MG | ecosystem: Environmental > Aquatic > Marine > Inlet | place: Canada: British Columbia... | reverse complement strand
GGCCCAACAAGCATAAAAAAACCACACCGAAAGAGTAACGGTGTTACCCACAACATTGCGGATGTGGGTGATAGGTGCAGACAGGATCGAGTTGATCCAGTACTCAAACATCTTGTCGCCCATGGTGTGGTTCTCGCTGGGTGTTGCTTTATTTATTACCGACGTCTTCGCTGGACTTGTCATTGTCGCGAGCGAGAAGGAGGCCGACACCAACAGAGATCGATGTGCCAACCGCACCCCAATCAGCGACCGTGGCAGGGTTGTCATCAATCATAGCTGAGACAGCGACGAGGATGGCGATTACGATGGCGATCATGCCAGCGACAGTAGTCTTGGTTGATTTCATTTTTTTATGTTCTTGTTAAACCAGTCGTCGAATGTTTTGTCTGACAAGTCTGCGGCGGTGACGACTTCCCGCCATTGATTTTCGGTGATCGCGCCCTTCGCCTTGACGATAGATGCGAATTGAATTGCTGCATTGCTAATGTCCCCGCCAATTTTAGCGAAGAGGATAAGGCTTTTAGTTACTGATGCTGGGTCCATTACTTTGTCTCTCGGCTAGGAATTGATCGACCGTCAAGATAGCATTCATCGCATGCTTCATGTACCTGTCGAATATAGTCTTGTCCATGAAGGCTGAATTGAGGCCAGCGGGTAGCTCCTCCTTGGCAAGTTTAAGATGCTCGCGAGCAACTAGCAGGTAGGGCTGTATCTTTTTGACGTCGTCATCATTGATGAGATTGGCGGTGTGCATCGTCATGATCGCGTTCTGGGAGGTCGTCAAGATGTCCCGCTGGGTCGCCCACTGTGAATGCGGAGTCATGTTGCAGCCGGTCAAAGCGAAGAGCATTAGGGCGAGAATGAGGGGCCGTTGAGTGTGGATGACGTGCATGGCTAGATTGTATCCTGCCTGCCGCTCGCCTGTCAAGGGCTATCTAGGCCACCCAGCATAAATCCTTTGCCCGGGGTCTTGGTGTTGATAATACCCTTAGCGACATTGGCTCGCAGGTCTGCCTGCAGCATGTTGAACTCGATCTCTTTCATCTGGTTCCGCACGACTCGAACATCGTAGGTCAGGCTCATCAGGTGATTGCACAGCCACTGGAAGTTGTGGTTATCCACACTTACGCCAGCTATTCGCATGTCACTGATGCGTCTGGCGGTGTAGACCGAGGCATCGAGAAGTTCTTCGTAGTGGTGGCGAGCCCACTGGTCAGCCAGTAGGGGGTTACCTTGGACAGTGGTGCCGTACTTCTTGAGGCCGTGCCCGACCCGGTCGCGGTACTCCTTGCGGACAGCTTTCGTCACCGCGTCATTACTAATGGTGCTGTGCAGCTCGCACACCATGTTGGTGATCCGGTCTTCGGTGAATGGCTCGTATCTCTTGTCGGGGATGTTTCGCCAAGGGTTCATGTAGGTGAGCCCTTCCCTCTCTTCTTCATCCAGATGATTGGTGTTATGGAACTCGCCGTCGATGAACCTGAACAGGTTCTCAACTTGGCTTGCTCGCTTGATAATCATTTCTTCGTTAAGTGTTCCATCGTAAATCATGGGGTGACCTTTGGTTTGAAGATGCTTTGATGTGCGGTGATGAAGGCGACGACTTCTTTCTTGGAGTATGCGATGCACACTGCACCGCCACCCTCGCGTATCTTTTGGATGACATAGTCTTGGATCTTGCTGGTCTTGTTGTTGCCTACCTTTAGCTCGAAGCCGATGAACTGGCCGTGCATACAGCCAATGATATCCGGCACGCCAGCGGTCTGGAGCGGGGAGCCGTGAACCTTGAACCACCAGCTGTGGTCAAGCGTCTTGAGATACTTCATCACCGTATTGGTTAAGTTCTTTTCGGTTGGCATATTTCTTCTTTATGTTTGGTGCCAGCTTGTAAAGCCTCTGCGTGATGCTTCTGCCTCGGCCCTGTCCAAGCACTCTTTTAGTGGTAACTCGTCTTCCTCGCAGTACCACCCCGCGATTGACGAGGGCATAGATGGACTTGTCGATAGCCGAGTTCTTCTTAGCGTTGCGGCCCACTGAGTAGCCAAGTGAGGTAGCGGCTTGCTCTCTTGTGATCCCTTCAGGGTGAGCGTGCATAAGGTCGAGTAGCCTAGCTTCACGCTCTGTTTCAGCATCGATCCAACCATAGGTGCGTAATGCTTTAAGCCTTCGAGATTGCCTGCGTACATCAACCAGAGCGAGCTCTCCCATTTGTTCAAGCGTTTCGCGAGAGAGTCGAGATCGCAGCTCGCGATATCTCTGGTTCCCCACTGCATCACGATTCGCTTTGAGCCCCATTGCACGACGATGCTTACCAATTGCGGCCCGGCTAATGTGCTTGGAGTAGATGACTTCGTATATGTCAGCCATCTCGCGATCGAAATAACCTTTTGGGTAATACGTTTCAATAACATTACGGATGTCCTTTGTGTCGTGGTAGTATTGGTTCACAGGATCTCCACTGCATTGGCATTGCTGCCTTCGCACAAGTAAAGGCTCTGCTTTGCCCGGGTGATGCCGACATAGAACGCTCTGATCACGCTGTCATGCTCTTCGCCACCGCCTTGGCAGTACCCGTCCATCGATCGCGGGGAGATGTCAGGCCAGAGATAGACCACGTCCGCCTCGCCACCTTTGAACGAATGGATTGTACCAACATAGATCTGTGGTTCCTTGGTCAGGTGTTCGGCACCTTGCTTCACAACCACATCACGGATGTACTTGGCTGCCTTGGCGTGTGAAGCGTCAAGTCCTGCGATCCAGATGTCCAGCAGCATGCTGACGGGGAGATCCTCGCCGCGATCGGTGCGTTCAAACCAGCTCCAGATCTTACCGAAGTTGGACTGCTCAGTCAGGCTATCCTCAAGGAACCACGCGCCACGATGCTCTGTCTCGAACCGTGCGTTGGGGTACTGGGTTGCCATCTCGGCCATCTTCTTCTTGGCCCCACGTTGGAACATCCCGCCCACCTTCATGGCATTGGCCCAGTAGAAGATGTCTGTGAGATCCCACATGCGGCGATCCTCGCCGTGTACGGGCCTCGCTGCCTTAAGTAATGCGGTGACCCGCTGACTCATGGAGATGCCCTTACGCTCAGCGAGAGGGTTCCAGCGGTGGTTGTGCTTACGCCATGGATTAGAGAAGGGGATACCCTCTTCCCGGAGGTAGTGGCAGAGGACGCCCGCCATGTGGTTGCAGGTGAGCTGCAGCATACAGGTTTTCCCTTGGTCAACCTGATCCATGACGTGATAGAGCATCTCCTTGGGTGCGGTGTACCGGCTCATTGACAGTTGCTCAACGTGGCCGGGATCGCCCACCTTGGGCAGGTATTCAATCTCTTCGTAGGTGGACAGCTTCTTGATCCAGTTAGTTGCGACCTCGTGAACGGCGGCGGGGATCCGCCAGCTCTGCTTGAGGATCTTAAAGTGCTCAGGGTTTTCATGTAGGTCATTGAGCAGGCTGTCGGGCTGGGCTCCGCGCCAAACGTAGAGTGCTTGCCATGGATCGCCAACCGTGATCAGTGCGCCAGCGGCATCACCCCACTGTTTGAGCTTCCACATCTCTAGTGCTGACATGTCTTGGGCTTCGTCGCAGATGATGATCTTCGGATTGAAGGGCGGCTCTTCACTGGCGTACTCAATCATGTCAGTGAAGTCGATGGCGTTTTGGGACTCTTTGAATTGCTCCCACTTGCGAGCCCATGCTGCGGTAGCTGGTGGCCACTGGTCTCGCGGTGTCATGCAATGTCGCAGCAGGTGGTAGTCACTAGCCCAGCGATCGCCGATGCTCTGCTCGCCGGTCGATTCGGTAGGGCCCAGCTCGTCGTCAACTTGTACGTCTTCAGGCGTGATGGCGAAGCCGGGGTTGTCTGCGTTGAAAACTTCCTTGATCATCTTGCCGGTGATCAGGACAACCCCGTCCATGGTTCGGAACCCATGGGCGTGCATCGTGGCAACAGCCTCGGGTGGTAGCGGCAGGTCACGACCGGCGGCTTCAGCTGCGGCGGCCTTGGTCAGCGAGCATACCAAGACAGGGCTTTGGTTTTGGAAAGATCCACCAAGTGATTCGTCGCAGATCTTTTTAATCTGCGATGCGATCCAAGTTGTCTTGCCTGTCCCGGGCGGGCCGATGACAGTGTAGTGCCCTTTGTATTTCATCATGCATCCTGTATAAAGATTGGTGTTCTTTCACCGACGTAGGCATTGCAAACATTGAACTCGAAGTATTCAACAGCGTCTTCGTAAGACATGTCACGCATCAAGACTTCAATACACTTGTTCCTGCTGTAGACAGCACACTCTTCTTGTGGGTGAATGCCGCAGGTCACGCCGATGAGGGCGTCTTCAAATCCATCAGCCAAAAGTGTTTCATCGTCAATAAGATCTTTGTCCATTGTTGCATCCTATTGTGCCTGCCGTTAGCAGTCAAGCACCGGGAAATTTGACTCAAAAAAATTTCAGCTTTGGCTAGTTTCCAAAAGCTTTGTAGGGTAGAGCTTCGCCTCGCTGAGGTACTGTTCGCCGTATGCCTTAGGCAAGTCAAGGCGAAGCACTGTCCACTTGGTGTCGTAAGGTTCGGGCACGTCAAGCACCACCTCTCGGAAGCCAACACGCATCAGTCTCTTACGCATCTCGCCATCGCTGACCGCTACCTTGTACTTGGAGTAGGCGAACGTGCGGAAGTGTTCGGAGTCGATGTAGATGTTACCGTCACGCACGAACGGATCGTTGCGTTGGTATGCATTGAACCATGCGTCTTGATCAACAAGCATGGACCGGCTCTTGAAGTATGCCTTGATGTATTTCTTGGTGATGAATGTATCTCTTACCTCGTCCGACTCAACCACCTCGGCAACGATGCGTATCGCTGCAAGGAATCGTGGCCAGTCTTTCTTGTCTACATCCAGCTCAATGTTCTCGTCCCATAGGCGTGAAGATAACTTGGCGTTGCTCCTCACTGTGTCACTACCACCCATGTCAATGTCGCTGACGGTATTGTCTTCCCATCGCACGAGCATGTGATAGTTGTGGACGGTGTTGCTGATCCTGTACTGCACGACGCCGACACACTTTGGCCCATGCAGGCCATCGCTAATCACCTGCTTGCTGATGGCCAACGGGTCAGGCTTGTCGTGACCGTTGTTGCTAACTACTTTGTCAACCACATCACCAGTCTTAGCTTCAGGTCTGTTGAACTTGAACGTCGCCTTGGCTCCATCCAGCGTGCGCTTAACGTAGTCATCTCTCTCGTAGATCTTATCTGGCTTCTCGTTGTACCGGGTGCGCCATGCGAACATCGCCTTGGCAATGTCACCGTCGCTCCACCCGTTGTAGAGACCGATGTTGCAGACCACCATGTCGTACGACGATGGTGTGGTGTTGCTCATGTCGTGACGCTGCCGGTTCCACCACTGCTTGGTGCCACTGTCGGTAGTCACGTACTCTTTGACGATGTCAGGCAGGAGATCGAAGGGATCATTAGCCTTGAAGTTAGGCGCGTCTTCCATCGTCACCGCCGCTGTCTTATCAGCGACAGGTAGGCGAGGCTCTTCATCTTCGGGAGGTAGGATACTTTCAAGTGCGTCAACGGGGTACCTGTACTCGTTGAGCTCCCTGATTGATATTGGCTTGGGGTTCTTCTTGTCCTTGCGATTGAACGTGCCTGCGGGTCGAAGCACTCGGCCTAGATCGAACGTGCTGTCCATTGACCAGCCATTCAATCCGCACAAACGCTGCAGGTTCTTTTGCCACTGCTTCATTAGGCTGGCGGCTTTGTCTCGGTCGGCATCGTCCTTGAAGATCCATGGCTCGTCGAGGATCCAGTAGGCATGGATGCCATTGCCTGAATGCACGATCATGCTTGGCTTGATACCAAGCTCGACGTCGAGGATCGTCATGCATGCGTCATAGTTTGGTGGGTACTTACTACCCTCGGCATGGCCCTCACCTGCGAAGTCCATGTCAGCCCAGAAGGATGTGATCCCTAAGACCTGATCGGACTTGGCTCGCTGTGCTCGCTTGAGGTGGTCCGGTTGAATGCCACAAGAGAAGTAGGCATCATGGGTTTTGCCAACCTTGTCAGCCGTGGCGGCTGCGTCGTCGGCGTTAGAACAAAAGTCACTCAACCTGCCGGGTGTACGCCATATGAGAATACGCCCATGCTCTGGAAGCTGGGGGAACAGTGTGTTAAAAAATATTGACGTACCATCCTTGTAGGTCAAGGTTCTGCTCCCGATCGTGAAGGTTAAGAAAAAAAGGGGTGGGCGACTACGTGAGGCCAAGCCAAACCCACCCCTTGTCCCGCAGCGAGGTTAGTCGCCGCTTCCATCACTCTCGGAACCATTTGATCGTTCCGCCTCAAGCTTGGCAGCGTGCGCCGCCTTAAGCCGGACGTGAGCATCCTTGCACACGATCAATTGCTCTTGCGTAATAAACCTCTTCACTTTTTCTTCGTCAAGCGAGAAGTCAAGTTGATACCATTCGTTCTGCGTGTTGCGTGACTTGGTTACTTCAAGGTCGATCACGTTGCAGTAGATAGGGCAGCCGGTTGTGTCGGCGTAGCTATTGAATCGCTTGCCCACCTTGTGACCACCCATCGCCCACGCCACTGTGAAGATCGTACCCTTGGGCACGTCATTGCTTTCCACCTCTGTTTGCATGAGGAAGTTAAGCTGCTCTGCATGGTTGTAGAACATCTTGGGGTTGTCTTCGTAAGGCACTTCACGCATCTTCGGGTTGCGACACTTAGCAGCCAGCTCACTGTGCGAGTCAAGCGACTCTTCAATGATGAAGTGTCCTGACTTGTCTGCGTTGTCACGGCGGTACGTCCACGATGGCCAGAAGAAGAGCACGTTGCACTTCACTTTCTCTTCAAAGCCTGCGAACAGTTTGCCATTGATGGTGGCTGCACCAGCACCGAACTCGTCAAGGATGGCTGGCAGTGTGGTTGGATGGATGACCTTGAGCATCGGGGTAGCTTGGTAGTTCGCTGACTCTTCAAGCCCTTCTCTCTGGTCGGGCAGGTCTTGAAGGTGAGCAGGTAACCCACCCTCTGATTCAGTCATGGCGGCGGGAAGCTTCTGCTCTTCGTCTAACGGTGTACTTGCTTGCTTGGACATAGTAGTCTCCTGTCTAAGCGGGTAAAAGTGATGGTGGGTCTACGCCTTACGCATACCCAGTTTAAAGAACTCAGTTATCTTGATTACGTCACGCAACTCTTCGGGCACTTTCGTTTCGTCAACTTGCCACACGCCCGCCTCGTCTTCCAGCTCGTGCTTCAGCCACGACTTGAACTTCATGTGGTTGACACCGAGGAGCTGTAACAGCTCTGGCTTCGCACTCTTCATGATGCGATCCACTGTAGCGTCAGTGCCAGAGGGCGACGAGAAACTTACGTCACGAATGAGATAGAAGTTGCCACCGTGAGCCGACATCTTATCGATGGGGCTCGACTCCAGCCATGCTAACACAATACCCTGTGCTGTTTCAAGGTCGGAGTCATTGGCTTTCTTCTGACGATTGAGATCGTCCTTGATCGCTTTGCACCTAACGCACTCAGCCATAGCGTCAAGGACATCCTTGGGCATGGCAGAGTTGTCGTTGGGGGCAACAGTCTGCTTGATAAACTCTTCGTCGGTCATTGTACGGCGCGTCCTTTCTTGATGCGGTCGATAATAATGCGGTTGACGTCACTCTGGGTGAGCGCATCGTCCACGACAGTAGCTCGGTGGGCCAATGCTGCGCGGATGTCCTCGTCGATGGTGCCCTTGATCAGGAGGTGGACATAAACCACATCATGCTCTTGGCCATGACGGTGGGTGCGAGCGAGGGCTTGGTCATAGTCGCCCATGTTGTACGTTTGACTGAACATCACGTTGAAGTGAGAGCAGGTTAAGTCAATGCCAATGCCGCCTGACTGGATCTGGGCACCGAGGATGGCACCGCGAGCAGCATTCCACTTGCCTTTGACGTCCTTGCGGTCGCCGGAGATCTCGTCGTAAGGACGCTCCATCTCTGTCGCTACTTCCTGCACGGCAGCAAGATCCTTCTTGAACCGGCAGAACACCACGACAGGCTCGCCATCAGGGACGTCCTCTGTGATGAACTCCTTCAGCTCACGCCTCTTCTCTTCATGCAGGTGGACCATGATGTCTTGGTCGTTCTTGATGAAGCCTGACGTGATCTGCTGGAGCCTGATGCCACGCACGAGGACGTTAGCTGCTACCGCTGGGTCGTACTCATCAGGCAGGTCAGCGACCAGCTCCTTCTCCATGGAGTCGTACGCCTTCCACGCCTTGCTGGGCATGGAGCAGAAGCGTTCAACGTGCCGCTCACTGGGCAAGTCAAGAGCCTCGTCCTTGGTCACGCGGTGACCGATGGAATAGAACTTCTCGTTAAGCTCAGGGATATTACGGTAGCCCATGATCTCAAGAGGTTTCTTCGTCACCGGGTGGCGGTAACCGCCCATCTCTGCGTACTTACTTTTGAACGAGGTGTAGTTGATGCCGTAGATGTCAGGGTTAAGGAATCGGTACTGGCCGAACACGTCCAATGGTGAGTGCGGCATGGGTGTGCCAGACAGGCCCACCTTCTTGATTGCTTTCTTTCCGAGCCGTCCTACCCACCGACTGGTGGAGCCAGACGGTGACTTGACGCGATGGATCTCATCAGCCACCACCAGATCCCAAGCGGGCTTGAGGAATGCTTCGGACAGAGGTTTCATCCTTGCGGACTCATAGTTGATGACGAAGACGATGGGCCACCCTGCGTTGTTGGCTTGCACCCACTGCTGTCGAGCATAAGCCAGACGGTCAGCACCAGTCATGCGGGTTCGCTTGCCGGGCTTGAAGTCGAGAGGCACTACGAGAATCTTTGCGTCCTCGCCTAGATGTTTCTTGAACTCGTTAACCCAGACAGGAATGACCACCTTGGGGCAGAGGATCAGCGTCTGCTTGGGCATGTGCTTATCGATGTAAGCAATAGGGATGAGGGTTTTCCCGCAGCCCATCTCGTGTGCGAGATAGGTGGAGGTCTGTTTTTCCATCAATGAAAGGCCGTGATCCTGATAGGATCTGAGAGTCGTGAGCATGGTAACCTCGGGACAAAGGTTGGTGTAATGGGAACGTCAGCTCGTCATCATACCATGCCTGCCGTTGGCTGTCAAGCTAGTAGCCAGCTTCTTTTGAAAGTAATCTAATTTTGCCGCTGGCAACGTGTTCCTGCAGCTTGCCTAGGATCAATGACCTGTTCGCCATGTTGGTTGCTCGGGTGAGTGAGTCACTGATTAGCTTGCGTTGCCACTTGCGAGGCTTATCGTAATCGAACTTCACATCTTTGAGCATGCGGAACGCCATCTGCCCCCGCACGATCAGGTACTCATTGATCAACGCGTCGTCGATCTCGTAATTCTTCTTGCGGATAGTGATGCGGCGATCGGGGATCGGCGTCTTGAGTTGGTCGTAAGGGAATCGCTTGTTCCACTCGTGTGCAAACATGTCAATGTGCAAGCCTTGATTGGCTTGGGTGTTTTGTTTTTGAGCAGGTGAAAACACACGGTGAAGGAAGTCGCTTGCCGCATTGCCACCCATGTGTTTCATGACTGGCTGTCCCCAGATGTTCACGCGTGGTGGAGGCGGTGCCATACCAAGAGCACCCATGAATGCTTCGGATGGCATTGCTTTCCATGCCGTGTTCTTTGCAAACTCTACGAAGAATGGCATGCCGAAGTTGGCAACACTCTGCTCGTAGTTGCGGATGTAGTTGTCTGTTGCATGCATGGGGTTGCGTACGATGTTGGGCACCCATGATGACGCAAAGCTACTCACCCAGTTGGGGATGCCGGTAGTTGGGTTCTCGATAATCCGAGCTATGTCACTCATGCCAGACAAGAACGTCTTGTCTCGCAACATGCCGCGAACACTACCAGTCAGATCTTTGAAGATCTGCGTGGTCTCTGCACCATTCTTGGCTCGGCCTAACTTGTAGACACTGTCAGCCATCCATCCGAACATGGTGGAGTAAGGCTCGATAAATTTATACGAGTGGTACTCACCGTTGATACGGATAGACATTGGCGGTGCGGAACGATAAGCGGCGGCACGTTCTGACGGGTCGATCGGAGTGGTGCCAGTGATAGTTGGGCGTGGGTCTGCGCCTTCCTCATCGTCCTCGTCAGGTGCCGCCCATCTCAAGAAGGCAGCCAGTGCTGCCCATGCCCAGATTTGCTCGGCAGTGTCACGCACTGCTTCGCGGCGGTTGTATTCGTAGGTGTCACTTGTCTGCGTGCGGATCATCTTGTACATCAATGCGAGCGATCCGAACGGACTCTTCTTCGTGCCGACTTTAAAGATGTTCCAAGGTGTCGTTAGGAATGGGATGACGTAGCGAGCACCGGGAACGCGTACACGCAGCTGCCGGATCAGGTCGTAGATGGCATTGTCCGTGTCAGCTTGCCACGTCAATCGCTTAGCCTCGTCACGAGCTGCGACCTGAGCCTTCGATGTAGGATCGATCATTAGGTTTTGAATGCGGTCGGACAGAGCCTTGCCTTGCTTGCCTTCACTCTTGGCGATGGAGTAAGCGTGAGCACCTACTTCCATGCGGAAGATGATCGACTTGAAGAACTCGTCTTCAGCCATCAGTAGTCGTGTGGGTATCCTGATCGCACGACCATGAGCACCCTTGATCGCCTTGGTCATGTCAGCCTTCTCAATCTTAGACGAGAAGTCTTCGAGGCTGGTTGGCACCTCGGTGTCATACGCTTTGAATGCGTTAGCGAACCCTTCACTCGTGCCTTGCAGGAAGCCAGCGTACAGGTACTTTAGCTCACTCAGCGTGGTGGCGTCGGCCTTGTTGCCGGGCAACACTGCGTTGACTGCAACCTCGGTCATGCGTTGGGCGGTCATCTCCCAGAAGCCGAACACGGTGTTACCCACAACATTGCGGATGTGGGTGATAGGTGCAGACAGGATCGAGTTGATCCAGTACTCAAACATCTTGTCGGCCATGCCGTGCTTGGCTGTCTGGACAATGCGGACAGCTCTCGATGCTTTCTTGAGGTCAGCCCAATCTTCAGGCGTCATCGTACTGGGGTCGAGTCCAGCCGCACGCAGGGCGTCACGGATCTTGTGCAATCGCTTGGCGTACTTGTCAAGGACAGCCTTGCGTTTGTTGAAGGCTTTCTCTCGTTGCGCGTCAGTGGTTGCCTTCCTCATCTTCCCGCTCCAGAACTCTACGATCTCCCGTGTCCTTGGGTCAGGCATCGTGATTGATTCGTACACGTAGTCGCGGATGCGTTGGGCTGGATCTTGCACGAAGTCACGGCGGGCACGAAGGGCACGGGCCATGTCCATACCTGCCTCTTCGTATGACATCGCCATCTCAACAGCCTTGGCAAAGTCCGCCGTACTGCCCGTCTGGAACGCCTTGTCAGCTTGGGCGGTGATCAGGCTGCGAGCGACAAGGGTCTGGGCATCTGTCATGCCCATGCCGCCCCTGTTGAAGATCTCATCCACAGCTCCTTCGTGTGTCTTGCTCTCAAGGTAGGCTGCTGCTTCCTTCTCTACGTCAGTGTCACGTCGCAGCCCCTTGTTGTGCTTCATGATCTCTTGGCCAGCACTGGCGACAGCGCGACCCTCGGGACTCATGCCGGGGTTGGCGAGGTTGATGACGTTGCCGTGAGCATCAATGCGTGGAGCACCGATCGTCTTCTCGCCGGGCTTCTCGGTCATGGCCTGACGAGCCAAGGACTCGGCGATCGCTGATGCGGTTGGCCCCTTGAGCCGGACGTTGTAGCGGGAGTTGGCAGCAGGGAGAACTTGGAGGTCGCCGGACATTTCACTCTCGGACTTGTAGTGGCGGATCGCACGATCGCCTTCAGAGTCAATGTAGTTGATGTTGATGGCGCCACTTGTAAGTCTATCGACGCCATCAAGAGGTGCTGACTCAGTGCCGGGGAACTTGATGCGAGAACCTTCAACCAAGTTGGTATCGTTGGGCTGTTGCCATGGGTTATTTAAATCAGGATCAGCAATGTTAGTCGGCACGCCCTTCGCGTCGCGACGGTCGCGAGCGGTTTCAACCGGCCTACCTTTCTTCGGTAGCTGGCTGACCAGTAATCTGCCTGCGTTGTCGATGCTATCGATCTGCCACCCGGCATGGCCGAGAATCCTACTGAATGCTTTTTTCGCAGCCTTCAGGCTGGGTGCCCAGCCCTCGACATCATCAGCCATGGGCATGTTCTTGTTGAACACGAACTGGAGCTTGGTATTTTCTTGAGCGTACTGGCCACCGAGCTTGCTGCCGACGTCGCTATGGACCGCGTCCTCTGATCGCCAGAAGACAGCGTCGGTGCCGTCGCCTTTAGCGAGTGCTCTCAATCCAGTGTGACTCTTCTCGCCTTCATCTGTCGGTAGCCTCGCCTCTTGGCGGATCATACCGACAAGGCCACCGAGGTGACGGCCAGCGTCAGGCCAGAAGTCAATCATCTTGCCGTTGACTTTGATTGCTTCCTTCTCGCCATACGATCTGGCGAGGCTGATGTCAGTGTTGTAGCGGTAGTCTTTACTGTCGGTCGGCCTGACGTTCTCAATCTCTTTGATGTCGCTGGGATTGAAGGCAACGATCTCATCGACGTTGCTCCACATACCCTCGTCACCTACTATCGGGCCCTCGGTTGAAATGATACCGTCGTAGCCCTCTGCGATGAGGCTGTCGAAGTACGCCTTCTTACCCCAGTCCATACCACCTTCTGTGAATGTTGACGTGAGATCGAGATACCCCTTCTCGTACTCTTGAGCGGTAACCCTCTTCGGATTTTTAATTGAAAGATGGAACGCTTTAACAGGACCGTAGTGCTCCCCATACTCCCGGTCGGGAGTGAAGAAGAATGCGGTGTCGGCATAGCGTGATGGCGGACCATTCTCCATCACGTAGTCCATGGTGTACTGGCCGAACTCAGTGAATCCGTCCTTGCCCGGCGAGCCGTGATAAACAATCAGCGGCTGGCCATTCTCATCAACGATCTGGCTACCTTTGAACCAGTCCTTAAACTCTTTTGTGAGTACCCGCTCGCTCCAGTATTCATTAGCCGCCTTGTTAGCTGCGTCACTGCCTACCCAAGAGTCAAGGTCAATGTTGTAGCTGGGGTTCATAAAGTCCGTAGCGGGCAGGGACTTGAGATAGCTGGCTGCTTCTTTAGGCAACATGGCCTTGTTGGCACGCGTGACCATGCCAAGGATATTTTGGTTTACCGCTTTGCCACCCCGGAACTCGACATGGCCATGGTAGGGCAGCAGTTTACCTTTGTATTCCGTGGAGGTTTTAACGTCGTAATGGTCTCCATTCTCATAATCCCATACTAACCAGCCGCCTTTTTCCTTAAGCTCCATGAACCTCAATGCAGTGATACCCTGAAAACCCTTTGGCGTGCCCTTCGAGTGAGACTGAGCAGCTTTCAAGTAGGATACAAATTGATCGGGGCGATCCTTGGGGATAGTAACAACAGGCACGCTTACATATGGGTTGGTCGCCATCGTCTCTTGGCTTCGCAAACTGGCTGGCACACGGATACCGAGATCGACGTTGTGGCGATAGTCAGGGCTACTCGTCGGCTTGGTGTTCTCAATCTCTTTAATCTGGTTAGCATCAAAGACGATGACCTCTTTTAAGTTACTGCCCCAAACATTTTGAGGGCCATGATATCCTCCATCTTCCCCTTCATACACAATGACCGCATCATGCCCCATTTTCTTTAATTCTTTTTCGGTCGGCCACCAAGCGTCTTCATCAAACTCTGTCCTCGACCAGTCAAATACATACGGATTCTTTGCTGAGAGGTAGAACGATTTAACCAACGAAGGGTCGCCGAATGTATAATTCAGTGATTCTTCGGGGGTGTTGGCAAAGTAGTGACCTTCCTCGGACCACCCTGCTTGCCCCCCTTCCTTCCCAAAGATGGTAAACGGCTTATCCCCGCGATTCGCCGCCTCTTTGTCGTACTTCGCTGGGTTAAACGATAAGCTGCCGTGATACATTATCAACGGGTTGCCGTCAGCATCAACGATCTTGCTGTCACCAAACCACTGCTTGAACTCCTTAGTGCGGGGGCCAGCGAGATCGACGTTGTAGCGTTCGTAGTCGTAGCGATCGTCATACTCCGCAACCGGCAGGGTTTTTAGGTATCTGACCGCTTCCTTGGGCAGCATCTTCTTGTTGGCCTTGATGATGTAAGGGTAGATTTCCTCTACCCACTCACCGTCCCGGAACTGGATATATCCTCGGTGTGGTCCTTTGGTTTCAAATGTACCCTTATGTTCTCTGGAGCCAGCAACATCATCATGGTCTCCATTCTCATAATCCCATACCACCCAGCCGCCCTCCTTAAGGGCCATGAATCTCAACGCGGATATACCCTCGAAGCCCTTTGGCGTGTTCGCCGAGTGTGATTGAGCAGCCCGCAGGTAGGATACAAATTGATCAGGCCGATCCTTGGGGATAGCAACAACAGGCACGCTTACATATGGGTTGGTCGCCATCGTCTCTTGACCTCGCAAGCTGGCTGGCACACGAATACCGAGATCGACGTTGTACTTGGCATCGCCCTTGCCGTACGCATGGTTCAAGATGTCATGGTCACGGTCGCGACCAGCCTCGTTAGGTGACTCGCCTATCTTGGCCTTGGCTTCATCAATCGTGAACCAACCTGTCGCGTTGGTCTCCCAGTCTGTCTCACCCTGCTCGCCGACGACTTCCATCTTGAAGAACTTCGTCACCGTGGTATCGCCTTCAAAGCCCTTCTCGATCGTGCCGACAATCTTGGCGTCGTAGCCTGTCTCTTCTTTGACTTCGCGGAGTGCTGCCTGCTCTGGCGTCTCACCGGGATCGCGACGGCCCTTGGGGAAGGTCCAAGCGTAGCCACCGAAGTGGTTGGAGGGTTCGCGGAGCAAGACCTTGCCGTCACTGTTCATGAGGACACCACCAAAGGCTTCCTTCTTGTGGCTTAAGTCGATGTTGTATTTCTTGCCAACCACATCACCGGCATTCTTGAATCGTTGGGCCATGACTTCGCGGACGTCGGGGTCTTCGATCGAGTCGAGGATCACTTCGCGGCGGGCCATCAGTTTGTCCAGTGACTTGATGACATCAGCGTCAGTCATGTCGCTAAACCATTCGTTCATCTCACGTAGGGATCTAAGCTCCCCGGGAACATCGCCGAACATCTCACCCTTAGGCCCACCTTGGGCACGGTAGCGTAGCGATCCGCCGACATCCACACGCCATGGCGTGCCTTCTGTATCGACAAGGATGTTGTCACCGCCCATACCTACAACGTCCCAGTTGGCAAACAGTGCGTCAGCTGCCATGTTGCTTTGAACAGCCTTCCTTGCCTTCGCAAGTTCGTCACCGTAGAGGCGACCAATCTCCCTCGTGTTACCAAGGTAAAGCGAGATCTTCGCTGGGCCCTCGTCGTCATACACGAGGGTAGATGGCGGCACTTGGATACCGGCTTCGCGGTACATGACCTCGGCGGCGTACTCGTCTTCAACATGCTCGTAGCTATTGCCTCGCTTGACGACGTACTTCTTGCCCTCGTCATCTTCCATGAGTATCGCACCCGTGGACCCGCCAAGTTCACTGACGTATTCAAGTTCACTGACAGCTTCAGGTAGGCGGATGTTGTACAGGGTGTGATCAGGGTGGGTCGTCTCTTTGTCGAAGGTCGTGTTGCCTGAAGCGGACTTCAAGTTCTTGGCATACTCTACAGGGACAATTGCAACCTGAGCTGGCTGAGACCAGCCAGCATGCATCTCGTCTACTAGGTTGTTGATAAGAACGCCGTCGTACTTTGCATCCTCTGATGTCTGAAGATTGTTGTACATGACCAGCATCCTGAGCACGTCGTCAGTGCCCATGGATTCATGACCGGGTTTCTCTCGGGACATGAGATACTCTGACCCGCCCATAGGTTTCGCATCGTAGCCGTGGTTAAACTTAGCAGCTTTTTCAAGCTCCTTGTATTCTTTCTCGGTGATCCTCTGGTGGAAGAATATCTCAGGGGTGGGGACTTGACTGTAGTCAGCACCAGCAGCCTCTATTATCAATGGTCTTTTCCACCCGATATACATGGGCAGGATCTGGCCTCGATTGAACTCAAAATTAGGATCAAGCATCTCCTTCGTATCTTCGTCAAACTGAAGTATTCGTTTGCCGGGATCATTCGCGAACCACTCCATCGAATGCTTCTCCCGCTGTCCAGCATAGCGGTGGCCTTCGGGATAGATATGGACTTCAGCCTGCGGACCTATCGCATCTTTAGGATCCAAACCTCTGTCGTAGTACTCACGCGTGTAGGTCGCCGCTTTCGTGACGCGGTTCGTCAAGAAAATCATACCTTGAGGAGCATTCCTAAAGTCCACACGAGGGAGGGCGACGCCCTTTTCCTCTTCGCCTCGGTACATCACGGTGGCTTCACCGTTCTCGTCAGTCAGCGGATTGTTCCGCCCGTAGAAACCATCGAGGAACTCACTGCTCGTGGTGTCTACGTTCGATACGAACTTGTACATCAAGCCGTGCATGAAAGAGGAGAACGGGATGCCCATCTGCTCTGCCCGCTTCCTGTATTTTCTCTCCAGCTCTTTCGCTGCGGTGGCAAGATATTCTTCGGACGCTGGCGAGTACACCGTGACAGGCATACTTAGCATTTCATTCAGCTCTGACGGTATCCCTTCGTACGAATAGTCTGTACCTGTCTCTTTTAAGAGCTGGTCGGTTACGTTCGTGCGGATATTCCATATTGACTCTTGAGCATCTTCATCCCACCCTGTTCTGATGGTCTCAGTCACCCTCTCCCATTTTGATACAGCGAGGTCGCCATCAGGCCCATCGGTCGGCGCACTTTTTACCCACTCCCCTACCTTTACTGACCATGGCATGAACCAGCCCCTAGCCTGCTCGTCCTCGGCAGGCTTACGCTGCAGTAAATCCTTCTCCATCTGTGGCGTCATCAGCTCGGACTCCTTGAGGATCCAAGCATCAACCCTCTCCTTCGCCGCAGCTTGCAATATCGCCTCTGACTTGTCATGTGCTTTCTGGTTGTCAATCTCCTTCTGCTTATCTGATTCCCACCTCGTTAGCCCTATGCTCTTCTTGTCGTTCCCTGTAATCTTGCCCAGATGGTGCATGGGCGTCGCCGCATTCGCTATATATTTCAACGGATTGGAGTAATCGAGAGGGGCGGGGGCACCACCCTTTCCTCTGGTCAATTGCAGCAGCAACTTAGCGCGGCTGGCATCATCTTCGCCAGTGACCTTCCTAAGAAGGTCTGGCATGTGGGCATTCATCTCGGCAATGACGCGGAAGTAAGAGTCATTACCAAAGGCACCTGTCCCTTGGCTATCAAGGAACTTGTTTATATTTGTCCAAACAAATTTGGACAAATCAAACTTAATTGATTTCAGAAATCCCGGATAATCATTCTCAAATGGTCCAGACCCCGCCAGCAAACCTTGCTGGAATATAGTGAAGATAGATTCTTTCAACAGCCTGTTGGAGAACCTATCAAAATCATTTGATGGTTCAAGCTCAACGCTACCGGGCTCATACATCTTGGCCGATCCGCTTGGATTAAACCAAGGTTTTGTGACCCACTTGTCCCTCACATCAGGAGTCATGACTTCCATCAGGTCTAAGGTTCCAGAGAGGCCACCCCCTTCCCTGTACATGCCTGTCTCTGGCGTGCCGGGCATCGGGTCACTCTTCATGTAGTAGTCAGGATCGAACACCATGGGCATCAGATCCGCCAGACGTTCCTTCATGCGGTTCCTGCCACCGGGCTCGTCCGAACTGTCAAGTTTTTGGGCTGTCTCGTAGAACGGGGTATGCACGTTCCCGACCATCCATGTCATTAAGGAAAGATCGACGTTGTACCTAGCGTCCAGCTCGTCCGCTACTTCTTGGATCTTCGCTTCCCATTGCTCATCTGTAAACGAGCTGGGCTTTTTGAGTAGAGGGTTCAACCTAGCGCGATCGCCCGGTGCCTTCTGGAAGTCACCCGCAACGATTGATGTGGGTGACCCATAGTTTCTTTTGATTCCAGCTGCACCACCAAACAATCCGCCCGCACCAAGCAAGTGCCTGTCGTTAGGTGCCTGCAGTCCCTTGCTTTTGTTACGTTCGATGAAATCTTTTCGCTCTTCATCAAGTATTTTCTTGACCTTGGGAGACGCGTCACCCACAAGCATGTCATCTTCATCAAACTTGAGCGTGTCCAGCTCTGCCTTGCTGAGCCTGATGTTGTGCTTCGTTTGGTTAATCAGATCCTGCTCTTGATTAGCAAGGGAAGAGGCAACGGTAGGCTGGCTGGCAGGCTCAGAGTGTGACGGTCCCCATAGATTGCGCATCGCGATACGTGTTGCTGCACGGCCTCGCAGTGCTGACGGCCTACCGATGTTTAGCAAAGTCTCAACCATGCTGAACATCTTGTCGAATGTTTTCTTGAGGAAGCCGCCTTCATGCACGCCTCTTGCGTGGTAACGGACGGCGTCCTCAAGGAATGCCTCTTCAGCCTCCTTGTCAAACACGCCCTTCTTACCGTAGATCTTACCCATTCGCTTTCTGTCTTTTTGACTCATGGGCATCAGTTGTATTGCAGCGTGACCGATCTCTTCGCGGAGGACGGCGAAGGTTTTGTCGAAGGCGGCGATGTTCGTGCTGCTACCTACAGGCAGTGCGGTATACAACCGGCCAGTAAGGACAGTCTTCGCCCCATCCGCTGTAGTGATCGTGGTTACTTTCGCTCCGTCCCAGTGACCACCAGTCCTACCGCCCGCACCATTAGGACCGAACAGTCGCATCAGTTTGGATCGCTGCTCCTCGTCAGGCAGCTTGCTAAACTCCTCACTGGTAAGAGGAAGTTTCGCCAGATCTAAATCAGCCCTGCTGTTCTGGCCATAGATCGAAGCGATAAGCGAGCTGAGGTCACTGCCGGGGGTTGAGATAATTCCAGAGATGCCGTTGATGAGATCCTCTTCCAGCGAGTACTCGACATCGAACGTCTTACCGTTGGGCAAGGTAACGACCCGATCGTCTGCGTTGTACTTCGATCCCTTGGGCAGGAAGGCGAGTATCGCCTTCTCCATGAACTTCTTGAATCGTTCCAGCTCAGCCTGACGTGCAGCAGTCGCACCCGACTTGGCCTTGGCAGCGTTGAACTCTTCTTCAGTTTGTCGCGTTGCGTTTTCTTCTTTGAGTTGGTCGTATGCTTTCTTCGCTCGCTTCAGTTCGCCGCGAGTAAACTTAGACTGCGTGCGTGGCTTGTCGGCAAAGACATTGGGCATCTCTTCAATCTTGCCATCTGGGTTCTTCTTGGTAGGAGGGTGCTTAACAAACATGACACCCTTCTCGTCGTCGTACCACAACACCTCAATGTCATTCTCTGCCAGCTCGTCCTCTTTCTTTTGCTTCGCTTCTTCCATCGCTGCTTCATCAGCTTCTTGCTTCTTGTTCGCTTCGTACTCACCTCGCGTCATGTAGTTGAGGTCTTTCACCAACTCAGTTTTTCCATTACGAACAATGAGCCAACCATTGCTTGCTTTTGATTTGATCTCGATCGTTTCCCCTGTATCTGTGTCTACATACTCAGTAGGATTCGCCTTATCGTGAGCCGCCTCAGCCGCAGCAAGTGCGGACTCAGCATCGTTGAGTGCTTTTTCAGCCGCGTTGATATCATTCTCGCCCACCGCATCAGCGAACGCTTTTTCTGCAGCAGCTAGTTGGGACTTTGCCAATGCCACTTTAATCGAGGTGTCTATGGTGATGGGAGCTTCAGTCTCGGTCTCACCAAGGTCCACGTCGTAATCTTCTTCTTGGTCGCTGGCCTTCTCGCTATCCTTTCGCAGGTACGACAGCGGGTCAACATCAGCTACGATGTCGCTGAGCTTGCGAGCCTTGGTTCGCTTGTCACCCTTCTGTTGGCTGCCCTCGACACGCCCCTTGGTTTGGGCGTTATTCCTCATGACCGCCTCTAGGTCACGGGCAGCATTTTGTGCGTCCACTGCCTCTTGTGCGGCGTCATATGCAGCGGTGTATGCGTCTTCGTCCGCATCCACATCTTCTTGCTCTAACGCGTCCACTGCGGCATGGGCAGCTAGCCGTAGCCTCTCTGTTTCCGCAGCAGCTTCCTCTACCGTCTGCTTGGCAGCAGCAGCATCATTGATCGCCTTATCCTTAGCCTTGTCGGCCTTGGCAGCTTGCGTTGTCTGCCCACCAGTACCTGTCCGCGTTGGTGTTACAGTTGTGGATGAACCGCCGTACTCCTTGCCAGCATCGTTCAGGTCTTTGTTGCGTTTCAATCCTGCTGGCTGCTTGCTCTTGGGCTTGACGAGGTCGTCAATACTCTTCCCTCTGGTAAGTGCTTCAGCACGAGCCAATGCGTCATTAGCTTTTGCCACCTCAGCCTTAGCGGGCTTGGTTGCATGCTCAAGGAACTCTTTGCTTATCTTCTCCGCAGCATCCTTACGGGACTGGGCATCATCTCGCTTGCCGTAAAGATCCTTTAGCTTTTTATCCAACGCCTTGGTGTCGCCACCCTTGTTAAAGTTCCTCGTCTTCTCTGCGGTAGCGATCTCTTTCTCAAGGGCATCCACCTCGTTGGATGCAGTGTCGAACGCCTGAACCACCGCTGCATGGCGGGGATCTTTTTCTGCTGCTTCCTTTGTTTCTTTAAGCTTGGCCTCGGCTTCATCGACAGCCTTCTGCGGCGCAGCTTTGGCCTCATTGTGCTTGGCACGAGCCTCGTTCGCAGAAGCTTCCGCTGCTTTAAAGTTTTGATACCTCGCCTTTGACTCAGGTGTAGATTCGTTTGCATCACCATCTTGCAGTTCGCTCATCGCGTCCTGTTTAGCCTGATCCTTAGCTGCAACATCATCCTCTAATGCCCTGAGTTGTTTTCTTGCGGCTCTTGCGGAATCGGACGCGGCCTTGGCGGCCTCCCCGGGGGGCGTCGAGTAAATATCACCATCAGACATTCCCGCTTTCCGCATCGCATCAACAGCCTCTTGCCCACCGTGCATGTAAGCAAGGATCTCGTTAGTTATTTGTGTGTCGTCTGGCGACTTGATCCTCTGGTTCATGAACGCGGTGACACCGACATGGGCACCGGAGTGGAGACCTTGGAACACACCACCGAACAACGCACCCATAGCTGCTGATTCCTTCACACCTTCGTCAAGCTGACGCATGACATCGTAGACTGTCGATGCACCCACATTGTGGATCCACTGCTGGATACCTTCTTGGCCCCATTCTTCAACGGTCTCTGAAAAGATCTTCGGGATCTCTATCGCAGCAACTGTACCCGCACTTTTGATGCGGCTAAGCAGAGTTCGTTTGAACCCCTTGCCCATGCCTGCGATCGCTTCCGTCAGATTGCCCATGCCCTTGTACTTGACGGCCAGCGGAACAGCCTCAGTCATACCAGACAGCACGCCCCAGATGACCATGCCCTCAGCCTCTTGTTGCGTGCCACCCATGGCAATGCATTCGTCCCTGATGGACTTGTACGACATGCCGGAACCAGCCGTGCCCATCGCTACTGATTGAAGGAGTTTGCTATGTTGCAAGCCGAGCTTCAGTCCCTTGCTAAGCTTCCCAGCGATACCACCTGACGCCAAGAACGCCAGCTGTGCGCCGACCATAGCTGGGACTTGATCTACGTAGAAGTCGCCAGCGTTTGCGCTCTGGTCCAACTTACCCTGCTGCTTGGATAGCCAAGACCCACCAAGCGCGTTGTACATCGCGGACTCTTCCGCCGACCAATTATTGCCAGTGTTAAAGTAATGCTGCAATATCTGATCAGCTGATTCCAATGCAGCGGCATATCCCTCAGGGAACACCTGAGCGAACGAGTAAATCGCACGCTTAATCGAATGCATCCTGTCTTCGCCGTCCGTCATCTGGCCTACGCGGTCACGGTTCTCGCGATCAAACTCTTCAGTCTTCTGCTTGTACCCATCGGCGGTCATCTTGCCTTCGTCGTCCACGGTGCCGTGGTACAACATCCACGCCTTCTTCTCCATTGCGTCCGCACCGATCGCGTTAACTACGCTCTGTACCCTCGGGCTACCTGAATCAGCATGGAACCCATCTTGCAAATGGTTCACTGCCCGCGCAACTTCCATGTATGCTCTGGCTTTTTTAATGTCGCCTTGAAGCATCGCCGTCTTTGCTGACGCGACAAAGCTCTGGCCGTACAGCCATCGCCCCATCTGCAATGCGTATCGCTTTTCGTGAGCACGGTTTCGCTTGGCAGCATCTTCGTCGGGCTGCCAATAGGCGTCACGGATTTTTATTGCAGTCGAACCCTGCCTCGCATTGTCGTTCCGTTCGTACTTCGCTTGGACCTGATAGCCTTCAGGCTCGGGCTTTCTTAAGACCGGCTGGTCGTTCATCTTTAGCTTTTTAACGCCATTGATCTCGGCCATGCCGGGGATTTCACCAGCAAGCTTGTAGTACTCTTCAGTTCCTTTTTCGCCATGCTCTTCTGCCACCTTTTTCAACGCCGCTCTTGTCTGGCGAGTCGTCGAGGTGGGGCCACTACGCATGCCGTGCCCGACTACATATTCACGGCCTGTCATGTTTTGGTTAAACAGGTTCTTCTCGTCTTCATCTTCCTCCTCTTCCCATTCCACATCCTCAAACTTGCCCGTCGTCTTTTGTGTTAGCTGCGACTTTTTCTTTTCTGGCAATCCCAGCAGGTCGTCGTCCTCAAGCTCGTCGTCCAGCTTCAAGTGCTGGCGGTATGGATCTTGTTCTTTGAGCAGACCGATACCCGCTTGCAACCAGCCTCTTTTAATTTCGTTCTTGTACTCCCACTCTTTTCTACCCGCGTCCGTCACATACACGCCCGGCTCTACGCTTGCTTCATATCCCTGATCCACGATGTTGTCATGACGCTTAAGTTCTTTCTCGGCGAGACGGACTGTCTTGCCACGAAAGCCCAAGATTGTTTCTCTTAGTTCAGGATCATTGAACCTTGCAGTGCGACCCTTCTGCTGCGTGCTGTCGGCCAGCGTTTGCCAATCGCGATCAAGGGCATGATCACGCTTGTTGGTCACCGAGTTCAGGTCTATGCCAACCTCGCTGGGGTCAGCTTGCTGCTGCTGCTGAGGCTGCTGCGGACGCACATTGTTAGACCGGAGCCAGTCCTGCTGCGAACCTGTATTTAGCGTCTGTTCTGCCATGTGATCCACTCGTCTTCAGTAAAGAGCTTAACTTTTCCGGGCTTGCTGGCCGGATTGTAATACATTATAACGCCGTCCACATCGATCTGATGGCCGGGCTTGAGCCTCATCGTCTTTGCCATTGACGGTGTTACCGGAGTGTTTATATCATTCTCTGCCGCAAGAGTCGCGAGCGTTCTTGCCGCAGGGTGGTCAACCGCTATTTCTTCTTCTTGTTTTCCTTTTGGGGCCGCAGGCTTTTGGGAACCGACCCGTCGTGAACCACCTTCTTCTGCGGGGTCTTGCCCGCCTCCGCTTTTCCCTCGGCCCCCTCTTTCGCCTCCGCTTTTCCCTCGGCCCCCGCTTCCGATTTCGACTGCACCTGATCATGAAGATTCTTGAGCTTGTTCATGTCTTTCAAGTACCCAGACTTCCTTCCCCTTAACCCCTCTAAAGATTTTTGCAAATGGGCGACATGAGCAGCCACATCCTTTTCAGAGGCTCCGGGGTAGTCTGCTTTGTACTTGGTGGTTGCGGTATCAATGTCATCCAACTTGTCTTGGATTCGCCGCTCCATGTACGCAACGTCCTTCGTTAGATCGTCGAACTCACGCTGCTTGTCTGGTGATCCGGCGAAGTTAGTCTTGCTAAACTCCATCATCTTAAGCGCTGTTGCGTATCGCACCTTGGGATCAGCAGACTGCAGGCCAGTCTTGTACACTTCCCACGGGTCAGCACCAGCAGCAATGAGTGCCTTGGTATGCTGATCTTGTCTGGCAGCCGCAGCTGTCAGTGCTTTGATCTCAGCCATCGTCTTGTTCTCGTAAAGGATGTTCTGCATAGCGGTGTGTCGCTGTGCTTCTGCATCACCCTGTGCCCCCATGTTCTTGTTGTAAATTTCCTGCTTGGCCTGAGCGTAGGTCATGGTGTTGACACCGTTGACCTTGCTCTGGTTCATGTGCTGGATAATGTCGTTGCGAGTCAGGCCGGTCTGCTCGCCAGCTTCGTTCGTGCCACTGAGTCCAGCTCGATCGAACTCGCTACCCGCTGACTCGCTTCTCGCACCAGCGAACTCGTCACGGTTCACGTTCGATGGGGCACTGCCATACGGTGCGTTGTAGACAGCTTGAGCTGCATCGCTTGGAGGTTGGGCAGGGTCGTTGTTTGGCCCGAGAATGGCTCTGGCTTCCTGCTCACTGGCTCCAGCCGCCAGCAGCCTCTCTCGACCTTGACCCCACGACTCGCCACGACCAAGCGAGTTGAGCGCACCTCTTCGCTCAATCATCCGGGCAGTATCTTTCAGGTGCGCCCCAGTCGTGGAGTTCATTCTATTTGCTTTATCGTCCACCTGAAACGCATACTGGGTTCCGTCATAGCCAGTAAAGCCACCGCCTGCTACGAAGTTCTGATGGCGGAGTGATGTCGGATTCTTCCCGCTGCCTTTCCCTTTGCGGAGTGAAGGCTTGGCTGTTGAGCCGGGCTGGTTGATCTTGGATTTAGCTGGCACTTTCATGCCAGCCAGCTCGTACACTCTCCGACGATCTGCCTCCCGCTTTTCAGCAAGGCTTTCATCCGAGTCCATACCTGCTTCAGGTGAATGGATCGTTCGGTTTTTAAAATCTTCAGGGACGTTCTTCGTGATGCCAAACCCCGTCCTCTGCAGCGTTGGCTTTGCGGTCACGTTAACCTTCCTCTTGTCTTTATCAATCTTGGCCTGCTGTTTTGGCGTTCGTTTCAAACCGCCAAGCTTCTTGTCTAATTGCTGCAATTTCGTCGGGGCTTTATCCTTCGTCATGGTTGCTGCTGAAGAGTTCTTCGGCCCTCTAGGCTTAGGCTTTCTTTGCAGAGAACCCACTAGTTTTGAGGGGTCAATACCTGCTTTAAATCCGGTCGCCCCCTGATCGCCCGATGCTCCCCGAGAGGCTGGGATGACCTTCGAGCTTCCTATGTTTTTTATCTTATTGATCTCCCGCTTATTGTTGGCGTCCCTTCGGTTGCGCTTTGCGGTTCTTAAACTCAGCGGCGCACCCAACGCATTTGCCTTACTGTAAGTGTTAGTCATAGCATTATCCTATGTAAGTTTTCTTCTCGACGCCGCTGACTGACGATACGCCACCGACCTGACCGACCATCCAGCCCATCGGTGCATACGCTTTGATATTCCCACTCCCTACCAGCTCACCTATCCATTCGTCCAGTTGCTTTCGCGGAAATACACTTGGCATGATAGCCTCTTTCGACCGCCTTGCGTTAAGCCGCAAGTCATGATGAATGGCCAGCCGGACAAAATCAGTCAGGTGCTGGTACAACTTCATGATGCCATCACCCTGCAGCATGTACGCATGGGTGCCCCGCACGTCCTTGGCCCGCGACACGTAGTCGTTCACCTTCGTCGGCACCACGATGTGCTGGCCGCCAAGGTACGCCATCTCCCAGTCGTCTGGCAGATGCTCAAGGTACGTCTCCATCTCATCATTGAAGTTATCACAAAAGAAAGCGTCGTCTTCAAAGATGATGACGGACGCGTTCTTGTTGCTCATCATCTTCTCAAGGACACGGAGGTGAGACATGTAACAGCCCCACGCACCACCCGTTGATGTCCACCACCATGGCGGCGTGCATTGTTCACCATCGATCGCGTCGAACTTGATGATGATGCTCCGCGTGAGCCACGACAAGTTAAGCGCATCAATGCGACCGATGAACTCAGGCAATCGAGTCCTGTCGTGACGCTTCAATGTGATGAAGCAAGAGCGTTCTATTTCATGTGGTTTCATTATGCCGCCGTTGCTGTGTATCGAACCGGATCGTTGGACGTAACCTTGTTAGTCAGCGTCAGGTACGCTGGGTCGAAGGAGATTGAACCGGGGGCGTCCACCTTCGCCGTTGTAACTGTTCGTGCCGCTCTCGACTTACTAAAATCAAGGTGACCGCCAGTGGAGTTCGCTGTCGTTATTGTACCAGTCGAGTTACTGATTACCTGACCCGCTGACGTATTTACTGTCGTAATCGCATAACTACCGCTGGTCGTGGTGTCGCCGCCATTGTTTGTCAGCGTGGTCAGCGTTGCCGCAAGATGGAGCTGCGACCCCTCGGACGAAGCCCCTGTCTGGACATACGTCGTCAGCGTCAGGCCGCTGCCCGTGATGATACGACCGCCCGTATTAGTGATCGTCCCCAGCGTAGCGGTCTCACCTTCAATGGCGACAGCCACACCTACCTCTCCACCACGCACCTCCAATGTGGAAGTGGCGTGAGTCATGTTCAGCTGAACACAGGGCTTGGGCACATCCACACTATTGTCGATTGCCTCCGTGTTGTAGACGATGAAGTCCACCTCGGTCGCACCGGAGTGAATCTTGATGCGGCGCGACATCTGCTCGGTACCCGTGCCCGTGTCCTTGCCGATCTCGATGAACCCGTTGCACTTGATCTTGAGGTACGTCTCTCGGTACTCGGTCGCCGAAGCGTTGTCCGAGCCATTGACGAAGAAGGCGTGAGCGTTGAGACCGATGACGCCCCTATATCCTCGGCCCACGGTGACGTTTGCGAACTGGCCGGACATGCCAGACTGGTCGATGCCAAAGAGGATGTCGATCGTGCTGTTGTCGATGATGACAATGTCGGTCGATACAGGAACAGTATCGCCGGACCAGTTGGCCGCGTTGTTCCACCAGCGTGGTCCGGTTGCAGCAGTGACAGATGTCACACTGCCGATCGTGCCGGTACCTGACTTGGAGGAGGTGACGGTGTTGGGCTCACCCAACTGGTCCGCCGTCAGGGTGATCACGCCAGACGCGTTGCTGGCGGTGATGCCAATACAGTAAGGGTGGAGGCTGGCGTTCCACTTGGTTGCCATCGCGGCAGCGGTGACCGTGACGTTGGTGTCGCCAACCTGCGTGACCACCGCAACACCGTTGACCGTTAAGGTGTAGGTCGTGTCCGCGTGATACGCTGTGACTTCGACCGTGTCCACTTGGGCGATGCCCAACGCTTTACCGAGCCAATATCTAGTAGCCATGATTTATTCCTTATACAACCGGGTCGCAACACCCGCCTTCTTTTAATCTTGCCTTGGATTCTTCCCATCCTACCAGATTCGCCTCGCCCACTAGTTTAACATCTGATCGAGAAATTTCGTGCTTTAACCACGATCCGGCTTTATGATGCTTGAAATACTTTTCAATCACGGGCTTATCGATAATGGTCATGTCTTTACACGACATAAACACAATGCTACACATGTCCGGCCCAGTATTCACGAACGTCTGGTGCTTTGTAATGGTTGGTAATATAGATACTACCTTGTTGATGCGACCAAGAGCTGATCTCATCGCAACAGACTTTGGCGGTACGGCGATGAAGTGCGAGCCGACGCCTGCCGACTGCTTGCATGATATATTACTGAATGTATCAAACCAAGGGAATACCTTTAAGGGTTCAACGTCCACGTCAAGGTAGCACCCGCCGAACCTGTGCAAGATTTCCAACCGCATAATGTCAGATCTCGCCCCATAGTTCGCGGCAATATCCATCGCGTCCCCGGTGACACGTTCGTGCGGGAAGTCCAGCCACACTTTTACCTTCCAGCTAGGGTATAGCTCTTTGAGTTTCGCGATATGCTTCACGCCGTAATCAGGCAGCGGCTTATCGTGGCCCCATACAAGATGAAATACTTTTGGAATCATAATGTAAACGTCGCAATGTCTGCCTCACACCCGCCATCAAGCCCTTCTAAACTAAAACTCCCTGACAAGTTGCCGTCCCCGCCGCATGATAAATTGCCGGTGATGTCTTTGAATCCTGCCCACGCCGAATCGTTGCCACCCATGTCTGGATTGGTGACGCTCGTGAGGCTTCTCGCGCCAACTTGCTGGTCACTAACCTGACATCTCACCTCTAAGATAAAATTTAGCGATGGTGTATCAAATATATCTCCCTCCCATGTCCAAACGTGGTAACTCACCGCGTCGGTGTAACTTGGCGCAACGTCATACAGCGAAGGTATTGTTGCTCCGCAAATACCGGGAACTAAAGTGCCACACGTTGGCGAGTTGGTTGGCGTTTGTTGGCATGAGGAAAAACAATCTCCACAGCACTCGTCACATATATCAAGCACGCCATTCTTGAGCGAGAACTTTCCATCACTTGTAATTGTGACAATACCATCACTCGGCATTAGGCACATTCCTCGGTAGAGTAAACTTCGTTCGCATCATATAACCTGAACGTGCCGTCACCAGTATAAAACCCCGTGCCATACACGTTGAAGTCGCCGCGAGTGGGGGCAGTATACTTGCCGAATAGCGATCGGTTCTTAAGCGGTGACAAACCCTTACCCAGCTCTTGGCCACTCAGGCTTCTCACGTCGTAAGTGTAGGAGCATTGCTCAGTGGCACTACCCGAGTTGCCAAAGCCGTCCCATTGGACCAAGACAGCGAACATGCCGCCGCCGCTACTGCCGCCTTCATCACCGTCCTCGTCGATCGTGGCGATCGTGATACCGCCGTCCGAGTTTTGCAATAGGATCCCCGGGCCGCCAGTCATCTTCATGACGCGCTGGACAATCGAAGCCATCTCGTTCAACAGTTCCGTCCTGTTGAATGGACTTGTCCCCGTAAATGGATCATGATCTTCAATAGGCATATTACTTGTCCGGGAAGCCGGGTGACTCAAAACTGAGAGATTTATACATCGGAGTCGTACCGAAAGCGGCAGACCTTGTTTCTATAGCGTTGCCCGAGCTATCCTTCTCCGGCTCACCGTCAGAGTCCGTGGGCTTCCATGTCGCACCGATCAGTCGCTGCTCGTGCCACCCGCCACCCTTGTAAGAGAAGCTGTACATGCAGTTCCACTTATTGCCATACTGCCGCGTCTTGACGCCGTCGAAGCGAAGCGTGCGAGCCTCGAACCGAAATCCAGCCCATGTGATAGGAACCTTATTCACCCGCCTCGTGCTATAAACTTTAATCCGTGGACCCGGGTGGCTGTTCAACACGGCACGAACACGGATCGTCCAGACCGGAACCTGATACGCATAAGGTGCAATCCTGCCCGCGCCATTAGTGTTCGCCGCACCGCTGGGCATGCCGTTGTCATCAAACGAACCCTCGCCACCATCAGTCGCCGCAACTGCGGCGTCAATGAGTGCTTGATAAGCCAATACCCACTGCTCGTACGTCTTCCCAGCCGTACGAGGTGGTTCGACATATGGCAATGCAGTCTGCACCCACTGGACAGAGGCGAACCCCAGATCCATGTCGATGTTCTGCTCCTTGTTGGTACCGCCGTTGCTCGCCTTGTTGCCGTAGCGAGCAGTAACCATCGCCGTATCACACGACATCAGGCGACCCGAAACATCAATCAACGAGCAGTTCGACCCAGAGATAGTTCGGACGGTCGGGAGAACAGTCAGGGCTTTGTCAACAGCCTTCTCGACCACGCCGGGTGTGACGTTGTCGAAGTGAAGCAGCTCTCGGAACATGGTGTCACGAGGATCGGTGACGCCCCTTGTCGCGGTCGTGCCGGAGAAGATCCGCCTGCGATGTAAGTTAGCCATTGTCCACCCCTAACTCGCGAGCGATGGCAAAAGCAGTGACCTCAGGAAGCTCTTGAATGGCAACGAGGATCTTATCGAGGGCTTCTTTTTGAGCCTCGATCGCGTCGAGCATCTGCTGTGCTTGTTCGTCGGTCATACATAAATCCCTTCGTCTTTAGCATCAACACGCATCTTCGTGCTCGCGGTAACGTGCCCGCCGTACGCGGCGTTGTACTTGAGGCTGACGTCATACATGATAGCTTTTTCAGAGATGGTCTCCGCATCACCATCCAGCGTGAAGGTTCCCCGCACTGGCTTCTTGGCTTCCAGCAACCACTTCAAGTCGGCGGCGTCCGCTGCCGGGACAGCAGACAACGTCATGTCCCCTGCGATCTTGCCCCTGAATCGAAAGACCGAGTTGCCACCCTTGGTGAATTGATTGGCGAACTCAAATGTCTCTACATGTGCATCGTTCGACCAAGTCATCGTGCCGATGCCTGAAGCGACAAACGTAACAGGGACCAATTTAGTACGGACCACTGGACCTGTCGTTTGCAAGGGATAGCCTTCGCACGTCAGGATAAACTCGGGCGTACCCGCTGCCCACTTAGCCGTCTCGTCGCACTGGCCATGAGGGCCGACCCCAGAGACTTCATACAAAGGCCAGACTTTTTGAAGAGACCACCGCGTTGGCCTGACTACGACGTTACCCAATGTGATGGAAGACTTTTCGCCAGAGGTGTAATGTTTATTGAAGACCCAGCCCTGACTGGCCATCTCGTCAAACTCAGCACCAAAGCCGTATTGAGGAGAGCAGTCGGCGATGATTTCACTGCCGCTACCTTGGACCCCAGTCACATCATAAAGTCGCTGCTTGGTTGCCCAAGCGACAGTGCCATGAAGAATAGAACTGGTGCCATCAATCGGCGTGAAGAGGCCCTGCTGAGACAGAGGATAGTTGCTCACTATTTACCTCCGCGTCTGTTCCTTGGCCTAACGTCGCGGCTCCTGCTGCTGGGCATCCCAACCTTGTAATGCTCTTTGCCCATCTCGATCACACGGAGCCAATCTTGACGGACATTGTCGGCATCAGGATGACCCGGCGCACCCTTGTGCAAGTAGTGCTTCGCGCCGTACCAGAGCACGTCGTAGATAAAGTTTTCAGGGACAGGGATTGACACGCTGGCTGGCGTTTCATGACCGATCGTAAAGTCAAAGCCGCCACGACGTGTCACACGCATGGTGAACGAGTCGCTGTTGGCGGGATGATAATACATCTCGGTTTCATTAGGGAACATGATCCGAGTGATGTTGGTACTCGCAACCGCCGTCGCCGTCACCGACATCAGATCCATCCATGCACTTTCGTCAAGCAGCCGCATGTAAATAAACCCACTGCCACTGGAGTTGTAGGAGTGGAGGTACATAGACGGTGACCAAGGTGTGGTTAACCCCGTGATCGCACTCGTCGCAACACTGCCATCACCTGCGGCAATCGTCCATGTCTCAGTGAGGGTGTAACAGTTGGTCGCATTGATGAAGTGACGACAAGCGGCAAGGATAGCGATATCCAAGTCGTCTTCGTCGTACGTGCCGGTACCCACATGAGCAACAGAGTCTTGCAGTGTGGTCCGGGCAGTGTCAAGCGTCATCAATGTCACTTAGAACATCCTATACAAAGCGTTGCAGCTGCCAGCTGTTTCTTTTTCAAACGCCAGAGACCAACCGTAGAAGCCCTTGCTGTTTGCAAGGGTCAATGCCGCTGGCGTAGTGTCAACAATACCACCAGTGCCGGTTAAGGTGACGCCGTTAAGGTCGCTCACCTGCGGTGCGGAGATTCCAAGTGTCCCGCCAACTGTCTGAATTGGTGACTCAAACTGCGATGACGCAGCGGCAGTGTCGGTAAAGAATGTGCTCGCCGCCACAACATCATCGTTGGCCGTCAAGGCTAACGTGGTCGGAGCCCTTGACCCCAACGTGAACAACCCTTCGACGACTTCGGATGGTATCCACAGCTTGCTGGAGGCTTCGTCTGTTGCCGCGAGGTCCATAAAATCCCACAGCGTCAAACGTATCGTCAGCGTTTCAACAGATGGGGTTCCCCCGGTCTGCGTTCCAAACGGAATGACCATCAGGTTCTTGGTTCCGCCAAACGGAATGATGTGGTCGGGCTCGCCCGATGCGGGCAGGTCCGAGTCAGCAAATACTGAGTTGCCGACACCCGCTGCCAACGACGCATCCAGCACACTCATAGAGGTGAGATACTTTCGCAGCGGGATGTTGGACGCATGGCCCTCTCTTGATTGTTGCATAATAAAACTCCTTTCAAGAGTTAACTGAAGGAGTCAAACTTACGCCAAGGCGATCGTAGTGATGCCCATGTGGTACCACGCCGAACCGTCACACACAAATTTGCAACTTTCGTTTTGCGAGACCGTTGCAATCGTGGAGCCAGACGCATCATTGATCGTGAGATCTTCGGCACCACCAGCCCAGTTGAGGATCTCAAACCAAGAGCCATCTGCCAATGCAACTGCAGGCAGGACAATGATGCGAGTCGAACCATCAGGATCGAATCGCTGGTGGGGGGCATCATTCAAGGCGAGCGTCTTTCCTGCCGCCAACACTTCACTGTTCATTGAAAATCGAGGAGCCATTGCTTGGCCTTCGACTGCACGTTGGATTCGATTGAAACTCATGGTGGGGGATCCTTTGTTTTTAAAGTCCAAGCTTGGGGACTATAGATTAAGAAGCACCAGCGATTGTTGCGAACGGCCTGTATTCACCGCGAGGAGCATTGTTCACGATGCCTCCTTCGGACAGACCTAACGACCGCTGGGCCATCCCGTACGTTCGGGACAGATTTCTGAACATTGTTCCTGCGTTTATTGTACCAAGTAACTCGGTTAAGTTGAGACTGGGGTTGTCAAGCGACCTCGCGAAGGCGAGCACGATCTGTAAATACAGGGGCTCAGCCTCCAAGGGGATGTTGGGCACATGGGTCACCGCAGTCAGTGTTGTCCACTTCGCCTCGTAGACGAGCCGCAGGGCAGTCGTGTCTGCCGTGCCCGGCGTTGGCCATAGTTCAAGGCGAGGCACGCCTTGTGACCCTGTCTGGGCTGTCTGCGTGGGGTAGACGATGGCGACGTGGTAGTTGTAGGGATCTTGAAGGTCAGAGCCTCGCAAGTATTCAATATAGCCGGGCGAGGTTAACTGTACCCTGTTCTGCAGGTTGCTTGGCACCTCGATGCTAATGATCTTGCCGAAGTCAGCAGGCAAGGCAATGAACGCATCATCCGCCGTGAAGGCCAGATCAGTAGGCACCCGCTTGTTAAACGGCCACTCCTCCATGGAGAACATGTAACGACCCGCATCGTTCACGACCTCGTAGATCGTGGTGCGATCGTCCATGCGACCACCCAGAGCGTTGTGGATCTGGCCACGATAGTACGCGACATCCTTACCGACCCCAGACCCTGCCGCCGCCGCCGTTAATGTAAAGCTATTACCCATTAGTCAGCACTCGCTGTAAAGGACTCACCTTGGATTGCATTATAACCATCTTTCTGAGCCCAGATGTAATAAGTGTTGCCATTATCCAACATAAATAACACTTCGCCATTTGAGTCAGACTGCTTGGTACCCGCTACAACCGTGTTGCCTGCTGAGTCACTTGTCAGCCACACATCCGCATCTGCTAATGCAACGCCGCCGACCTTGAGATCGAGGGTCGTAGCATCGGCACCTGCACCACCTGTTGCTGATGTATCTACCAAGATTGCGTCCAAAATTAAATCCAATCTACCACCATTAGCCCAATCAGTTTGAAGCTCGTTAGTATCTACCAGTATAGCATCTGCTACACCATCTACGGTAGCCAGATTTGCAATAATCGTGTCTTGTTTAGCCTCAGTCGCGTCCCCGCCGCCGCCGCCGCCAGCCGCAGCCGTGTCGAGGATAAGATCAAGGCGTCCACCATTAGCCCAATCAGTTTGAAGCTCGTTAGTGTCTGCCTCAATCGCGTCAATGCTCGCCTGTGTTGCGGTTAATAGATTTACACCGCTGGCTCCGGTGATAATGTCAAGATCGTTTTGTGCTGTCGTGATTGTTGCGGGTATCGTCGTTCCAGTGTCTACAAGGATGTCATCAACGATTCCATCAATGGTTGCGAGAGTTGCTGGTAATGTTGTTCCAGTGTCAACGAGTATCGCGTCAACGATGCCATCAATCACTGCAATCTCGTTGTCAATGGTGGTGATCGTCGCAGGAATGGTTGTTCCGGTATCAACGAGAATGCTGTCAACGATACCATCTACGGTAGCTAAATTAGCAATGATCGTGTCTTGTTTGGCCTCGGTCGCGTCACCACCACCACCGCCAGCCGCCGCAGTGTCAAGAATAAGATCGAGTCGGCCCCCATTAGCCCAATCAGTTTGAAGCTCGTTAGTATCTACAAGAATGCTGTCAACAATGCCATCAATAGTCGCAAGCGTTGCTGGTAATGTTGTTCCGGTGTCTACAAGTATCGCGTCAACGATGCCATCGATAGTTGCGATCTCATTATCAATCGTTGTGATCGTGGCGGGGATGGTTGTTCCGGTGTCTACAAGGATGGCAGCGGTATCGACTTTGACGGTATCGACCACAGCGTCTAGCGTTGCGATTAATCCCGGCACATCATCTGATTGGAGTTCATTCGTGTCAGCGACGATCAGTGCGGTTTCGGCTTTAACTGCGTCGATTGCGGCGGCTGAGTATCGGTTCTGAATGCTGAATGATCCGATCCACGGGTTCAACGTCCCCGCATCCACGGTGATCCCCTCCAGCCTTACGTCATAGTCTGACCCGGTTGAGTAATCCGAGTGAGCACTCGTATCAATGATGGCGTAGTGACAACCCGCAGCCCCGTCGAAGTCAATCGAGATAGTCGCCCCGTCAGTTACGATCTGCGTGGCACTACCGTCCTTGTGAACCTTAATGTCCGCGTCAGCCAAATCTGTGGCCGTGACACTTGCGGCAGGGTCATTACTATCAAACGTATTAAACGGGATGCGGATCGTTGCATCTTCTGCTATGTCGCCAAAGTAATTACTCATCCCATTGGTCCCCTCATTGGGTTACGGGCACCGCTTGCGCTGCCGCCGCCGCCGCCGCCGCGAACTTGAAACGCTCCAGAATCATAGACCATCGCGTTTGCGGCAGTAGGGTCAATCGTTCCTGCCACTGAACCCATCAGTTCATAAGCCTCATCACTTGCGTCAATCGAGAAGTCGTCATTCACAGAATCAGCAGTCGGGTCGCTAGCTGCGTCGATGTAACTATTTACACCAAGTGCGAAGTCCATCGCTTTGATTCCAGCACCTCCAAAGTTGCCGCTAGTGTTATTCCAAAAGATCACGCCGTGACCAGCTGCCGCTGGTCGTGAGGTAGATGTTGAGGCTATCTCCACACCGTACCCACCGTTACCTGCGAGTATCACGCCCGCCAGCCTGACACCGGCAGAGCCACTACAATATATACCGTCCAGCGTATTATTTGCGATGACCGAGTTTGATATAACTAAATGGTCTGTATTATGCTTCCTGATCCCCTGCTCGCCGTTACCGTAAATGTAACAACAATGGATATTAAGCTCAGTGCTTATGCCATAGATACCTACTTGACCGTTATCGTAAACAGAGCAGAATAAGAAAGTCCCGGCAGCTTGGTAAATACCATCTTCGCCGTTATCATGGAACTCGCAACCGATAGCGACATTCTGATCCTGATTGTTCATATACCAACCAATGTCAAAAGCGTTGTCAATCTCACAGTTGTATAGCGACACCATCGAGCCACTCGTTGTGAGTGCGTTATCTCTAGCCGCTGTTAGCCGAAGGTTCTCCATGTGGAGTCCATCGTTTGTATACATGATTTCAGCACCAGCGGACATCGACGCACCAGTGATAGTTACACGGTTAGGAAAGGCTAAGGGAACACCTGCTCCATCAGTCCCGATAACGTGTAGCGGAATACTGTATGTGTCTCCAGTGATACTGCCCCAACTGAACTGACCGCCAGATTCTTGCCATGTTCCACCGTTGTCGATGTAGCACTCGTCGCCGCCGAGCAGGACTGTTGTCGTCAGTTTCCTGATTGTTGAAAATGGCCCGCTGCTTGTGACTACATTTGTGTCGTTGCCTGCACCCCATGTCCCTGAGAAATCTTCGCGGGGTGATGTGTACAAGGCGAGAACAATAGTGTCAGAATCAGTCTTACTGGTGATCTCATAATAACCCGCAGTCAGTGTCGAACTGGTTGAACTCTTAACCCAGATCAAGTGACCTGATGCCCATGTGTAGCTACTGAACGCTCCCGATTGGGTTAGCGTCTTGGCCGTGTCGTCCCACGCAGCAGTACTGAGGCCAAACCCACAAGGGTCTAGGCCGTCATTACTGTCACTCGGAGAAGCGACAATCGTAGTCTTTTTGGCGTAATACCGATCTACCATTATTATCCTCTACGGATGGATGATACAGGTCGTGCTGCTAGGGAAATCAAATCGTTCTCGTAAGCAGTGTCTAACGTGTTAGACATAATCTGTGACAGGTCACGCAACGTCTTGAGGTCATTACCCGTGAGGTTGGGAGCATCATCCCTTGGTGCGGTCAAATCTCTATTGTCATTGATAATATCAGCAGTCTCAGCAATAGGAGTCTGCTGATTGTCATAGTCATCAACATAAGAGTCTAACAGGGATTTGAATCGAATAACCGTTTCAATGTGTTGACGAGCAGACCCTTGGACAAACGTCCGTTGAACTTGATTGATGGTTTGATTTGCCATGCTTTATCCTTATAAAAACGAGTAACCGAACTTTTCTATTTACCTTTCCCGTGAGTCTAAAATTGAGATACCCTTATCTAGTTTTGCCAGCACTTGTTCGTCTGGTGCGCCCTGAACAACCAACTTCTGCGCTTCCATAAACTCACGGATAGCGTCGTTGGTCAGGACCGTAGCAAAAGGGCTATAAATGTTCCGATGCATTTCAATGTTGGCAGTGTTTGCTTGGCTAATAGCAGCAAGGTGCTGCTCGCTTTTCGACACACTCTCGGTCTGAAGTTGTATGTTTGTTTCAAGGCGATCCAAGAACAGCAAGTGCCGCTTGAATAAACTTTTCATGATCATAACGATCGCGCCAACAACCACACCAAGCGTGCCACAAACACTAATTAAAACTGTGACTAGTTCGCCTGATATATCTTCCATTGTAAATCATCCTTAATAAAACCATAGAAGGGGGGAGGAACCCCCTTCTATGGCTGGAGACTACACCTTAGCCAGTGGCTGGGTCAGGCGCATTAATGACGATCAGCGGCAACGAGGATATAGTCCACTTCCATTTTCTCTGCCGCAGCTGAGTCGTTCTGAATGGCAAGAGTTGGAGTCACACTGATATCATCGGGGAAATCCTGACTGTTGCCGCTTGAATCTTCGATCGCATTGAGCGTGGCGATATAAGCACCGTCCACGAAGAACTTCGCCTTGAGGCCGTTGCATTCAAAACGGAAAACATTGAAGGTGTCATCGACCAAGGCAACCCCGGTGTCACCATTGGTTTCACCATCTTGCGTGGTCGAAGCCGCAGTCTTGCTGCCTTGGACAGCAGCACTACCGTTCTTGGCCACGCCGTACTGGGCGTTGGCGTCGATGTTGCTGTAGAAACCGATGTAATCGGTCACGCCGTCGATCACGTTAACTTCAGTTTCAGCAAGGCCGATGAACCAGTTTGACAGACTGACGTCTTCAAACTTAGCACGAACTTCAAAGATCAAACGCTTGCCAGTGGCCAGCTTGAAAGACTCGCCGTTGAGCTGCATTTCATTCGAGTCATTCTCGGTCGCACCAGTCGTCATAGTAAGAATACCATTGGGACCAGCGTCCGAGATGATGTTGGTACCAGTACCCGTGAGGGAAAGGAACCATTCACCTGCGTTGGCAACTGTACCGAACTTTGACGATGGATCGGTTTCCATCGACAGTCCGGCGTCCGCTTTGAATCCACCAACGATGAAGTCGTCAAAGTGTGTGACGGCACGTTGGAGGGGTTTACCTTCGCGCTGGATGCCGGGAAGGATGTGAGAATAATTAGAGACGTTAGGCATTAAATTGCCTCCTTGTTGGGGAGTTGACATCTTCGTCTTGCTACCACTACGTCAGTGATAACAAAAGGGAGGGGGCGGAACATCCGCCCCCTGTCAGGTTTAAACTTACGCTGCGAACAAACGACCTTGGCGACGACGCGATCTGTTGATCATGTTGTACCAAGTGAATTTGAACACGACTGTACTGTTGGGCTGACGACTTCCGCCTGTGGAAATCGTTTCGTCCATGTACGTGTCAGAATGGAAGAATGGGACGATGTAATTAAAGTCCCAGAACATGTAGTCGGGCTGATTGTCAGTCCAACCAAGTCCATCCAATTCAGACACGTAGACCAATGGAACGCCGTTGTACTGAACACCGTTGATGTTCGGGTCACGGAGTTGTTCCATGCGATCGTTCAAGGCACGCAAGCGAGCCTTGTAGAAGACGATGCCGTCACGACTGGTCGTGATGCAATGCTTCTGCAAGCTTTCGCTTTCGCCGTACTTGTTCATCGCATCAGGCAACTCGAACTTGGTCTGAAGCACGATGTCGTCCATCGCAGAAATCAAACCAGCATCGGGGTTGTCAGGCGTTGCCGCCGTGTACGATTTGAACTTGTTGCGGTACCACGCTTCGTTAGAAGGTGATAGGCCCTGAAGAGTTGTCCAATCGCTCGATCCAGTGGCGATGCCACCGTTGGTCGAGCTTGGAGCCAGACCGTCACGAGTATTGAAGCAGAGGAGGGAGAGAGGGTTAATGGGATCGGCACTTGACGATTCCATGGTACGACTGTCGGGCTTAGCCCACAATGCTTCTTCGAGTCCGTTGATCGTATCAACAACACACCCCTGCTCAAGCGACATCACGTAGTCGAGGTAGGCGATAGGATCGCCCGAGTTCAACGACGCAGTTTCTTTGATTAGGACATAATGAGATTGTGCGAACGCCCAGTCCACACTGATTGATTTCAGCGTGTCTTGTTGCGTCGGTGCAAACTCATCATTGGGGTTGTAAAACGAGAACGTGCCAGCCACATCGCCTTGGATGCGGTCAACCAACTTGTCACCACCCTTGAACTTCTGCTCAGCACGCTTCATCATTGTGCTGAAGAAAAAATAGTTGTTCTTAGTTGCTTCGTTCAAAAGCGTTTGCTTTGAAACGACGCGTTGGTCACGAGTTGACGCCAAGAAGTCAGCATGATTGCTTAACATCTGGATACTCCGTACTTATCGGTACGGATCTAATCGGCTGCTTCGGGAATACGATCCGTGATTTGGCGGATCTGATCTGGGGTTTTTCCATGAACGGTTTGGAGTTCGTATGCGTAAAGCATCTTCTCTCGCTTGGTCATCGGCTGACCCTCAATCGTACTATCTGCCATATCATCTATATCGTCTGGTTGCCCAGTGGTTTGTTCTCGATAGCGAGTCGTGAGATCCGACTGCTGTTGCTTTGCTTGTTCTTGTCCAAGCACGATGCGAGAGGCATCCATCATTAACAGAGGAATGTCAGGCTCACCAGATTCATCATCGTGGTAGCCCTCAAGCTTCGCGAGTTCATACACTTTGGTATGAACCTCCTTGAACTTCTCGGAGTCCTTTAATTGAGGATACTCCGAGTAGAGATCACGCCTTGCGATCTCAATGAACGCTTCGTCGCTACGCCGACTATGGTCCTCAGTGGTAGCCCGCACCGCATCAAGCTCTATCTGATGCGATTCGGCCTGTTCCTTGAGTGCTTGCTCATGACGTTCGTAGCCCGTGGGCTCGTCGTCAGGAAGCATGGAAGCTAAACCATCGTCGTCGTCGCCATCAGGTTCGCTCATGCGCGTATCAAGCTGTGCCTTTAGCTCGTCGATCTGAGCCTGCATAGACTCGACCGCAGAGTTCTTCTCGCCGATCGTACGGTTGAAATGAGCCTGCGATTTCGCAGCCTTTTCACCGCGACGAATCAGCTCGTCGGGAGGCATTTGCTCAACCAGTTCTTTAGGGAACTGTTGCGCTAACAAAGCCTGCGTGGCTTTTGCCAACTCTTCGGCATCGTGTGTTTGGCCCTGCACGTTGCCGGGATCGTTGGGTGTTGATGTTGCCGTGGTCTGTTCCGCAGTTTCCGCTTGCGCAGTCTGCGAGGCAGCCTTAGCCTCACCAATCTGAGGTGTCGCAGGAGTTTCGCCAGTGGCCTCGGACTTGGGTGACTCGTCAGCAAACGCTTTAAGGTCAGATGGGATGGCAGGGTTAGTGCTATCCCCCTTGAGGTACTGCACGACCATTTGGGCCTGACCGTGGTTCAACTCTCGGTTCTGGTACTTAAATGTCTGAGGTTTCGAGTCAACCTCACCCGTGGATACATTGGCGTCTGCCGTTGCAACCTCGGTGTCAGCAGCCCCTTGGGGCCGCGAACCATCTTCTGGATCAAATAAAATCCACATGGTCTGTCTCCAGTATAGCCTGCGCTACCTTGATTGTGCAAGTGAAAGTTGGCCGCGAGCTGCATTATCGTAAGCGTCGAGACGCCTGACCTTCCAGCTCTTGTCTTCGCCGGGATCGAAGCTGATGCCACGAGTGGTCATCATCTGATCCAACGCGGGCCCATCAACCATCATGTACGAACTATTTACAGCGGGGATCCTGTCCACCATCGTGGGGATATGACCCTCGCTTTGATTGGCAAACGCTGTCGCAGCGTCACCCCCTACCAACCCAGCCGGAATGGCTGGGATACTAGCTTTTCCCTCGGCACTCGGCAGACTCTGGCCGGGACGGCGAGGGGGTTCAGGTTTTAGTTCAGCAGCAGCGGCAGCGGTTTCTTGTGCTGCGGTCGGCTCGTGGAATTGAGGAGCAACCTGCTGGTGAGGCTCAAGGCCAAGGGCTTGCGCTGGGTTGATAGGGATAGGAGCCTGTTGAGGCACCGCCCCGGGCAGCGGTTCATAGCCTAACTGCTGCCCGGGTGTCAATGGAGCCTGTGCTTGCGGCACGGGAGGTGCTGCTTGCTGTTGCCCGAACATCGCTGCCATCGTTGGATCTACCTGCTGTGGCTGCACAGAGACAGGGGCGGGCTGCTGTGGCGTAAAGGTCGCAGGTGCGGGAGGCTGCTGCGGGTACGCGACAGGTGGAACGATCTCTTGGTTACCGTACTGCGGTAACACGGAAGGAGGCGGAACAAACGCGGGCTGAGGCTGAGGATGAACAGGGGGTGGACCAAAGTGTGCCTCTGTTCGCAGTGATTGCTGTCCGTAATCCACAGCACCGGCGACACCAGTCGGTGCGATCGGGCCCAAGTTGTACATGAGCTGGATTTGGTTTTCAACCAAGCCAATCAGGGTGTTGACATGGATCGATTGGTACTGCCCGGGCCGCATCAAATCTTCAGCCAACGCGGGCTGGCCGTACTCGTTTACGATCGAATTGAGGTTGACGCCGAGCATATAACCCAGCTTTGCGATGGGCAGGACATCTGTCGATCCGATGTGGGACTGACAGGGGTTTCCTGCTACATCGACCAAGGACAATGCAGCCTTCACCTTGGCGATGATCTGCCGGACCACGTCCACTTCTTGCCTTACGTTAGGAATCGTCATTTGAGTCTCCAGTTAGAGCCATTCTTTGCCAGTTAGCCTTGCCACTTCTTTTTCTTGCCGGTGATTCGTAATCACTGGTCGGCCTGTTTTTCTGTCGATTGGGATAGACGGATCAATCTTGTCCAGACCCTTGGGCGCGGCCACCGACACGTAAGCCTTGAAGCCGCTATTCACCTCTGGTGCATGTGCGCCTGAGGTAAGAATGCGTTTGTACTTCTTGCCCTTGACCGTGATCCCCTTGCCTGCAGCTTGCGGGCTGGACATGGAGTATTCACGTTCAATGATCTCGCCATCTTCGGATTGGAATTGATAAATCATGCTGTGTAAAGTTTTGGTGTAGACGATTGTTCCCGGATCTTCTTGGACATGCCCGCCTTGAACTCGCGGGCTTTTTCAGAGAACAACACGTAAGCTTCGATCAGATCTTGGCGATGGAACTCTGTGTCCTCTTTCATCAAGATAGAAAATGCAATGTCCTTCTCCTGACGGTGCTGGCCCATCTGCTGCGTCACTGTAATGATGCCGCGATACTCGGTGTGATACTTCTCGGCAACATGATCAAAGACGACATAAACCTGCATGCGGCGGGCTGCCTGATCAATGAAGGTCTTACTGCTAGTCACCTCATCAATCTTCTCCGGCATGTCAGGTATCTCCGTCCCCTCGTCACCGTCCAAGATCTTCGGCATGATCAGCCGCTTGGAATCTTGGATAGCGTCCTTCGCTCGCTTACGCTTCTGAAGTTCAGACAGATTGCTCTTCTGCTTTTTGTTTGACATTTAATTTACCTGACTGCTTTAGATACGTTCCTGCCACTGGCACGTCCCTGATCAATATACTGTCCACCCGGCCCAGATGCAACAGCCCCGCCTGATCCAGTGCCGACGCCTACCTGCTGCTGGCTGCCGCCAGACTGCCCGCCCTGTTGGCCCTCGGCCTGCTGCTGCATGATCCCTGTCGTCATCTCTTGCATCTGGGCAAGCACGTCGCCCTTGATCAAGTCGGCAAAGTTCCTGTTGTTTAGAGACAAGCCCCACGTATCAAACAGCATTTCCCACTCGATGTGCGGCGTCTGCAACATGACTGGTGCCATCTGGCTCACCAGTGTCGCTTGGTCCGACGCCTGCTTCTGAAGCAACGCCTGATCCACACGTTCCATGGATGCGGGATCTAACTGCAGCTGGAGATCCTCGTACGCCATCCCGGTCATCTGGGCCATTGACTCCAGCTGGTCGCCGGGCTCGTCAGTAGGGAATGTCACCTCGGGATTCCATTCGAGTTGCTCCCGAATCACGTCAACACGTTTGCCAAACGGCAGCAGACCCAAATTAAACGGATCGTCGATCTCACCGTTTTCAATCTGTGCTGCAATCTTGTCTGCTTCGGAAGGTTGGGGCAGACTCTTGGGCCTTGGGTTGATCTTCAACGCCGCAGCACTGCTCATTTTAAAGCGGACGAACTCACTGTTGAATATGAAGTGGCCTGCAATGTCGAGCACCTCGGACGTCTGGCTGTTGAATTGTTTCTTGACCAACGACAACCGCGAGTCACGCTGCGCAGACGCATCAGCAACTTCAGTCGCCGTACCAACACCTGTCACGTTACCGCGTGCCGCGTCGGACAAACCCGTCACACGATCGCGACGTTCATGCAGCTTGCCCAAATAATCATACATCTCCGGCTTCACCCCGCCAACTTGCAGCTCGCGGATATCCTCACTCATATTTTCGATGGGTACCACCTCCCCATTGCGAGCATGCTTTGCCGCCAGCCCCGCGTTCGGATTTGCTGGGTTGTATCCGATGAAGGATTTATAGGCTGCAGCGGATCTTGAAGCGGCGACGGAGTGGGCGTTGAGTTCTTTAACTTGCTGGTAAGTGGCAGCGAGGGGGCTGAGGGGATAAACACTGCCCGGTACATGATACGTTCCAAACATGGTATATGGACCTGTGGAGGGTCCATAATACGGCCTCGGTTTTTTGATCCATTGCGGCCTCGACACATCGCGACCGTTGACCCCGACGCCCATTGTGAAAATTGTTCCGTGGACACCCATGCGGCCACGCGCTTCCGGTAGTGTATGTTCCGGCACCCAAATTTCGTAACCGACGATCTCCTTGCGGGACGGCCCGTTCTTGTAATCATTGGTCGGCGTCCCAATTTTTTCGAGACCGACATCCCACGCAATTTTTTTGATTGCGTCATGGTTGAATCCTTTTCGCTTGAGAAGATCTTTATGATCCCTCTTCCAAACGTGGCCCATAAAGCGAGCCTGCTGGAACTCTTCACAACGGTAGTCGATGATAAAGCGATGCGGTGGCACACGTCGAGAGATCGGCCACTGCGGTTTGATCTGCTGCCCACTGGCGACGCGGAAGCCTTTGTACCCCGGCATCATACCCAGCGTTGTCCGTATCACGCCGTAACCAAACGCGGAGTCGTACCAGACCTTCATCAAGGTCTTCCAGAGATCCTGCATATTCGCCCACTGGTTGATCGCCCCTTCAAAGCGGGCCATCATCTTCGGATCCATGCCCGAGTGACGACTACTGATCTTCACCGTGGGGTTGTCGTAGATAATCTTGTTGGTCACCAGTGCCAGCCACTCAAGAGCGTGGTTCTCTGGTGCAGGAGCCACCGCATCAAAGCGGTCCTCCCGCCAGTGCGGCCCGTGATAATCTTTAATCAAATCCCCAGTCACTCGAAGATGCATGTCCCGGTGCAATTCTGCAGCGTGAACTTCTTCATACATGTGCAGTTCATTTGTATCAAACGCCATATTTTATCGCCTTGCAAAAGGGTCAGGTAACTCTGTCTTCAGCTTGGTCTGGCCATGCTTGGCCAACAATCCCATCGTCCCCGGTCTAAATCTAGGCTGGCTGGTGTCGAAGTGCGGTGCCTCGGTCACTCCAATCACGCACATGCAATAGGCGATCGCAATGTCACCGTGTCGCGTCTGTGCTCCGGTGGACAAATCACGCAACCTGCCGCACACTATCTTACCCGAATCATCATAGACCCAGCCACCCATATCTGCCCAGCCCTGCATAGAATAAGTAAAAAACCATCCATTTTGCATGTACTTATTGAGCGTGGCGAACATAATTTCCTTCGTATCCCCAGTACTCTGCCAGCCCCACCGCTTTGTCTTCTTGGCGATGCGTCGATCCTCCAGCCGCTGGTAGTAAATAAACGGGTAGCCTGACCGCACCAGCTCGTGCCCGAACGGCAGCCCCGGCCCATTCCGCTCGAAGATCACGAACGCGTGTCCATGTTGCCCACCGAACCAGACCCCCATCGCCGCCACCAGCTTAGCCGCCGAGTACGGATCAATCGCAGGATCCACATACTCGCACACGATCTGCCCTGTCGTCCTGCTCATCACCGTAATCGCCGTATGGCTCTCGTCCACCCCTTGGGCCAAGTCGCAGCCGATCACGTAGTTGTCATTCATGTTGGGCGAACCGTACTTGTCCAACTTGCACCAGAGCTTCATCTTGCCCGCGACGTTCCTCTGGAAAGTCATATGCACCGGATCGAATGTCCCCTTGATGTCCGGCTCCCGCAGCGTGCCCTTCATCTTCGCCAGCGAGTTTGAATCAATCAGCAACAAGCCCGATGTATCGTGATCGACCAACCAGTTTTCACGAATGTCTCTTGGGTTTGTTGACTTGGCTCTCGCAACCCGAAACGCGGGCGACTCCCAGAAGTAACTCCCCGCCTTGCCGGTGACGATGCCATCAGTATCACAAACAAGTTCCCTACCCTTGCCCATGTCGGGATGGTCCCAGTAACCCAAGGTGACGACCGTGATCTCTTCCGATCCTTCCGGTGTCATCGCCTTCTCTCGCAACTGGCTAAACTCGGTACCGGGTCCAGCTGGTGTCGAAGCGTAGATGTAACCCGCCGACACGGTGTCGATCGATTTAAGCAACGCACGACCGTCAGGGAAACGTGCCGCTTCATCGACCAACGTCACCGTCGTCCTCAACGATTGACCCACATCCTTGTTGGATGTCTCGCCAATGATGTGTGCGTCATTGTTCGCCGAGTTCATGATCAAAGGTTCGTTACCACGGCGACGTTCGATGTCCCTGCCTTCATCAATCATCCAGCCCGGCAACTTGCTGAACACATAATCAACCTTGCCGAAGAGTGAGTTCTTGCTGGCGTTGTCCACCATGCCCGACTTACGCGAGATCACCAACGCGGTGAACCCATCATCGAACAGCAATCCCCAAGCGATCATGTACATCGCCAACACGGTCGCACCTTGCGACCTCGACTTATCCGCGATCAAGGTTCCGCCCTGCGAGAAACACTTGTGCATCGCATCGACATACAAATCCTGCGCGGGCCAAGTAATAATCGGTGCATGCTGACCCGGCTCCTTGTGCCAGTTCCCATCCCTGTCCTGCCACTTGGCACCAGCTCCACGGATACGACCATCAATACTGGTGTACTGCGGTCGATGCGTCCAAGCAAAAATGTTTAACCAGTAATTAGGACTCTTCGCGCAGATCGACATGATCGTCTCTCTCCGCTCCGTGCTATCACAATAATCCAACACCTTGGCCCGGTGAGCCAAGTTCTTATCCAACAACTTGGGCACCACCATCCCCGTCTCTGGACATTCCCATACGTCATTCTCATACGTGAGGTCGTGCTCCTTGTAATGCTGCTGAATCCCGTAAGACACGGGCTGGTGAGAAAGTGGCGTTGGATCAATTGCTACAGTCATAAACTTGACAGACTGCTTTTGGCAGTCTATACTCCTAGGATCACGCTTTTAAAAGGAGCACACACATGGTTATTCCAGCCAACAAGGGTAAAAAATACCCTGCACTTGAGGGCATCTGCACGCCCAAGGAAGTCGAAGCACTTCTTAAAGCCCGGGGTCGTGGAGCTACCGGACTTCGTAACCGAGCCTTAATCGCCCTACTTTACCGCAGTGGACTACGCTGTAGCGAGGCCCTCAACCTTGCTGCACGAGACATTGACTCCAAGAGAGGAGCCATTACTGTACGGCACGGTAAAGGTGACAAATCTCGCGTGGTCGCTGTAGACCAAGGCACCCTCGTCTTCATCGAGCAGTGGGTCGCCGTCAAGCCCAAGGGATTGTTGTTCTGCACTTTGCATGGAACACCTCTCGATACATCATACGTGAGACACATGTTAAAGCGAATAGGGAAAAGAGCTGGTATCGAACATCGTGTCCATGCTCACGGGCTGAGACACTCCCATGCCTATGAGCTCGTGAACGAAAACGTCCCGCTCCATATGATCTCGCAGCAACTGGGGCATAGTAACATTGCAACGACCAACACGTACGTTAATCACCTTAACCCCGCCGAACGCATTGAGCGAATCGGCAGCAGAGAATGGAAATAATTATGGAAATGACCAACCGTGAAACAGTAAGCCACGCACTGCTAATCAGCAGGGGTATCATCAATGGCGTGCTCGCGTCCCAGACCCGCGACAGCAAGAACATTGACGACGAACGCAGGAAACACATCAAAGAACTGAAGGGCTACAGCCAGAAGATCCAAGATGGCATTGATGCATTGGAGAGACTATGAGTCGCCAACCAACAAGACTTAACGTGGGTATGATCACAAGAGTATATGATGGAGACACTGTGACTTGCGACTTGGACATTGGTTTCGGTATCATTCTTAAATCAGCCAAACTAAGACTCAAGGGTATTGATACACCTGAGTTGCGCGGCACTCACGGCGACGTTAAGAAAAGAGCCTACGAAGCAAGAGACTATTTGCGAAGTTTGATCTTACATAAAGAAGTGCTGGTTAGGACGCACGGAAAAGGCAAGTATGGTCGCTGGTTAGCAACGATTTATCACGACAGAACCGATGTTAACAAGCACTTGATCCGCAAAGGACACGCCACGGAGTATTTGTAATGAATGAATTATTAGCAACGCTGCAAGCCGAGAACGCATCGCTAAAGCGGCGGCTCCAACTAGCACTCTGCGGGAGCGACCTGTTCTACATGGACCGCCATGGCGGTGGGTACATCGCCATAGGAGTACCCGCAGCAGCAAGTATGTTCACCCGGGGGCATACCATCTACCTCGGAATGCCAAAAGAAAAAGCCTCCACCGCCTAGAAAAACGGTGGAGGCCGGAGGAGAAAGAGAATACGTTAAAAAATCAGCCATGATCCTTGTACACGACCCCCATCATGCGGAGGTTAAAGGAGCACCTGCTCTTGCTGGCAACGGTCAGCTTTCGCTGAAGGTTATGGCAAGAGCCTGCGTCATTATACAAGCGGCGAATATGAATCCGCACCGACAAGTTAGTGCCCACTCCCCGACGCTCTGCAGATCCCATCCCATCAAAGTGCCTTTGTGGGGCAGGGTAGATCAACGTCGGATCACAGCGGGCGAAACCGAACCGCCGAGGGAACCCCGACGATCCGGCTACCGGGGGCTTGGTTAATCCGATGTTTCTAAAGTACCATCCGAGGGATCGTTAGAAACGATGTCATCTACGGCGGCAGAGCCATCCAAGGTAGTGGATGACTCTTCTGATGTGGCTGTCCCAAGTGGCTTTTCCACTTCGGTAACTGCCTCGCAACCTGTAACAAAAGATTGCCCTGACTTGGCTGGACTCACTGGAAGGTTGTTGATGCGGTGCTTGTTGCCCCTGCTATCAATCGCCTCGACATCCACATGCCCACCATCCCCCACAACAGCCACAACCTCCGCCTCGTGAGGACCGTCAGTGCCGGGCTCGCCGAAGGTTTTAAAACCATGAATCTCCTGCTCGTTCAAATGAAACTTTAAACTGTCACCAATTTTAACTGTCGTCGCCATCTGGATGCTCCAAACATTTAGGGGAATCAATTACCGAAAACGTGTCTTCAAATACCTCCTGAACAACAGGAAGAAACACGCCATTAACGTACGCCTCGTGATCGAGGGTCCGCTCATTATACTCATTTGCCTTGCCGCACTCTGGACAACGAGGTGGCCCAGTCCAAGCAACCTTACAGTCGCCGCAATGCAAGTTCTCGGCGTCGTCGCCGAATCCTGTTCTTATATACTCCCAGTCACCCATCGCTTTACCTTCTGCCATAAACTTGGCTTCTTATTAAAGAACTCGTCTTCAGCCATCATCGCGCGACCCGCCGCAGAGGCTGGCAATTCTTCAAGCTGGTCGCGGTCACGCAAGAACAAAGGCACATCACTAATATCCTGAAGGCCCTGCATCTGGTCGTGCCAGTCATCCGTCTCCTCCTTGGTTTCGGCGGTGACGTATTCACCCTTGTCAAAGGCACGGGTGCTGATCTCGTCGGGGATGTCTGAACGCGTCATGATCGTGGCCCTCTATCCGTAATGGTTAAGCCGCCCGTTGACGAAATCTCGAACTTGTAACGAAGCTCCTTGGTGCCAAGGAGCTCGGCGAGAAGCTCGCGGTCCTGAGGGGCCGTGCCAAGGAACTGCGGTGACGAACCGATTATGCCCCAGAACTCTTCCGGGGTAGGGATGCTTTCCTCAATAGCCTTGTCCATCAGCTCTTTGAAACTTTTGTTGTTGCTGTCAAGTGCCATATCGTTATCTTACCATACCTGCCAACGGCAGTCAAGGGGTTGGGGTGAGTTTTTGAAAATAAAATAAAAGCCTGTTAACGGCAGTCAATGTTTTGAAATATGTTGTGTGGAATATAGTTGCGTTATCCTTACGGATCCGTTGCCCGATCTGAGAGGCGGGTCAGGATGGTGAGCCGCCAAGATACACGCGTTAACACACACATCTTGAGGGGCAATTCGATCAATCACGCTTCTAAACAAAACCGTGACTCTATTGTGCGTTAACGCGGGGTATAGAGAGAACCGTGACTATATGTCGATGGTCAGCGCTTCCTTGGCATCGTCAAGAGCCTCGCGAGTTAGATTGATCACATTGACTGTCTTGTGTTCTTCCGTGATGTTTACTTGCTGACTAGGACGGCCAACAGTTCGATCCATCAGCCTGTCGATATCATAAGACGCCAAAGGAATGCCACCTCTCGTTGTATCATCAGTAAGACAACGAAGTGCCCATTTTGCTGCCATCCTTTCCGCTATCGTCAAATCAGCATTTACGGCGATTTTCCTCACATCAGCTTCATTTAGTTCTAGCTGATCACACAAATGCTCCGAAACTCGACGACCACCTCTTATTCTGCCTCTTATAGTGCTATCTCCAGAGTTGTTTTTATCCGAAGACGCGCTGAATGAGTCATTAGAGACAACATTGCAGTTTGCCCTGACATTTTCGCCGCTTTGTCGCGTAGGTGAATCAAGCATAAGACTAGTTTAGACAGCGATTTGGGCCGTTGTCAATAGCAAAGTGTCAAACACGCGATCATATGTGCCCGTTTTACACCGTTTTTTGGCCCTAGTTTCGATGTATAATCGCACACGCATCAAAATCTTCAAAAAGATCATTCTTTCTTCATTCTTCAATCCTAAAAGATCTTCCTGTCTTAAAACTTTCTTAGTCTTTAGAAATCTTCAATCCCCCGAATGACTCCCAAAGCCTCCGTCTTTCTTTGTGGGGGATTGAGAGATTTAGAAAGACAGAAAGGTTTTAGAAGACAGGACGACCCAAAATCGGCCAGCAACGGCCACCAACCACTTGGTCAAAACGACCAGAAAGCGAGTCACTACCATGGCAGCAACCAAAAAAGCATCGAAGAAAACGACCAAAAAAGCATTCAAGATGGAAGCATCCGCTCTGAAATCGGAGCTGAAATGTGTGACATACATCAAAGGCAATGGTCATGAATTGATGACGATCGGCGATCCGAAAAAACTCCCTTTCCGCTTTGGCAAATCAAAAGCCCGTAAGATTCTTGAAGCAATCAATGAGAAAGGTGGGAAAGCATTCGTCGCTGAACTTGAACGATTGATCGGATAAACCATGACGCTCTGCTGGTCTTAATTGATCAGCAGAGTTTTTCAATAACACACGTTCTTTGAAAGGAACAAAAGATGCGATTACACATCACGGCTCAACAAAAACGAAACGTATTATCATTAGAGACATTCATGGAAAGACGTACGATTATCCATGATGCGATTCGCCAAACACTGTCGGCGACCAGTGATCAAATAAAGATCAGTGATTCAACTAAGACAAGAAAGACAGCTCGTCGTCGTCGCCCTGATCGGTAACCACACCGCTCTGCTGGTCTTAATTGATCAGCAGAGTTTTTCAATAACCCGCGTTCTTTGAAAGGAACAAATCATGTATGACGAATGTGACCAAGTTATCGGCATTGCATCAATTAAGAATCGCGTTGATAAGGCAGTTGAGTATCTGGGCCAAATTAGAATCGACACCGAAATGCATGATGATGCATGTATTTGGGAGATGGTCAAGGATCGATCTCAACTGACAGATGCAGTATTTTGCCTTGATGAAGCCGAAGAGGAAATCCGCTGGGCCAAAAAACGTATTCAAAAAAAGATTCTTGAATTGATGACTGCCGACATGGATCGGTAACCACACCGCTCTGCTGGTCTTAATTGATCAGCAGAGTTTTTCAATAACCCGCGTTCTTTGAAAGGAACAAAATGCTCACTTTAAGCCCCGAAATGGCGGCGGAAAATAGTGTTGGAAATAGCAATGGATCTGATTGGGTCGCTATTGACCTAACAATGCAAGCTTTGGATCAAGCTATTCAAGACAAACTAAGTCAAGATGGAGCCGATCTGGGTACTGTCTACATCCCAGTCTCGGAAAGCTATCTTATTGATGGTGAATGCGATGAATGCCATGACCAGATTGATCATGAAGACAATTGCCCTTGGTGTCTTGACTGTCTTGGCGAAAAGCTGGATGAAGTACTTGGCGAATTAGAGTAACCACAACGCTCTGCTGGTCTTAATTGATCAGCAGAGTTTTTCAATAACCCGCGTTCTTTGAAAGGAACAAAATGGAAGAAATAGTTCACACAATACTGGACTTGGCTGACCTACCATCAGACAAAACGGCAATCAAGGTGAAAATCAGCCTAGACAATCAGGGCATTTACATCTGTCCCGAGGGTCATGGTGAAGCGGCGGCTGAAGATGGCTTTGGCTTCCCTATCTTGATCGAAAAGCATGAGGATGAAGTGAGAATCATCGTGTGGTCTGACATCAATGACGGTGATCCAACTCACATCATCGACATGAAGGATGCTCAAGAGTCAAAACGTAAGTAAACACATGGTCTGGGTGGCTTGACGGCCATTCAGACCTTTAGGTTCAATAAGATCTTAGTCTTTTCTTCTCTTGTTTAATTGAATCTTCTGTCCTAGTTGCTTCGCTTTGATAGGACAGAGAGATTCAACAAACCGGCCAGCAACGGCCAAAACCAAAACGGTCAAAACGACCGAGAAAGGCTACCACCATGGCAGCTAGCAAAACCACCGTCAAGAAATCGTCAACCAAAAAAGCATTCAAGATGGAGGCATCGGAACTGAAATCGGAGTTGGAATGTGTGACATACATCAAAGGCAATGGTCATGAGTTGATGACAATCGGCGATCCGAAAAAATTGCCGTTTCGCTTTGGCAAATCAAAAGCCCGTAAGATTCTTGAAGCAATCAATGAGAAAGGTGGGAAAGCATTCGTCGCTGAACTTGAACGATTGATCGGATAAACCACACCGCTCTGCTGGTCTTAATTGATCAGCAGAGTTTTTCAATAACCTGCGTTCTTTGAAAGGAACAAAATGTACACCACTACAAACTTCAAAAGCAAAGCGGCACTCAAAAGAGCAATCAAAGAGGGTGAGGCGGTGCGGATCTTTCAAATCGGCCCATTTGGCGGTAATGAGCCGACCGATGGCTACACCACATTGGAAGGGCCGCATTATCCTGCACCACACACATGGTATGCCGAGGCTCAATTGAAAGACGGCCTTGTTGTATCGGTCAAATAACTCGCTCTGCTGGTCTTAATTGATCAGCAGAGTTTTTCAATAACCTGCGTTCTTTGAAAGGAACCAACATGTTCTATGAAGTTAGCGTCACGGTGCGTAGACCAGACTTTGACGATGTTCATTGCGAAACAGCATACAGCAATGAAGCCGCAGCATCCATGATACTAAGCATTGGCAAAATCGCCAATTCGTTCGATCATGGATCAGCAGACTCACTGCTTATCAACCTGCGGATAAACGGTAAACACGCTTCGGGACTCACCATCAGCGAGGCAGTCCACTTTCTGGATAGCAATAAGGACATCGACA
>Ga0233412_10000074_pt1 | contig 53658 bp, 17 predicted proteins | sample Na_anoxic_4_MG_FD_180667 | JGI IMG/M metagenome (GOLD analysis project Ga0233412, IMG submission 180667) | Seawater microbial communities from Saanich Inlet, British Columbia, Canada - Na_anoxic_4_MG | ecosystem: Environmental > Aquatic > Marine > Inlet | place: Canada: British Columbia... | reverse complement strand
AAAAAGGTGTTGCTGGATTTAGTAGTGCAACTTTTGCTGGTACAGCAACTGGATTCATTACTGTTAAAGCAGGTGGAATTAGTGATGCTCAACTAGCAAGTACATTCAATAAGATTATTGGTACTGACGTAGATATTAATACTAGTGGTGTAGATGTAGTAGATCAGATTAATGTTACTGATGGTGTTATTACATCAATGAGTAAAAGAACATTACCTAATGCTGCAACAGGATCAGTTGGTGTTACAGAGATAGCAACACAAGCTGAAGTAGATGCAGGAACAGATACATTTAGATATGTAACTCCAGCAACATTAGCAAGTGCTCAATCTAAACAATCATACACAGGGTTATGGCCAAGTGCAAATGCAACATCTTGGAAGGTGCAGAATTCTGATCATCTCTTAGGCAATGGACCTTTTATTATTCAAACTTATACAAGTAGTGGTGCTCAAATATTTATGGATGTCAACATGGATATTACCAGTGGAGAAATATCATTTACAGCTGCTAAAACTGTAACTGCTAACAGTGTAAGAGTTGTGATGCAGGTTATTGATTAATTAAATTAAATTTAGAGGGATTCTTGAATTTAAACATTTAAGAATTCCTCTTTTTTTTAAAAAGTAGTATATTTACATTTTATAAAAAGACATGGCAAAAATAATTAGTAATCTACAAGTTGAAGGGAATGTACAAATGGATACAATGGCTAATGCTACTGTAGACACAAATCACTTTGTAGTAAGTGATGGGGGTATATTAAAATACCGTACTGGGGCTCAACTAAGATCTGATATTGGAGCTGGAACAGGAAGTGGTTCTGTTACATCTATTACAGTAACTGGATCAAATGGTTTATCTGGGACAGGTACAATTACTTCTTCTGGAACAATTACTTTATCAAATTCTGATAGAGGTTCTTCTCAAGCAATTTATAAAAATATAGTAGCTGATTCCGGTGGAACAGCAACTGCTAATAGTAATAATGATACCCTTACTATAACAGGTGGTAAAAATGTCAGCACGGTTAGAAGTGGTGATACTATTACAATTGATGCTACAGATACAGATACAAATAATTATGTTAGTTCCGTAAGTTTTAATACTTCTAATGGTATACTTACATTAAACAGATCAGGGCTTACTGCTCTTACTGTAGATTTAGATGGAAAATATGTTGATCTAACATCTAACCAAACTGTAGCAGGTAACAAGATATTTACAGGCACCACTACACTTAAAAATGCATATCAAGCTTATCATCAAGTAGCTACAGGTGATTATTATTATGATTCATATGATGGTTCTAAAAACTTAAGATGGTTAGTACAAGGAGCTAAGTCTGATATAATTAGATACCAATCCTATAGCAATACAGAGTATTGGAATGGTTCATCTTGGGTTTCATGGACTCAAACTTCCATGTTTAATAATATATTAGATGGACAAAAATCCACAAGTTCTGGTAGTTCTATTACAAATACAACTAAGAAATTTAGATTTGAAGTTCAATCAAATACTGGATGGCCAACTACTGCTATCTTATGGGTTGAGACTTCTTGGACTGGGGCAACATGGCCCGGCCTTAATGTTGAAATAGAAGAGTGGGATACTGCCACTAGTTCTTGGTCTACAAACCCTGGGGCTAATGCAGCATTTACCTCTGCTAATGGTGTTACCAATTGGGGTTTAATGGGACATGTTATTACTTCATTACACACAGGTGATAGCCTTACTAGGATCACATTAGATTTTGGAGCAATGCCTACAAGTGGTAGTTATCAAACAGTACCATTGTTAAATGTAATGATTACATCTAACTTTTCAGGACTTGATAATACTGTATTTCCTTTTACCGTAGACTATAATAAAAACCTTACAACAACAGGTAATTTTTATGGAGCTGGGGGTAACTCAACAGAGTGGAATACTGCTTATGACAATACAATAAAAACACTTGCTGTAACAGGAACAACAACAAAAACATTAACAGCTACACAGCAAGATGGTGGTACACTAACTACATCTTGGGCAGATGTTAATACAGATACTAATAACTATGTTAGTGCTGTAGCATTTAATACAACTAATGGTATTTTAACTTTATCACGTAGCGGCCTTACAGCCCTTACAGTTGATTTGGACGGTAGATATTTAACATCTGCATCTAATTACTATTTGAATGGTATAAGTAAATCAGGTAATACACTTACATTTAGTGTTAGTGGTACCACAAATCAAACATATACATTTGGAGGCAATGCCTTTAATAGTACTACAATTTATGCTGAGCCAGGTATATATAGTGGTGGTGGCACACCAACTTTAGCTTCCGGTGTAACTGGAGCAGAAGTAAGATCTTTAATTGGTGCTGGTACTTCCAGTTTAGTGATTGGTACAACTGCATCTACAGCAATGGCAGGTAATACAACAACTATTACTTCTCAACAGGCAACAGATATTGCAAATAACAATAAGAAAGTAACTGATTCTGGAGTACCAGCAGTAACATCTAATGGTAGCACACCAGCATTAAACACTGGAATAAGTGCTGCAGAAATGAGAAGTCTTATTGGAGCAGGAACAGGATCATCTAATTTAGTATTAGGAACTACATCAACAACAGCACTGAGAGGTGATACTACAACTATAACTTCTACTCAAGCATCAAACATTCTTACTAATAATGGTAAAGTAAGTGACACAGGTACACCTGCAGTCTTATCAAATGGGACTACTCCTTCACTAAATTCTGGAATATCAGCTAGTGAAATGAGAGGTCTTATAGGAGCTGGTACATCTAGTCTTACAATAGGCACAACGGCATCAACCGCAATGGCGGGTAACACAACAACTATAACGGGTGCTCAGGCAACTGCTATTGCTGATAATAGTAAAAAAGTAACTGACACAGGTACGCCTGCAATTTTATCTAATGGAGCAACACCTACGTTAAACTCAGGTATATCTGCTGCTGAAGTAAGAAGCCTTATTGGAGCTGGTACTTCAAGTAGTGCAGGGGTTACAAGTGTAAGCGGTACTGCAAATAGAATTTCTGTTACGGCAGGTGCTACACCAACTGTAAATGCAATTACAGGAGCGGTAAGTTCCTCTTCTGCCAATTTAGCTACAGGTGCTCAAATACAAACTGCAATTAATTCTGCGGTAACAGGTGTATTGAAATATATAGGAACCTGGAATGCAGCTACTAACGTACCTGCGTTGGTTAGTGCTAAAGGAACTCCAGGTGAATACTATATTGTTTCTACTGCAGGTTCTACAAACTTAGATGGTATTACTGATTGGGCAGTAGGTGATTGGGCAGTATTCTCTGACCTGGCTACAGATGCTTGGCAGAAAATAGATAATACTCAAGTAGGTAATGTAACAGGTAGTGGTTCATCAGGAAGAGTTGCTTATTGGAATGGCAGTAGTAATATAACAAGTGATGCAGGATTAACATTTAATGGCAGTACAAATGCTTTAACTGTTAGTGGTGCGGTAACTTGGAGTGGTGGTAGTTCAGCAGAATCTAATAATGCATATGATAATACTATTACAGGATTTTCTGATAGTGGATCTTCAACAAAGACTTTAACATTAACACAAAGAGATGGTGGTACTTTAACAACATCTTTTAGTATACCACAAGGAACTGTAACACCAAGTTCATCTGATACATTCACAAACAAAGGTGGTGCTATATCACAGTGGACAAATGATTCAGGTTATAAGACAACAGATAACAATACACAATATACCGCAGGTTCAGGTCTTTCATTAACAGGAACTGTATTTGCTAATACAGCACCTAACATTGTCCAGACAACAGTATCAGGGAATGCAGGATCTGCTACTAAATTATTAAACGCAAGAACAATTGCCGGAGTATCTTTCAATGGTACTGCTAATATTTCATTAGACAATAAAAATATTACCAATGGTGCAGGGTATACTACTAATACAGGTACAACTACTGCTTCTAATGCTCAGACATTTACTAATAAAGGTGGTAACATCTCACAATGGACTAATGACTCTGGGTATGTAACATCTTCAGGAGGCTCAATGTCTACTTGGATTTTAAAAGAAGGTAATGGCACAGAAACAAGCACAGTATCCAATGGAGAAACAGTAACTATTGCACAAGGGACTGGTATACAATCTGAACTTACTTCTACTACAAGTGGTGGTACGTTGACTATAACAAACACAGCGCCTAACATTGTACAAACAACTATAACGGGTAATGCAGGCAGCGCAACAGTTTTACAAACTGCAAGAAGTATATCAGGTGTATTATTTAATGGTAGTGCAGATATTACTCTGGATAATAAAAATATCACTAACAGTGCAGGTTATACTACTAACACCGGTGATATAACTTCAGTAGGTGCAGGAACTTTCTTAACAGGTGGAGGAACATCAGGGGCTGTAACGCTTAATGTTAGCGCAACATCTGGAGCTACAGCAAGCACATTAGTTTCTAGAGATAGTGCTGCTGATATTAGTGCAAGATTATTTAGAGCTAATTATGCTAATCAATCTACAATAAGCGGAGCAATAGCTTTTAGAGTTAATAATTCAACAGATAATTATACACGTTACTGTAGTAGTCCTTCAGCTATTAGAGCTTTTATAGGAGCAGGAACTGGTAATGGAACTAGTAATTTAGTAATAGGTACTACTTCTACTACAGCTAAGGCTGGTAATATAACAACTATATCTAGTGCACAAGCAGCAGATATTGTTACTAACAATGGTAAAGTATCAAACATTGTGCAAACAACTGTTAGTGGCAATGCAGGTAGTGCAACTAAGTTATTAAATGCTAGAACAATTGCAGGTGTTTCTTTTAATGGAACCGCTAACATTGCATTGAATAATGCTAACATTACTAACGGTGCGGGCTATGTTACCAAAGATACTAACACAACTTATACTGCAGGAACAGGTTTAGCATTAACAGGAACAGTATTTAGCAATACAATTACTAATAACAATCAACTTACTAACGGTGCAAGTTACTTAACAACTTCTGGAAAAGCAGCAGACTCTAATTTACTAGATGGTCTAGATTTATCTACTGGCAGAAATAATGTAGCAAATCAAGTTGTAAGAACAGATGGTAATGGGTATGCAACTTTTGGTTGGATAAACACAACTTCAGGTAATACAACAGCTAATATTACTGATATTTACGTTAACACAAATGATGGATACATAAGAAAAGCAACTGCATCTCAGTTCCGTAAACTAATAACAGATCCTTATTATTCAAATAATTCAGGTGATATTACAGGGGTAACTGCTGGAACAGGAATGTCTGGTGGAGGCACTTCAGGTACTGTTACATTAAACTGTACTATTGATAGTCCGGCAGAAGTTGGATTAGCAAACCTATCATCTAATGGTAATGTTGTTTCTGGTAATTTCACAGTAGGTGGAAGTTTATACGTACCAAGTGCAATTTATCACACAGGTGATACAAATACATATATGCAATTTCATGCAGCTGATCAGTGGAGAGTAGTTACAGGTGGCGTTGAAAGATTAGAAGCAAATAATACACAAGTAAGTGTTACAGGTAATTTTGTAGCAAGTGGTAATGTAACTGCATACTCAGATGAAAGGCTTAAAACAAACATAGAGACTATTCCTAATGCACTAGAGAAGGTTAATGCATTAAGAGGTGTTACCTTTGATAAAGACGGTGAACGTGGCTTAGGTGTCATTGCACAGGAAGTAGAGAAAGTTTTACCAGAAGTTGTATTAGAAGGAGAAGAATATAAGTCTGTTGCCTATGGTAACATTGTAGGTGTATTAATTGAAGCGGTTAAAGAACTTACTAAGGAAGTAGAAGATCTTAAAAAACAATTAAAGTAAAATGGCAGTTCCATCATCAGGCACATTAACAATGCTAGGTATAGCAAGAGAAAGGAAGTACAGTAATTATATATCTACTGGTGTTATTTCTTATCCTATTTTGATGACTGATTTAATTAATGGTGGTGGACTAAATAATTTTCCAGCATTAAATACTAATTGTACTCCAAGGCCAAATACATCAACACCTCATTCAATGAATGAATGGTATGGTTATGATCAAGACTGCATACCCGCTCCTAGTTGTGAGGAACTGGATTTACGTTATATGAGTAGGTATAAAGATCCAGCAGATGCATGTAGTGCTTCTTCAGTAACTATTTTTACTGAAAATACATCAAGGTGGGATACAGAACCAATATATGATGGTCCATGTGAAGACCAAAAATATGCAGCGGCAGGTGCATATTCAGATGGAAGCCTTTGGGCAGTATGGGATGGTTTTGGTAATTGGGGCAAAAAAGGATTTTGTATCATGTAAATGGCCATTTTTAATAAATAAAACATTATGAAAAAAAAGAAAAAAGTAAAGAAAGCTAATACAATAACAATAGGAAAACCAAAAGTAAGAAAACCTATTGCTAAAAAAGTTGTAGTTAAAAAAGCAATAGTTAAACCTAAACCGGTTGTTAAAGAATATTTATCAGCTAGATATTCATTTGATATTATATCAATTCAAACAGATGCTGTAAAAAGGATTGTTGAAATTGGTTATACATATACTGGAACCTTACTTATTCCCAAATCACTTAAGAGTTCTAATGAACCAAATAGTATTTCAGTTAGTGGTACATATTTAATAAAAGCCTCTGACAATAATGATATACTAGATAAAGACGTTAAATCTTTAAATAAGAAAGAAGTAATTGTATTTTTAAAAGATTCTCTAAGAGATGATTATATATCAGGCATGAGAGACATTATTGCTAAAGAGTTGTTTCCAGGTTTAAAAAAGAATGAGGTTCTACCTTGGTAGTTTAAAAATTATTATTATCTTTGAAAAGTATACAAACATTTAAAACCAATTATAATGGCAAAGAAAAGTAAAAAGATTTCTTCAAAGGAATTGACTGAAGTAAAAGAGCTTCAAAATCAAATCAATACATTACTAATGAACATTGGTAATGCAGAACTAGTTAAGAATCAATTAGTATCTAAACATTCAGAATTGCAAGTTGAATGGAAAACTTTAAGTGAATCATTAGAGACAAAATATGGTTCAGTTAATATTAGCCTTGAAGATGGTGCTATATCTGATATTGAAAAAGAAGATGCTTCTCTAGAAAAAGCTTAGATTTTATTCCCATAAGTGTTTACAAAATTTTTTAAAACTAGCATTAACTTGTTTGGTTTTAAAAAATTTTGTATATTATAAATGTATAGTTTACAATACGGCAGTACATTATAGTAAAATAAAACATTTATGATTCCAACAAACTCAAGCGGCACCACAAATGGATGTGACAGTATATCTTCTAATTGTGTAATATGGCAAGGACCGGACATCTCATGCATAGACTTATGTAATGGAGATTCTATTTCTGAAGTAGTATTCAAATTAGCTACTAAACTGTGTGATCTTATAGAAAGTGGGGTTGAGGCAAACCCTAATTTAACAGGGTTAGATTTATCATGTTTAGACTTACCAGGTACTGACCCTACTGAAATTGTACCTGTATTACAGGCTATGGTAGTGCAGATATGTGCTAATGCTGACACAACACCAGTTGTTTCACGCCTTACTAGTGGTAGCATGCCAATAATGACATTGCAGCAATGTTTAGAATATAACGATGCAAATGGAAATCCTGTAACTGAATTACCTTTAGATGAGTATGCTACTCTTATAGCACAAAAGGTATGTATAAATGTTCAGGAAATAGTTGAGATTAAAGCTCAGATTGCCAATATAACTTCAAGATTAACTTTAATAGAAAATTGTGTGTTTGTTGGTGGTGTATGCCAAGTTGGTACATCAGACGAAGTACAAATTATTCCAACTTGTGTTAGTACAGTTGGGCAATTAACAGATGTATCCGTTGTAGTACTGGCACTTGAAAGTGCTTTTTGTGCTTTACGAGATGCTGTAGGTACACCAGCATTAATTAGTAATGCTGTAGCTCAAACAATAATAACTGGCTCAACATCAATGTTGAGTATAGAAGGTGCAACATATAATTCAATAGGAGGTTACAATACATCACCTTCAACATTAGCACAGTCAGTGCAAAATGCATGGGTGGTTATTGATGATATGTATAATGCAATTCAAAGTATACAAACTAATTGCTGCCCAGGCGGATGTGACTCAGTCATATTTGGATATACAACAGCAGTAAGATTAGATACAGTAGGAGTGATAGAAGCAATTAATTTTGATTTTACTAGTTCTACAATACCTACTGGTTTTAATGATACAGCAGGACGTTCACTAATTACACTTACTGATGCAAATGGATCTTCATTAAGTCAAGTAGTAAATGTAGCATCATTACAAAATAATGCATCCGGTATACAAATATCTACAGGATCATTAAATGTATTTCAAGACATAAGCATTACAGTTGACTTTGTAGTATCAAATGGAACTGACACATGTGAAACAAGAATAGCAAGTTTATCAAATGGAATTATACCATGCCCAACCGTGTTAACAGGAACAGTAACCGGAACAGAAGCTGAATTAAGCTTTGCAAATAATTTAGGAATAACAGCTCAGTATACTTTAGATTTACTTCAAAGTTCTGTTGTAGTACAATCACATGTATTCAACAATCCAGGAGTAGGCTTATCACATAACTTTACAGGATTAACTCCTAATACAGCATATCAAGCTAGACTTACAGTAGTTATTGATGGAGCCACTAAGGTATGCCCAATACTAGTAGATGTTGTAACAGTTGCTGGTGCAGCACCATGTACAGAAGGTATGGATGTAGCATTTGTTATTGATTATACAGGTAGTATGAGTAATATTATAGATGGTGTAAAATCAGGTGTAGCTTCTCTTGTTAGTACAATAGATACAGCATCAGGATCTAATGACTATAGATTAGCATTAATTACTGCTGATGAAAGTGTTAATAGTACACCATCATATGCTTCTTGTGTAGACTATACAGGTTTACCAGCATCTCAAAAAGTTTCAAATTTAGGCTCAGGAGGAAATTATCAATTTATAACATCATGGGAGCAATTTGCAACTAATAATGGTGCAACATTTACAACACAATTAGATAAATTAAATGGAGGTGTAGATGGTACTTGTGTAAATCTTGGAGATGGTAATGGACTTCCTGAACCAACAGATTATGCATCTCAGTTAGTTGTAGGAGGTGCTGCATTAAGTGGAACTCTTAGAAGCAATGTAGCTAAGTATGTTATTATTATAACAGATAATTTACCAGGTGGAACATCTGATTCATTTGATGCAACAACATGGTCTGGCATTCAGTCAATGATTACATTTGCAAACAATAATGGAATTAAGTATAATGTATGTGGACCTGGAGTGAATTTATCAGGATTAATACCTCCTGTAACAAATCCTATTTTCCCATGGAAAGAATTAGCAACACAAACAGGTGGGGTTTGGAATGCATCTGCTGATGCATCACAAATTAGTGCTGATATAATAGCTGGTTGTTCATAAAATAAAAAATAAAAAATGGCTTGTAATTGTACAAAATGTAGTAATAAATGTAGTTGTGCTGATACAGCATTAACTAATGCATGTACTTATACTGATTGTAGTGTAGGTAGTGAAAGATGTAATGATGTTCAAAGTGCAGCATGTGTAAGCTATACTGGTACATCATTTCAAATAGGTGATACTAATAGTAAAATAGTTATAACCTCCGGTGAACGGTTGGATTCTATTATACAAAAGTTTTCTATGATACTATCAAATGGGTTAGGGGCTTGTACGTCTGATGATGTTCAGCATGATCCATACAATGTATATGCAGGTGTAATAACTAGTAGTACTATCTCAGTATTGTGGAATGGTATATGGAGTAATAGCACGGGTATTAATATATATACTGCACCTCAAATAGGTGGAGGAAGTAATACCTGGACGCTACAGAATAGTACACCAATTGTTACTAATGTAAATAATTTTACTATAACAAATTTAGTAGCAAGTACAGCATATAAAGTAAAAGTTGTTGATAACGGCAACAGTGCTGCATGCAAACCAATAGAGCTTTTAATTTCTACTCTAGCAGCATAAAAAAACAACACGTGGTGGTTTGTTGGTTTTCTACTACAAACGTTGGAAGAGGCTGGATATATTCCAGTCTCTTTTTTTTTTCTTATCTTTACAATAAAAAAATCAAATTATTTAACTTATGGATAATATAAAGCAAAAAGTTCTTGACAGTTTAAAATGGAAAAAGCACCCATCTTATTGTGCTGAAAAACTGAACATTACAGAAAAGCAGTATAAGAAAGTAAAAAAAGAATTATTAGCAGAAAGAAAAAACAAAAAAAAGAAATCAATATTTTTCAGTAAAGCTGCAGACAATGCACAAATTGCAGAAGCAATTGATTTAGAAAATGGAACTGGGAAGTTATCTGGAACTTTTGATCATGAGCCTAAAAGTGCAGAAGAAATAATTATCTTACTAAAGATAGATACTGATAAATGGAAATTATCTCAGTATTGGAATAAACAAATGGGTGATCACTGGAGAGTTTCAGCATTAGTATCACAAATAAAAAATCCAGAAGAAAAACTCTTTGAAGACTTACTGAAAAACTGGACTCCCAAAAAATATAAAATATCAAATATACCTCATAAAAATAAATTTACTGATGATCCACATTGTGCAGTGATATCTCTACAAGATATTCATTTTGGTAAAGAAGGTAATGACACCATAGATAAAGATTTTGAAGATACCGTTATAAACTTAGTAAGTAGAGCAAATGCTATACATCACATAGAAACCATGTACTTTGTTGTAGGAGGTGATTTAATCAACATGGATACCTTTCAGGGTACAACTACAAGCGGAACACCTTTAGACAACTGTATGAGCGCTACAGAGGCTTATGTGCAAGCATTTGATGCAATGCATTGGGCTGTCACATATATTAAAGCCCACTGTGATAATTTAGTTGTAGTATATGTTCCTGGAAATCATGATAGACTTTCTTCTTTTCATTTAGCTCATGCTCTCTCAAGATCAATAGAGTGTGATAAAATAATATGGGATGTAAAATATGAAGAAAGAAAGGTTCATGTATGGCATAACAACTTTAATGCATTTGAACATGGTGATAAACGTAGCAAGAATAATCCTTTAATATATGCATCAGAGTATCCAAAGGCTTGGGGTGACACAACAAATAGAACATTATTTAAAGGTCATATACATACAGATAGAAAGGTTGAATATATGACATCAAATGAAACAGCAGGTTTTATAGAAAAGACTTTACCTAGCCTAGGTAAAACAGATTACTATCATTACAGTAACAAATATGTAGGTAACAGACGTTCAGGTAAACTAGAAATACAACACCCTACTATGGGCAATATATGTGAATTAACTTACCAAGCATTGTAAAGACCTTACTTTTAATTTCATTAAGTGGTCTTTTTTTTGTAAATTATAAATATAACTGTATGATCAACAATTTTAAAAAACCTAATTTAAATGCTCCAAGATATAGAGAGAAAAGACTAGGGTTGTTAAATGAACAAACAATTAAAGAGTTTAAAGAAAAAAAGCCTTTGTACTCAGATATAGATAACGTTAAATTAAAAAAAATAATTAAATTATATAATGTCAAACTTTGGAATACTGTAGTAGAAAATAGAGATGGGGTAGAATTACCTGATTCATTAGGTTATTTGTTTATTGGAACATGTCCATCTTCTAAATCTATTAATACAAATTATGCATTATCAAAACAATATGGTAAAGTTTTACAAAATAAAAACTGGGAGACAGATGGAAATTTAGGTAAAATATTTTATACAAACTACTCTACAAAGTATAGATTTAAAAATAGAGAGTTGTGGAGGTTTGTAGCATGTAGAGAATTTAAAAGAACTGTTGCAAAGACTTACCCTAACAACTGGACAAAGTATTTAGTTATGAAAAATAAATATAAGGTGGCTCATTTATATGATGAAAACCCTGAAGAAACCAACAAAGCATTAAAGTATTATAATGAATTTGAAAAATAAAAAACATGGCAACAATAGCAGACGTAGTATCTAGAATTAGAGGTCAAGTAAAAGCTGAAGTTCAAGATGCATTTACTACAGATAGATATATTTACAGTCTAATTGAAAAGTATGCTCAAGTTTTAATGAGAAGGCAAGACTATGCAAATAAATTAATGAAGTTTAATTCAGTATGGAAAACATTACCATATGTAGAATTGATTGACGTAGATAAAGTAGAAGCACACTGTGCTGGAATACAAAGTGGTTGTACAATAAAACGTACAAAACATAGATTACCTTCAATGTTTGAAGGTTACTGGGGCCCTCTAATACGTACCATTAGTTCAATAGATGGTTCACAAGAGCTACAAGGTACCCAACCTGGTACATATACTTCAATGACTAAAACAACATCTTTTAAATATAACAACACGTTATATTTTTGGTGGTTAGATGGATATATTTATTGTCCAAATATAGCATGGGATGCAATTAAAGTTGAAGGTGTATTTGATTCAGACATTACAAAATGGAATTGTGACACAGAAGATGACTGTACACCTAGATATGAACAAGAAATTTATATACCTGAAGCATTGTTTGCTGAAATAGAAAGTCAAGTAATTCAGACTATGGTAGGTACATTAAAAATACCATCTGATGATTCAGATAATAAACGTAACCTAGCAAGAACATAAAACAATAATAATGGGAGTATCACAAAAATATAGAACATTTAGTCAATTAATGGAAGACGTATCTATTGATTTTTCTAACTATGCGTTAGAAGGAATGATAGAACCTGCTCAATTGATAAAAGTTGCAACTAGAGTAAACTATGATTTGGGTTTAAAGATTCATAGAACTAAAGAAGTAGTAATAGATATTGAACATGGAAAAGGACAATTACCATTTGACTTTCAATATTTAAATTATGCTTTTAGATGCGGAGAATATACAGTTAATAATACAATGCCTTCTGGCACTCATGTAGAAACTTTTAATGATGTACCCTATGTACCAGCGCCAGGTGAATCAGTACCATGTGAAGATGGGGAAGCATGTAAAGATGTATGTGTTGTTAAAACATGTAATGATACAAATAGTTATCAATTAGTACAAAGAGTTGGGGCAGGTCAATTTAGAACATTCACAGATTGGACTGAGCTAAGAATTAAAAATGTTAATGATAAAGTTTGCTATTGCCCAAGTCTAGGAGCACAAGCCGTAGATATAGCAGAAATTAAAGACGGTTTTTTAATTACAACTTTCCGTACAGGTAAAGTTTATTTGAGTTTTCAAGGAGCAATGGAAAATGCTGTTGGTGATTTACTAGTATTAGATCAACCATACTGTAATGAATATTATGAGTATGCACTAAAACAAAGAATATTAGAAAACATGGTTTGGAATGGTGAGAATGTTTCTCAGCAATTAGGTTTAGTTGAAACAAGATTAAGAGCCGCTAGAAATAATGCATTAAGTTTTGTTAATACACCAGACTTTGCAGAAATGAGAAAGGTATGGACTATGAATAGAAGAGCGCAGTATCATAATTATTACAATATGTTTTTAAGTTATGCTCCTGCTAATCCTAGAGTTGTTACAGGACCTTCCACATTAGGATCATCAACATCATACTAAAGAAGTAATATATTATGGCAAAAAAGAAATCTTCTTCACCAAGGGGTACACAGGGTCAAGGATCATCCTCAGTAAATACAAATTCATTTACAAAAGGAATGAACAAAGATGTTACACCTTCCTTTGAAAGTAAAGAGTCATGGTGGCATGCACGTAATGTAGCAAACAATTCTGAAGATGGAGATTTAGGAATAATAGGGAATGAGCCATCAAATTTATTGTGTGGTGTTATTCCATATACTGTTATTGGAGCAATACATAGATATGGTGATGAATGGGTTATTTATTCTACGGATAATATAAATTCTGAGATAGGAACTTTTGATGATAGTGAATGTAAGTATACAGCTTTAGTAAATGATCAATGTTTAAATTTTAATAAGAAATTTTTAATAACAGGTGCAGCTAAAGAAAACTTTGACTGTACATGGCAAGTATATTGGGATGATGGAAACAATCCATCTAGAACATTAAATATTGATAAGATTCCATGGAAACAAGAACAAATTACAGGTCCAGATATTGATGGATCTGATTGTGTTGAGTTTGCAGATATAATACCAAGAACATTAAATTGTGAAAAAATAAGATTAGCACCGTTAGTAGATACACCTTGTGTTGAAATAACACAATCAGTTGATTCAGGTCAAGTAGCTAATGGGGCGTATCAAGCATTTATAGCTTACACAGAAAATGAACAAAAAGTAGGAGACTATATTGGTATATCCAATATACAAACTATATTTAGTCATTTAGGTACTAATGGTTCATTAGATATATCTGTATCTAATTTAGATGAAAAGTATGACTATTATGAATTAGTTATATTAAGAAGAAATCAAGGTCAAACGTCTGCAAAAAAGATAGGTCTATATAGTACTCAACAAAAGAAAATTAATATTGATTATATAGATGAGGCATTGGTTTCTATTGATTTAGTACAAATTCCTTTGATGAGTCCTGCTTATGAAAAGTCTGAATCAATGTTTGTTGTAAATGATTGGCTTATTAGACAAGGGCCCGTTGAACAATTTGATTTTAATTATCAACCTATAGCAAATGATATAAAAGTAGAATGGGTTACTAATGCAGTACCATCTAATTATTATCATAAAGGAGGAAATAAATATAATTTTCTAAGGGATGAACAGTATGCATTTTTTATAAGATGGATATACAATACAGGTGAAAGATCTTCTTCATATCATATTCCAGGTAGAGCTCCAGAAGTAGTTAATATAGGAGGTGTACCATATAATGAAGATCAACTTTTTAGTGGTGATAATGTATTAAATACTGTAGATGGTGAAAAATTATTTAAAGTATATAATACCGCTACTGTTGAAAGCACAGCTGTAAGTCAGTTACCTGATGGCTCAACAATAACATCAAGAGGTAAAATGGGTTTTTGGGAATCTACAGAAAGATATCCAAATGAACCAGATATTTGGGGTGATCTATGTGGTAAATTTATTAGGCATCATAAAATGCCTACTGAGGAAACTGGACCTTCTGTAGCTTTATCAAATACAGGAAATGATTTAATAAATCTTTTAGGTGTTCAATTTAATAATATTGGTAGACCTAAGTATAATGATGGTACATATATTCCAAATGTAGTAGGTTATGAGTTATTAAAAGGTTCAAGACTAGGAGCTAAATCTATATTAGGAAAAGGCTTGTTTAGAAACATGCGTAAATATACAGTACCTAATCCTGAAGACTTAGTAGGTAATGGGGTACAGGGATTATATCCTAACCATCCATACAATGATTTAAGACCTGATGTATATTTTCAGAATGGAACAAGAGATAAATTAACAAATGGGTGTGATAACTTTGGTGATTCAATAGATAGATTTAAACCTTTAGGTTTTGCAGGAATAGTAGATGGTGAACAATCAGGATATTCTCAATCAGTTTTTACATTTTCATCACCTGACTTAAATTTTACAAAGCCGTTTTTAAATGCATATGAGACACGTTTATATGGTCAGATATCAGGTAGGTCATCAGGATACTTTATACCATCAGAAGATCACCCTAAACAAAAAATAATAAGGGGTATTGCTGCATTTGCTGCAGCTATAATTGGGTTTGGATATGCAATACATCAATTAAGAGGTACTACTGGTAAAAATGCCACAAGCAATAGTACCAACCTATCTAGTATTACTGGAGAAGGACAAGAAATAAAAGGTACAGAGCAAAAGGGTAACAATGGATTTGTTTCGTTAACTGTACCACCTGGTGTTGCTACGGTAAACTGGACCGGAAGAAGTGGAGGAGTAATTTCTGGTGGTCAATGGCAACAACCATGGGATGAAAGATTTGATGATTATATTGATGCTGCTAGAGACGAGGCTGTAAGATCTGGAGAGGATTCTGGAACTCTAATGAACGCTAGTGGAACAATAGATTTTGCCCCTGAGTCAGGAGCTCAAGGAGGATTTGGTTTAGCTGGTTTAGCTGATTTATATGCTGGTGCTAGTGCTACAGATAATGCTGAACAAAGAAACGCTGATAATAATGCTAAAGAAGGTGCAATACCAGGTGTTCAAAGTGGTAAAGTAGAACAAAGTAAATTAAAAGATACTAATATATCAAACTTACCAAGGTTTCTTAGGGTAGTTACAAATATATTAAGTATGCAAACCAACATTGCCATTGCAGGTAATGAAATTATTGATGGTTTTTATAACTCAACTGATTTCCGTGATTACATGTGGAAGTACAATTCTGATGGGCAGTTTACAGATTTCACCCCTGTTAGTAGTGGTTTATGGAGAATTAAGAATGAAGACTCAAATTATATAGGTTCTTCTTTTCAAACTTTTGATAATGGTAAATATAAAATAAATAATTTATTTAGACCAAACACAGTTGCTGTTTCATTAAGTAAAAATATAGATGATCCTACTGTTGAAGACAACTCTAGATTTGTGGTAGGAGGTTCAGTTAATGCTGATGGTACTAGTAGTACTCATAGTGATAGTTATTTTTTATCACCTGGAAAAGACAATCCACGTAGTTCAAATATATCAGGACATTATGGTGCATTAAAGTTTAACTTTGATAATCAGTACGGTCAACTATCCGGTATAAAACAAATACCTATGAGAGGTTGTGTTGAATTACTAGATCCTGAAAAACCTCTAGCATATTTATATTCTTCTCAACCAATATTTGCAGGAGATACATTTGTTGGAAGATATACTGAAAAAAATATTATGCCTATATACACTAGGTATTTATTAGGTCAACCTGATGGGTTTACATTTGATTATGCTTTGTATGCAAATATACCATACCCAAGATATTGGATGAATTCACAAAGGTTTGATATAACTAACTTAGCTAGAGCAATATCAAGTTTAGGTCTCTCAGGTTTATTTGGTGGATGGGATGATATAGTTCCAAATGATTTATACTATCTAGACAGGGGAGAAAACTCATGTAGTGATATGTTTGATGCATCTACATGGAATGGTGATGATCCTAATGGCTTCTTTGAAATGAGATATGCATATGGATATACACATACTAATGGTATATTAGATTTTTATACTGAGTCAGATGTAAATTTAGCTAATAGAGATTGGGAAGATGAACCTAAGAAAAGAATATATGAACCATATGATTACAATGATGTAGATGAATTGTTTCATGCAAAAATTGAGAAGGCAGATAACTTTTACAAATATGATGACTCATTAAGCCCAAGCAAGTTTCCTACACAAATGACAAGCTTTGGTTTATTACAACCTTTGGATTATGATCCAATAACAGCTGAGGAGTGTTTTGTAAATTATCCTAAAAGATTAATATATTCACTACAAGCACAAGAAGAATCTAAGAAAGATTTTTGGAGAGTCTTTTTACAAAATAATTATAAAGACTTTAAGAATGATGTTAGTGTAATTAAACCTATAAATAAAAATGGTGCATTAATATTTTTCCCTCATCTATCTCCTCAAATGTTTCAAGGTCTTGATACACTGAAGACTCAATTAAATACAAAACTTACAATAGGTGATGGAGGATTATTTAGTCAACCATTTCAAAATGTTGCTAATGCAGATTTATCAAATGAGTATGGCTCATCAGAAAGTTTAAGGGGTGTAATAAATACTCCATTAGGTTTATTTTTTATATCTCAAGCACAAGGTAAAATATTTCAATATGGTGGTAAAGGTTTAGATCCTATATCTAATCAAGGTATGAAATGGTGGTTTGCAAAATACTTGCCATCTAAATTTATAAAACAATTCCCTAACTCTGAAAAATCTGTTTGGTCAGATAATCCAGTTGCAGGAGTTGGATGTCATGTTATTTATGATTCAGTAGATGACATAGTATATTTTATGAAAAAGGATTACCAGCTTAAACCACAATATATAGCCGGAGCAGAATTTACAAATAGTATAACTAAGCCAGTTACAATTACTTTAGGTGCTACAAGTATTCCTGTAGATATAGGTGATCCAATATATTTTGATGATTGTTCATGGACTGTATCATATGATCCAAAAGCAAAGGCTTGGATATCTTTTCATGATTGGCATCCAGGCTTAGCATTACCTAGCATTAATCATTTCTTTACAACTAATCAATTTGAAGATTTAGATAATCCACAGTGTCCACCAGGATACACATTTAATCCAGTAAATGGTTTATGTGAAATAAGTATAAACGAAACAGAATTATCAGAAGTAACTGTAGATAATGTTGCAGCTACTATTACAGGTGGAGCAACGAATTGTTTATTAGATATTGTTATTGCAATGGATGTATCAGGAAGTACAGGTACTCCTAATTATACTCCTATGACTTTTGACGCTGCTGGTAATCAAACCGGTGGTGGTGTTATGAATAATACATCCAATGCAACTGCACAACTGCGTTGGTTAGATGTATTTATGAATAGCCCTGAAGTAGTAACCGCAATGGCTGCAGGCACAATGCAAATAGGTATTACAATGTGGGCAGACAATAGCATTCAACTACTTCAGGGAACAGTAAGTATGAATAATGCAGCAACAGGTGCATCACTATGTAATCAATATAGTGGAGTTTGGCCTCCTAATGGTGGTACTAATGCTGATAATGCTATTTTTGGTACTGGGGGAATTAATAATCCTTTAGGAGGTAATGGAGGGTTAGCAATGCTAAACAATAAAGCTGCCTCTAGCTTTAGTGCAAGTTACCCAGCAAGAACACAAGACCCTAGTTTTAAGCAAATTTTAATTGTTGTTACAGATGGAACAGGAGGAACTCAAGCAACTCAAACTGCAAACGGTACACCTCAATATCAATCACCTCTGATTAATTCAGGTACACAGCCAAATGCTAATACTGGTAATTGGGCAAGTGGAGCAAATCAATCAGCATTGATAGATTTACAAGATGATCATAAACAGGAAATTTATGCTGTTTATTGTGGATCAACTAATGCAGTACCAGGTACTTCTGCATTATTAGATAGTATTAGTAATTCAACATATAGTTCAACTACTGGACCGGGCCCAAATCAATATACAATGGCAGCTAATGATAATAATTCATTGCTAGTTTCAGCAACTGCAATAGCTGGTAATGTTTGTTCTATACCTTTTGTATGTGAATGCCCTACAGGTTACACGCTAGTTTACCCTGACCCAACTACATCAACATATAGTTCAGCTACTGGTACATGTACTGATGATCCAGTTGAAAGACCTATATGTAGAAAAGTAGAATGTGAATGTCCACCAGCTACAGTACCTGGAACAGTTATAACAGAGCTAGGAACTTGTCCAGACAGTGCACCATTGATTTATCAAATTGGTGATCCTAATTTTGTACAAAGTGATCCTGCTCAATGTAATTACTTTTATTATGTAAATACACAAGCTAATTATGTATATGGTGGTATTTGGAGACATAATGTACGTTGTGATTCATTTGTTAATTATTATAATACAGATTACCCATGGGAGATTGATTTAATTTCTAACACTGGTCAATCAGTAAACACAGTAAGAAGCTTTGAATACCAATTAGAAACTTATGTATATAAAGGAGATCCACAATACAACATGTGTGGTGGTGATAAGTGGGAAGATTTAGATTTTAATTTTGATGCTTCCATTGTATATAACAATGATCAGGTTTCAGGTTTATTAGTGTTAAATCCACAACCTGTAAATAACCCTTGGGGTAATTTAACTTATCCAATAGTAAATCTAAATAGTATAGATGTATTAGTATCTAAAGTAGAACACAAATTTAGGTTTAATCAGTTTTGGGATATAACTAATGATAGAGGAGAATTTACAAATGTTGAGCAATCAATATTTAATACAGAGTCTAATGGTTATATTAGACCATTAAATACTCTTAATTTAAATTATCAAAAATCACCTACACAACGTAAAAAGTTTAGACACTATTCTAATAATTTAATTTTACGTAGGAATGTATCAGGAAACAGAAAGATGTTATTGAGATTAAATAATACTAAACTTTTACTATCACAAAGATAATGGCACATAAAAAAAGCATAGGACTTAAAGGAGGACCAAATGAATATATAACAGATATATCTGAATTTGTTTCTATAGAAGGATATAAAAGAAATTCACCTGATGTAAACAATCCAGTTAATATTATTGAGTCAAGTAATATTACTATGAATGGTGTAGACTTCCCTGTTAGGGGTTATGGTAACAATGGTAAAGTTCAGGATATGATGCCGGGAGTAGAACATTACGACTATGGTAATGCAGACTATGTTGTTGAAGTACCAATAGCAAAACGTGGTGGTGGATTACTAGACAAAACCATGAAGTGCAACAGCTGTGGTTGGGAATGGAAAGCTGCTGATGGTGGATCTGATATAGACACATGTCACAAATGTGGAGGCAAAGCTTTAGCTAAAGCTCAAACTGGTACGGAAAAGAACTTTAGAGATTTTGAGGGTGTTCCTTTATTAAGTTCCTTAGTTGCAGGAGATATTCCGGGTGACCAACATCATAAAAGTAGATTGGCTGATTTATATAGATACTATGCAGGTAAAACATTAGAAGATGATATTCTTGAAGTTAGTAATACAAAACCTACAAAAGCAAAAGATACTGATGTTAAATATATATCTTTAAATAAAAATCAACAACTTGTTCAAGAAGTTATAGATAATTATAATAGAGTTAGTACTGGAAATTTTTATACTAATAAAACCAGACCTGATTTAATAATGAGTGCAGATGATAATGAAATACAATTAGATGCAAATAATTATAAAGTTACAGGTTATAAAGAAGTAGATGATATTGATGATCATCAATTAAATGCTATTGGTAATTATTTTACAGGATTAGGAGAAGATGATAATGGTACATATATATCTTATTATGATAAGTTTGACCAAGCTGGAGGTTTAGGTGGTAGTATAAACTTTGGTGAGGTATTAGGTTTAACTAAACCTTTTGAAATATATGATAGAATATATGTGGAAAAAGATAGTGAGACAGGAAAATATATTCAAAAGAAACAAGACGGTGGCAGTAAATTACTTAGTTATCAAAGTAGAGGAGAAACAGGTAATGCTGTAGTATTTGTAGAATCACCTTGGAGAGATAAATATACATATGATCTTTATGATACTTCAAATAAAAACTTACCTGCTGAATTATTACAATTTAGAAAAGACTTTAATTTTGGTGAAAATAAGCTTCAAGGTCTTTATGGTGATATGTCAAAGGAAAAACTTGATAATAAATATTTAAAGTTTTTAAATGGTTTATATAAGGATTTATATAATCAAGAACGTCAATTAGACATAGATGGTAAACCTTCTGATAAAATACATGCACAACGAATGCAAACTTATAAAGTTATTCAAGGTGAAGAAAAGAAAATTGATCAGAAGTATCAAGAACAGATTGACCTTTATAGTAACATGGTAGACGATGGACAGGAAAGTTTTAATAATAATGAGTTGAATCCAAGGACTACATCAATGGATTCTACGTTTTACAAAGAAGCAGAGAATCTTAAAAAAGTTTATGCAAGACTACATCCAAATTCTAATGTTGATATAGTTCCTATATATGATAACCCTGATTTAGTGAGAGATAAAGTTGCTGAGTTAAATCCTAATGATTCAATGTATTTTTTTGGTCATAGTGGAGATAGGTTGGGTGGTATACCAAATGAAGAAATAGCAACTATTTTAGGAGGTTCTAAAGCAGAGAATTGTTATTTGGGTACTTGTGCATTAGAAGAGCAAGAACTACAACCATTTCAAGAAGCTCTACAAGGAAGGAATCTTCAATATAGACCTGCAGGTTCTTGGTGGGGAGTAAACCCAAGTGGAAGTTCAATAGAAGATGCTATGTGGTCTAGAGTTACTAAAGAAGGGAGAATAGGGCTTCCAGGAGTAGGTAATAATGCAACAGTAGTAAAACCTAAATTAGGAAAAGATTATAATAAAGAACAAGATGGTGGACAGCCCACACAACCTAAAACATGGCAAGATACAATTAACTATATTGATCAAGAAAAATTAAAAAGAGCAATTGCTCAGGTAGAAAGTTTAAATGGTAAACTTATGAAAAATCCTGACTCAACTGCTTCTGGATTGTATGGTCAACGTTTTTCAGAATTACAAGAGGGTAAATTATATGATGGCACAAGAGATGAGTTTATAGCTGATCTTGAAGCACAGAATAGGATGTTTGATATTAGACTTAATGAAGGTTTTAAATCAAATAAGACTACACCTTTATTAAAGGATGCATATGATTTGATGAATGAGTATAAACCTCAGATTGAAAACTTTGATTTTTCTTATGAGGACATTATATCTTTATCTAATTTTTTAGGTAGACAAGGTACAAGAGAGTATTTAGGAAATGTAATTAGAGATGGTAAAACTTTACAAGAAGTATATCCTAAGTTATATGGAGAGTCTGTTAAGCAATCAAATAAAACACCTGAAGAATATTTAAATATAACAAGGGGGTATTATAAACAATATGCTGGTGAAATGGAAATGAGAGAAGTTGTTCAAGACAACACAAGAGTTGCTTCACCTATTTTTAGAGACTTACCTAATTTAGCATTTCAACCTCAAAGTCCATTGCAACAATTTTTAATTGATGCTGAGTCAGAATTAGATTTATTAAATATAAATAATAGAACAGTAGCTCAAGATAATACTGCTGTTGCTGGACGGTTTGTACCACCAATTAATATTGGCGATAGCAGAGCAATGCTTGATTATGACCAAATTATAGGTGATATCAGTCAAGAAAATGATTTAGAAGAATCATCATATGATAGTCCTGCATTAATTGCAGAGTTTATTAGGAAATCAAATGAATATGCATCAGGATGGAAAGATATGACAGATGCATCTGATGCAGAAGTAAAAGATCTACAAAATGTTTTATTAGGTAAAGGTTATAATATTGGACCAACAGGTGTTGATGGTGATTATGGAACAAAAACATTAGCAGCTCATAGAGCTATGGTAGATGATACAAATCTAAATCCATCATCAATATCAAGATATTATAATAAATTTAATTTAGATAATAAACAAGAAGTAATGGGTATTCAGAAAATTCTTGTTGATAAAGGATTTTTAGCTCCTACATTAATTGGTAGACAGTCAACTAGTATTGATGGCAAATTTGGTAATCAAACTAAAGATGCATTGGATGCATTTAATACAGAGAATGCTAAAGATGATCCTCAAGCTCTTGTTTTTGATTATATACCAAGTACATTAGAAGAGCCTAGATGTGCGGCAGGTATGTGTCAGATATTAGAAGGAAACCAAGTTTTAACAGATGCACTGGGTGTTAAGTTTAAAGATGCTTGGGACATATTTGAAAATATGACTGAGTCTAAAAACAGTGATAGTATATTTAATATATATGATGATAAAGCATTTGATAATGTTAGTTCAGTAGAAGATTTAAAAAGAATTACAAAAGAAGTAAAAAGAAAAAAACAAACAACAGAGGGTGATTATCAAATTGGAGATATTGTAGGTTTGTACTGGGATGGTTCATCTCATCATAATGAAACATTAAGTTCAAAAACACATAATACTCATAGTGGTTTTGTGTCAGATATAGTTGATGGTGTACCTATTATAACTCATAATGTAAATGGTAATGTTAGACAACAACCTTATAATGAATTGGTAACAGCATGGATTAGAAGGCCTAATGAAAACTTAGATATCAAATCTCAATATAATGTAGATGGTATTGAAGAAATGCAATTTGACTCAAGTGGAATTCAAAATTTAGCTTTTAGATATTCTGGAACTGATGTTGATGATAAAGTTGTATATGAGGGAGAAAGACTTGAGCAACTTGAAAATATATTTAAAAGAGTACAATTTAATGCTAATAAAATACCAAAAATATTAAATTCTTCTGTAGATAGTAAATGGTTAGAGTCAACTGTAATTGGTATAACTGGAGTTGAGACAGGAGTTGGGAAATCTGTTCCAAGAACTGTAGAAGATTATGGTAAATTTAGAAACTTGGTGTATGATGCTAAGGGTAAAAAAGATGAAGATGTTTCATTGGGTATTGGTAAAACTAAATTTAATTCATTAGATAGTTTTGCAAAAGAATATTTTGACATAAAGTCTGTAGATGATTTAGCAGAAGACAGTAAAGGTATTGATGCAGTTACATATATGATCACAAAAAATTATGAACTCTTTAAAGATTATGCTAAGACATATCCTCAATTAGGTTTAACAGAAACGGATATAAGAAATATGACTATATTATCATACAACCAAGGAGCCAGTAGATTATTAAAAACTGGACGTGTAGATGATGATAGAAGTGCACAAGAAGAGGTGCAAGCTTTAAGAGAACTATATGATGCTACTTTACTGGACATTACTTCAACTAATTATAAACATGTACCTCTTGTAGCTGATGCTGCTTTTAAAGTAGGTCAAATGATACCAGAATTTTTGCCTGGATCTGTAAGACCATCTGATTCCTATATTAAAAAAGTAAATCAATATAGAGCAGATGTATTTCCAGAAACATTTGCCTCTGTTGAAGCAGCTGGCAATGAATTTCAACCATCAACAATGGCACAAGGAGGAGAGTATGGCGTATATAATAATTATATGTCTGGGAAATATGATGGTACCAGTAGAGAAAAGGGTGCTATGGAATTATATGACAAATTAAACAGAAAGCATTATCAAGAAGCAAAACAAACAGGTATGAGTGTTCCTAATTACATTATGAGTCAACTTATAAAAGATTCTTAAACCCTAAAGATTAGTGAATCTCCTTAATTATTTGTATATTAATAATATAATATTATCAACGTGGATTTAAACAAAAAAAGTGTAAAACAACAAGGTGGTGCTATGATACCTCAACAACCGGGCATGCAACAACAGCCTCAAGTTGATCCTCAAGTTATGCAAATAACTGAGGTATTTTCTCAATCTATGGGGCAAGGTAAAGAACCACAAGAAATAGTAATGGGTTTAATGGAACAGCAGGTTGATCAAAACCTTATAGGCCAAGCTCTTATGACTATGGGGTATGAGCAAGAAATGGTAGTGCAATTATTTAAACAAATTGCAGAATCACAAAGACCTCAATCACCAAGTCCACAAGAGATAACAAATAATCCACAACAGTTAGCTAGAGCAGAAGATATGCAAGAAGAAGCTCCAGCTATGAATATGAATATTGATCCTATTGATATGGCTAAATCTGGTATAGAAATTAAACCAGAAAACAAAGGTAAGTTTACAGCATGGGCTAAATCACGTGGTATGAGCGTTAAGGAGGCTGCTAATAAGGTTATGGCAAATTCTAAGAGATACCCTCCATCTGTAGTAAAGATGGCTAATTTTGCAAAGAACGCAGCTGGATTTAAAAAACAACCAGGTGGTGCAGTTGAAATTCAAAAGTTGTCAGATGATGGTAGAAATATTATTACTGAAAGAGATGGAATGACAATTTTAACCGATAATCCATATGACAATCAAGATGTTAGATCACAATTGCAAGATATTGAAACTCAAATAAAACTACTTGAACAACAAGCTGCAATTGCAAAAGCACAAGCGCAGGCTAATGCTAAAAGGGCGTTGTTAAATGAACAAAAAGAGGGTGGTGAATTTAAACCACATTTTATGTACAAAGGTGAAAGAAAGATAAGAGCTAAAGATATGGCTACCCACCTTAGACTAAAGAAAGCTGGTTATAATCATGAAGCTCCAAAGGCTCAAACTGGTGGAGAAGGTATGTATGATACACCTATGTCAGATAGAACACCGGGTGCATATGCACCAAAAATGTATACAGGTGGTAATGTTCCAATTGGTTTTAATCCAGATCCAAAAGTACAAGCTGAATTAGAAAAGAAGTTTGGTAATAATCCTATGGCTAATCAACTTAATGATTTTTTAAAATTAACAGAGAACGGTAAACAAAATAAATTAATAGATCAAAAGGATAATGGTTATGTAGCACCAAACCCAATGTATTTTAATCCAGCAATGTTTGGAGATATGCATGTTAATGTTGCAGATATTATAAATACTACAGCTAGCGTTGGTAATGACTTGTTTGGGAAAGAAGGATCAATTTCAAAATTTGGTAAACACAGAACGGAAGATAAATTAAGAAAGCTTAGCAATTCAACTTATGATATTGAAGCAGATTTATCTCCAGAAAATCAACAAGCATTTCAAGATTATGTTACGCAATTTAAATATGAAAATCCTGAAAAAGATATACTAGGTAATCTGGTAGAGGAATCAGAAAAAATTGCAAGTGAAATTTCTTCAGAAAATATAGATCTAAAAGATCCTCAAATATTAAAATTTCTTAAGATGTCTACTAAGAACATGTCTAAGAAAGGTCAAGAATTATATGATCAACTTAAACTTAAATTCTTTCCAGATGGTGCACCTGATGTAGAAGTTGAAGAGACTGAAGAAGTTACAGAAGAAGGTACTACTAATATTAAATATGGAGGTTCTCCTTTTTTACCAAAGGCACAATTTAGTGTTCCAGATAGTGGTGCACCTTTTGCAAACCCAATGGAAGAACCTACAGAAGATGCTACTGAAACACCAACTTTCCAAGATTGGGTGGTGCAAGACTCTGTTAGAAGAGGTGGTGCTAACGCTCCACAGGAGTATAAAGCTTATATTGAAAGCATAGGTAATGAAGAGCAAAGACCAGAAGCTAGCACATTTCCTTTACCTGAACCTGCTGGTATTACTAGTCCAACAGAATGGGATAAGGATGGTGATGGTATTCCTGATATGGGAATAGATATTGATATGGGTGATGGCACTGGTGAAGGATTTCCAGGTACAGCAGGAAGTCCATCTGCAGATGAATTAAGAAGTAGGATAAATAAACCCACAGTAAAAAGAAATAGAAATCCTTTGGCTGCAGCAGAAAACATGTTTAACACAGCAGGTGCTGGGCTTTTTGCTGATATATCTAATGGTATTTATCAAGGTACTAGAATAGCAAATGATATAGGTGATGCTAAAAGAGCAAGACAAGCTGAGTATGATTTAAAAACTGTAGATACCATAGCTGATAATACATATGGTGTTATGACAGATATGAATTTTAAACGTGGTAAAGGTGAGTTAGTAAATCCAGGTGGTTTTGGTAGTGAAGGTGATAGAACTACTGGACTATACATGGATACAGCTAAAGAAGGTGGAGGTGTAAATAATGCAGGATTTAAAGCATTACCCGCAGCAGTACAACAAAAAATATTAAAATCCTTACAGGTTGGAGGAGGTACAGGGGGCACAGCAGCTATTGATACAGCTAGAATTCTAAAAGGTTTACCATATGATTTTATGTCTACAAGTATGGGCAAGCAGCTTTTAAATGTACAACCAGATACAGCAACTGATATTATGGATGTATATTCAAAAGCTCAAAACATTAGTAGCTTAAGTGATGGTCTTGATTTCTTTACATCTGTAAGTAAAAAGGACATTAAAAATGTAATGAATGAGTCAGGTATAGATAAATACACTGTTAGAGATTATGTGAAAAACCAAGATTTTTATAATGATGCTAGTTGGGCAACCCAACAAGCTATAAAACTAGCAATGAAAACTAAAGGTTTAAAACAAGGTGGGGAAACAGTAAACGTAGATTCAAGAATGTTGGCAAAATTAATTGCAGCCGGAGCTGATATAGAAAAATTATAATTATGGCAAAAATTAAAATAAATAAATTACCTAAAGGTTTTAGTATCCGCAACGGAGAAGTTGTTGAAGATACAAAGTCCATGCAAGAAGGTGGTATGACAACGGGTGATCAAGCTGATTATGGCTTAGTTACAACTCCACAGGCATATTATGGTGATACTAATTTTAACAATTCAAGAGACGAATCTGTTAGATATAGTTTATCAAGTGTACCTAGAGAAGATGCTAATTTAGAAGCAGAAGGTGGAGAAACAGTATTAACTGATTTAAATGATGATGGTACTTTTGGTTTATATGACATTGTAGGACCAAGACATGGTAGCGGTGGTGTACCAATGTTTTTACCTGAGCAATCTTTTGTTTTTTCTGACACACGTAAATTAAAATTATCAAAAGATGAAATGTCAGAATTTGGTATGGGTGGAAGTAGAAAAACGCCAGCTAAAGTTTCTAAGAAGTTTGGTTTGCAAGATTACTATGGGGAATTAAACTCACAGTATTCTGATGATATATCTGCCACTAGTGCAGAATTAATGTTAAAGAAAAATATGAATGATCTTTCTAGATTAGCATTTATGCAAGAGGCAAAGAAAGAATTTTCTGATGGTGTACCATTAGCATCTCATCCATATTTAGTTTCTATAGGAGAGGACCCAATAGAGTTTACAGCTAAGATAGAAGAAATATCTAGAAAAGAAGCAGAAGCAAAAGCATTACAAGCTTTGCCACTAGAGCAACAGCAACAGTTAATGATGATGCAGCAAATAATGGCTCAACAAGAACAGCAACAGGGTATGGAACAACAAGGTATGCAACAACAAGGTATGCCTGCACCAATGGATGCATTTATGCCTCCAGCAGGTGAACCAGGCTTAGCTATGGAAAATAATGCTATGTTAGGTAATGCAATGTTTGGTAGTGAGCTTGGTGACTTTTTAAACAAAGCACAAGATGGTACAGAAACTCAAGAAGAAAAACCATTTGTAGGTCCTATACAAGAAGATGTATCTAATTCAACCATTCCAGTAACTGAGAAAGAAACTGATAAAGTTGAGGATAATAAAAATCCATTTAAGGCAGGTACTGCGGATGCTATAGAGTATGATCAAAATATTAAAGATGGTTATAGTCCTGTTGTAGTAAAAGACAAGAATGGTAAAAGTATACTTAGGTTTATTAAACCTGCGTCAGATGAAAGAAAAGATACAAGACGAAGTGGAACTAGAGGAGACATTTCTGAAGGTGATATAGTAGGTACTGGTAATAGGACAGATGTATATACAGATGAGGTACAGGAACAACAAAAGATAACAGACGCATCTGGAATAGCATCTTTTATACCTGGTATGTATGATGGAGCACAACTACCTGATAAACAGCTTGGAGCTGATGAATTTGGCTATGGTTCATCATTATTTTCTAGTGAAGAAGCAGAAGAAGATTTCATGTATAGAAATCAATCTATTGTTGATGAATTAGGACCTGATTGGAAGTACAATTATCCAAGAGCTGATAAAGCAGGTTATGATAAAAACTGGAGAGATTTCCAAAATAAATATGAGGAGAAAAGAAGAGATTACTTTAAAAAGAAAGGTCTTCCATATATACCATATTTCTTTAATGATGAATCTTTGAAGCAAGCTTTTGCTGATAGTCCAGAAACCTATGATGCAGATGGTGATGGTAAAATAGATGCGAAATGGACAAAAAGAAAGTTTGATGGAATGAGAGGTGGTTATACTGCCAATGCTCCAGGTTTTGATATTGACTATACTCCGGAAGATATAAGAGAGATGTCATTACCAGAAGAAACACCAACAACAGAAACACCTGGGGTAAAAGAGTATGATGGTTACCCAGCACAATGGTGGGCTCAAGACATTAATAATCTTAATACTGTAGGGGCCATAAAGGATACTTTACGTTTACCATATGCTCCTGAACTAGAGGATCAAAGAATTGATTATGTACTTGATGATTATACAGGAAGAGTAAATGCTAATACATCAGCATTAAATACTATGGCAGGTGCATTAGGTGCATATGGACCACAAGCTATTTCAAGAAGTGATGTATTTGGAAAAACATTAGATGCTAATGCTAAAGCAATTAATCAAGTAAATAGCAATAATGTTAGAACAATGAATCAAGTTGCTACAATGCAACCTCAGTTAAACATGAAAGTTGATATGGCTAACAATGCTACTAATAAGCAATTGTATGATGACACAGTAACAGCACTTCAACAAAAAGATAACTTTACTAACTGGAGAACAGGTAAGTACAATGAATTATTTAATGCCGGATTAACTAATTTAGCTAATACATTTAACTTAAATACAATTAATCCTAATATGAATGTCAATCCAAATCAATTTGGTATGATTGAATTTACTGAAGATGGTAGAAAATTGTATAAAGATGGAGATACTGATATAGCATATCAAAGAGCACAACAATTTCAAAGAGCTCAAGAGTTGATTGGAGAAGATAGTAATGGTGTACAAAGACCTGTAACAAAAGAATATTTAGAATTTTTGTATCCTGGTAGTGGAACAACAAAAACAAGTAGACCCAACCAAACTAGAGGACAATATGATTTGCAAAATAATGGTTTGCCACCTGGCTATCAACAACCAATTGCACAATCAAAAATGGGTAGTGAAAAGAAAAAAGACAAAACCAGTTTATCAAAGTGGGCAGTGCCGTTTTACACAGGTAAGATAGGTATGTAAACCTAAAGGGTTTATACAAAACACTTTGTAAACTTATATAATTATATTAATTTTACATTATGGCAACATACATAAAAGGAGCAGATACATATTTACCGGATATTAAGCCGTTCACACCGGATTATAAATTCTTGTCTGCAGTTTTGGAGACAAGACAAGATAAGTATGATACTAATTTTAAGGCTACCAATGACTTATATAACAAGGTAGTCTATGCTGATTTGTCTAGAAATGATACTAAAGAAAGAAGAGATCAGTACGCAGAACAAATAGCACCACAGATAGAAAAAATATCTGGCATGGATTTATCATTAGCTCAAAATGTTAATGCAGCTAAGGATGTTTTTGCACCATTTTATGAAGATGACATGACTGTAAAAGATGTTGTATATACATCTAGGTATAGAGAAGAAATGAAGACAGCAAATCTATTGCTTAATTCACCAGATAGATCTGTCCAAGCAAAATACTGGAAGACTGGTGAGAGAGCAATGCAATATCAAATGGATGAGTTTATAAATGCAGATCCTGATAAAGCATTACAAATGGGTTTACCTAAATATGTACCGGATGCAAATTTGTTTGAGATGAGCCAACAGATGTTGGAAAACATGGATCCCCCTTTAAAGATGAAGAGAGATAGGTTTGCCAAAAAAGCTAATCCAAAGTTTAATCCTAATAAACCTGTATCAGAAACTAATCAAAGAGAGATTGCAAATTCTGATTGGATTATTACAGAACAAAATGGTGCTCAAGTAACTGGTGCTGCATTACAGCAGATCAGAAATAGACTTATGGAAGCTCCAAGAGTACAAGCCGCATATCAAACAGAAGCATATGTTAAAGGTATGGATTGGGCAACGCAAGCTGTGAAAGAAGGTAGAGCTGCAAACTTAGAACAAGGACAAGAACTTTGGGCTTCTGAAACAATAAGAAGGGTTGATAAAATTAATGAATTAAGAATGAATCAAGACATGCAAGCTTTATCTAAAGCAGAAAAAGCAAATGTCTCATGGGCAAATTATAAAGGTGCCAATGGTATTATAGAAGGGTCACAACTTGATCAAGCTAATACAGAACAACTTTCTAGAACTGAACAATTTAAAGCAGCTTTAGAAGCTAAAAAAAGAATTAGAGAAGAAGCAGCATTACCTAGTAAGACGCTTGGTAATACTTTGAATAAAGCATACAGCATGCTAATGCAGAATAATATCATGGATGATATGAGAGAGTCTGCACAAGCATGGAGCGCTAGAGATTATGAGTATGAAATGCGTGAGAACAAGTATGCTCTTAAAGACAAACAATTTAAAATGGACATGGCCAAGATTAGAGCTAATGCAAAAAATGCTCTTAATCTAGAAGGTGTTAAACAAAAGAATAGAATTGATCTTGAAATATTAAAAACTGAATTAGAAGGATCTAGATCAAACAGCCCGCTTGGGGATGCTGTGTCAACTGGTTATACTACCCTTGGGGATGGAAATACAATTGATTTAGCAACTAATAAAAAAAATAAGATTACTCAAAATCCTAATATGATTCAGAGAACCAGGGATCAGTTTACTGAAGCAGATGGTAAACTAGCGGCAACTCAGGTTAATGATATTGTTAATATGATGTCATTAATGAATCCTAGAGGTGACAACTCAAGCCAAGATCAAACGTATGGTATTCAAGTAACTGGAGAGAATGGTGAGTTAAAAGAATTTAGAGGGTCAATAGAACAGATAAAAACAAAACTATTAGAACAATCTACAAATGAGGAAGGTGTTTCTACAGGTTATAAAAATAGAGATTTAATAGCTAAAATATATTCTGATAAGAATACTGAGTTTACTAACACAAGACAACAAGCATTAGATAATCCAAATATGGTATTATCAAGAGACCAAAGAACTTCTTATGATCAGCTCTATGAAAAGATGAATGGTATAAATGGTACTAACACTCAAGTAAAAGGTGTAGAGCAATTTGTACAAACAGCATATAATAAATTTGAGGAAGCTAATAAGGTTACAACTGCTAGTGTAAAAAAAGAAGATAAGCATGTTAGAAACTTAATGGACAATGGTAATTTCCCAAATATTTTTCAAGACGGTATACCTTTAAATAAAACTGAGTATATTGCTTTGGTTAAGAAAGGTATTGAGGAAGGTACAATTAACAATGTTGATTTAAATTGGAAAGTAGATGTTGGAACTAATAATAAAGATTATAAGATTCAAGCTACAGAGACAACATATGATGAATACACTGGACACACAGTATACTTAAAAAATCCAGACGGTTCTAAGAAAATGATTATTGATGAAAAAGCAGTTAATGATGAAGCAGGAATGGTTTATGACGCACTTGCAAAAGGATTAAACAAAAGACTTACTGGTCAACAAGATGCTAATGTTAATTCAGGAGATTTTAATTCTGCTAGATATGGAATCAACGGGAGCTTTACAGATGTAGTCAGTAATCCTACGTACAACTATTCTATTAATCCTTTAGTAAACAATCCTGACAATGAACAGGAAATGGCTAATATGATTAATCAAGTTAAATCTTTACAAGCTAACAACACACCTTATGGATTAGGAGTTGGAAGGTTAAATAAAGATTCAGAGTTGTTAAGCAAAAATGCTTTAGCATCAAAGGTTTATAATTTATGGTTAGAAGATTTAAATACTTGGATTAATAATCCTAAAAGATCTAACACAGATGCAATAGCACCTATTGGTGTTTTAGCATATATGCCGGTCTATGATAAAGCAAATGTAGGAGATAAAACTCATGCGGGTTATGAACTTAAGTTTAGTCAAGAGTGGCTTGCATCAAAAGTTAAAGGACCAAAAGATGCAGAGTATGGTGCATTATCTAAAGATGATTTAAAAAAATTAAAAGGTGTAGGTGAAAATAATAATGATAGTGGTATATTTTTAGTTTTTGATCAGCAAGAAGATTTAAATGTTAAAGCAAAAAAGAATGATTATTATTCTTCAACAGAAATAGATATTCTTGGTGGTGATAATAGCAACTATCATGATTATTCAGTACCTAATGATAATGGTATAACTAATACAGCTGACTATAGAGTTATTAAAAATGGGACTGGAAATTACATGCTTGATTATTCAGTTAATTATTATAATCCTTATGATCCAAATGCTGAAAATTATAGTGAATATACAACTGATGTAGGCACAATTCAAATGGATTTTAGAAATGGCTTAATGGGAATTGATCAACAGATGATAAATCTGCAAGCTCAGTATCAAGAAATTAGAAGAAATAACCAGGCCTTAAGAGAAAAAGATCAGGCTATTTACGGTAAAAAATAAATCATAAGTAAATGGAAAACGAATCAAAAACACCATTACAAGAACTCAACCAAGCATCTTTAAGACCTGCCCCAAGTGTAATACCTGACGGGCAGTTCCGCTTTGAGCCTATTGAAGAGTTGTTTGAAACCCCAGAGGAAAAGTTTAATGATTATGCTATGAGTGGTGATTTAGCTGCTGATGATATATCTGGAGTTAATTTAGTGAAGTCTGATATAGATAAATATGGTATTGGAGCTATGGCTAGTTTGGGTATAGCTGATCCTGGTACTGCTACTGATACATATAATCCAATAAAACAAAATAGACCTGATAGTAATGAGAATACCTTTTCAATGACGAAGAGGTTATTAACTTTAGATGACACACCTGTGTCAGAGAAAAAGGTTGCCCCTGCATTTTCAGGCATGAGGCAAACTCAATTTATGAGGTATTACGAACATCCTGAATTTAATAACTTAGGATATTCTCCATATGCAAATATGGAAAACTACTATAATGAAAACTCAACTATTTATGATGACATGACTAGGATGAGAGGAAACTGGTGGTCATTAGTTGGTACTGGTCTTGATTCTGTATATGGATCTATGTTTAGTGGAGGAGATTTTTTAGAACCTGATCTTGATTCTGCTACTGCATTTGAAGACAAGATGGGAATCATGAGTTCTACAAGAGGTGGTTTTGGAGGCTTTGTAAATAACCTAGCAGCTAACTCTGCTTACACGGGAGGTATACTTATTTCTATAGCAGCTGAAGAATTGATATTAGCTGGAGTAACCGCTTTATCAGGAGGTACAGCAGCACCAGTTACTATTGCTAAGACAGGTGCAAATGCTGTTAAAGGTGCTAAAGCAATTTTTAGCTTTACTAAAATGTTTGAAAAAACAAGACAGATATTATCAAAAGCTAAGGAGATTGAAACTGCTAGAGATTTTTGGGTTGCTGCTAATGGTGGTAGAAAGATGATTGCTGGTAAATTAGCAAAAGGATTTACCCCAAACACTTATAAAGCACTTAAAGAAATAAAGACTGCAAAAAATGCAGGTCAAAATATGTCTAACCTTGCCAAAATGAATTTAAAGTTTGGTGGATTTTATAGAGATATGAGAGCTGTTAATTTAGCTGCGTCAGAGGCTAAGCTTGAAGCAGGTATGGCATACAACCAAGTCTTAAAGAATGGTATGAATAATTATTCTGCTGCTAATGGAGGCAAGAGTGTTGATGAATATGAAATGTCAAGAATTAGTAATGCGGCTAATAAAGCAGCATTTAAAACTATGATTGCTAATGCTCCTTTAATATATGCAAGCAACTGGCTTGTTCTTGGTAATGCATTAGGTGGATTTCAAAGAGGTGTTCAAAATACATTGGGTTCTGCTTTTGGAAAAGGCATTACTAAAAATGTAATTAATACAGCAGGTAAAAAAGTTGTTGATGCTGCGGGTAAAGTAATTAAAAATCCTTTTAAATATTTAGGAGGAAAAGAAGCAGGGTTCTTAGGACTCAAAAGATTAGGTGCAAAAATTAAAGCTGCTGGTGGTTGGAAAAGTGTGGCTGGTAGTGGTAGTATAGTTATGTTAGATTACTTTGCTGCAAATGTTGCAGAAGGTATACAAGAAGTTTCTCAAGAAGCAATTTCTGCGGCAACTGTTGGATACTATACAGAAATACTACAGAACCCAGCACAAGGTGGAGTTACTTTGCAAAATCAAATGATACTATCAGCAATGGGAGATCAGTTTTCTTCTGAAGGTGCTGGTGTATTTATGTCTGGTTTTTTAATGGGTGGTCTTGTACAACCTGTTCAATCAGTTTTTATGCAAGGTGTACCTTCTATATATAAGTATGGATTACAGGAAGCAGGTATAGGTCTAGCCACAAAGAAACAAAAGGAAACCTATGCTGAGTTTAGAAAAACAAAGGACGAGATGATAGAGAGAATTGTTGACTCCTATAATAAATCTTGGAATAGTCAGGCTATAGATCCTTCTGAACTTTTTGATGTAAATAGATTAAACTTCATGGTTCAGAAAGAGATGGCTGAAAAAATGAAAGATAGTACTTACAGACAAGATTTCTTTGGATTTAAAGATGCAGCAGATAACGCTAAGTTTCAGCAGTTCTATACTATGTTTGAAACTAATGGTACACAAAACTTTAGAAATCAACTACAAGGATTTTTAGAAATGTCTGATGCTGAAATGATTGAGGCCTTTCCTGGAGTATCTAAGAAAGATCAAAAGGATGGTAAGTTAAGACAACGTATAAATGACACTATTATCCAGATGGATAAAATGGAGGAGAATTATAATAAACTTAAAGATAAATTTATTAATCCATTTGATGAAACAAAATATAACCGCAAGACACAAGAGAAAGAATACATTAATGAGTTAGTAAATAGAGCAGGGTATGATCATGCACGTTATTTATATATGTTTACTAATCAAGGATTCATGTCTGCTGTAGAAAGAGCAGATGGAATATACAGTAAACTTCAAGCAGAACCATTATTTCAAAAAATGGCTGCTAGTGATATTACTACTTTGCTTGACCCAGCATCAATAGAAAGAGAGATAATTATTCTTGAACAAGAAATTGAAGCCTTTGAAGGAACCCCAGAAGGAGCAGCAACAGCAGCATCACCTAAAAAGGAAAAAATAAATAGACTTAAAGCTATTCAAAAGATTGTTAATGATCCTAAAAATAGATTTAAGAACGGAACATTTAAAAGAAACAAGGCACTTAAAGACAGTTTAAGGTCAGAGTTTAAAAACTATGTAAGATTCCTAGCAAAGAATGAAGGTTCTTTTATTAATGAAGATAATATTGATTCTGCATTAACTGATATTGTAGACTACTATGCTTTAAACAATAGAGCTAAGGTGTATGATAAGGCAATAGAGTTCATGAATAACCCTGAGAAATTTGCTGAAATGGTAGCTAGATCTCAAGCTCTATCTAAAAATAGATTAGACGGCAGAATTAAAGAAACAAAAGCTGCATTAGAAAAATACACAGATATTATTTTAGCAAATCAATTAGTAAATGATTTAACTAAAGATCCAATTGGAGCTTATGCTGATGAAGGGCAAATGGCATTGTTTTTACAAACAGGAGATTCACGCTTTTTGATAAACTTCTATGATGAAAATGGAGAGATAATTGAAGGTGTTCATGATGTTAAGTATAAAATGATACAAAGACTTATTGAGGTATATAACTCTACTAGGTCTGATCAAACAACTGAAAAGGATTTAACAGAAGATCAAAAAGAAGATGCTAAAGTTAATGATGTAGAAAATCAAAAGTCTGATATTGAAATGATGCTTGAGAATGCAGGTATTGAATTATCTGTTGATACAATAACTATAAGCCCATATCTAGATGAGGTCTTAAGAAACGCATATAGAAAGTATAAAGCAAGAATGGCTGCCTCTGGTAAGCCCAGCTTATCTGCACAAGAATGGAAAAGTACTGCTGAGGCATTAGATTTAAAAAATGTTTTTAATGCTATTAAACAAGTATGGGCAGCTGGTGCAATGACACAAAACCCTGCTGGAGAAACTTTATTTGCAAGTCCTATAGAGCAATCACTTGTTGACTCTGATACAGGATTTAAAGAATTTTTATCTACACCTAAACAGCAATTGTTAGCAGAGAACCCATTAATTACTTCAATATTAAATCAATCAACTATTACACTAGATGATATATTTGAGCAACCAAACGTTGCTGATAATACAGAAGTAACTGGAGGACAAGATCCTGTTGGTGAAGGTGTAGTTGCTGATCTGTATAAACGAGAAGTAAAAACATCAGGGGAAGAAACAATTATAATCTATGAGTTACTTGATAAAAAAGGAAATAAATTATCTCCTGAAATATTAGATTTTGTAGATGAACAATTTGATTCATTAAGAGGAACATTTAATGAGTCTCAGGCTACTGAAGCATATGAAGCTTTAAAAGCTATTGATTCACAAGCACCAGATTCAACACCGTTTGAGTTTGATGGTGTAGACGGTTTGTTTTATGGAATGACTATTTACAAAGGAAGTGAAAAGTATATTATAATTCAAAAGCCTAACAAATCAAAAACATTTGGTAAGAATCAAAAGCTTAGAGTAATTAAAGCATCTAATAATGTAGGACCAATATCTGAAAGAAAATTTGAGTACATAAAACAAGGTGAGTTTTCAAATGTATTTACTCAAGAAGAAATAACAATGGATGTATTGGATGACACTGTTAGTAAATTAGATGTCAACTCATTACTTAGTCCTTATGCACATGCAAATAGAGCAGATACAAAAGGTATGTCTGAAGATGCAATAGCATCAATGATGACATCACAAAATGCTGAAGGTAAGGAAAGATTAAAAATTATATTAAAGGAATTAACTACTGAGGAAAGAGAACAGTTAGAATTTGTTGTATATGCAAATCCTAACCCAACAACTGTAAATGATTATGTTATACGTAATATGTCAGGTGTTGAATATAAATCAGCTAACCCTCTTATAAAAAGATATTCTAGTGAATATGTTATTGGTATTAGAATAAACAATACTGTAACTCAAGATAGAATAAATGCAAAATTAATTGAACAGAAGGTTGATCCAAGTGATTCACCAGATGGGATCTTTGCATATATGAATAATGCTTCATTCTTAATTAAAGATCAATTGACAGGCGCTGATGTAGATCCTAGAACAATGAACTTAAGACAAGCTCAAAATGTAATGTATAGTGCGTTTGGAAAAACCATTACTACAGAAGAGCAGTTAAAAGAAATACAAAAAGCATTTATTCTAAATTCTATAATTACTACAACATTTAATAATCTTGGTGTAGATGGAGAGAAGCAATTCTTTGGTGTTAATGATTTACCTTTTAATATTGATTTAAATCAGAAAGGTGGTAGAACAGTATATAGCACCGGTAATCCTGTGTTTATAGAAGCTCTTGACTATCAATATGCTGATGAGAATAATAACTACTTTGTATTTGATTTAAAGTATGACAAAGGAGTTGGTGGAAGAATATATAACTATAGTTCAACTGCAGAGGACAGTGTTGCTTTAGAAAAACAAATTCTCCTTCAATTACAAAAGCAAGGTGTTAATAAAGATACTATGCTAGCTGGTAAAGACAGATATTTAGCTGCAGTAAAATTACCTAATGGGCAGTATAGATTAGTTAATCTTAAAGCTGTATCATATACAAAACTAGAACGTGATGAACTTTTTGTTGAAGTAATTAACAAGTCCAAAGAGATTCAAAAGATTAAGGATGCTGCCGAAAGACAAGCTGCAGCATTTAAATATAATGAGGAACTGCAAGAAAAACTTTTCCTAAGTAGTGCACGAGGGAATCAAATTGAATTAAACATTGGTGAAGACGGTAGCATATACTTATCACTTGACAGAACTGTTGGAGAAGAAAATGAAAAGATTGCTAATGAAGGAATTGGTACTGATGTAGTTAATTCAGATACAGATGCTGTTAAGATTATAGAAAGTTTATTTACTAAGTATAATAGTAATGAGGATGTAAATACTTATGATGCAAAAATAAGAGATAAGAATATAAGAAAGTCTTTTCCAACTGGAGCTCCTACTCAAGATATTATTGACAAGAGTACAACTGAGGTTGCTATACAGGTTGCAACGGACAATTCATTAGTACTTTCTGCTGAGGCAGATGTAATAAATGCACAGAGAGCTGTTGCATTTGCTAGCATTAAACCTAAAAATGAAGACAGAAGAGTTGAAGATGAGGCAGCTTTACCTGAGATAGCAGAAGAAGCTGAGGATAGTACTGCAGATATGTCAGATGATGAAATACAAAAAAGAGTTGATAATGACTTTAATAGTAATCCATTAGGCATTGAGCATATAATCAATAAGGAACTTAGAGGTGAAGAACTTAATGATGCAGAAAAGAAAATGATGAATAACCCTGTTATTGCTAACGGGGTAAACATACGTGTTAGTTTAGCAGGTGGTAGAGGAAGTTTAGTACCTGAAGGAAAAACAAAAGAAACCTCATTAGATAAAGAAAAAGCAAAACTAAAAGCACTTAGAGATAAACTAATAGAAGGTAAAAAAGGTGTAGATAAAATTGATGCTTTAGATAAAAGTCCTGAGTATCAAAAACAATTAGCATTAGTAAAGAAGCTTTCTAAAACAGCAAACAAATTAGTTGAAGCAACTACAGAAACAGAAAGAATAGAAGACTATAATGAATTTCTTGACTGGGCTAATGAATCATTACCATCTATAATTGGTATTGAAGATATTTTAACATTGGCTGATAACGGTATTAGCAAAGGCTACAAAAGAGTTGGTGCATTTGTATTAGATATCCATCAAGTAGCTGGGGGTGTCAGTGTAAACGGAACTGTTTATGTTGGGGCAAACAATCCATTTAAATATCATGAGGCTTTTCATGGTGTGTTTAGAATGTTACTTACACAAGAACAAATAGATAGATACAGAAAGTTTGCTAAGATAGAACTAAAAGCAAAATATGGCTCTCAATATAAAACAGAGCTAGAAAAATTTAGAACTTCTGCTAAGCAATATGAAGACATGTCTGATCTTGAATTAGAAAATGAATTTGCAGAAGAATACATGGCAGATGAATTTGAAGCATTTAAAAAAGATCCTAGAAGTTCAAAAACCAATACAGAAATAAAATCATTTTTTACTAAGATAATAGAATGGATTAAAGGTGTGCTAGGTAAATACACATCTAATGAACTTCTAACATTATATGAAAATATTGATGCTGGTAAGTTTAAGAGTGCAACATTACAACAAAATGAATTTACTTCTTTAGCAGGAATAACTGTTGCTAATGCTTTAGTAAGACATGATGTAGTATCTAAAGATGAAGATATATCAGGTTTCTTATATTTAGACTCTGATGTAGTAGATCCTTTAATTAGATCTATGGCTGGTATGTTTATAAGTAAGGTTAATGAAATAGAAGAACCAACTTATAATCCTAATGATGTTTATAATGACTTGTCTAGAGACTTTAGAGTCTTATTAGATCCAGATGACCCAAGCAATAAAATCTTAGGGCCTGGTAAAGTTAAACAACTTCAAGAATTAGAAGATGCATTTACTAATTACCCTGAAGATATTAAGAAAGAAGTTTTTGCTTTAATTAATATTATATCAGATCAAGATTCACAAAATGAATTAAATTCAGAAATTGAAGAAGACGGAACAGGAGTAAGAAAAGCAGATGAATTTGATAAAGATGCATCTGAGATAGGTGGATTTAATTCATTGGCTCAGAAGGTAAGAGCATATATTGCTACAACAACAATGGTAGGTGTTGACTTTTTTGGTAAGACTGAATTAAAAGATGGTGTGCCTTTGATTGTACCTGTCAAATTTAATGAAGCATATAACGGATTATTAAAAGCTGTTTCAAACATAAGTGATCCTATAGTAATGCTAAGAAGGATGTATACATACTCAAGGTTAAATCCTAATATGTCCTCTGTAGTTGATAAGCTATTTAATGATGCAAACTTAGACCTTGATACCTTGGCTTCTGATACACCATTTATAAATGTATCTAATCCAAACCTATTACAATCAATGCTTAAAGGCTTTGAAAACTATAAGGTAGATTATTTATTTAATGAAAGAGATGGTGCAGGAAACATACTAATATACACCGCATCTGAAAGAGATGATATAAATGCTCAACTAGACGAATGGTCTCAAGCATATATATTTAAAAGAAAACAAATGAACCTTGATGCTTCAGGTAGCAGGATTGAGGATTTACTTGGTCTGGTTAAGAACATGGAGAATGTACTTGGATCAAAAACCAAGAACAAATCAAACGAAGCAACTCAAAAACTTGCAGTAGAGCATTCAGAAAAATTATTTGAATTAACTGGGATAAGATTAAGTCCAATGTTTCTTAACTACAGTTACGTTAAAACATTTGACTACAGTAAACTAGATGCTGAGCAAAAGATATTATATAACTCATATTCTATAGAGCCAATATCAGAACAGTTCTTAATGACTTTGTATGATCTTATGTATAAGGATTCTAATATATTTTCTAAGAAGTCTGATGGTATGGCTTCTAGACTTACCTATGTCAGTTTAAGTAACGCTGCGCTTGATGAGTCTATTGGAGCATCTTCTTTCATTAATCCTAATGGAGATTTGGTTTATGGGCATCAACTACCAACTTATCATTTAAAAGCGGTAGCACAATTAAACAACTCAAATATATTAGATAAATTTTCTGCTGATAAATATTTAGATAGAAATTATTTATTAAATAATGTAGCATTTCTAAATTTATCTGATCAAGGTAGAATTAAAGTAACTAGAATAGCAGGTAGTAAAATAAAATCTGTTGTTTCTACTGATTTAAACAATGATGCTCAAGAAGATATATTAAATACATCTTTGAATGATAGTAGATCTACACAAAGCTTTGGTGAGTTTACTCCTCAAGAGTTTGCTGTATCTTTAATTAATAATTACGTTGCTAACTTTAACAGAAGAAGTGGTAAGAATGATATGGTAGATGGTGTTGGACAAATACCTACAGCAACAGCACCTGTATTCTTACGAGTTATGGAAGCTGCTAATACAGGAGACTTAGTTAGTCTGCCTATAATTAAAGCAGTAACAATGAAAGGTGATAATGTTGAATTAACACCTCAACTTGTAAATGCATTTATAAATAGAATAGCATCAGAGTTTGAAAGAATAAACAGAGAAGCTATAGCCTTTGAGGAATTTGGAGATAACATTGCAGGTTATAATGATTCTATGCAGGGCAGAGCATTTAGTTTTGTAAACACAGGTTTGTTATTAGATCCTCTTACTCAGCAAACATTAGCTAATGTAGCTATCACAGCAGGTAAGGCTAAACAAGAAATGACATTTGAACAAGGAGTTAAGTTAGCATTGGGTATATCTACTTCAGGTATAAGAGCCGAAGTGGAAAATGGATTAAATGAAGCATTTGCAGGATTTGATGCAATGCTTAATAAACTTCAAGTAAAGAATAATTTATCTACTCAAGTTAGAAAAGGGTTAACAATAGGTGAAGGGGTGGCTAGAACTATGGTTGATATAGCCGGTTCTCAGTTAAACTTAAATACTAATGAATCACATAACTTACAACAGATATTTTTTAATAACTGGATTAACGCAGCATCAATTAATGATCTTCTATTAGGAGATCAAGCAGTCTCTTTACAAAGTATGATTGATAAAGTTAAAAGAGCTAAGCTAAATAATTCTGCATATTACAGTGCATCTAGTTTACTTGTTGCACCTGAACTTGGAATTACTCATGCTAGTACAAACTTTGACATGTATGCTTTTGATGAGATTCAAGAGGTATCTTCTTTAACAGGAAATAATATTGATAGTGCAGATGCGCAAGCATACATAACAACTAAAGGTTCAAGGTATGCAACCTTTGCTTTTGGTAGACTGAGTCCATCTATGGCTGGCATGTATAATACATTAGATAGAGGAGAAGCTCCAACGAGTGATGATGTTTTTGGTACTAGTGAAAACCCAATTGGTCTTGCTAAAAAACAAGATTTAATAAACTCTAAAAAATATGTTTATATGGATGGTAAGACTGCCATCAAAATGTCTGTTACTGTTTTAACTAAAGAGTACACGTCTAATTATAATGCTGCATTGGGCAAGTGGGAAGCTAAACCTACAATGAAACAACTTCATTATTTGCGTGAGCAGATGGAGGCCAATGAAGATGCAAATAATAATTTTGCTATGGCGGCTCCATTATCTGCTGTAAAGATGATGAAGAGTAACATAAACAAATTGAATGATGACTCTAGTGGTTTTGACACAAGTCAAAATTTAATATCTACTAATTTAAGAACTGAGTATTTAGGTTTACAAGTTGTTCAACCATCTAATAAGATGGAGATAACTGACATGACTCAGATTAAAGATATAATTACATCTGAACAAGATGACCTTGTTGAAATTCCTGGAATGGGTTTAAATGAAAAGGGCCAGGTGATGAGAGTTGGAGATGTCAGAAGATTATATAATGAAGCTATATCAAAAAGGGTTACATTAAAATATAAAAACAAAAGAAATTTAATATTTACTTTTGACACTGCATTAGATGAATTTAAATTATCTAAAAAGAAAGGTGCTATAACTCCAAATCTTGCAGCATTTTTAAATTATGCACAGGGTTCTCTAAAAGCATCTGGCTCAGCATCAAACTTGTTAGAGTTTTTTGGAACTGAAGGAGGAGAGCAAAAGTATAATCTTAACAATCCTTTTACAGCTAAAAAATATGAGCAATTGTTTCTTTCATATTTTAGTAAAGGAACACTAAGAGAGAAAATCCCTGGTACTTCTTTAGCTTTAGTATCATCATTTGGTACTAGATACTATAGAATGGTATATGAAGTTAAGAACGGTATACCTGTAAGATCAGAAATAATAAGACAGACACAATGGAAAGGTGGAGATGCAGTTGAAACTATGCCTGGTGATGGAGTATATCCAAATGGACAAGTTGTTATAGATGTATTGAGAACAGGTCTTATGGATTACACAGATCCTACTGATCCATCTACAGCAACAGGTGAAAGGTATAGTGAGGTTGTTATGCCAGCTATGGATAAAAACGTAATGGATTTAATAGCCAACACTGATGCTAAAATACCTGATGCTATATCTAAAATGTTTGGTGTACGTATACCAACACAAGATAAACACTCAGCAGTAAATATGAAAGTTGTTGATTTTATGCCTGCATACTATGGTTCATCTGCTATATTTCCTAAAGAATTAGTTGAGGTATCAGGAGCAGATTTTGATATAGATAAAGTGTATGCTAAAATTAAAGAGTACTATTTAGATAGCAAAAATAACTTTGTTGCTTATGGTAAAGGAGATCCGTATACTGAATATGTGTTGAACATAAATAAACTAACTGCCAAAGAAGGTACTACGTATAATTCTGCAGCTAAATTATTTAATAATGATGAGATAGCAATTAGATTAGAGAATTCATTAACACCTTCAGAAATGAACAGACTGACTGATCCGGATGGTGCTAACAGATTTACTGAAGATTCTTTAAGAGCAGCATTAGTTCTTGGTCTTCCATCAACTAAAGCTAAGTTTGATAAGTATGTTGAGAAACATGGTACACCAAATGAAGCTATATTAAACAATGATATTTTAGATTACAATTATGCTCTTGCAGGTAACACAGGAATGACTGGAACTGAATTGAGCATGCAAGAAAACAAAAGTGATTTACCTATTGCATACCAAGCAGCAGATATAGAAGTATTAAAAACTGCGTATGATGAACTTGTTAATAATAAGAATATACAACTGTTTAAAGACAGACAAGATTCACCTATAGATATAGATACATTGACGGGTATGATACAATCATTTGAGGCAAACAAGGGCTCTGCAATTGGAGCAGTTGTTTTACCAAATGCATATTTGAATTTACTTACTGAATACAAAATTGAATTATTTAAAGAAGTTAGAATAGGAAATAATAAATATCCTGGGTTTGGAGGTAAGTTAATAAACGGTGAGAGAAAGCAAGATATAATATCTTCTTTAGTTACAATGGAAACAGATAATGCTAAAGAAAGATTTATTGCCAAGTTGGGATTAAACAGACATGCTGTAGGTATGGCTGCTAATATGACATCATTAGGAATACCTTTAAAAACAACTCTTCTTTTATTGAACTCTGCAGAAGTAAGAGATCTATATGATCTTTCTATGAACAAAAAGGATAAGATGGATCCGGGGTTAGATGATTTATTAGAAAGAAGAATTGGTTCATTAGATGCTAAAATAAAAGCTGAGGCAGATAAAACAGGTAAGAAAACTAAATTTGTTAGTGTAACTGATGAATTATTAGAAAGTGCTGTAGATAGTACAGCTGCACTGTCTGATAACCAAAGAATTCAAATCTTATATTTATTTAATAGAATTAATAAAATAAAAAAATGGTCAGCAAAAATGAGACCTGCAGTTACTTTATCTCAAGGGTTACCTAAAGATGTTCCTACAATTAAGAAAAATATAAAAGATCTTCAAGATTTATTTGGGCCTTTTGCTCAAGCAGATGTGAGTGCTATTTTTAAAAGTAAAACTTGGCAGAGTAATAACCTTAAAATATTTTCTCAAATTTATCAAGAGCTATTACCAAACACTCTTTTAACAATGTCTCCAGAATTTGGTAAGATATTAGATCCTGTATTAGAAAATTTAGATACTGATAGTAGTGGATTTACATTTGAGTCTCAAGCACAAGTAGAACAAGATTTGCTTTCCTATCTTACAATTAAAAGTTACCAGCATTTATTAAACAATAGTTCAAGTAATGCTGCGCCCGTAACAAATAATTTAATTTATCCAGGACCAATTAATACAACAGATTTATCTATTGTAAAAATGATTAGAGATGAAAAATTAAGAAGGTCAGAAAACAATGAAGAATCAAATTTCTTTTTAGATTCATTTGTTGGTACAGAATATGCAAATGATCAAGGGAATAATACAGGTTTAAATATAGCTACTTCAAATACATGGAGAAGATTGAATGCAGCAAATATGATTGACCTGCAAACATCTTTTGCTAAACTATACGGAGGGCTTGAAACAAGAGATTTAGCAGTATCCATTCTACATTACATGATGATAAAAGATGGATTACAATTAAAGTATGGTAGTTTAATGAAAGCAATGAGTCCTTTTGTTATTGAAAAGTATCTTAACAATGTAAATACAGTTGAGCTAGCATTAAAACAAGTTGTTCCCTATGAAAAAGCATTTGGTTTAAGTTATGAAGACTTGGCAAATGAATTTAAAGAAGGTTATTTACAATCTAATCCAGTAGGTCCACTGCTTAATAACTATGAAGTAGGTGACCTTAGAAATGGAACGGGTATATTAAACATAATTGAAGATTTTGATGCAGTCAAAAATGAATTTGTAATTACGGATGGTGCTTATGGAGAAGGTAAAAAACCAAAAGATTATGTTAGATTAGCTATACCAGGGACAGCAGTTAGCTATAGATTATTTAAACTAGACAATTTAGATGAGAGAACAGCAACATATAAAGAAGTTCCATCAATGGGATCTAATCAACAGTTTGCAGCTGGTTTTGTTGGTGGACCAAGATTAACTTACAAACAAACAAGGAGTACTAAAACTAATAATGATGTTGCAGGTGTTGCACCATCTGCACCAACACAACAAACTAGTGAGTCAGCTGGTGCAAGTGTTGGTACTGATGCTAAAGCTACACAAGAAAAACAAGATGTGTTAAGAACTCCAGGAGCAATTGTTGAAGTCACAAACAAAAGCGTTGTTGTAAAAGAAGATCCTGATGCACCTGCAGTTAATATAGCTGACCCAGCAAAAGCACTAGAAGCCTTGTCTAAGTTAACTGCAAGTGGTACCTTTGACGAAGCAGCTAATGCCAATATTGAAAACAATTCTCAGCAGTTAGATTCTTTAACTGATGAACAACAAAGTGAAGCTGATATTTTGAAAGAGGATCTTAAACAATCAGAAGAAGTTGCTGAAGCTGAAAAATTAGAAGATTGGTGGGAAGCTAATGTATTAGGTAATACAGAAGCAGAAAATAAAATGAAAGAGCAAGGTATGGCATCAATAGAAGACGCACTGCTTATATATGGTGATTTATTTTCACAAACCACGTTGGGAGAACAAGAATTAATAGAAAGACTTAAATGTTTTTTATAATAAAAAAATAAGAGATGGCTAAATGTTATAATAGAAATGATGCTGCATATCTAGCATTAAAAGATATTTACAAAACTGATCTAAAAACTTCTCAGGTAATTAGTAATTGGCAAGAAGCAAATGATTCTGACATTTTTCCAAGTGCTGTACAGGCTAAGTCAATGGTTTCTGATCAAGAGATTGTTTTTAGTTTAAAGCAAAAAGAATTTGGTCAAGCAGTTTTAGATAATGTAAGACGTGAAAAAATAGGTAGCAGGCTAGCTGGTCAATTTTTAATTAATAACTCTAACCCTGAGACATTATTATATGATGAATCCTTTCTTGAAAATAATTTGAAAAGGTTCTATAGATATTTAGAAATAAATAATATAGATGAATCATCATTTAAAGTAACAAGAACAAATCAAAGCTATAAGATTGAGCCAATCAATAGTGCATTTGGTAGAAGAGACATTTTAGAAAAGTCAAGATCATGGGATACTAATAGATCAAGAGCTGTAGTAATGCATCTTAAAAGAATGTTTCCACAGGTAAATGTAAAAATGTTATCTGTAGCAGAAGCTAGAATATTACATGAATCCCTACCGAAGTATAATAAAAAAGATGTTGGTTTTGACAACGTAAAATCTTTCTATTACAATGGCACAGCATACCTGATTAAAGGTAGAGTAACTGATGAAATAGCAATTGAAGAAATGTTGCATCCTTTTATAGATGCAATAAAAATGGAAAATGAAGAACTGTTTAATAATTTATTAGATGAAGCAGTAACTAACTTTCCTGAATTATCTGAGGAAATTAAAGATGCATACAATAATCAATCTAGAAACTTTAGTGAAACTGAAAGGGACTTAGAAATTGTAACGCAAGCTTTAGCCAGACACTTCAAAAAAGAATATGAGACAACTCCTACCAAAGGATTTTTAGATAGGATTGCTGAATTATTAGAATGGTTTAAAAGCGTTATAGAAAATTTAAGTGAATACTTAACAGGTAAACAATTACCAGTATCAGCAATTAAAGCTACTACATCTATGAGTGATATAGCTAAGTTATTGAATACAGAAGGTATACAGTTTAAATTAGAGAAGAGAGTCAATGGTAATGTAAGGTATAACTTAACTAAGCAAAAGGCTAAAGAATTAAAGGCTGCAAGAGCTGAAGCCAATAATGTACAAAAGCCAATATTAGATCAACTATATAATCTTGCTCAACTTGCAGATCAAGAAATACATCAATTTTCTGTATCTGAAAAGAATGCTGCAGCTGGTGATACACTTGTGGTTTTGAATGAAGAAGATCATGTATACTATAATCCTAATAAAACTAAAGATATATACACCTCAGCTACAACAGCTATTAAAGGAACATTACCTGAAGATAAACAAATAGCACATAAGATTAATTTGGATATTGGTAATGAAATAGATACTCTTTTAGAAGGTGTTATTGGTGGTCTATCATTTGATGCATCATTTAAAAATTTAACAACTAACAATGTATCCAAAGAAAAAGCAAAAGAAGTTTTTGATACGTTGGATACTATAATACAAAACTTTAAAGATCAAGGGTCTATTGTTTTATCACAAGTAGTATTGTTTGATGAAGCAACAAAGATAGCCGGTATGGCTGATATATTTATTATAGATGAATATGGGAGAGTGCAAATTCTAGATTTAAAAACAAGTAAGAACAATCTAGATGATGTAAATGATGATGGTATTAGAAAATATAAAGTTAAATATCCTTTAGCAGCTGATAGTAAACTTATACAATATGGTGTCACAGAACTAAATACAGAAGCTCAACATAATTTACAAGTTGCTTTGTATAGAAGAATGATTGAGAACATGGGCTATGAGGTATCTTATCATGAATGGTCTATGGCAACTATTCACTTTAATGTTGGAATAGAAGGTTATGGAGTTGATCAGGTTTTTAACGGTGAAGTAAACTATGACAGAATATATGCACACCCTATCTCAACTCAATTAGATAAGGTAAACAAGTTAATACCCATATCCAAAAACTCTGCTAAACAAGAATCATTGTCCAAAAAGCAACGTGATGCTTATAATAAAATTTGGAATGGTAAAGATCAAACAACTGAAACCACAGAGCAGGATAAAACTGATGCAGAAAATTTTACTGAATATAATATTGCTGCCGGTTTACTAGAAGACTATATGGGTAAGCTTATTGCTAAAAGAGATTTAATCCCTTTAGTAAAGAATAGTATTTATATCCAGTCTACTCAGAAAAAAGAGATTGACCAAATTTCAAAAACTATAGCATACATTGCAATAGCCTTATCTGAAGATGCGGGTCAACAGTCTGTTGTTTTATCTGAGGTATTACAAGATGCTCTAGCACAAATAAAAGAGTTTAGATCTTTTATGGAAGATCCTAACAATATAACAAAGCCAGAATATTTATCATATGCACTACACTTTGAAAAATATCTAGAAACATTTAAAGGTCTTTATGAATTGACAGATCTAGTTGGGTTAAACAACACACAGAAAAATTTAATTTTATCTTTACAAACACAACTAAATGCATTAAGAGGATCTAAGGGAAGTAGAGGTATAGTTGATGATGCGTTATATGATTACGTACAAGAGCAAGTAAGAACAAAGTCTAGTAATAACTACGGAGGAGAAGGAAGTTACTTTACCAAAGAAGATTTAGACTTAGTAATGGAGTTTGCACAAGATATAGATGGTGTTGAATACCAAACTAGAGATATGGATACTTCAGGTGATGTAATGTTATCTGTTATGGCTAAAATAAGAAAGATACAAACTCAGAAACTTTTAGATAAGGTTGCTCAAAGAGAAGACATAATTAGAAGTCTTGCTCAAAAACTTGTCAAGCTTAATCCAGGGGTACCTTTAAATGAGCTCTATGACTTTATGTTAGAGTTTGTTGATGTTGACGGAGTTAAAACCTTTAGTGGTAATTATGTAACAGCAATAGGTAATAAATATAATATAAAGCAAGATCAACTAAGATCTGTGTTGAGTGATAATGAGGGTACTTGGTATCAATATAGACCGGTGTTTAATTTAGATGATGCAATGAAGACACCTCAAGGTAGAGCAGATTTAAAGTATAATCAAGACCTAGCAGATAAAAAAGCAGCATACAGTCAGTTCTTTAGAGCAGAAGCAAAAGATGATGAGGGCAGGCTTATAGATGGTATGTATCACAAATATACACAGCAGTTTAAAGATGTAAGATCCAGATATGAGATATGGAATTCTGGTGGTAGTACATCTGAGACAGGATACTGGAAAAGAAAAGCAGGTATTCCACAAGCTGATTGGATTACATACCGTGCTAGATACTATGATAGAATTCCTTATACAAAAGCCAATAGAGTTAACGGTGTAGCAGATGGAACTATTCAAATTAAAGAAAATAGTTTTGATGTTCCTAAAGTTGAGAATAGAGAAGTAATATTAGAACCACGTAATGGTGATAGTATGTCAAATCCTAAGTACAATTCAATAATGGATCCTACTAAGACTGATGCGCTTTCCGTAGCACAAAGAGAGTTTTACAATATGTATGTTGATATGTATGAAAAGGATCTACTTAAAAAAATCCCAATTGGTGTAGCAGCAGACATGCTGGGTAGAGCTCCTTTAGTAATGAATAGATTACTTGATCAAGTAAGTAGAAAGGGTACTACATATAGTAAGTTCTATGCTAAAGCTGTAAGGTCTAAAGCATTTAATATGTTTAAGACAACTCAACAACAAAAAAATATACAAGTAGATAATCAAGGGTACATAATAAATCAACTTCCAATTTACTATACAGGAAGGCCAAGAACAGATGAAGAAAGAGAAAGTGTTCAAAGAGATATTGATGTACTAAAAGAAAAGTATAAGAGTAATAAAATAACTAGAGACGAGTATAAAGATAAGGTTGCAATTCTTAATGGTAAAATGGCTAAGATAATGGCTACTCCAGCATTAGGTCAAATTGATACTGATATGGCATCTAGTTTATTAAAGTTTAGTGCTATGGCAGAAAACTTTGAAACAATGGGTCAAATAGATGATACTCTAAATGCTTTTGTAAAGGTAATAGAAAACAGAACTTATAGTCCTGCCCCAACAACAGGCTTAACTTTATTGAGTAGAGGAAAAGATAAGATTATAAGTAATGTTGGAACTAAAGCAAACCGAACAGAGCAACAAAAAAATGTTGTAAGAAGAGCAAAGAAGTTTATGTCTATGATTCATTATGATAATGAATTAGTAACTAAAGGAGCTTTTGATAAAATAGCAGACGGTATAATTCAGTTTTCTTCTTTGTCTTATGTAGCATTTAACCCATTTGGTAACTTTAATAATTACTTGATAGGTAGATTAAATAACAACGTAGAATCTTTAGGGGGTAGGTTTTTTTCTAATAGTGCATTTAAAAGAGCAACTTGGGAATTTAACAAGAGAGCATTACCGGCATTAGTTCAAAGAACAGCACATGGTGGTGCAGAAGATTTACTTGACGTAGTAACATTAGGAGTTATACCTGGCTTAGCTAAGGCAGACTATAATAAAAAACTACCTAACAATAAATATGAAGGCTTTGTAGATTCATATAGAATGATGGATAGTATGACAGACATACGTGAACAATCTTCAGCAACTGATGACGGAAAGAGTTGGTTTCAAAGAGCTACTGAATGGGGTTATATAATGCAAGATGCTGCTGAATATAATTCACAGACTAAAGTAGGGATGGCTATATTAATGGATTATATGATTGAAGATGATAATGGAAATTCATTGTCATTATTTGATGCTATGGATTTTGATACTAAGTCTCATAAAAATGTTATGAAAGACGGTTATCATATCTTAGTTAAGAAAGATGGTTCAAAGGTGGAATGGTCAGATGACATGAGATATGAAATAAGAAATGAAATTAGAGAAGTCAACAAGCAAATTCACGGTAACTATGCTAAAGAAGATAGGATGGTTTTACAGTCTCATACTTTAGGGGCCCTTGCAGTTCAATTTAAAAAGTGGGTTGCTCCTGCAATTAGAGCAAGATACCAGAGAGAATACTTTGATCAAAACTTGGGTTGGATGGAAGGCAGGTATAAATCTGCTTTGAGTTTTATAAACTATGCAATGAGAGAAGTATTTGTTAATCAAAACCTTCATTTTAAAACAATGGGTAAAGATTATATGGATGCTCAAGTCAACTATTACAGTAAAGAAAAATATGGTGTAGAAAGAAAATATGGTGAAGGTGGTAACATGGATCAAAGAGCAAAAAATAAATTGTTTGGCTTTTATAGATCTATGGGTGAACTAGGTATAATGTTTAGTGTGATGTTTGTATCAATGTTATTTGATAGAATTCTAAGAGGTGATGATGATGATAGTGATTTTGAAAAAAGACTTAAGAACTTAACAAGATATCAAGCAGATAGAGCCTATAAAGAATTAGTATTATTTATGCCTTCTTTTGCTGGTGCAAAACAAATTGACCAAATGGCAAACTCACCTATTGCTTCAGCTAGATCTGTAACGGAAATGTCTGAGTTTTTGGAAATGTTTATTGTTGGAAATGCTAGATATGGCCTATCAAAAGTAACTGGAAATGAAGAAGAGTTTTTATCAAACTCATCATATGTATATCAGAGAGGTGATAGAAAAGGTGAATTTAAAGTTCATAAAAACTTTAGGGATGTGTTTCCAATAGTCTATTCAATTCAAAAATGGAAGTCATATATTAAAAATGCTGATTTCTATATCAAATAAAATATTAGTTTTTGCCTGTTAAATCAGGGAATTTATGT
>Ga0233412_10000073_pt1 | contig 54370 bp, 59 predicted proteins | sample Na_anoxic_4_MG_FD_180667 | JGI IMG/M metagenome (GOLD analysis project Ga0233412, IMG submission 180667) | Seawater microbial communities from Saanich Inlet, British Columbia, Canada - Na_anoxic_4_MG | ecosystem: Environmental > Aquatic > Marine > Inlet | place: Canada: British Columbia... | reverse complement strand
CAACTATTGTTTTAATTTTACCAACATAAGCTTTATCCCAATCTTTGTAGTAAACACTGACTTTCTGATTTTTTTTGAATTGCATTTTCTTTTTAGTTTCTTTTTTGGATTTTTCTGAAGTTTCTGTACATTTTTCATCTTCTTCCTCTTCATCTTCTTCTGAAGTTTCTTCCTCATCCTCCTCTTCGCCAGGTTGACCCACTGTAAATATAATGTTAAATTTCATATTTTGACGTAACATATCCTGTATCTCATTATCATCCATTTCTTCATCTTCATCAAGTAAATCTTCACATAGCATTTTTGCTTCTTCTTTGCGCATTATTTCCTCAAATTCCTCCTCATCGTCATCTTCGATACGGTGTCCGTCTTCATCCACCTTGTAAACTTTCTTTTTTTTCTTCCTTTTAGTCTTTTTCGATTTCTTTTTGGTTTGCTCGGCAGTTATTTTTTTATTTTTTTTTCGAGATGTTAATGACTTTGATTTTTTCTTTTTTCCTTTTTTTTCCAACATTTCATCTATTTTTTCCAATTGCCGAACCCTCTCTTGTCCACTTTTAGATGGAAATATCTTTTGAACGAATTTTTGAAATTCCCTGGCATTAAAATCTTCTTTATTGTCTTCTTCCTCCTCTTCTTCTTCTTCTTCTTCTGAAGAATCTGTTTCTTCTTCTACTAAAACATCCATGTCTTCCTCTGGATCATAATCACTATCACTTTCGGTATCAGATGCCAGATGTTTTTCCTTGATTTTTTTATTGTTTCTTGTTTTATCCTTTGTAGATTGTCTAAATTTATATCCCTTTTTAGGAGATTTAGCTAAACGATCGGTGATGTCAGATTTATCCATTATGAAGTATTGTGTGATAATTTTTAAATCCTCTTTGCAAATATCAATTTTTTTATTATTCGAAAACTTAAAATAAATAAATTGAAAAACAATCTAAATATTCTAAGCGTAGTATAAGGAATGGCTCAATCGAAAATTAAGACAACCCCGTCAAGAATTATAGGGATACAATTTAGTATATTATCTCCAGATGAAATTCGGAAAAGTTCAGTGGCAAATATTGTTTCCAGAGATACATATGTAAATAATAAACCTGTAATAGGTGGTTTGTTTGACCCTCGGATGGGTGTACTAGATCCGGGGTTGATTTGCCCAACAGATGGTCTAAATTATATGAATACGCCAGGATATTTTGGACATATAGAACTAGCTAGACCTATATTTTACATTCAATATATTCATACTATTGTAAAAATTCTACGATGTGTATGTATTAAATGCAGTAAATTATTGATAGACAAAACAAAATATAACTACTTGCAAAGGTTATCTTCAAAAAAACGATGGGATAAAATTTTCAAACTAGGCTCAAAAGTAGTAAGATGTGGCGACGAAACCTGTGATGGTTGTGGTACCAAACAACCTCGTAAAATTACGAAGGAGGGATTAGCAACTCTTATCGCTGAATGGGACAATATTGAAGGTATTGAGAACAGTGAAGGAAATAAAAAAGATAAATTAACCATGCGATTAACACCAGAAATCGTTCTCAAAATATTTAGGCGCATATCTGATGAAGATGTTTCATTTATGGGATTTAGCGCTTTGTGGTCAAGACCAGACTGGATGATATGTCAAGTATTGGCTATACCACCACCAGCAGTACGACCTTCGGTAAAACATGATGCACAGCAACGCTCAGAAGATGATATATCTCATATCATAGTTAATATTGTAAAAGCCAACAAAACTCTGCAGGAAAAACTAGAAAGTAATGCCACGGCAAAGGTGATTGATGATTGGACAATGGTCTTACAATATTATGTGGCAACAATGGTGGATAATAAAATTCCCGGTGTAGCATCAGTTGCACAACGCTCGGGTAGACCATTAAAATCGATTAAAGAAAGATTGGTTGGTAAACCCGGTCGTGTTCGGGGCAATCTCATGGGTAAAAGGGTTGACTACTCGGCAAGGTCAGTTATTACTCCTGATGCCAATATAGGAATATCAGAATTGGGTATTCCTCTTAAAGTGGCGAAAAATATTACTTTCCCCGAAGTTGTAAATAAAAGAAACAAAAGTTTCCTCACTCAATTGATGTTGAATGGACCCGATGTGTATCCGGGTGCAAAAATTTTAGAAAGAAAAGCGGGTGATTCGATTTCGCTTAGATACGTAGATAGAAACTCCATTGAATTACAGTTTGGAGATCTGGTGCACCGACATCTTTTAGACGGAGACCCCGTACTGTTTAATAGGCAGCCTACTCTTCATAGAATGAGTATGATGTGTCATTTTGCAAAAATTCTAAAAGTAGGAGATACTTTTCGTTTAAATGTAGCTGACACTAAACCTTACAATGCCGACTTCGATGGCGACGAAATGAACTTACATGGGCCACAAGATTATGAAAGTGCTGCTGAACTAACATATCTGGCAGCGGTTGCAAGACAAATTATTTCACCAGCCAATAATTCGCCCATTATTGGAATCTTCCAAGACTCATTGTTGGGAGCATTTCGATTTACCCGTGAAAATACCGACTTCGATACCCGTACAGCCATGAATTTATTAATGGCTTACGATAAAATTAATACAAAGCTTTTCAAAAATACTAATAAAAGAATCAATAGTTTCCAGCTCCTAACAGAAATTATGCCACCATTATCAGCGCATTTCCATAATGGACAGTATGATGAAACGGAAGATAAAAAAGTTTCAAATAATATTATTGAAATTATGAATGGTAAATACGTAAGGGGTCAACTAGACAAAAAAGCTTTGGGAGCAGGTTCAAAAGGTTTATTGCATAGTATATTCAATGATTTCAATTATAGAGAGTGTGGCGATTTTATAGATAATTTACAAAATTTAATCACTGAGTATATGAAATTAAGCGCATATAGTGTGGGTATTAGCGATTTAATAGCCGATGCTATAACAAATCAGAAAATATCTGATGCGATGGTTAAAAAGAAACAAGAAGTTAAAAATCTGATTGATCAAACACATTTGGGTACATTTGAAAATAATACAGGGAAAACCAATGAAATTGAGTTTGAATCAAAGGTAAATTCAATCTTGCAAAAAGCGGCAGACGAAGCAGGTAAAATTGGAAGAAAAAGTTTAGCTGCTGATAATCGTTTTGTCATTATGGTAAATAGTGGTAGTAAAGGTAAATCCTTAAATATTGCTCAGATGATTTCGTGTTTAGGACAACAGAACGTAGATGGTAAAAGAATTCCTTATGGTTTCCAGGATAGAACTTTGCCACACTATACAAAATATAATGACTCGCCAGAAGCACGGGGATTCGTCGAATCCTCATTCATTCAAGGTTTAACTCCTACGGAACTTTATTTCCATGCTATGGGTGGTAGAACTGGCTTAATTGATACTGCTGTTAAAACCAGTACTACTGGTTATATCCAGAGAAGACTCATTAAAGGATTGGAAGATTTGCGTGTTGCTTATGATATGACGGTTAGAAATAATAAAAATAAAATTATCCAATTTGCTTATGGCGATGATAATATTGACCCTACTAAAGTGGAAATGCAAAATCTTCCATTGCCTACAGCAACGCGCGAAGATATTTATGCGCATTTTCAAATGCCATTGGATGATTCAAGTGATGCTATTATTACAACAAATTATACCAAAGCTGCTATCAAACGAATTAAAAAACAGAAGACCCAATTAATTAAAAAAACGAATGAAATGATAACTTTTATGATTGAAGCACGAGAAGAAGTGGTGAAAAATGTATTTAAATTCTTGGATGAAACACAAATAAATATTCCTGTACATTTCCGTCGCATTATTAATAATATTCATAATCAGCTAAGTATCCAATCCAATTCATTGGTTAACATAACGCCCATAGAGTTATATGAGATGCTAGATGAAGCTTTTAATAAACTATCCAGAAATTACTATGCGGCGCCCACGGAATTATTTAAATTTGCCTATTATTATTATCTTTCGCCCAAAACTTTGTTAACAGTAAAGCGTTTCAACAGAAAAGCTATCATAATTTTATTAGAGACTATTATTACAAATTATCAAAAAGCCATTGTTCATCCAGGAGAAATGGTGGGTATGATAGCTGCGCAGAGTATTGGTGAGCCAACCACCCAAATGACGTTAAATACATTTCACTTTGCTGGTGTAGCTAGTAAATCAAATGCTACGCGTGGTGTACCCAGAGTTGAAGAAATTTTATCTCTTTCTGAAAATCCTAAAAAACCATCCGTTACTATTCATCTTAAAGAAAATGAGCGAGATAACATCGAAAAAGCACAGGAACTCAAATATACATTAGAATATACCAGTTTGCGAGATGTTGTTGATTCTGTAAGTATTTGTTTTGACCCAGATGATATGGCTACTTTAATAGCTGATGATAAAGTATTGTTGGCTGAATATAATGCCTTTCAGAATTTGGTAGAAGAATGTCAAGAAAACGATTTTGATGATACTGAATCAGATGCGAAATCTAAATGGATTATTCGAATGGAACTAAATAAAGAAGCAATGTTAGACAAACATATTTCAATGGACGATATTCATTTTGCAGTGTCTAATAGTTATACTGCTGACATTAACTGTGTATATGCGGATATGAACTCTGATAATCTTATATTTAGAATTCGACTTACAGAGGGCAATTGTGCCAGTAAGAAAAAATCTTTGGACCAATCTGATGAAATTTATAAATTAAAGAATTTTCAAAACAATTTGCTCAATAATATTATTTTAAGGGGTATTAAACATATACCCAAAGTTCTTTTGAGAAAAGTTGTAAACGAAGTTATTACGGATGATGCTAATTATGTTCAAAAAGACGGATGGGTACTTGATACGGTTGGAACCAATTTGCGCGATGTTCTCACTCTATCATCTATTAATAGTAATAAAACTACAAGTAATGATATTCAAGAAACTTATAGAACATTGGGTCTTGAAGCTGCCAGGCAATCAATATTCAATGAACTTTCAGAAGCGATGGACCACGCAGGTGTTTATATTAATTACCATCACTTATCCATTTTGTGTGACCGAATGGCAGCAACTTGTAAAATGGTTTCCATCTTCAGACACGGCATTAACAATGATAATATTGGACCTATTGCAAAAGCTTCTTTTGAGGAGACACCAGAAATGTTCCTGAGAGCTGCTCGTCACGCTGAGTTAGACCCAATGACTGGGGTATCAGCTAATATTATGTGTGGACAAGAGGGTTACTTTGGTACAGGATGTTTCCAAGTAATGTTAGATATAAATAAGATGAAAGGTAATAAACTCTTAGAGAAGGATATTGATATACAAGCATTAATGTCGGCGGAAAATACAAATAACCCTTGCTCCTTGCAAAATATTCAAATTAGTAATACCGCAGAATTCATTGGGGGAAAAGATACCGGTGGTGTTGACGATGAATATGATCCTGGCTTTTAAATAAAATATAAATTATTATTAATGGCTATACTAACTTATATTTTACGACATGTGATTGAAAATAGTAAATATCCTATTTTTAATGTTTGTCCCATGTATTTCTTTTCAGATATCCCTAATAAATTTAAAAATATCCAAAAAGAAATAATAGAAAATGATTTTTTTGAAGAAAAACAAAAAAAAGTTTATTTGGAATTGTTCTCAAAAGCACAAAAACACTATTATTCTTTTTCAAAATTAGCAAAGATTTGGAAAACCAATAAATACTCATACTACAACAATGATGTAGACTTATGTTTAAAACCTTTATCATCATATCCAGAATCACAAAAAGTAACATTAATACATTTAAAAAAAAAATACATATTTCGATTAACCGATTTTATGAATATTTGGTTGAGGAGTTTGACAAAAAACAAAGGGTTTTCTCCTAATCCTCGTTATCCTATTAATCCATATATTAATAGACCCTTTAGGAAACATCATTTATATACTGTATATTTCAAATTAATAGATTCAACTTTTATGATTCCTCCGCTTATTCAAAGTTTTTATAAAATGCATTTTAATATTACCAAATTTGAATTAGTACATTATCCGATATTAAAAGACCACGCGATTAATAATTATATGCAAGATGAAGAAGATATAACACTGTTCTTAGACATAATCCATATGATAGAAACCTTTAAAATAGAGTTAGATTTCGCTTATATTGATCCCAGGATGCCCAATATTCAAGTAAATGAAATTGTAAATGTTATGAAACCATATTTAAAAGATTTTTTTCTAGGATCCTTATCTTGTAATCCATTAACCAGGGAATTAGCGCGAACTTCTTCTTTGAATGGTTTAAGATGTTTTTTTAATAGATTTCCTTTATATGGCACATTACAATATCACGGTGTGTCTCGTAGAGATCTTTCTGTAGTTGAATATGACGTCGAAGACGATGAAGATGACATTGAATATGCTGCTGAAGAGGAGGATAATATAGTAATGTCAGATGATAGTTTATAGGATTTCTCGAAACACTTATTAAAGAAATATACCGTAAAGAGATATACTTATAAAACCATATTCTTTATAACATATTACTGTTTATAAATAGGATAGTCTTCCCAATTAGCACCATCGATAACTCTTTCAATATAACCTCTACTATAATGATTTTCTGGTAGAGTAATTTGTCCACATTCATTTTTTGAATATTCACCTGGTTTCAATATTCTTCTATAAATTATATCATTAACTTTATCCATGTAAAATACTTTTATCTCGTCTCTATTTATTTTGATATTTTCACGTATTGCTCCTGTCAAATTATCACATCCATGACTCATTTTATATAAAGATTATAATATTAGATCTTTATGTAATTATTTGAGAACACCTAGTGTGTCATATCTGTTTGGTCTGTAGAACCCGACCCCCAGTGCCTCCTCGTTTTTTCCTGCTGCCGCTGCCCATCATTACAGTTTTTACGCTAGGTGTTGCTGACAGGGTGCCACTCTTCTTCGGCGAGAATGTCTTCTACGAGTGTGTCTTTTTTTACTTCCATGACGACGAGTGCGTCTGCGTTTAGTTCTTTTTTTTCGGCGGGTTCGTTTCCTTCGCTTTGTTTTTCTTTTGCCGCCAAACCACTTACGGGTTCTTCTCTTAGTCGGATTAGTAGTATGTCTGGTGGCAGCTACTGCCTTCTTCGTGTCCTTTACTTCTTCAGCTTTCTTTTTTGGATATAAGTGTTGGGAAAAAGTTGATAAAAGGGCATCGGATGATACACCTGCTTCCTTTCTAGCTTTTTGCACTTCTGCGTGGCGCTGTTGTAGTGGAGTCAACAACATATTTTTTATTGTGTCTTCGTTATCTTTTTTTTCTTTTTCTAAAACGACTTTTGTGGAATTCAATGACTTTTTGAGATCATTATCATCCATTTTGGAAATATCGTCTTTAATCTGTTCAATTATTTCTGCATCATACTCAATCTTTCTTTTTAATTTTATTATTCTTTTCTTCCTTTCTTCACTGGCCATATATATATATATTACCTAAAGATTATTAGTTAATATATGATGATTTAACATTTCTTGTAATGTCCGGATTTGGTGATTTTTCCTGCTTTATTGCGGCGTTGTCCTACTAAACATTTTCCTTTGCGTCCTTTTCCACCTCTACGCGTGCGTCTTCCTCCGCGTTTAGCATGTCTGTGGTTTAAAATAGCATTTGCATCACGTGCTACTCTGGTGTATGTACGACGTCTCATACTTGGGCGACTTTTGCCTTTGTAATGGGAACGTTTTTTACCCCATTGTTTTGCTCTGACATAAGCAGCATAAACTCCTTTGGTATTGACACGACAAGTTCCTTTGGTGCAAATTGGGAAACTTGGATGAGGGCGTTTAGCTGGTCCTAAGAAACATTTACGACCACATCTTTTGTACATAACAGTGCGTTGATGGCCTTTGGGTTGTTGCTTGCCCCATCCGGCCCAAGGAACGCGTTTGCGAGTTTTTCTTCCTCCTTTTCTACGAGTTGGCATTATATATTTATAATTATATTAAATTACCAACAAAAACAGCTTTTTTTTTGAGGACCATTTAACGCGTTCCACTGTTTAATTGTATAATTATTACTCATAGATAAATTACAACGTGCGCAAATTGGCTTCAAATTAGAAACAGCTAAAGTACCACCTTCACTTTCGGGTTTGTCATGGCCAACATGAAAATCAAATACACTAATATCATTTTCACACCAATTAATATAACATTTTTGTTTAAAAGTCTCTCCGAATATTTGAATCCAACACTGTTCTCTAATAGCTTTTGGTATAGTAGCTTTTTTGTATTTCCCTTTTTTCTTGTGTTTCGCAAATGGATTTTTACGACCAGTTCTTCTAGGCATTTGAGATTATATATTAATATTTCTTTAATATATATGCATAAAACTTCCAAAAAAGTTGTAGTATTTGATTTAGATGAAACAATAGGACATTTTGAAGAATTGGGTCGTTTCATAGATGGTTTATCAGCGCTACATGAAAACAAACAATTTATCCATTCATATCATAAAGACGCATTTGAACATATTACTCAAAAACATTTTAACGAAATCTTAGATTTATATCCAGAATTTTTAAGACCAAAAATACTAAAAATATTTAAAACACTAGTCAAGCTTAAAAAGAAGGATAAAAATTTGAAGGTGGCAATTTATACAAATAATATGGGACCGCGTAGTTGGACATTGTATATCAAAAGATATATCGAAAATAAACTTGGTAATAAATTATTTGATAAAACGATTACTGGATATAGACCGCGCGAAAAAGGTAATTGTCGCACAACACATAGTAAAACCCATAAAGATATTATTAAATGTATGAAATTGCCAGATAATACATCAATCGTTTTTTTCGATGACCAATATCATCCAAAGATGAAACATAATAATATACATTATGTACATCTTTATCCATATACCAGAAGTATTAAATTCTTAGATATGATTAAACGATTTATGAAAGCAAATGATAAAGGAAATTTTGGAAAATCGTTTAAATTTGCTCCCAGTTTATCTGACAGTCAATTTACAACAACAATGTATAAAATTTTAGAAAAACTAGGAAGGCAACACGTGACATATCAAGCAACCAAAACGACACTCAGTAAAAAAGATATTGAAGAAACAAAGCGAATGCAACTTGCTATAAAACATTTTATAGGGAAAAAGAGCAGAAAAAGGAAGAGGAAGACGAAGAAAAGAAAAACTAGGCGACGACTTTCTTAACCACAGGAACTTTTTGCAATAATGATTTCACAGAACTTGATAATAATAACATAATTCCTGCTTCAAATATTATCTTTTTATGGTGACCAGTAATTGCTTTTTCATGCCAAGGATTACATAAATACATCAAAACTGCGCCCACAAAAATCTTAAATATATCGTCCGCCTTCTCTAAATAATGTGGTGCACTATTCCACAAGCCTAGAATAGTAACTATGTACAATATCCAAAAACCAACCCTTCCTATATCATATATTCGTTCGTATAGTTTCATTTATAGTAAAATTAGATAATTACTTTGACAAACACCAAACCAAAACCTTTTGATTTGTATTATTATCTATCCAATGTTCACCAACTCCTAAACATTCTCCACACTCTTCATAGAGTCCTCCAAAAAATTTTAATTCACAATAACAACAAATTTTTATTGTGGTTTCTTTACAATGCGAACAAATATATTTCTCTGTTTTTTTTATTAAACCAATTCCTTTACACTGAGAACATGTGATTGTTCTATATTTTGGCATTTGTAATATTACTTATTTAAAAAATATAATATAATGTATCTTATATGGATTTTTATATGTACAAATCGTCTTGTCCCCGATGGTGGGCTATTCAAAATGATATTCGTCATATAGTAGTTACAAAAGATACAAAAGAAGATGATGTTAAAGAACAAGCCAAGTTAACGGCTAACACTCTTACTGGATCTAAAACATGCAATATCCAACTAATTCAAAAATATCATATGATTATACAACCTAAAAAAAGTTATGCAGCACTCACTCACTTAACATTCCATGGTCAAAACACACCATATGCAGCATCGTCCTCTTCAGAAAATAAAAATGATATCTAAAATATATGGATAACTCTTATAATTGTGTAATATGTTTAAAAAATTTAGATATGAATGATGGTGTATTAACACCATGTAACCACCGTTATCATTCTGAATGCTTTTTCAAATGGATTTTTAAAAAAAGAACCTGTCCATTATGTCGTAAAGAATTAATTGCCAAACCCGATATAGAAGAACGCGCATCTTTATATGAATTGCGTCGCCAAATAGACTGGGAAAGCTCATTATATAACACCTTGCGCACTAATGTGGATACTTTGGATAATCATATTTTAACAAAAAAAAAAGAATTAGAAAATTTGAATTCACAGGTTCATTCGAGACAAAATCAACTAGTTACAATTATTGATCGTTATAAACAATTTACGCAAAGAAACCAAAGGAGGCGCAGACATGGTTTATTGTTTTAAAAATAAATTAATACTATATTTATTAAATAAAAATAATCACAATATAATATTAGTGATGAATTTATCTATAATAAGAAACTATAATTATCCCGCATTACTGTGTCTAGGCGGGATGTGTAAAATTATTCAAAAATCATATCCAAGAGTGGATGTATATCTACAGCGATTTGAAAAATATAATAATCTTTCTTTAGAAAGAAGAAGGTATATTATAAAAAATTTTATTAAATCTTTTTTATTATTTGCATTATCTGTTGGATTATTTAAACCTTTGGTTTGGCCGGCAATAAGATATAATCAGTGGAATAGTAAACTCATTCATATAACGGGTGCTATATATACTTCAAATGATATTATGGGATTGGTAATGGTTGACAATTTGCCTGATAGTACAAAAATGCATCATATTATCACTACGACATTATGTCTTACTTGTTTTGGTCTCGATTTTCAAACATCACATTTGGGGAAAATGATGTTTGTTTACACTTTTGCCTCTTGTCAAGCTTACCTAGTAAATTTTTATTTGGGCGCTCGATTGTTAACAGACAAGGCCAAGTTAGAAATGGTTCGCATCACGGCCAGAAATATATATTTCCTTTGTTGCGCGTTTAATTGGGGTTGGCATATTTTGTGGGTATTAAATAATTATAGTATTGCGAATACCGGTCATTTAATGTATTTCATATTACTATTCTGGATTATTAAAGATGACATCATACTATTATCATGGTTAAATAATACAATGATTAAATTTAATTAACGACGACACCTAGTTCTTTTTTGGCGCTTTCTTTTGTTTTTCGTCGTTCCTTTCATTCTTATAGTTACTTTATATAATATAAATTGAAATATCTTAAACCTATCCTTACTAGTTTAATCAAACACATGACTAAACTAGTAATCGTCGAATCTCCCGCCAAATGCAAGAAGATTGAGAGTTATCTTGGTCCAGGATACAAATGCATTGCCAGTTTCGGACATATTAGAGAACTCGCCGATGGTTTAAAAGGAATTGATATTAACAACGACTTCAAACCCACTTTTCGCTTATCGCCTAGTAAAAGCAAATACATCAAGCCCCTTAGAACCGCAATAAATAAGGCTGACGAGGTTATTCTTGCGACAGACGATGATAGGGAGGGTGAAGCTATTGCGTGGCATATTTGCAAAGCCTTTAATTTGCCTGTAAGTACGACGCCGAGAATCATATTTCATGAAATAACCAAATCAGCAATTAAAAAAGCAGTTCAGAATCCAACGGTTGTTGATATGAATAAAGTGAATGCGCAACAAGCTCGGCAAATATTAGATTGTCTCGTTGGTTTTACCATTTCGCCTATTTTATGGGCAAATATTAGTAGAAAAAGTGGTTTATCTGCAGGCAGATGTCAAACACCCGCATTAAGACTCATCTACGATAATCAGCAAGAAATCAATAATGCGCCGGGAAGAATAGCATATGATACAACCGGATATTTTACAGATAAGAATTTAGATTTTAAACTTAATCACCACCATAAAAACGAAGTAGTAATGGGGAATTTTCTAGAAAGTAGTGTTGATTTTGAGCATATTTATACTTGTGCAAAACCTGTCAATAAAAAAAAGCAACCCCCGCTTCCATTCACAACTAGTGCTCTTCAACAAAAAGCATCGAATATTTTAAGCTTCTCTCCAAAACGGACGATGACAACAGCTCAAAAACTATATGAGCAAGGCTTCATTACATATATGAGAACTGATAGTCGTACTTATAGTAAAGAGTTCATTGGAAAAGCAAAGAAATTCATCAAAGATAAATGGTCAAGTAAATATGTCAATGATAATATTGACGCATTGAGTCTACGAAATGGTGCGAAGAAAAATACAAAGAAAAATACAAAGAAAAATACAAAAGACGATACTGCGCAAGAAGCACACGAAGCTATTAGACCAACAGATGTAACACGAGAGAAACTCTCTTCAAATATCGATCCATCACAACAGCGGTTATATGATTTAATATGGTCAAATACGGTGGAAAGTTGTATGGCACCCGCTGAATATAATCTTTTATCAGCAAAAATTACCGCTCCAGAAAAATATTGGTATAAGTATTCTGAAGAACTAATTACATTCCCCGGTTGGTTAATTGTTAGAGGTTATGAAAAAAAGAATTCAATATACGATTGGATGTTGAAATCAGAACAAAATAAAATAGTCAAGTATTCAAAAATCCAAAGTAAAATGACATTGAAGGATCTTAAAACACATTACACGGAGGCGAGATTGGTACAGCAGATGGAAAAAGTAGGCATTGGAAGACCATCAACATTTTCATCACTTGTTGCAAAAATCCAAGATAGAGGATACGTTAAAAAAGGAAATGTTAAAGGTAAACCATTGAAGTGTGTGGATTTTACATTGGATGACGAAACATTGGTTGAAATGGACAATACTAGAATATTTGGAGAAGAAAAGAATAAATTAGTTATTGAACCAACGGGTACAATTGTGATAGAGTTCTTAATTAAAAAGTTTGATCCGTTATTCGTTTATCCTTATACGAAAAATATGGAAGATACATTGGATGAAATAGCAAATGGTGCAAAATTGTGGCATTCGTTATGCCAAACGTGTTATAATGAAATGAAAACTTTATCTGGGACAATTAAAAAAAATAATAGAGAACACATTCAAATTGATAAAGATCATGTGTATATGATAGCAAAATACGGTCCAGTTGTTAAGTATGAAAAAGATGGAGAGACTAAATTTAAATCAGCAAAGAAAGATTTAGATATAGAGAAATTGAAACGAGGCGAATACACATTGGAAGAAATCATAGAAACCAAACCATCTTTTACAGGCAAACGACTGGGTTCGTATAAAAACCAAGACGTGGTATTGAAAAAGGGTAAATATGGTTTATACATTGTGTGTGGGGATAATAAATATTCATTAAAGAATGTTGTGCGAAAATCCGAAGACAATATTCAGTTAGAGGATGTATTGGATATTTTATTGGGGAAAAAATCTAGCAATCCAAAAATGTTACAGGTAGTAACAGAATCGCTATCAATAAGAAAAGGTAAATACGGGCCGTATATATTTTATAAAACAAGTACAATGAAAAAGCCTAGATTCTTAAAACTACCAAAAGATAGAGAATGGAAAACAATGCAAAAACCGGAAATACTTGGTTGGTGCAAAGAAGAATATGGTATTTAGAGACAGTATAACGGTGGTACGCGAACTAACATAGCGCGAAGTTGCTCATCTCTTAACATATTGAATTCCAATGTAAAGGTAAAAGGCAAACACTTAAAATCGACTAATCGTCCATCATGATATCGAAATTTAAATCTTAGTCTATCTATCCTCTCAATAGGTGGATTATAGTGCGATATATTAGCTATAAATGCTCTCGTAGAATCAAACATTTGTGAATATGGCAAACATCTAACTGGTATTTTAGCAAAAGCACATTTAACCTTCCCTGCATAATCATTATTAAACCACCCTCCGGTATTTTCTGAATAAGGTTCGATTTCATCCATACTATTATATTTTACAACTTCCATATAAATATAATCGTCCCCCATTATGTCTAAATTACATATTCCACTTGGGTCTAAAGGATTTGCACTTAAATCGTCTAAATTTACGATTTGATTACCACCCGATGCATCCAACCATTCATTCCCACTCCCATCTTCCGTTTCGTAATCAAATCCAAATGGATCCCCCGGAGTCGGAATCCCGAACCACGGATTTGGTGGTGTTAAGGTAGTACTATATCCCCGTTTCTTATAACCTAAATAGGCTGGTAGACCCCATCTTGTATAATGATCCCAAACATCAACTTGATTGCAACCTTTTTCATAAGTCAAACGTTTATCAAAATTTAAAACAAACTTGTTTTGGAGATTTCCAAACCAAAACTTATTTGTTACAGCATTCCATCTACATCTAAAATTATTATAGTTTGGACTGGCGCTAGCTGGATCAGCAGCAACAGCTTTATTCATTTTTGTTTGAATCTCTGTCGCCAGTTGATCTGGTGAATAAGATCCTTCGTCTATAGTTATGGTGAGGTGAAGGGTTGTATTAACAGTAAAATTCAATTTCGTATTCTGATATTCATGACTAAATACATATTGGTTACTTGGGAGTGAAACATTAAGAAGTCGCATAGATTGTATTTTTTGCAAAGATTGCGGAAGGTCAATTTCAAAATAATTGCTATTTGGCCATTTTTTGATATCACGATCGAAAGAATGAACGGAAACTAACTTTCTATCCAAAACATATGTTTGCTCTCTGGGAATTAGAGGATGTTGTTGTTGTACATTAAAATGACTCATAATATAGAAAAAAGATATTTTATTTTTTATGATACTTCCTAAAAGTACAAATTTAGAAATTTATAAATAATAAAATACAATAGTATATATATATAATGGTTCATAATCGAAGAAGAGGTGGAGCAAAAGATGTAATTGGAAAAAAAATACCTGTCGCCACAGCAATACCTGTTGTTACAGCAGTTCCGAAAAAAACAACACAAAAACTTTTAAAACGAATGAAAAAGGGTGGTACATGGATGAAAGTAGAAAATTGGTTAATGGTTGCGAAATTGGTGACTATTGTTGGCGTAATTATATTCGTGATATCCACTTCATCGGGTCAAGTAGATGGTGAGTTAGCAGCTTATTACTGGATGGCAATAGGTGTTGTTACCACACTTGTAATGACAACCGTAATGTTAGCTAGAACAAGTAAAGGAGAAGGAGCTTTTTCATTAATAACTAAAATGGCAGGTTTATATTTGCCAACAATGGCTACTCTCGTTCCCATTGTTACAATGATATTTATTTTTCATACTGTTAAAAATACATTGACTAAAGATGCGGCTCATTTACCCCAACAATTTTATACATTTCATTATTTAACATTTTTCTTCTTATTTTTGCAGCTTATTATGTTATATCAGTTCTTTGGTGGTGAAATCAAAGCTATACTATCAAATGGTAAAATTCAAGACCCTAATAAATGGGCATTTGTTTCCGCTTTCATCTTTTTCAGTGTTATATCTTTGGGTTCTGCTGCAGAATTATATGTTATTATAACACGATTTATTACGGACGGATAAAAAAGAATCGAAATGTTACGCCGTATTCTTTCGCACTTGTCCAAATACCAGAAATCTTTAATAATAATTTAACAGAAGTATATTTAGTAGGAGTATTTTGATTAGTATTATAAAAAATCTTAATAAATCCATTTTGCAACTGTTCTTCTATGCGATAAGCGGGGTATTTTCCTTGTTTTTCGGGTATTATATCCAAAATAGATTTTTCAATGGCTTTAATAAATCCTATAATATTAGAATTATCATTGGTATTGAAACCACATTTAAGTTTATTAAAATATTTTTCTATACCGACTTGTTGAAGTTCAAAGCCTAAGAATAAACCTTTTGAAGTTCCGTATTCATCAGAATAATATAATCGATAAAAATATCCATCGTTCATTATATTATTTTTTGTTTTTTCTGATAACATTAAAAAATTTTTATTGAAATCCTTTGGTTGTATGATAAGAAACATTTTATTATATAATAAATACACTACTTATTTAAGTTGTTATCTAATCAAACAGAGCATAAAGCAATGCGATTGTTTCTACTGATATATCTCTATTGGTTTCTAAATTTCTAATCATGTCATCACAATCAACAATGGCTTTCATATAGTTAATCCTTTTTACTTTTATATATTCTTTCCAGAGGGTAACAACATTAGGATGTGACTCTGCATAAGAATTAAGGCGAGATATTAAATCATCTTCCAATAAATTTGAAGTATCACATTGGGAACCTGTGCTATTCATTAGAAAATAGTTATATCTATTTTTAAGTATTAAAAATAAGTAAGATAATTACTATAACCATGAAATTCTTACAATCACGATTTGAAGAATACATAATTGCACAAGAAAAAAACAATTTACATCCCGAATTGGATGGGATTTATAATAATTCTAGTAATGGATTAAATAATAAACGTAATTTAATTTTTTATGGACCATCCGGTATTGGTAAATATACACAAGCATTAAACTATATTAAACCCTATAGTGATTCTAACTTAAAGTATGAAAGAAAAATTATGTTTAATTTCCAAAACAAGCGAGAATTTTTAATAAAACTCAGCGATATACATTTCGAAATAGATATGGAATTATTGGGTTGTAACGCAAAATTGTTGTGGAATGATATTTATAATCATATTTTGGATATATTATCATCAAGACAAAATCATAATGGAATTATTATTTGTAAGAACTTTCATAAAATCCACAGTGAACTGTTGGATATATTCTATAGCTATTTACAAACATTAACCCACAAAAATATAAATCTGCATTATATTTTTATTACAGAAAGCATTAGCTTTATACCGGATAACATTTTACATAGATGCAAGATAATACCTGTGAAACGACCAGTTAAAAATACATATAAAAAATGCATTGGTAAAACCATTGATAAATCTATAAAATTAAACCAAATTGTTAATATAAAAGATTTGGTGACAAAAAATACCCAGCTCATGGAACCTCAAAAACGTATAACAAATAAGTTGATTCATTCTTTGGAAAATTTTAAGGATCTTAATTTTATTCAATTTCGAGATAATATATATAATATATTTATTTATCATTTGGATGTCACGATATGTCTAAAAGACATAATCACGCATTTTATAGTACAGAAAAAAATAAACAAGACCACAATTACTAATATTTATTTTGAATTTTACCATTTTTTGAAATTATATAATAATAATTATAGACCCATTTATCATTTAGAGAAATTTATGTTTTATCTATGTAAGATTATACATGGATTGGGAGACGGCATGTAAAGAACTAAATTTATGTGAAAAACACACTGAACGCACGTTAAAGACCGCGTATTATAAAAAGGCTTTAAAATATCATCCAGATAAAAACAAAGATGACCCTGTTGCTGGAGAGAAGTTTAAGAAAATAAATGCAGCTTATTCTTTTTTGCAGGAACATCAATCGTCCGAAGAGCCATTTAATCTTGAGACAAGTTATACGAATATTATGAAACAGTGTATCCGATATTTTACACCGGATATTAAATGGGATGATGTTTTTCTTGATACTACACTTGATAATATAGTAAATAATTGTGGAAAACTGTCTATTCGACTATTTAAAGAACTGAAAAAGGAAAAATCCATTGAACTTTTCGAGTTTCTCTCCAATTATAGAGAAATATTTGGTTTATCTGATGAAACTATTGATAAAATGAAAGATATATTGAAGGAAAAGATGAGAGATGATAATATTGTTATTTTAAATCCTTCTTTGGAGGATATTCTTAGTGACAATGTATATAAATTGGAATTGTTGGGTAAAACATTTTATGTTCCGTTATGGCATCACGAAGTTATATTTGATCATAGTGGCAATGATGTAATTGTGAAATGTGTTCCAGAATTAGAGGAACATATTACCATTGACAACGATAATAACATTCATTGTTATTTTAAAGGTCCTATTAATGAGGTGTTGCAAAAAGAAAAATTAGAATTGATGCTAGGAAACAAAATATTTGAAATAGATAGTAAAACTTTATTTATTAAGAAACATCAAACGTACGCTTTTCGAAACAATGGAATATTAAAAATAAATCCAGACCATATTTTTTCTACAGAAGTACGAGCGAATATTTATGTTGATATTAAGTTAGAATGACCGAAAATAACTCTATATTTATAATTTTTTATATTTAAATTTGTCATTAGTTTCATAATCGGTTAATCTTTTTTGCTCTGAGTATAATCTAAAATATGCAAATGTATAAAGTCCAAAATAATAAGACAATAAACAATATCCTAATGTACTCCACATATAATTATTAAATATATTAAAGTTATTAGTATTTAAAGAAATACTAATAACCTTCTAAAATGGACCTGTGTCATTCAACAAACTCTTCTTCTTCTGGTGTTTACGACAGTAAACTAATTATTGACTCAAAAGAGTTTACAATTGTAGTTAAAAACTACGCGAATTCTTTATTTCAAAAAATTTTGTAGAGGCGCATCCGCAAAATAGATTGAGTATATTAGCTGCTTGTGAAGATCCATTCACAGTAGCCACATTTAACTATGCCGGTCAAATATGGCCATTGCCTCAAACAGGACAAATGTGGTTAGAGTATGAATTGTTAAAAAACCCTACTCCACCAGGATATTTTTGCTTATCAACCAGTTATCGCGAAGAACCAAATCCTGTGGAAGGGCGACACGATCTTATATTTCCGTTATTTGAATTTGAAATGAAAGGAGATATGGAAGCCTTGATTGATTTAGAAAAAGAATTATTAGAATATTTGGGATATAACTTATCTTTGTATCCATCAAAGAGAGATAAATATTCTACTGTTGCTCAATCGTATAATACATCTGAATTAACTCATGATCATGAAACACAAATGTATGAGAATGGAAAACACGCTATCGTAATTTTAACTGATTTTCCAGAATCCACAGACCCATTTTGGAATATGAAAAGAAATAAAGACTGGACAGCTAAAAAGGTGGATATTATTTTAAGTGGACAGGAAACTTTTGGTTCTGCTGAGCGAGAAACAGATACAAAATGTAATGTGGGATAGATTTCATTCTATATGCAGCGGTGCTTATAAAGAAAAATTAATTTCACTATTTGGTGAAGAACGTACAATGAAAGAAATAGAGGATTATTTAAAATTAGATTTCTTTCCAAGGAGTGGTGGAGGAATTGGAATGACAAGACTTATTAGAAGTATGAAAATGGAAAACCTATTATAGATTATTATATAAGATTATATATAATAATGTTTCGTATCCTTAGTCGTAGATATCATACTAGAGTTATACAACACTATGAGTCACCGCGTAATGTTGGAAGTTTTAAAAAAGATGAAAAAAATATTGGTACAGGATTAGTTGGCGCACCCGCCTGTGGTGATGTTATGAAATTACAAGTAAAAGTAGAAGATGGTATTGTGGTAGATGCAAAATTTAAAACCTTTGGTTGTGGTTCAGCAATTGCTTCCTCATCTGTAGCTACTGAATGGATTAAGGGAAAAACAGTGGAAGAAGCAATGGATGTAACCAATAAAGATATAGCATCCTATCTATCGTTACCACCTGTTAAATTACATTGTAGTATGTTAGCAGAAGATGCTATAAAAGCTGCTTTAAATAATGTAAAATAATATTTATTGTAAAAGAGGTGGGTAAACATATTCCAAAGTAAATAATGGTGCTTGAAAGACAGCTTGTGATAGTGAAGTTAATAATGCAGGTCTATTGCCTTCTATAGCATGTCCTAGAAATTGCATTGTCCAAGCAGAAACAAACATTATGATACTATGTTTTAACCATTTTTTATCCGTTTCTCTCCAAACAATAGCTATTAAACGCAAAAAAGATACATAAAACTGCATTACTAATCCAATTTTCCAATTATAAGCAAAATAATAATATATAGTATAGATACTGATAATTGCATTGTCATTGATAGTAACTGTTGGTTTGAGAATTTTCTTTGAACCTAGATAATTTTTGCTTATTGGAAGATTGACCTGGAGAGAAAGCTTACTTAAAAAATTCAATGTTGAAAGCACAATTAACGGAATGAAAATAAAATGAATTAATTTATTTGCAGGGTGCGTATGAAAACTTCTATAAAAATCTACTGAATCCATTTATTAATTTAAACATCATTGGTTTAAATTAATTTCAAATATCTTTTGGTCACCTGGTTTTTGTATTATTTCCCAATTTAAAAAATATTTAGTTATATTAATGAGTGTTACTATCCCTAAGAACATTGCACAACATATTCTTATTAAAAAACATCTACCTGTAAATTATGGCATAAAACACATAATAGATAGTACAGGTCCACACGCGGGACAAACTCAAAAAGAAAGATTGGAAAAACTTAAAGCATATGTTAACAGAGATACCTCCCATCTCCTACATAAGCTTAAACCCATAGCTGAATTCAAGAAACACCAAGCACGGCAAAGTCTAGGAAAAATTTTGGCAGGACAAGGTAAACGCAGAAGAAAAACTAAACGCCGAAGAAAAACTAAACGCAGAAAAACTACACGTCGAAGAAAACGAAGAAAAAAGACAAGAAAAAGAAATATAAAGTCAACTGCATCAGGTGTAGCAATGTACGATTCGAAAAAAACGAGCAGTAATTCTAATATTAACAAGGGTTTACAATATGCCGAAAAACTCGTAGGAATTAAATACCAAGCAACCAATAAAGCTCCAACCGAAGATTCATGTCCATTTTGGAATAGAGATGGTCCTGTCCCACCAATAGAAGACGTTAAAAAAGGTGGTCTCGCTTGTGTTGGTGTTACCAATTTAATCAGACGCCATTTGGGTTTAAAAATTCCAATTGAGAGCGGTAAATGGAAATACATCTTTCCAGGTGGCAGTGGTGCATGGTTTCACTATTTTAAAGATAAAAAAAGGCTTCACAAAATTAATTACAGTAAAACATATCCAAAAGGAACATTGCTACTACAAGATTACAATCCTAAAGATATGGGTCATGTAGCGATTGTATGGACTGAAAATAAAAAAGGTCTTTCACATAGTAAGATACTACATGGTAGACATGACGGTCCAAAATCAGTAGTTATTGAGCCATTGGATGATTATAAAATGAAAAGACGTTTTACTCATGTATGCTTACCTGAAGACTGGTTAGTTAAAAATTAATTGCATCTCAAATTAGTAGTCGTGTTAATATTCAAATTGCAAATTCATATTATAAAATCAATAAAAATTTTATAATACTGGTTCCTGTTTTCTTTTTGAAATTAGATTTGTAGTTGCTGTCGTGAACCATTTTCTGTATATTATTACATTTAAGCATCAGTTTTCTTGACTACCTTTCGGCGACGCACTACCTTTTTCTTTTTCTTTGGACTAGGTGGCTTCTCCTCTTCCTCTGCTTCCTCTGCTTCCTCTTCCTCTTCCTCTACCTCTTCGTCGGAATCATCAAATGTTGGACCGGTAATCTCCTCTGCTGCGTATGGCTCAACACTGTCATCTGTTTTAGCATCATACTTTTTAAGATTTGTGTCCATCTCCTCATCATCTGAATCCTCTGCAATATGACACTGACCACTACCCACAAGGCGAACTGGTGGACGGACACAAGCTTGAACAAGCTTCCAGGTGACTCCGAAGCGACCACCTGCCATCCATACACCGGTGCAAGCCAAAAGTCCCTTCACATGCGAAGCCTTTGGAACAAGATCTGCTGGACTACGAGTACCTTGTGGAGCTTCAATTCCCATCTTGCGAGCGGTATCCTCCGGCAAATAAGCACCTTGACCCTCCATATCATAAAGCTCAATATTATACTTTCCATCCCAGAAAGGAATCTTTAATTTGAGAGTCGGGCTTCGCTCATAATCTGGTTCACCGGAACCGTCCTTTTTCTTCGGATGCTTGAGGATTGGATACATCATAGCTTCAGCCACCTCCCGACTAAGTTTGCTTTTACCAAACCACTCCTTAGATTTTGTAACTGCATCATCTAGAACTTTGTCTTGAAACTTTTTAAGCGCTGCTTCGAACTTTTCAATAGATGAACTTTTTCCATTTTCAAACTGCAAGGCCATATCATAAGATACACGACCTGACTGCTCATCGACTCGCTCATTAATACCCCAAGTAAGCATTAGGGGAAACTGCAGAACAATAGGCGACCCGTTCAATTGACATTGAACAGATTTCCCACCTCGTTTATTAACAAGTGGTGCACGGTATGTGACCTTAGACGGATTAAACTGTTTAGCTTTCGTGATGGAATCGGATGCTGACATGATATATATTATACTGATAATTACAGAGCGCAGCTTTAAATCAATTTTTTTAATAACTCAAATAAGTATTTTAATTAGGCGATGTAGTGCAAAATTTGTACAAAACTACCAATTATGTAAACCTACATAATCACGATATTTCCCTACTTTTTGTAAGATCATAATTCTATATATTAACTTAATCCTGTCCAGAACTCATTAATTGAATGGGGACTTTTTTCCCACTCTTTACTTGCTTTATTTGTCGCATCAACGAACTCTTGAATACGTTTATCCTGTTTTCTGAATTCTTCATCTAATTTTGAAGGACACGCGCGTCGAACAAGATCTTTATGATTAATTATTTGGTGCCCTAGACGACATATATGCTCATAATTCCTAACGATTTTTATGAAATTGCTCATTTATAAATTTTACTAGTTATTATTTAAGTAAATTTGTTAATCATATTTTTAAGATTTGTATAATATATATGGATTTCTTTAGCAGCCTATTAAGCCTATTAGATGGGATACACAAAAAAAATTATACCGCAGGTTTATTTCTTCTCATTCTTTCTGTATCAGGAAATTATATAGCCGAAACCTTAAGTTGCAGTACAAGATACATACTGACTCATAATATGTTAGCTAAACAGATTATGATTTTATTTATGATTTATTTTACTATTAATTTTACTTCTGATACTGTGATAGAACCAGTTAAACAAATGAAAAATGCATTTTGTGTATGGTTATTCTTCTTGATGTTTACTAAAATGAATATTTACTTTACAATAGCTGCTTTTATATTACTCACCGTATTATATACATTAAAAAACTACAAGTCCTATTGGAAACAAGAAAAAAATGAAAAATTATATCTCTACACCGATGGGATATCAAAAATAGTAGAAGCCACAATGTTAATTACGGTAATTTTAGGATTTATCATTTATTTTATAAAACAACACCGAGAACATAAAAACTTTGACTATTTAAAATTTATACTGGGTAAGGTCAACTGTGACCATGATAAATAACTTATTTGGTTAATTTAATATAAATAAAAGATTTAAACTAATTTTCGTTTGTTATATAAATGACGAATAATGAAAGATTCTCTCCAAAAACTTATATCCAGACAGTTCTGTATGATAAAGTAGAAATGAAACGTCCAAGAAAGCGTAAAACTGTATCACAAGAAGAATTTACAATTCTAGAATTTGCAGATTTCGGAAAAATATTAGAAGTAAACTATAATGTTGCACAACTCAAGAAAATGTGCAGACATTATAAACAAAAAGTATCAGGTAATAAATCCCAATTAATTAATAGAATGTATAATTTTTTAAAATATTCACATTATATCTCTATTGCTCAAAAACATGTAAGAGGATGGTTGCGTAGAAAATATTTCCAATTAAATGGCATACAATATAGAAAGGAGTGTGTTAATAAAACAGATTTTCTTACCCTGAAAAATATAAATAAAATACCATATTATCAATTCTACTGTTACAAAGATGAAGAAGGCTTTGTATATGGTTTTAATATTAAATCTATTTATAATTTGATGATAAAAAGTGATGGAAATCTTAAAAATCCATATACACGGTTAGAGTTACCAAAAAATATAATTAAAAAAATAAGACATTTTATAAAATTATCTCATACTTTGAAAGAACCCATTACAATTACATTAAAGGATGATAATGAAAATATGTCACATAAAAAAAGGATATCACTTAAAACATTGTCTATCTTTCATCGCATTGATACATTTGGTCATATAACAGATACTTCCTGGTTTTTAACTTTAGAAAGACCCCAATTGATAAGATTTCTTAAAGAATTACAGGATATTTGGGAATACAGGGCAAATTTAGCAGATCATATAAAACGGCAAATATGTCCTCCAAATGGATGCCCATTCCATGGTATTAATATTACTTCATTGTTACAAAGAAACAAAGAAACATTGCAGAGAAATATTTTATATATAATGGAAAATTTGATATCTAAAGGAATCAATACTGACTCAAAATCTTTAGGAGCATTTTACATCTTATCGGCACTTACATTAGTAAGTCATAGTGCCGCAGTTGCTTTACCATGGTTATATGAATCTGTAGTACAAAATTAGGATTTTTCATGCGGTCATTTTTTTGTATATTTGTTAGCTTAATGCTCACAAATATATATATTTTATTAAAGAACTTAAACAAATATGACTAAAGTAGATTATAAAATGCCAAAGATTAAGAAATCGACCAAGAAGACTTCTTCTAAGAAATCTACCAAAACTGCCGCCCCCGCTGCCCCTGCCGCCCCTACTGTTGTAGCCGCACCTGTCGTCGAGAAAAAAGTAGAAGTTCCTGTTGCTGATGCAGGTCCTTCTCTCTCGGATTCATTCCAAGAACTTCTTGGACAACTTGCTGTTCTCCGTTCACAGCTTACTAGTGTGACAGGACAAGTTAGAGCTCTTCAGAAACGATCTGAGCGCGAACTTAAAAATGCACAAAAAGTTGGTCGCAAGCGCGCCCGCAAAAGTGGAAATCGTGCACCAAGTGGTTTTGTAAAGCCAACTAAAATTAGTAAAGAGCTTGCTAAATTCCTTGGAAAACCTCACGGTACCGAGATGGCCCGCACAGAGGTAACTCGTGAAATTAATACCTATATCAGAGCACACAAACTTCAAGACCCTAAAAATGGTCGTCGCATTCTTGCCGATAGCAAACTTCGCAGTTTGCTCAAACTTAAAAAGGATGACGAGCTCACTTACTTCAACCTTCAGCGTTATATGAGTCCACACTTTGCTAAGAGTGTCAAAGCAAAGAAAGCCGAAGCTGCTGCGTCTAATTAAATGAATCATCACAATTAATTTATAAGAATTTATAAAATTTTTATGAATTGCATAATTAGAATATTCAATTACTTTCTGATATATATACACCAACCTTCACCACAACAGAATAAGAAGAAAGAAGTCTCGCAAAAAGAGAAAAACGCGTATAAAAACTCGTAGGAAATAGTATGATTACACAACAGTTAAATTATATAAAAACAATCTTTATATAATATAATAATGAACTTCTCAGAAGAGTCTGAAGATATAACAAAATTATTACTACCAATGTTTGATGATGTTTTAGTTAAAAAGTCGCCATTAAAACAAAAAAAATTAGATAACATTTTGAAAATAATATATAATGATATTAAACTTGCGGATAGATGGGCTAGCGCCGAATACACATTGAATAAAATCCGTAGTTATCTCAAAAAAGACGAATCAAAAGAAAATTTAATACCGCCTTGGTTATTAAATGAAAGCAAATATATGCCAGATTTTATTCGCGATTATATTACTAAGAACCTGGATGGCTATATGGTATATACCTGCACAATTGGCGATCGAGAAGTAGAAATCTATTTTGGATTGTTCCACGAATCAGATTTTAATTCATTGGGAAAATTCGATAAATATATTAAAAAAATGATTATCTGGCTTAAAATAGCATTTCAATATGCACCTTCTGCGTGCTCTAAAAAATTAAAAATATATGGCTTTTTAACACCGTTTAAAAAAAAACTTCCTGGTAATCAGTTTACGACTATTTCACAGGATCATTGTAATAGTGCAGTAACTACCTCTTGTACACCTCACGGTGAAATTATTGTATATAGAAAAGAAGAATTTCTAAAAGTATTTATTCATGAAACCTTTCATACATTGGGTTTAGACTTCTCTAAGATGCCATTGACAAACTTTAATAAAAAAATAGCGCGATTATTTCCAATTAAAAGTGAATTTAATTTATTTGAAGCATATGCTGAATTTTGGGCATCCACGATGAATGGTTTAATTTCAGCTTACTTTCTGACAGATAAAAAAGAAGAAGAAGAATTCTATTTATATAGTGAGTTTTGTATTCGATTTGAACAAATATTTTCCTTATTTCAAATGATAAAAATCCTTGATTTTATGGGTCTTACATACAGAAATTTATATGATAATGATAACATCAGCAACGGTATACGACGTTATTTGTTTAAAGAAAAAACAAATGTTTTCGCTTATTATATTATCAAGAACGTGCTCTTATACAACAATGTCGATTTTTTGGTATGGTGTAAAAAACATAATAATAATTTATTATCATTTAACAAAACAAATCATAATTTAGACGCATTTATGCAATTTATCATATCAACATACAAAAATCCCCAATTTTTAAGAGATATTGAAAAAATGCATGTATTTTTAAAAAAACAAAAGGGAAACAGGTCGGAACCAAAATACAATAAACTAACTAAAACAATGCGTATGAGCCTCTGTGAAATAGGATTAAATTGAATTACATTAAACATTCAAATTACAGTAACTATAAACAGTAAACCACAATTATGGGAATCCACTTACTACAAACATTCATAGCTTCATTAAACGACCGCAGTATTAAAGAGCAACATCTGCGCGAATTTTCAAACAAAAAAATCACAGTTGACATAAGTATCTACCTATATCGTTTCAAAGAAATGGGTAATCTATTAGAAAATATTTATCTAATGTGTTCAATATTTCGCTATTATAATATTCACGCATTATTTATATTTGATGGGAAATATCTTAAAAATAAAAATGACACAATGCGTAAACGCAAAGAATCTAAAAAACAAGCTAAAAAAAAATTCAATGCCATCAAAGAAAACTTACACAAATATAAAGGAGATAGTAGAGTTAAAATAGAAATGCAACTTGATACACTCCGAAAACAATTCATAACAGTCACAAAGGAAGATGTTAAAAATGTCAAAGACTTGCTTGATGCATATGGAATGGTATATGTTTCAGCAAAACACGAAGCAGATGAATTGTGTGGTATATTAAATAATGAAGTATATGCGTGTCTTACAGAAGATACGGATATAATGGTTTATGGTTGTAAACGAATTTTCCGATATTTTAGTTTAATGAAACATACAGTAGTTGTTTATGATATGACACTCATTCTCAATAATCTTAATATGATTTTATCTGATTTTCAAGAATTATGTATATGTGCCGGAAATGATTACATTACAAGTAAAAAAAACATATTTTATTATTATGGTTTATTTAAACAATACAAAAAAACATCACAACCTGGATTTTTAGATTGGTTGCTGCAAAGAAGATATATATCTCTCCAAGAATATCATGAAAGACAAGGAATACTTGATATATATACGTTTAAAACACACGACCCGTTTGAAGGTGTTCCATATACATTGATTAAAAATAAGTTTGTAAATAAACAAAAACTGTTGGATATATTGGAAACAATAGGTTTTATATTTCCATAAACACTATCGTTATATTAAAAAATTTTTTTTCCTTGGATTATACAATGCATTTTTTTAATATAAATATCTCTATCTCCTATTGGAAATTTATCATTTTGGGCATAATATTATTATTAATAATAGGTTTTGTGGCGTGGTTGGTTTGTAGTTATTATGCTTTCAAATGGCTAAAAATGAATATTGATAAAGATTGTTTTTATTTTAATGAATATAATAGTGATTGTTGCAATATGCTAGAAAAATACGGTGATTATCCTATAAAACGAATATATTTAGTGAGACAACCTATTACAAGATTTGCAAAAATACTATTAAATATTATTACGCTTTATAAATTTGAACGCGAAATGAAAAAATATATTGAAATATCCAAAAATAATGTATTTTTCCCGTACCATACTTCCATTATGATTGAAATAGAATTACCAAATAAGACTCGGAAAAATATATTAATAGAAAAAAATAACTGTATTAAATTTGCATCAGATTTTCGCATTTCTGACAAACAAGATATGCGTAAGATATCCATTGGTAAAAAAAAATACACTTTAAAACAAATTCTCGAAAAAACCCGGGAGAGAATTGGCAATAATATCTTTTTTAATTGGCAAATCAGTAGGAACAATTGTCAAATGTTAGTAAAAGAAATCTTAATTACTCTTAAGAAATTTACAAAAAAAAATAAAGAATTTATGTTTCAACACGAATTTGCCAAGCAAGTTAAGTTCTCTGATTTTAGTTTACATATTATTAATACCATTAGTAATTTATGCAATACTATTGAAAGTGTAGTAGGCAAAACCTTATATTTTTAACATGAACTCTGGGTAGTATAAGGGCACGGATTGGTACAAATAATAAACCAATCTTTCAAATCAGTCCCACTACAAGGACCGCAAACCCAATGATACATTCTACCAGTAACAGAGTCCCCTGATGCTGTCTTTACTGTGAGTTGATTTTTAAATATACGATGAGTCTCGTTATCTGTTATATCTTCATAATAATCACTTTGTTTATCTTGTATTGGGAATTTTCGCGCATCCAACAGAAGTGGAAATCCGGATTATTTTGAATCAATTTTAGGGAATTACCGCCAATATTAATAGTACGTGCATCACCGTTCGAATCTGTGTAGATACCCATTTGTAGTTATTAATATCCTATAATAATACGTACTTCTTATTTCAATTTTTTATCTGATCACGAATTTTCATACTATCATAAAATACAATTGGAGGTTGTCCTCTTACGTGATGTTGCAATTTCGCATCCTTTGTAGCAAGTAATACGGCTTTTGCAACTTCATTTTGTGAATATTTTGCTCGCTGACCCGCTTCCATCACTTGTTGATTTCTTCCACTTGAGAAGAAATCTTCATCAATTACAATTTCTTTTGGTCGCTTCCAATCTTTCTTTTTGAATTTACCTGTTTTACCACCCGCTGCCTTAGCAAATACGGGGTCTTTCGAAATATCAGTACCGGATTCAACGGTAAACTCTTGATAAAATTTAGGATGACCCTTTTTAAATTTATTTGCGTGGTAGTAATGTTCAACACTATTCCACGTTCTATTATCTAATTTGAATGGTCCCATGTAAAAGTTCGACAATACCTTTCTCCAACTAGGCATTGAAGCTAAATCTGCAAATTTCTTGATATTTCTCGGTTCTATTATCTCTCCAGCACCTTTGCCTGGCAATGGTTTATCAGCAGACTTTGAGTAGAATTGGAATACTGTTGTTTCATCAAATTTGGGTTTCTTCGATAAATCGGACCCTTCATCTTCTGGCTCTTTTGAAGGGTCCCCCCGATCTTCCGGTCCCGCATCATCGCCCGGCGAGATAGGACTGGTTGGGGAATCTTTCATACTTACTTGCAGTAACTTAAATTTCGGTATATAATTATACATGTTTTTTCCCTTTGATTCCATACATTTATCTACAATCAATTTCTTAATTTTAACAGGAATATCATTAAATTCAAATATCTGTTTCTGTTTATAAGTAATTAATTTATAATGATTGCCAGTATAATCTAGAATAATATAATACTTTGGTTTAAATGCTCCTTTTTTTTCAATTGAATTTGGTACCATATCACCACAAGACAAAACATTATCGTAATCTCTGTGTTCATAGTTATAACTGGATAATATAATTAACTTAGCATTTAATGCCACTTCTAATATTTGAATGGTCCAGGACTCCGCCCAAAAAAGACAAGTGCGCATTTTTTTCTTAAGTTTATCTAATGTGTCAATTCCTCGCATCCAGCGATATTCATGTAATAATTCCGATGCTGTTTTTTTTTCTTTTTTTGCTTGTTTAAACTTGGTAATTATAGGTTTTGACTGATCTACTAATTTTTTCTTTTCATCTCTATCCTTGGTTTGATTATACTGTTTTTTTAACACCTTATTCGCGTTCTGTAATCGTGCTAATTCCGTCGATAAAGTTTTTACTTCAGTATCATACATATCATACTGTTCTTTAAAATTCTTAAACACCTCTTCTGTCGCAGCATTACTTGCAATAGATCGTAAATCTCCAACAGTCACGGTTTTTCCAATACTAGAATAAGCATCTCGAATCGTGGCAAATAAGCAATCGCCACCACCTTCATTATCTATTATACCATAATTTTCATTTTTCATAAATCTCTCTACCCAGTTATGACCAGAATGTTCTTTAAAATTGGTTTCTTGCTCATCTTCTTCGGTAACCACAGCATCAGAAATAATAGGTTTTTCGTCATCATCTTCTGCGAACAATTCTTGTATGATTGTCTGTTTATTCGGAACTCTGCTATCCTTAGATAATTCTATAAAATCATCTGATGGCGATTTTTTGGTTTCATGAGATTGGTTTGTTGTATCTTCAGTAGGCGGAGTAGGTGGTTTTGCAGGTGGTTTTGCAGGTGGTTTTGCAGGTGGTTTTGCAGGTGGTTTTTTCTTACCCAATTCTTTTCGAATAAACGACTCGTTTATAAATTTATATAAAAGTGGCAATGGATTTTCTAATAAACTTATATCAAAATCATTATCTTCATCAAGCAATGAAGTATAAATATTAGATGGGAATTCATATACCCCTATTTGTAATATGACTTCACCATCATTTGTTAAATATACCGGGATATATAAAACATTTTTATCAATGAATGTATATTTAACCTTGCCCAATGCTATTATTGCTTCCAAATCAGGAAATAATTCAATTTGATATAATTGCGCATCATAATCTAAGTCTTCAGAATCAACAAATTTAGCTGCAGGATATTCAATACTTTTATCAATTTGCGAAAGCACCATATATTCTAATCTAATATTAAAAATTGTCTTAAATATTTATCTTTCTTAATTTCTTCCATATATTTCCATAATTTTTTCCTTTGATAGACTTTTTGGATATTAACAGGATCTTTTTCAAATAATACTATTACTTCAACCAACTCATCTTTTCGTTTTTTTCGTTTGGAAATCTCGTAATAATCTGCTATTCTCTCCAATTCTTTTTTAATATAATTTGTTTGATAATCTAGTTCTGAAGCTAGATAATCATCCATACCCAATATTGTTTCATCTTCATATACATATTGGATTTCCAGGTCTGGTAATGCTTCGTCCAATGTATCGACTTGTTGTAACACGTCTTCATAAGATACTTTATCATTGTTTTTTTTATTTTCTTGTAGTGAATATTGTAAATTAGCAGAGTCAGAATTGCTCATATAAATATAAATATGTGATTGTATTTATATTTATATTACTAAATAAATTGAAAAGAATAAAAAACTTTGAGTTAATATTATTTAACCTCCTTACCAAACACAATCTAAAGATGTTCCCTATGTCAAAATCAATGTGGGTTTTCACCCTCCTATTATTTGCTACGAAATGCGTTGCTGCTACAAACGATGACGATGATAATATTGTTGGAGAGATCGTCACTGATTTAATTATTGGGGTAGGAATGGCTATATGCGAAGAGTTTGTTATGTGTAAATTATTCATGATTATAATGGGTTTTATCTGTGCAATTATGGTTCTTATCGGACTGTGTTCAGGCGAAATCAGTTGCGAAGACATTTGTAATCGTCGAACTGCTAGACGCAGTTTTACCAGTGGTGTCGGTTATGGTGTAACACGCTCTTTCCGTAGATAATATTAATTTTAAAAAATTATTAAATTATTTATTTATGTTTAAATAATTTAAAATATATTGTTCATAATAAATTATAATAATGTCCAATCTAGACGTCTCAAAATCGAAAAAATATACTTGGCCTCCTACCACAGATCAAATTAAAGATATAGCAACATCGGCTCTAAATCAATCCCAAGATAAAGATGTTATAGTATTAGTATATTGGGTTAATAATCCAGAGTTAATGATTTTTGATCCTATTCATTTTGCGGTTACAGATTATGTAAAGAGAAAATATGAACACAATGAGAGAACAATTGAAGTAATTATAGGAAAAGAAGATTAAAGTTCTTCTTCTAAATCCATAAATTTAAATACTACCTTATTGCTAAGACTCGGATGATTTGAAACTTTTCTTTTCGTCATATCCTCAATAAATTCTACACATTCGTCCCAACCAAAAGTCACATCAAGTTTATATGCTTCTAATCTCTTCTTCCCGCCATTAATTAAAATTACAATATTTTCTGCAAATTCGGCAACTTCCTCCTTTTTGTTTTCCATGTCCATAAAACTCAACATTGTTTCTTTTAATTGTTTAATAAGTTTAAATATAGCAACTTCCTTGATTACATCATTGTTCATTAGATGAACAAAGAAACTACCAATAGAACGACGTTTTTCATTTTCTTTATTAACATTGCAAAACTCATCATAATCTTCTTCTGCGCTCACATAGCGAATATTATTAAATAATGATAGGAAATTATTAAAATTCTTTTTATAAATCTCATTCATTGCAGGAAATGTAGACAATATTGTTTTATATAATTTGGCAAACACAGCCGACCAAAATTTATTGATACTGCCAATTTCAAATATGGCTTCACCAATCTTTTCCAAATCCTCTTCCTTACAATTTTTATCTATAATAGTAGTCAGAGATTTCATTATATGTTTTTCCATTTCTTCATAATTATTACTCGTAAGTTTATTAAGTAATCCACGCAATTCATCAATATCTTTATCAACTCCATTTTCTTTTTTAGTTAGTTCTGTCGTTTTAAAATTTCTAATTTCAGCCCAATCTGCACCAGAAATTACCTGTCTTTGACGCGGTGGTCTATTGTTATTATTACGAGAGCGCTGATGTTTGAAAACAGGTGTTTTTTGATAAGAGGGGGCTCCTACCAGAGAGGCTAAATTATTTATTATATCGATAACATTTTGTGCTAAAAATCTATCTACATTTATTTGATTTGCCTGTGGAAAATGTTTCAAATCATATTGATGGTCAGCTAGTATTGAAGTCATGGTGTATTACATTTTATCTAATCATTCATATTTATATCAATTTTTATGTAGATATAAAAATTGAAAACAATCTATCATCAACAAACTTAAAAGCATATTACCTCATATATATAGATGTCCGAAAAGACCAACCATACATATACAGAAATTAATGAATGGGATGACCCCACTCTAAATCTTCGTCCAGCTTTGCTCAGAGGTATTTATGCCTTTGGGTTTGAAAAACCTTCTCCGATTCAAAAGAAAGGATTAATTCCTCTTGTTCAACCTGGACATAAAGGAAAACGCCGTGATATTATTGCCCAAGCTCAATCAGGAACGGGAAAAACAGCATGTTTTGGTGTCGGGTCGCTCCAAATTATAGATCACGAACTAGAAGCAACACAAGTTCTTATTTTAGCACCAACACATGAGTTAGCCAGCCAGATTAAGGGTGTAATCACAGATATCGGGCGTTTTGAAAAAGTTAAAGTTCAACTGCTCGTCGGGGGCACATCGGTTGATGCTGATAGGACTAAGTTAGATGAAGAACCACCACATATTGTTGTAGGAACACCTGGGCGTGTCCACGATATGATTCGCAGAAAATATCTTAAGACCGAAAAGATTGATCTGATTGTACTCGATGAAGCAGACGAAATGCTTTCCGCAGGATTTAAAGACCAGATTTATAAGATTTTCCAGTATATGCACAATGATATCCAAATCGGACTATTTAGTGCCACAGTACCAGAAACTTTAGAACAATTGACTACGCGATTTATGAGAAATCCTATTAAAATTTTAGTTAAAGCGGACATGCTAACACTCCAAGGTATAGCTCAGTACTATATTAGACTTGATAGCGATGAACATAAATATGCTACCATTAAAGATCTATTTGAGGGTCTGACAATTTCACAAGCAATTATTTATTGCAATTCCACACGGCGCGTGGATGATTTAGAAGAAGCGATGGTTCAGGATAACTTTCCTGTTAAGAAAATTCATGGGAAAATGGACGAATCCGAAAGAAAGGATGTGCATAAAGACTTTAAAAATGGTGGATGCAGAGTACTAATTACTTCCGATCTATTCGCGCGTGGAATCGATATCCAACAAGTCAGTGTTGTTATTAATTTTGATGTTCCGAAAAGTGAGCATACATATCTTCATCGCATCGGTCGTTCTGGTAGATGGGGGAGAAAAGGTATTGCTATTAACTTTGTTACGCGTCATGACGGTGCTAAGTTGAAACATTTTGAAGAATTTTATAATACACAAATTAGCGAGATGCCAGGAGATTGGTCAAAACATCTTAACAGCATGTAAAACTCGTCGAATATTAAGACTTAATTTCTCTAACTTCTTTAATGTTAATTAAAGAAATTAATAAAAATTTTTTACTTCCAATAGAATTTGATGAACAGAAGCAAGAAATTTTCGAAAACTTATATGCCGATTTAGAATTATTAAAACAGACTGACTCAAACAAAACCATTTATAATAAAACCTTTAGACCTTCATCTAAAATGGGACATGAATTGCTTGCTAAATGGTGCAAATATTATACCACTAATACTGAGTTTTTAAAAGATTCGCAACAACTATATAAGTCTGTAAGCAAAAGCCATTTATTACCAACGAAACCAATAATAGAAAAATGTTGGGAAAATTGGATTGATATTAAAACAATGGATAATTTTATTGAAAAATTTCAATATATAGAATGGGAAAAACTTGAATTTCTAAATAAATCTGAAATGTTTTTAGCTATTCTTACATTTTATCAAACGATATCACCCCTCCTAAGTTTATTAGCACCTATAATACTATTAATTATACCATTTCTAATTCTTAAAGTACTAAAAAAACCAATAACAGTTGAAGAATATGTAAACGTCTTGCAACAACAACTAGATAAACATAGTATGGGTCAACTATTTACCAGATTTGATTCTTTATCCTGGGGTCAGCGAATATATTTAATAATGTGTTGCGGGATGTATGTATACCAAATATATCAAAATGGTTTAGCATGTTATCATTTTTATTTAAATACAAAACAAATAAATCAAACATTCCGCTCGTTAAAGCTATATTTAGAATATACTACATCCCAAATGAAAACCTACATAATATTAATCAAACCATTAAAATCTTATACTGCATATAAAGACTATATCAATAATAAATTAGAACAAATTGAAAAATTATCAGATATTATCAATCATATTCCTTTGACTACATTGAATCCACAAAAATTTGCATCTATGGGAAAAATTATGAAAGAATTTTACATATTGCAAACAAACCCAGAAATACAAAACTTATTATTATTTACCTTCGGATTTAATGGATATATAGAATCTATCCAAGGTGTTAGCACGAATATTAAACTTCAACAAATTAATAAAATCAAAATTAAGAAAAGTAAGAAAGTCAAATTGTATATTAAAAACGCATATCATCCTTGTATTGCTGATAATATTGTGGGAAATACAGTTGATATGAGCAATAACATAATTATAACAGGACCCAATGCAGCCGGAAAAACAACTTTATTAAAAACAACAGTCATTAATGTATTATTAGCACAACAAATAGGATACGGTTTTCATCAAGGTGGTTATATAACCCCTTTTCATTCCATACACTGTTATTTAAATATACCTGATACGAATGCAAGAGATAGTTTATTTCAAGCTGAAGCAAGACGCTGTGTGGATATTTTAAAATATATAAAACAACATAAAAATGAAAAACATTTTTGCATTTTTGACGAATTATATTCGGGAACAAATCCATATGAAGCAGTTGCTACAGCATATAGTTATTTAGATTTTATAACAGAAAATCCCAATATAAGATTTATGTTAACAACGCATTATATTCGCCTTTGTAAATTATTTAGAAAACATAAACAAGTTGTAAACTATAATATGGAGACAGAAATCAAAGATTATATACCAGAATATTCTTATAAAATGGTAAAAGGTGTCTCAAAAATTAAAGGAGGGATAATGGTTTTAAAGCAATTAAACTACCCAACAAAAATTTTGGACGAAGCTAATCGAATTATCAATAAATTATAATTTCGTTTAATTTAGATAAATTAAAAAATAGTAGAAAATAAACAAAGATGAGACTTTTTTTAATTAGTTTAGGAGTGACCTGTTTGGTTTGTGTCATTTTATTTTTATATTTTAGAAATAGAATTGGTAAAATGGAGCAAAAAGTAGACTTAATGTTTCAATTAATTCAAGAATATGAACAGAATAAAAATACCCATCAATTTTATCATCAAACATCAGATCCCGTGGCGGCATTCTCTGATACACAAATGGGTGGTACCGAACGCCAAGCAGAAGCAAATTTAATTAGTGTTTCCGATGACGAATCAGACTATTCGGATAGCGATGAAGTTAGCGATGATGAGGGTGGTCTTTTAAATATTAAAGAAACGGTAGTTGGTGAAAATATAAAATCGATTAGTTTATCGGGGGCGGAAATTGAATCTCTTAAAGTTGAACCCGGAGATGATTTAGATGATATTAGTGATTTTGAAGAAACAAATATGGGTGATATGATTACTTTAGAAGAGGTAAACAATGATGAAATAGAAGTTGAGGAACAAGAAGAAAATGCCAGCGATCATCAAGAAGAAATCGAAGAAGTCATAGTAAAAAAAATAGAAGTTTCAGATGACAAACCTTTGGTAGAAAAGACGGTTAAAGAGTTAAAACAACTTGCAGAAGAAAAAGGATTCACTAATTATAAAGGTCTTAGAAAAAATAAACTTGTTGAATTATTGGCAGCAAGTCAATAGAAAAATAATATTAGTCTAATATAAATGAGTTGGGGCACTTGCTATAAAGGATCAAATAATATTCACCCTGGATTTCCAGCGTTGATGAGTGATGGACAGTGGGCTACAAATTGGGAGCCAGCTTGCACCATTAATAAGGCACTTAAAAAAAAAGTTGGAATTACTAATAATTATCAATATAGACAATATTTAATCAAAAATGCTGATAGTATCATAGAAAAAAATCAATTGGGAGCTTGTGACAATTGTTGTTCATGTTGGGAAAATTATAAAGATAGAAATGCTGTAAAATGTCCCAATAAATATATTTTCCAATCTTGCAGTGACCAAACAAAACCGTTTGGATATCAAAACTCGGATCTCAAGAATTTATATCTATCATCCAAAGCATTAGAATCACGATTGGTTGCTCCAATTATGTCCCAGTCACAAATGCTTAATTTACCCAACTTTAATTAAATACTAATTCCATAACAAATAGTATTTAAAACCAAATAACATTGATATGTATGAAGATATTGAGTATAGATGTCGGAATGAAATGTTTAGCATATTGTCTTTTTACTACAACCGACAAGGAATATAATATTGAAAAATGGGGTATTATTGATTTATGTCATCAACAATACCATAAATGTTGTGGTAAAACTATAAAAAAAAATAAATCTTGTGATAAAAATGCAAAATATCATAAAAATTCGAAGTATTTTTGTAAAATACACGCGAAAAAACAAGCTTTTAACATACCAACCAACGAACTTAAACAAGTTTACATTAAAAAAGCAAAGATTGATGTTCTTAAACATATTTGTAAAAAATATGACATCAATCAAGATGCCCAGAAGAAAAAAATCAGAAAGGTAGAATATCAAGAATTGATATTTAAAGAATTAGAAGAGAATTATCTGTCTTTTGTCCCCACCGTTAAAACAGCAAATATAAATATGGTTACCTATGGACAGAGAATGAAAGCAGGATTCGAAAACTTATTAAAAGATATTACCGTGGACCGAGTTATTATAGAAAATCAAATCGGACCTTTAGCTTTACGAATGAAAACATTACAAGGAATGATAATGCAACATTTTATAGAAAAGGAATGCCCAATCATTGAAGAAATTTCCTCATCTAATAAATTAAAAGATTATCTCACCAAAAAGAAAACCAAATATACGGAAAGAAAAAAATTAAGTATTAAGGTGACACAAGAAATATTGAAAGAAAATAATAATTTAGATGAGTGGATTCCAACTTTTCTTGAACATAAAAAGAAGGATGATTTAGCAGACTCTTTTTTACAAGGTATTTGGTATATTAAATATAAATTATCATGAAATAATAATAAATTATATTTAATTGCGTCTTACTTAAAATTAAAAGTTCTAGTTTAATCATAATGAATGAAGTTATTAATATTACACCCACGCAACCACAATTATCAACATCAAATATTGGTGATATTGGAACTATTAAATTAAATAATTTGCCACCGTTGGATACTAACAATGCTCCGAAAAAAAGTGTTAATTTTGGACCTGGTATAGAAATGTTAATGAATGATAAACGGCGTTCATCATCTCCCAAATCAGACATCAAATTATCTGATTTAGAATCTTTGGATACAAATATTAATTTAAACGATTCAAATAAGTCTTCCAATACAAGTAGAAAAGATGCCACCGCTGCTATGTTCGGACAGCTACCATCACAAGATGTTAGTAAAGGAATTACCTTGAATGTAACTGAAAAAATTAATGTCCCATCTACCAACAATAACACTGCATCATCTGCGGCGGCTCCTGCTTTAGGAACAGCTACAGCAAATAATCAGAATAAAGATAAAACTTGGGATGGTTTTAAAAAATTCAATGAAATCCCGGTTGACCCAACAAAACAAGTGCCAAAAACCCCACAACTGTCTAATGAACAGGTATTGCGAGAAAAATTAAGAATATTAAGAAAATTGGAAGCATTAGAAAAAAAAGGTATCCAGTTAACTAAAAAATACAACATGGATAGTCCACTCGCAGAAATGCAAGGAGAATATGAAATGATTAAACAAGAAAAAGAAAAAACCAATTCAGTTAAATTCCAAGGAAAAATGCTAATGGCTGCTGTATCTGCCATTGAATTTCTTAATGCAAAATTTGACCCTTTCGATGTCAAATTGGATGGATGGGGTGAATCTTTAAGTGAAAATTTAGATGACTACGATGATGTTTTTGGAGAATTACATGAAAAGTATGGAGGTAAAGCAAAGATGGCACCAGAATTAAAATTGCTATTTATGTTAGGTGGAAGTGCCGCAATGTTGCACATGACTAATACAATGTTTAAATCCTCAATGCCAGGAATGGACGATATTATGAGACAGAATCCGGAATTAATGCAACAATTTACGCAAGCTGCCGTAAGTAGTATGAGTCAAGAAAATCCCGGATTTGGCGGTTTTATGTCAGGTGTTATGGGAGGAGCACCCATGCAATCCCCTGCATCAGGTCCTCCAGGGCCACCACCATCAATGAGAAGAAGACCGCCGCAAATGCAACCAAATATGAGAGGAAGACCTGATGTTGGTATGGCAAGAGGAGTGGCTCACTTTGATGACGCAATTAATATGGAAGAAAAATTCGAACCAGTTAACACTAAAAAATCGGTTAGGAGAGCCAGACCCGAAATGAAAGGACCTGGTGATATTAATGATATCTTATCGGGACTAAAAACGAAACGCGTAAATATTCAGAAACCAGACAATAAAAGCACAATAAGTGTAGAAGACCTTAAAGATATGAAGTCGAGTAATTTAGATGTTCCTAGAAAATCAATACGTAAATCGCGGTCTGAAAGAACTACTATAAGTTTAAACCTTTAGATATTTTAATCCCATTATATATTAATATATATAATGGATAACATATTTATAACAACTGGGAGCAAAGAAAAATGTCAAAATTGGGAAAAGTTTCAAACACCCCTTGGATTAAGAGGAAATAAGTTTAGATTCATTATATTAGCATTAGGCACGACTGGTTCTGGAAAAACAGATGCAATAAAGTATGCAAAACAATATGCCACATTGATCAATCCTGCCACTGTTCGTGATAATCAATTTGACGATACCAATGGTACCAAGAAAAAATGGATTGATTTTGAAGTGTCACACGATCATTATTACACCAATAATGATGCTTATAAAAATTGTATCGATGGTGTATTATCTGAACATCACGATAATGAAAATGATGGTGATGATATAATTAATAACCAAGAAACACGAAAGTTAATACGTGATTGTTACCAAGAATTTAGAACAGGAAATCTACATACGCCCAATCAAAAGATTACACGAAGAGCATATGGATTCGGTGCTACTAAAAAACGCACAAACTATACCAAGCCAACACAAGCTATTCGGCGGGGGGATGATGCCGACGAAAGAAAAAGAAAATGGGCAACAAGTAGTCTTGGACAAACCTTACACGTCCACGAATTAGACAAATTTGTTGATACTCGGTATGCAACAAACAAAAGACCTGAAGAAGTATTTAATGCAGATATAGTGGTTTATAAAAAACTTACCCAAGCAGTAAAAGATGGTAGAAATATTGTTTATGAATCAACAGGTGAATCATTTGACACAATAAAAGAGATAACCAAACTAGCTAGTAATGCTTGTTCATCTAGTAGATACAATTATATAATTATGGGTGTCGTTAATATTATTGATAAAAAAAGTAATCTTGAACGTATCCAAACTAGATTTAAAAGTGATCTTAAAAAATTTAAAGAAAACCCAAATGAAAATCCCGCCCCTCAATCTCCCTCCACGCTTCACTCTGAAGATGAAATAGAAGAGCATCAGAACCAAATAAAACAAAATATTAGACAACTTATTGAATATTGTACCTGTAAAACAAAAACAATATGGCAAGCAAAACAAGACATTGGAAAAACTACAAATGAATCCGACATATTTGCTGAGAATGCAGTTACTGTATACAAAAATTACGGCGATTGTGGTGGGGTTGGTATTGATTTGTTAATGTTGTTTGATCAACAAAATGTGGATCTAAGAGACAAAAAAGAGGGGTCAAAAGAGAATGTATATCCATCGGCTATAATACCTTTAAGCACACGGTCGCAGTATTTACTTCCACTTACTAGAACTGGTGAAGGAGCATTGGTGTTTAGTGCCAATGAAAAGAAGAAAGCCCGCGCATTATTAGGAGACATCTGTATTGCAGGACCCCAGCCTACAAGTACTTCAGGAAAAGAGCAAGAAAATATGATGAAAAAGGCTGCTAAAACAAAAGACCAGTTAAAGGCAGAAGCCGATAGAATAGAATATCGAAAAAAGTTACGTGACAAAATTCGACAAAAAAGACAAGGTGGGAAAAAAACCCACAAAAAACGAAGGAAAAAGAGAACAAAGAGAAAAACTCACAAGAAAAGAAAACGAAAAAGACGAAAAACCCGCAGAAAACGACATTAATCTTTCATGGCTTCTTTCACCTCTATTACATTTGATACTTCTTTTTTAATATTTATACAATTTTTATTTCGCTCCGCATCTTGCGCTCCACCCATTGTCTCAGAACACATTTTTTGCCAAATATGAGTCAACTTATCATCTTCTAAGAAATTGGGATGTTTATCTTCCCACTCTCTTATTTTTAATATCTGTTTATGTGTAATTTTAGCTATAGAATTATCAATTTTCGAATGTTGGTTATCTTTTTCCCACTTATCCTCTTCTTTTACATAAAATTGCATACGTTTCTTATCACTACAATGGATTGGTCTTTCTTTTGGGTCCATATCCTGTAATTGTTTAACAAATATGTTGCTAATACCTTTTACATAACCGTGCTGTTGTGTATACATTAGATCATCTAAAGATATTTGTACTTTATTTACAAAATCGGTTAAGTTCATTGCATCCTTGCACTCTTCATTTAAATACATATTAATAGTCATTTTATTAGTACAATTATTATTTACATTTACCGGTCTTTCCGCTATTTTTATCATTGCATCTGTAAGTTTTGGTAAAAGTTTTAATAATTGATCTGCACTTGTAGACCTCTCTCTCTCAATTTTAAAATTATGTTTTAACTCTTCTTCTTCTACATTTATTTTTTCGTCAATATTTATTTTTTCATTTGTTTGATTTATACTACTACAATCTTGCTTATGATTCATTAAATTTGCTATACTATTAAATCGTGAATGACATCCTTCACAAACAAACAAACAAATAGAATTATTTGGTTTCACACCACATTTAATCTTGTGCCTCCACAGTGTAGTACGACTATTAAAATTACATTTGCAATTTTTACATACATATTGTAATGACACAGTGCTTGTTTTTTTTGTTTCATTTTGCTTTAAAAGCGTAGATTTTTGTGTTTCATGTGATGTTTTTATAATATGTTTTTTTGTTGCAATATGTGTCATAAAGTTTGACTTTTTACTCGTATAAAAGTCACAAACTTCACATTTAAATTTCACTTTTTGCTTTTCTATAGTGGATTTTTTGTGTTCACGCATTTTTTTTGGCTTGTGCATTTTATATATGAAACATATAAAAAATGCCTAAATTGTTTTTCTTACAAAACAAATAAAAAGTTGATGTAGTGCTGAAAAAATAGGTTTTGCTTTTAACCTTACTACAAATTGGGAGAGTTTTCCTAAATGTGCAAAAAAACAACTACAAAAAAATACTCAGAATCTCATTTTGGACATTTTAAAAATGTCCAAAACCCAAAATGTCTACCGACTTTTAACTCCAAAAACGTGAGTTCCTTTTTTTCAGTGCCTTTTTTTCAGTTGTTCCGTTCAATAACCTTATTTTGTGATAAATCTATCATTTGTTTTTTTGGAAACATGTATCGATTTATAAAATAATTTAATGTATTCAAATCTCCGCGTTGTATATATTCCGTAGAAACATATACTTTCCCTTCATCTGTTCTAGTATAAAAAGAGACGTGATCTTCGTCGTCTTCATGAATCACAAAAGCCATATACATAATATATTTATTTTATATATATGGTTCTAGGATATTTATTATACGAAGCCGTAGATTTAGGCATTAATGTAGTAAAAATCACTTATAATGGTGCAAGAGGCGTTTATTATTGGTGGTATGATGCAGATTACCCAGAAGTAGAAAGAGAAAAACGAACAATAGTAGACATGGAAATCTTAACAAAACGCATAGCAGAGTTGGAAAAAACATTGAAAGATAAAACGGATTAATTATTTTTACGGCGTCTTCGTTTTAAGGTTTTATTCTTTCGTTTCTTTCTGTATTTACGCAGTGTTCTTTTGCGCCCACCACCTAACCAACCTCCCAAATTTTCCCGTTTAGAACGACGAACATTTATTGTTATGATATTTTCCAATGGCGGAAAGCGTTCTGGTGGAACAGCACCGTAAATACGCATATTATTTTTAGGCCATACTTGCTTTGGATAGCTTCCCGCAATAGGTCCTCCAAACATCCATTTCGCACTATTAGGACGTGCATCTATTAAATTTAAATAATTTGCCGGCATCCATCCTCCAGGAGCACCTGCTGGTAGAGATACTGCGGCATAGGGATTAATGTATTGAGCTGTTCTATTTGCTTCACTGGGCAAAACCCAATTAACCAAATTACCATCACCATCTCTCCTGAAAGTACTCCTGAATGGTGTGTCTACGGGTGGTAAAACACATTGTGTATTTGTTTGAGCAGGTATTAATGCGTTTCCTGGTTGAGGTATTGTTGATGCTGCATTAATTTTTGCATATTTATATTTTTGCCAAAGAGTCAAATATTGGTTATATTCAGGAAAACCTGGTATTGGAAAAGGGTTTACCAAAATCATCCACTGAGCCCATTTTTTAGCTTCTATTTCATAAAATCCACTTTTTTTTACCTGTTGCCAAGATACTCTAAGTCTTGGGGCTTGTGGAGGAATATGTGCCGGTGGGACGGGCAATACAGCAGCTGGTGCAACAGGAGCAGGGGCTCCTGCAGACCAAGGATTCACGCCAGTATCAACAGGTATGGCATATTGTCTTCTATTACGACCAATTAACCAAGTTCCAAACTCTGTGCCCGCTGCTGCAACTGGTAAACGGGGATAAGGTTCAAATGGTTCTAGAACTAGTTCTGGTTCATTTGCTTCAAATCGGTTGAACAATACAAATTCATATAATATAAATAATTCATCCCATTGAGCATTCGTTAATGTAGCAGTAGTTAAATTGGGTAATTTACCTTGTACCATTATAGGTTGTAAACCATTTATAGCATTTATCACATTGGCTGGCGGTGGTCCTATTCCAACCCCAGCACCCCCAGCCGCATTTAAATAATTATTCATTCTTTTAAATAAAACCATAACCATTTTAGGTCTTAAAGACATTCCCAATGGAGAGAAAGGTATAGGCCAAGGTGGGCTCTGAAAACCCGCTGGTTGTGCAGCATACCAAGCTTGCATAGGCGCGGTCGCCGCCATAGGGGGTAAATTAATTACTGCCTGACCACCGGGTGCCGCGCGAGACCCCGACAATCCATTGGGATATTGAACAGATTTTTCTGTCATGGCAATTGCCGGTTGTAAAGTCCACGGATCAAAAGGAAAGCGATTACCAGCCGCAACTCCAATATTCGGCCAACCCGCATTTATACCTGCATTACGGTTCATAGCTTGTCTACAATAATATTCTTGTTCCCAGTACGCCAACGCCTTTGTTCTGTTTTCGTAATATAACTTTATATTTTTAGATGTAATATCTGCAGCGGTTGCTTTTTTCATTTTCTTTTCAAATTTCTCTGAAGCAGAATCTGTAAAAAGACCCGGTGCAGAATGATATCTATCGAGAGCAATTGTTTTAATATCTGATAACTGATTATTACAAAAAGAAGACGCTTTTTTAAGTTTTCCCTTTTTTCTGTTAGGTTTTGTGGTAGGTAAAGCGCGGGTAGGATTAATCTTATTTCCTTTCCTGAATCGACCAATCAATCTCACTTTAAGTACTATATACATATTTGGGTCTTGTGTATTCGTCCAATTATTTGTAATGTAAAATTTAAATGATGGTTTCTTTCCAGTTAATTTATCCAGTGATTTCGGTAAAAATTGCCATTCAAAATCACTTATTCGAAAAATTTTATCAAATCTAGTTTGACCAGGATATGCTGGATTGGGCATTGCCAATTCATTACCCTTATGAAAATGACTATCCAACCATTTTTGAAGAGAACTGGAAAGATTTGTCCATTGTTCATTTTTATTATTACGCGGCTTACCATAAGGTGGAGTTTTATCTTTTCTAGATATTTCTGGAAAATCGAAACTTCCTTGTAATCCTAATGATTGTTGTTGATTTTGGGTTTGTGTCCGAGGACCTGCAGTAGATTCTTGTTGTGTCATTCGTGTTGAATAAAATATAGTATGTTTACCGGTAGTATTTGTGGATAATTCAATAAGTAATTTATAATTATCTTGGTTTCTTCGTAATGGTTGTCTAGTAGCCCTATTAACACGTCTTGCATTTAATTCCTTACCAATTCTTTTCCATGTTTTCGCTTGTGTTCGCCGACCAATAGTTGCGCGCGCGATTTGTAAAAAATTAGTAGGAGCGGTGGGTGCTGGGGGCACTGGGATTCCACCAATAGGTGGCGCAGGTAATTGTAATTGTGTATCTGGTTTTGGTAAATCTTTCATTAATTGTTTTAACTCGGTTTGTGATAAAGAAGGTGCTTTTGGAATTTTTGGCACTGCGTTTTCATCATTTAACCATCTATATACCCTCCCATATGTAAATGGGGGTGGTAAAGGTTGTCCATCACCATTTTCTGCAGCAGTATATTCATCCTTTGCTGTTTGTAATTGGACTGGAGTTGGTTGCGACGGTTGTCTTGGAGTTGGTGGTGCCGGCATAGGTGTTAATGAATTGTATTGTATTAATGTGGCGGATGGCATATATGTACTTATATATAACTTTTATTTTATTATAAGAGTTATATTTAATTTTTTGGTTACTATATGTGATGTCTTAAATAGGCTTGTTTTTGTTTTTGCTTTTTGAGTTTATTCAATATTTTAATCGCTTCATCCCCTTCTTTAGCAGTTACATACCCATCATCATTCGTATCAACTGCATTTGCATAGTTTTTTAGATAATTTGGAACAACACAATATTGACTCTCTTCGTTGAACAAATGATCTGCCATTACGACAAATGCTCCAGTAAGTAAAATGGCATAAACAATATCACGCGTCCCTGACCACATTATAGCAAAAATAAGAAACTGTCTGCCTAAAGAATTTTTAATATATTGTTCCTGTGACTTGCTTAATTTGATAGTAATATATTTTGAACCAATGTTTAACATAATTACCATCAGTCCAATAAACAAAGGGTGTGTATTTAATGTGTGTAAATAATATCTTAATTTATCAACCACCGGTATTGGCCCGTTTATAAATTTTTTTGTTGTTCTCTTTACCATTAATATAAAAAGAGATTAAATTTACAACCACATTTCTTTAAGATTTGTGAGATGACCTTTGATATTTGCAATATGTCCAGAAGAGGTAGATGTGAGTTTATTACTTAATGTATTTTTCATAGATGTAACGGAGTATTTATTTTTTTCACAACGTAGAGTATTGCAACTTGTTAATGAGAATGGCTCTTTATTATTCAATTTACAACTGAAAATAGTATATCCGAAAATAAGTAGAATTAAAAATATAGATAAATTGTTCATATACTATATTTTTAGAAGTTAATTTTAAAATGCAATTCCACCGCCATTATTTGTACATCCATTTGCTTGTTGAGATGCAGACATTTTGGCATTTAATGCATTGATTTTTAACATGCGCGATAATCCGATTTGATCCGTGCCTGTGACTGGGAACTTTGATGATTGTAAACTATCATTAATATTGGTATATTCCTCTATCCCTCCCGAGTCGTAAAGTTGTGATTGTTTCTTTGTTAGATTGTCTGTACACGGACGTTCACCTTTACATTCACCACAAGCGCAAGTGGCTGAGCATTTTCCAGCACTACAAGTACTCTCACAAGCACACGTTTTGGGTTCACCTGATTCAGTTGTTGCTTTTTTACAGGTTTTCTCACAAGGTGCACAATCCTTATCTGTAGAACAAGATTGATCAGGACTCTTACCTATAGTATTCTGCATTTTCCGTCCTTTTATATCTTCAGCACGTTCCTTTAAAGTCAATCCTTCTTTATGAGAGTCTTGAAGTAATATCATAATAATTGCTGCTAAAAGTCCAGCATTTATACCATATTGTTTAGCAAGTAATCCTACAATTACTATCATAATAACTATTCCTAAAGTGGTATTTGCTGTATTCACTAAAAATTTAGGTCTTTCATAAACAAGAACAGCCAATAATGCTGCTAATCCTAATTCTACATAAGTTTTCATTCTATATACATTAAATGATATTTTTTTAGGAACATTCAATTAAAAAATTATCTCTTTTCTTTATAAGTATGTCAGCTCTTGGTTTTTCATTTATAGATAGTAATGAATCAAAAAATATAGAACAAACAACAAAGAAACATTGTCGAACACTTAGAAAAAGGCACAAAAAAAAATCATCTAAAATTGACAATTTGCTAAACAGCTTATCAGCAACTCAATCGCCAGTGATAGAAGGATATGGTTCTGGTGGTCGAGGAATTATATCTAACAGAGAAGATGATGACGAGGATGATCGTGATATGACAAATTTTGAGGGGTTGAATCCGGCTTTAAATATATCAAAAGATTCATATCAAAATCTGAATAGTAATGAATTAACACCCGCTAATATCCAAGTTGAAAAAGACGATAATGATGAAAATGGACAATTTGGCGCCGCAGTAACTCAAGAAAATTTTGCTCAATTGGGCGAAGTTACAAAAGATGATTACTACAAACAATATGTACCGTATTACAGCCAACTACAAGGTTCACCAGCAGAGGTACATACTAATAAAGATGCATTAATGACAAAACTAAATTATATGATTCATTTATTGGAAGAACAACAAGATGAAAAAACGGATAATGTTACAGAGGAGCTAGTTTTGTATCTATTTTTAGGCGTTTTTGTAATTTTCGTTGTCGATTCTTTTGCAAGAGTAGGAAAATACAAAAGATAATTTATTTGGATAAAGATTTTAATTTATTAATACATTCTTTATCTGGTACTATACGAACTAATTGCGATTTGTTATTGGGCACATTTATATTAGGTCTAGAGGATTGGTCACTCCTAATTACTCTTCGCAAAAACTTATTCCGCGACATAGCTTTTCGAGCTTCATTTAGAAGTTTCCTATTCATCTAAATAAAGCAAGTATTAATTAATTAAAAACACATCTGATGAAAAGAATGGCCTGTAAGCAAAATTATACAAAAAGTATGCCATTGGACACTTCCATAATACGGGCGTTTTTTTGAGTAAATGGTTAATAATATCATTATTATTAGATATATTTTCCATAATCAAAATATCAACAGGATATTCATGATTAATTAAAACCATAGTATTCCGAAAAGATTTAATAAATACATCATAATAACCCATTTTATAATAAGAAGCAATGCATTCAATGCTTTGTTTTCCTTTATAACTAGTAAAAGGCGTTCTATAAATATATACCCCCACAGGCGTTTGACCTTCCATGATTAAACAAATAAATAATAGCTTTTTTGATACTAAATGTTTAATATGTGACTGTTCTGGTGTAATACAACATTTAAAATTCTTTTTAATCTCTCCAAAAAAGTGTGAAAATAGTGAAAAATTAGAATCATTTATTAAATGACAAACAATATTATCAGGTAATTCTAAATTAGGATGTTTTAAATATTTTAATGGGAAAACATGAGCATTGTAGACTGTTAGTGGTACAATAAAATTAATAATACCTTCTCTCTTAAATAGAAAAACAGGTCCTGCACCATCTTTTCTCGCATTGTAATAATGAGAATAAATAATTTTTTGAGCTAATCCTTTTTTTCTATCATTTTTATGAACACACAAAAAGTCAACATAATCCACCTTAACTTCGTTATTATTTAAAATGGCATTTAAAGGTCTAGTAGTCATTGCAGAAACTATTTTGGTAGCAGTATTATCAGATAAATATCCTTTGTTTGGCGTAGGTAATAATTCAAATTGGAGAGAAAGGTGAGAATATTTATTATGTGCATTAAAATAATCCAAAACTGCAAATTTTGGTGGGTTGTATTTTTCCTTTTTATTGTTTAAGAAATGTGATTTTATAAAAGTATAGAATAGTGCCTTTTTTTCAGTTGACACATCTTTAAATTTCGTTGTTATGATTTTTGCTTCATAAAATTTTGTTTTGGGTGGTTGTCCATGTTCAATAATACCACAAGGCCATAACCAATAAAATAAATTATATAAATGAAAAACTGGTTGTTTAGACCAAAATCCAAATCGCAATTTGATAAATGCAATGAACAACAAATAGATAATTATAATACCCAATACTGCGTAAAGAATCATATATGGTATATGTAATAATTTTCGGTAATTATAACTTAATTTTCTAATTATAATATAAATGGCTCCGAATACATTTGGAAATGTTTCCGTTAGGGAAGGTCATCTTAAAGGTCAAAGTACTATGGGGAAAAAATGGATAGTCAATTCCACCGTTACGATTGAACAAGGTAACATGTTGTATTCAACTCCAACGGTAAAAATTATATTTGATAATGGTGGTATTAAGAAAGAGGTAGGTAATATAGTCTATTGGAGAGATAACGACTGCATAAGATCTAAAAAGAAAATTAATCCACTGGTAGCAAAGTTTGGTATTAAGACGAAACCAAATCGTATCGATTTATTAAGTAGATTGGGAAATGTTGTTATTTCATTAAGTGCCGCAGATGAAAAAACATATAGTGATATTAAAAATACATTAAGAAGTTTAATCGGTTCTACTCGTTGTGAAATTCGTGATACAAGGTCGGAAAGACAGCGTAAAGGACATCTTGCAAGTCTTCGCAGAGGAGGCAGTCGTCGTAAAAGAAGAAGAACTCGAAAGCATAAAAAGCGTAAAACGAAAAGAAAGAAAAGAAAAAGAAAGCGTAAAACAAAAAGAAAGAGAAGGTGATTTAAATAAATATTATGTTCTAAATCATAATATTAATTATTCAGGTTTGTATAAAACATATAAATATTGATATTCGTATTGCACAGGCACCAAGTCTATTTTTCCTTTTAAAATAAACCCTAACTCTTTGGCAATAGATAAAATATATCGTTGTGTGGGCATATACATTTTATGTACATTCTGCCGTATATGTTTTGTTTTATCATCTTTGAAAATTTCTTCGAATGTTGCTATATCTTTATCTAATTTAAAATCTCCTCTATATTGGAAATCTTTGAATTTAATTAGAGAATTGGTAATACGTTTCTTTGCATATTTTTGCGCAGAGACAACTTGCAATGGGTCGGCTGAATTTAATATAGGATCAAATTTATTTCTGTTAACAAGATGTAGTACTAAATATCCTCCTGGTTTTAACCAATCATAACAGTTTGTCAAAAATTGTTTTTTATTTTTAATATAGTAAATTGTAAAATATAGGCAAAGAACATGTGTAAAACTGTCAGCTGGATACAACATAAATTCCAAAGCGTTACCTTGTTTGAATTTTAAATTAGGATAATTTTTCTTAGCTTGACCAACCATTCCTGGTGAAAGGTCTAAACCAACCGTTGGATAACCTTTATCATTTAATGCGGCTACATGTTGTCCTGTACCTGAACCAATATCGAGAATAAGACTTTGTTGTGTTGGATGAGTTGTATTTATGATTTCTCCTACTTCATACTCATTTTTAACTTTGTCGAACACTAAGTCGTTATAAATATCAGCATAAAAATCATCATATACATCTGGACCTTGTTTCATTTCAAACTTTCGCTGTTGTATAAATCCTTCTCGTTTAGGTTTGTTGTTGTTAGTGATTACACAAGCAAGTAATATAAGTAAAGTTATTACCGCCATTTTACACCATAATGAACAATTGTTAAATTTTTTGAAAAGTTGTCTTATCTTTTTAACTAATGTGCGGAGCATTATATTATATGTATTATTAGTATATTTTTTATATTTTCTGTATTATAATGAATACAGCTGATGAAATTTCCGATAAAAGAGCAGTTAAAGAATTCAAAGGGATAACATTTTCTAAGTATAAAAAATCAGATGCCAAAAAAGAATTACTAAAGTCTCTTAGAGAAGGTAAAATAGAACCCGCTTGTTATTGGAGCGGTGAATTTATTTGCGCGGGACATTATGCAGAGATATGGGAAATAATATTGGAATTTATAGGAAAAAATATACATTTAGGAAATCCTAAATTACCAATGTATATTCAGTCACGGTATGAGATTTTTAAAAATATTGTAATTAGTGGGTATATAGATAATGAATTAATAATGAGAAATAACCCAAAAATACGGCAATTATTTGCAGAAATAATTTCCATATTATGTCAATCAAGAAAAAAACATCCCTTTTCTAAAGTAAAGTTTGATAAAGCAGATTTCAATATGACTAATTTATCAGAGAAATTAAAGGCACCCAATGTTTCCTATGCAAATCAAATATTTATGAAAGAGGATCAAAATATATTTTTTGTTGCTATTAATGAATTGGGTTATCATTTATCAAAAGATAATTATAATGGACCAGTAGCATGTTATTGGGTAGAATGGTTATTAGAATATGAAAATTTAATGAAAAAGCGAAAACAAAAGGTAAACTGTGGAAGAAGAAGCTATGTCCCTGTTAATAGCAAAGACCAAATGGATATTGTTTGGATGGTTTGGGATATACTATTATATGAAGCTAAAAATAAGAGTACTGGTCATATCAAGATAACACGCGCATTATTAGACATTTTTTGCATAAGATGGAGTAGTGGAATTAAAAAACGAAGGAGATGGTTAATCTATTTTGCAATATCACTTATTACAGATAAATTTAATGCTAGTACTCCTTTATTTACAAATAAAGACCAAATTTCTCAAATAAAAGATAAAATAAATATCATTTATCGCCAAATCAAGAAAAATGAAGTTAAACCTGCTACTGATTATTTATTTAATAATTCATTTACAAATAATGCTAAGAATTTGGAAAATACAATAGCAAAATTAGATAAGATGAGTCAGTTGGGTTATATTCCGAGGAACACATAAGTTAAAATATCTTAATATTATATTGATGAGTGATAATTTGAATACACAGATTAATTATAATCAGGTAAAATGTTCGAAATCTGGAATAAGATTTTTTGATGCATCGGGAACAAAGTATGTTGGATTACGACCTACATCAGAAGCTTTAGAAGAGAGTTATGATTTAGTTTTTCCAAAAGGGAAAGGAGTATCAGGTGAAACGTTGTTATTGGATGATTCTGGAGAAGCTCTGATATGGGCAAAAGGCGCGGGAGAGAAAGGAGATACAGGTAGTAAAGGTGATATAGGACCCGATGGAAACACGGCACTAAATTTATGGCATGAAAATTGGACAATGCCGAGTGAGAATACTAACAATCAAGTAACTGTAGAAAACGATTATATATATTTTCAAGCATTTTGGGTAGATACCACGGGTGATTATACAAATATTAAATTTAGATGTTTTGACAAAGAAAACGGAGTATTCGGAGTAGGTGGTTCAAAAATATTAGCCGGAATATATAGAGATGGTTATGTACCCCCTGGTGTTGGAGCAGCTCCATGGGATAATACGATTGGGGGTCCTGGAATGCCATGGCCTAATATTAAAATCGCAGAAGGCAGTAAACAAGCAAGTATAAATGTTGACGATGGATTTTGGGTAGATATTTCTTTAAATACTTCCATAACATTAACTAGAAATGAAATCTATTTTTTGGCTTTTAAAGCCGGACAAGATCCATCTGTCAATTCATGGACGACAAGCTGGTATGGAATAGATAATGTACAGGATGCTTCTGGAATGTCAATGTTGTGGATAAGAGACAAAACTTCTGGAAATACAGACTGGGAAACATTACCAACACTTTCATATGATTCAGAAACTTTTAGTGGTATTACACATTATTATCCTCCTATTAGAAACAACAAAGGTTTATGGTTTATAGTTTATGGACCACAAACAGCAACAGGTGCAAGTAAAGGAATTACTGGACAAAAAGGAGATACGGGCGCAGATGGCATAGATGGACAAAAAGGAGATACCGGTTTGACTGGCGCAAAAGGCGACATAGGAGATACCGGTGCAAAAGGTAACATAGGAGATACTGGTTTGACAGGAGATACTGGTGCAAAAGGCCAAAAAGGAATAGGAGTTAAAGGAGCACAAGGAATCCAAGGAATCCAAGGAATCCAAGGAATTCAAGGAATTCAAGGTGTTAAAGGAGCACAAGGAATCCAAGGTATTCAAGGAATCCAAGGAATCCAAGGTGTTAAAGGAGTTACAGGAATTAATGGTACAAACGGAACAAAAGGCCAAAAAGGACTAGGAGTTAAAGGAGATACTGGTGCACAAGGAATCCAAGGTGTTAAAGGAGTACAAGGAATTCAAGGTGTTAAAGGAGTTACAGGAATTAATGGTGCTGATGGTGTGAAAGGACAAAAAGGACTACTGGGAGTTAAAGGAGCACAAGGAATTCAAGGTGTTAAAGGAGTTACAGGAATTAATGGTGCTGATGGTGTGAAAGGACAAAAAGGACTACTGGGAGTTAAAGGAGCACAAGGAATCCAAGGTATTCAAGGAATCCAAGGTGTTAAAGGAGTTACAGGAATTAATGGTACAAACGGAACAAAAGGCCAAAAAGGACTAGGAGTTAAAGGAGATACAGGAGGGCAAGGAATTCAAGGTGTTAAAGGAGTACAAGGAATTCAAGGTGTTAAAGGAGTTACAGGAATTAATGGTGCTGATGGTGTGAAAGGACAAAAAGGACTACTGGGAGTTAAAGGAGTACAAGGAATTCAAGGTGTTAAAGGAGTTACAGGAATTAATGGTGCTGATGGTGTGAAAGGACAAAAAGGACTACTGGGAGTTAAAGGAGCACAAGGAATCCAAGGTATTCAAGGAATCCAAGGAATCCAAGGTGTTAAAGGAGTTACAGGAATTAATGGTGCTGATGGTGTGAAAGGACAAAAAGGACTACTGGGAGTTAAAGGAGCACAAGGAATCCAAGGTATTCAAGGAATCCAAGGTGTTAAAGGAGTTA
>Ga0233412_10000072_pt1 | contig 54652 bp, 61 predicted proteins | sample Na_anoxic_4_MG_FD_180667 | JGI IMG/M metagenome (GOLD analysis project Ga0233412, IMG submission 180667) | Seawater microbial communities from Saanich Inlet, British Columbia, Canada - Na_anoxic_4_MG | ecosystem: Environmental > Aquatic > Marine > Inlet | place: Canada: British Columbia... | reverse complement strand
TCCGACGCAACCTCATCCTCAACCAAGGCCTCAAAAATAAACATTCATTCTTCACCATCATTTATGACAACCCTTGGTACTGGTACGCTTTCGCCAATACTTCCATCCATATCCCTCCCTCTATCATTTCATGCCCTGAACCGCTTACTTCTACGACCGAGGACGACAGCATCTAAATACAGAACGCGACCGAACTCCCACCTAGGCCTTAGCTAGCTTTTTCTTTCTACTGAACAGTTCAAGGCTCTCTCACCCAGCCCGTGGGACAGGCCGTTGGGCCTCCGTTGGCTGTGAGTTCTACCATGTCACATGCCTCCGCCCCAGATGCGCAGGAGGTCTTCCAGTGAGGTCCTGGGATATCCGGGTCGGCGTCCCGGCCGTAGTAGCACGCGCACTGCTTGGATGCTCCACCGCTTTGGGTGAAGCCGCCACCGCACGTCGAACTTGGCGGTACGTCCTTGCAGTCGGCCCTCCCATGACAGCAGCTTACACCTTGGCCGAAACTAGACTCATCCGTGCACTCGGCAAAACCCTTCTTGACGGTGCCCCGGGACACGTGCCTGTGCGACGCGTCGGCACGATCGACGCTGTGGATCCCATAGGCGCCCCGTGCCCTGTTCATCGGGTTAGGGCACCAACCCACGCCGTCGGCATTCGGCGCAAACTGCGAATTCTTCACGTTCCCCACACCTCCCAACTGATTTACGCAGAATACCCTAAAACGCCCAGGTGCGTTTCCCCCGGCCTTGCTCCTATAGATCTTATAGGGGCGCCGCACGCCCGTGACCGGCGGAAGCCCCTGCAGCTTGTCGCCATACTGAATCTGGTTGACGTTTGCGTTCCCGTATAGTTTCGTCGTGGACCCAGCAAGGCCGGCTCCCATCGTTCTCAAATATCCCATGCGGTATACAATAGTATGGGATAATTTATTTGCTTTGTCGGTGGCGTGTATGTGAGCAAGCCCGTAGAGGATTGTAGAATCCCGGTAGTTCGTGCCGCGCAATTCAGGCCGTGCGGACAATAAGGTTAATACTGAGCGTGGGGAGAGGGTGGTTGTGACCCTGACCCCCGCCAAGATTGATCGTCTGGTAAGGGCCGGTGCTTTGTTGAAATGTGTCCGGTGCCGACGAGGTCCCGCCGCCGTACACATTCTGGAATGAATTAGGGATATGATCGGGGGTCAGCGTGGTCGGTCCCGTCGTCGCGGCCGCAGGGTTGGTCGCGGTGCCAGAAGACACTGGAGCCCCGCCGACCGCCCCTAGGACCAATCGACCCTCCGCGGCCCCATACCACGCCCAGGTCTCGTCGCCGAGCTGCCCGCCAACGCCGGGAAGGGCCGCCAGGCTCCACATCAAGACGGTGCCGACGGGAAGACCGGTCGCTGCTGTGGAGGTGCATTTGCTCACGTAGTTGCACAGAATGGGCATCGTTGGTATATACAGCAGATAGAGAAATTTCTCGCGCCCCTTACATATGCCGCCCAAGGCGGCCAGATCTAGTCCTCGAAAACAAACTCGCCCCCATGCAGGAGCACCCGCCTGAGGTAGTTCGCGCCTAGCAGCTGCGGATTCACTGGCGAGCTCAGTATCACGGCAAAATCACTAAAGGTCAGCCCGATGCGGCTCGTATCACCGGCACGCACGCAGCTGAACACGACCGTCGATGGCTCACCACGCGCTTGGTGTGGATAGTTATACCGCAAGGAGACCACGGCACCCGTCTCGGCGGACACAACCTCGCGAATGACACCGTCCTGCCCGTCGTTCAGCGCCACCACCCGGTCGTCGCCCCTCTCCTGTGCAGCGAGACCGACGTCCATAAGCAACTTCTCGACCTGCCAGTGCGGACCTGTCCACAACAAACGCGTGTGCGACCTGCGAGGCTCGTCGCGATAGTCGAGCACGGGGACAATCTTTCGTTCCTGGAGCTCCTCAGGGGCCGCCGGAATGGAAGGTTCGGCAGACCTAAACGAAGCCACCTGAGCTGCGCCGATATGCTCGCGGATGTCGAAATCCCGCACGTGCTGCGAACTGACCTCCGCCGTCCCTGCTCCGGCCCCAGGGCCCGCAGGCACGGGGTGGCCGCCGGGGACCATGGAGGTATCACCGCCGTCAGGCGAGGGCTTGAACTGGCTCTCCATGTTGATTCTCAGGAACTTCATTAGACTATAGCGAAGCTAAATTAATTGGCTTTTTGACACACTCACCTGGACACAGCGCGGGCCACCCAATCAGGGGTCTGGATCCCCAAGTCGGCTCTCCCCAGAGGCGGACGAGTAAACACTGTAGAGCATAAAAGAATGATACAGCACCCCAATTATGCCCGTGCCAAGTAGGAACGAAAATGTCCACTTCGGCGAGCTGCGACCGAAGTAGCCGATGACGACCAGGACAGGAAGGATTAGCAGATGGAAGGCATAGATCGCGGTTCTCGAAAGCTGCATATGATAATAGCGCCTATAATAATCTCCAAACCCCAAATCCTAGACCTCCGGCGATCAAGGTTACAAATAAGTATTTGTCAAAGTTTGCGATGTTCGCCTTAACCACAGGGTCCAGTTCGTCATAAGTCCGTTTATAAGGTTCCGGCTTGACGGGAAGGAAGACGAACCTACCAAAGGGGTACACGGTCGGGTTCATCCTAAAGGCACAATTCGCAAAAAAGTCGTACCAAGCCAGCAGGAAATATGGAAAATACAGGCATGACACCAGCAGTGCCTTGCTCTTCACAGGGGCTAGCCAGAGGAACGAACCAAATCCAACGCTGTAGAGCAGACTGAACAGTGTGGTGGCCCATATGCAGTTGTAGACATGGCCGTACCAGTTGACGCTCATGAACGCGACGACCGTGGCGACGGTGACAGAGACAGCGTTCCTCGGCAGGAACCAATAAGCGAGGGCTACGGAAGCAGTGTAGACTACGCATTTCAGGTTGAGAAAGTCGTCGGGGAATTTCAAATCCCTGGGATTCCTCCTCTGTTGATCCTCCCAGTAAGAGGCTCGGCCCATATATTAGGTAGACAGAGTATAAATAGAGATCTCACTCTACATGGCGTCGTCCATCGCGGAGAACAAAACAGGCAGCTCGTTGATCGTCTCAACAACGTGGGTCGCGTCGGCCAGCCCGATGGATGGTCCACCTCTGCCGGTAACTGCGACAGTTCTACTAAAGCGAGCATTGATCCCCGAATGGATGTCGGCCGGCGTGTCGCCCACCATCATCGCCTGCGACGGGGCGATCTTGAGTTTCTGGCATATCGCAAGCAGTGGCTCCGGCGACGGCTTGTTCGGGATCCCGTCGTTCCCACAAACAAGGCAATCGATAACAAAGGGCTCATCCCTACCTCGCTGCACGGTTCCGTTTAGTATCTTTCGGTTCGTCTGCCTGGCGAGGGAGCCGACGACAACGCCGACGTGTCGCAGAGCCTTCTCCGCAGACGCACGGGTATCCGCAGTGCACACGGCAACTCTTACGCCCCGCGCGCCGAGCACCTCGAACACTGACCGAATATCGCCGCACTGACGGATCGTGTCCTTGGTCGGCACGATCTCGTCCCATTCCTGACGCACGATTCCACGGACCACCGCTCGGTCGGCGGCGCTGCCGCACTCTACGAGCACGCGGGTGTTCATGATGTAGCCACATATAGCGTTCCGGATGTCATCTGCGTCGCCGCGAACGATCACACTGCCGCTAGAGAAGGCACCGACCTCGGCGCCGTAACCGAGGTGGTCCCATATGGACTGCCCGCCCGGCACCTCGGCCGTGAGCCCCGGGAAGACATTGTCTAGGTTCTTTAGAAGCCGGTCTACACGCCCACCCCAGAACCGTCCATTGTCGAGGAGAGTCCCGCCCTTGCCAAACACCACAAGGCGGATGTCATGTTCAAATTTCTGCGTCTGCAACCGATAGTGCGTATAGAATGCTTGCCGGGAGACCAACTCGAAAAACTCGGCCTTCTTATTCTGACTCCTCACCTTGTCGTACTTCTTGAAGATCTTATAGAATCCTATGTAATTGAACAGTATGTACGTCAGTAGCTGGCTCCTGGTGAAGCTGCCGTGGCCCTGCATCGTCTGGACGAACGCGTTGACTTTCTTAAACTCCACGCGCACGGCCTCGAGGAACAACCCGTAGCCAACGTGCTCGTCCTTCACGAAACCTTTCAAGAACGCGTAATCCATATAGAAGTCCCGATAGGGACCATCGCTCTCTCCGTGAATCTTTTCACCGAACTTCATTTAGACTACAGCAAGGCTAAACTAATTGATCGTTTGACACATTCATCTGGCGGCTTGCGCGAAATTTTATATCTCACCGACGTACACAATGAGCGACAGTGCGCTAGAAAGTCTTTCGGCCGACGACAGGAAAAGACTGAGGAGGAGGGCGGAGAAGATGCGCCGCGCCAAGCGGCTCTTCGAGCATAGAAGGTGGGAAGATCTTTCCGACGACGACAAGAAAACGTTAGCGTGGCTCGAGGAGAGACTCCACACCAAGTGGCTCCGCGAGGATGCAGACGTCATCAATGCTTTCCTGGTGGGGATGGGGGCACCCGCGGCCGCGCCGCCGGCGACGGCGAGCCGACGAGACAGTACCGAGACAATATACACGGAGAGCGACACGGCGAGCGATGCGGGGAGCCACATAACCGTCGACGGCGGCGACGGCGCACAACAAAGGGACGCCGCAGAAGGACCCATAAATCAAAACGTAGAAAGAGTAATCGTCGCAAATCGCGTCACCACAGATCTAGGCGCAAAAGATGATTGCGCAGGCAGAGCGCCGGACTGCATTCTCTCTAGACTGAGATAAAAGTATAGAGAGGAACTCGGTACGTATGTTATATGTTTCCACACCTGACTAAGGTTAAGATGAGCTATTCTCGGCACTTAAGGTATTCTCTCCATTTCTCGAGGAAACTGTTCGTCGGTTCGGTGAAGGCACTTGTTCATGGCGTTTTTCCGAACATGTATGAAACGTCGACGACGGACTTAGCGAGAGAGCTGAGCATGGAACTAACCGACCATAGCTCTCGTCCTCCCCCGAACCTTCCGGGAACGCGCAATCCATACTAAACCTCGACAAGTCCGTCGCCCTCCCTCAATCTTTTCGCCGAGATTCATCCACACAAGGCGACCTTTTCTTTTTCTAAGCAGACTATAAGAGAATGGCCGAGCTGAACTGGAGATCCGCTGGCGGCGTAAGCCAACCGACGATGCCAGGCCGACTAGTCGATACAAAGGTGGACAAAGATAACCGGTGGGCCCACGACGCCGTGTCCGCTGCGGCACCCTTGTTCAAGGCGCTGACAATCATCCTTATATATATCGTGAACAATCTGGGATATTCCCCGATCGGCTGCAAGACACGTTACCTGTTCTCGAATAAGTTTTGGTATAACAAACAGCTGGTGATATTCTTCGTCATCTATTTTGTGATCAATCTAAGGTCCAGCGCCGCCCGCGGAGGAGCTACACCAAACGACCTATTCGTCGTATCCCTCATCGTGTGGATCCTCTACAACGTCACCACGCGCTTGGGAGAGACGTGGGCGGTAATGAGCACGCCGCTCTGGCCGGGACCTCTCACATGGTTCGGGATGCTCACGTTCCCTCTTATAGTTCTGTTCATCGTCAACGACGCGAGGAAGTACTATATCTCGGTCGACAAGACCAATGCGTACGACACCACCATACGCACCCTGTACTATGCAGAGATATGCCTAATGTTGGCGAGCCTCGGCATAATGGGCACAGGGTTTGTCCACTCGTACATCGAGCAGTCTAGGCGCTGGGGCAAGGACTTCAGCTTCCTTCGTTTCTTCTTTGGAATAGAGAACGACGCCAACCCGGCCATGAGCTGTGACACGAAAGACTACGCCAGGTACGACAAAGAGATCCGCGCGGCGTCACGCGGCGCGAAGGGTGCGACGAGCCTCTTCTCGGTCCTGCCAGAGCTGTCGATCGTTGTGGCGGTCCTCCTCCTGGCGTCTTCCACGCCGCGGATTCTCTCGGCCATACGCCCGCTGTTCGAGACCCAGGGATCCGAGAAGATAAGCACGCATAAATCCTGGAAAAGTGCTATGGATAATATGTAGAGCTATAGTAGATGGAGAGAGACGACAAACCCTACTACAAGAAATCATGGTTCTCCGACAGGCATCAGTCTCTCCTGGACTTGCTATTCAACATAGCATCGCCGGACAAGTCTGTCTTGGGAGGAGGAAAAGTCGAAAAAGATACTCTGTATCCGGGTCTGTTCGGGATATACGTGGTCAACGACCTCACGCTGTTCATCCTTGCGCTGCTGGTGTCCAAGGGCTACAACACCTTCGGCTGCAAGACAACATACCTCTACGACACGGACAAGTATTGGTACTACTCCCAGATCGCATTGTTCCTCGTGATATACTTCGTTATATCCATTCCGTATGCAGAGCTTCTCCCGAAATACGGACAAGCCGTCCCCCCGGCCTGGACACTCATGGCCTCCGTAGTAGTGTGGCTCCTCGCAAACGCCATGTCACGGCTCGGTGAGACATTCGTCTTCTACAGACCCTTCTTCTGGCCGTCCCCCCTGACCTGGTATGGGTTCCTCGGCATGTCTCTCACCCTGCTGTACGTCGTCAGCGACTACTACACGTTCTACCACCGAGCAGATCCGGCCGCCCAAACCACGATCATCCTGAAATACGCCCTCCTGACGGGATATTCGCTGATAGCCGGAACCTTCGCGTATGTCTTCTCTCGAAACCTCTACAAGAGAGTCATTGTTGGCGGAGAGCCCTTCGTCAACTTCTTCTTCAAGCTCGACTCCGTCAACTGCGAGAAGAACGACAGACTCTTCAAAGAATACGCTCGAGAGATAAGACAGAACACGCGGTAACGGATGGAGCGTCCTCAGTGCGAGGCCTCAAACGCTTCGTGTATACGCCCGAACTCACCAGGCCCGTTCTCCCGCAGAGTCGTCCCGATCTGCACCGCCTTTGCCCCGCAGGCCATGTGCATGCGAACGTGGCGGCCGCGGGTGATGCCTCCGCAGCCAACGATGTCCTTGTTCGTCGCCGCGGAAAACTTCTTGACGCTTGCAAGCGCGATAGGAAGTATAGCCTCTCCACCCAGGCCACCAAAACCTTCGTTCGCCGCCAGCACGGGCCGACCCAGGTCGTCCAGGACGAGAGCATTCGGTATGCTGTTCACGCACGTAAGGTATGAGTTGGTGGGAATCGAGTTGACAACGTCGACCACATCGGCGACAAGGGCGTCGTCGAAATACGGTGGCAGCTTTAAGCCGTAACCCTTCTCTCCCAGGATCTCCGCGATTGCCCTGTTGTACTCCTCGAATGTGGAGAGATCATACGCGACCTGAGGCTTCCCCGCAATATTCGGACACGACAGGTTGATCTCAGGATCGACAACGCTACTTCTGTCCGCGACGACCCCCATCTGCGCGACCAGTTCTTCCCGAGAGAGCGGTGCGATGCTCAGTATGCACGGCTTGCCCTGCGGCTTCGACTCGATCCACCGTATGTACCCCTCCATGCCGATATTCGGGAGACCACTGGAATTCACGCTAGAGCGAATTTCGTCGCTGAAGAAATACCTGGGGGATGGGTTGCCCAGGCGAGGCTGGAGGGTCGAGCTCTTGGTCAGCACTGCACCGGCATGCTCAGTCGAGTGCAGTTCATCCAGCTGCAGGGTGTTGACACAATGCACGCCCGCGGCATTGTATATGGGCCCGTGCAGTGTGTGCTTACCAACCGTGACTCTCTCCATGGCTTAAGCGTACGTATGCGGTTGTATTTAAACAATTAAGTTAAATACAATAATCATGCATGCCAAAAATCCTCACGCTTGTGGTATCGTGTGCAAAGAACCAAAACTTGTGGGCGCAGATTCTCTCCAAGAACATAGACAGCATCCTGATCCTGTGCGGCAAGCCATTGGAATCTGCATACTCACTCGAAGGCAAGATTCTTTACCTCAACTGCAACGACGCATACGAAGGTCTGCCTGAGAAAATGATATTCGCGCTGAGCGCGGTGAGGGACATGCCGATGTTCGGCGACATGACGCATGTCCTCAAGGTAGACGACCATGACGTGCTATTCTCGCGCCAGGTCATCGCCAACCTCGAAGATAACGGCGCGGGGCTCCTCGAGAAGAATGACTACGTAGGCCAACACGTATACACCGGATGCGCGGGGGCACACCATATAGGTAGGTGCCCAGGCTCTCCGTGGAACAAGCGACTGTACGAAGGGGAAGACGCCATGTACGCGGCGGGAGGATACAGCTACATACTCAGCGCCCGGGCCGTGGGCCTGGTGTGCGAGGCATACGGTTTCGCCGACAAGGACGAGATCGGTCGCGAGCATGTGTACGAGGACCTAATGATCGCCGTCATACTAAGAAGACACGGCATCTACCCAGTCAGGGCGTTCTATGGAGTCAGGTCGACCGACCCCCTCTATGCGGCGCTGCTGCCGGGCGGGCCACCAGCCCGCCTGAAAGATACAGGTACAAACCGGTTTAAACGTCTGCTTCTAAGGTAAACCATGTTGCTACTGGCGGACCTGTACGAAAACGGCATCGTCCGCTCGGGGGAGTTTGTGCTCAAAAGTGGCCAGAAAAGCAGTTACTACGTCGACATCAAAGCGGCCATATCGGTGCCGGCCCTGATGAAAAGAATGGTCGCTGAGCTATCCAATGCCATCGGCGAGCCGCATGGAGGCAGCGACCTCTACGTCTGCGGGGTCCCTCACGGGGCGGTGCCCCTCGCCGCAATGGTAAGTCACGCAGCGGGGTTGCCGCTGCTGATGCTGCGCAAGGAGGCCAAGGAGCACGGGACGAAGCAAATGATCGAGGGACGGTGTCCCGTGGGCGCCAAGGTAGTCCTGATCGAAGACGTTGTCACGACGGGCGGGAGCATGAAGGAGACCGCCGCTGCCCTGCGCGGCGCAGGGCTTGCGGTGGTGAAATTTGTCGCCGTGGTCTCGAGAGGTCCCGCGAGCATAACCCTTGGCCACGGAGATGCCGGCTGGCTGACACCGCTTCTCGAGGTGAGACAGACGTCTATCGAGCGCTGCCGGCAGTGCATAGGCCTGAAAGGGCGCTTGTGCGTGGCGGCCGACGTCGACACTGTCGGCGAGCTGGTCGATCTAGTTCAGAAGGTCGGTCCGCACATAAGCGTGCTCAAGCTGCACATCGACACGATCAAGGACTTCTCTCAAGACTTAATCTATCGACTAATCGAGTTGAAGCGTCGCTACGGGTTCCTCATATGGGAGGACCGGAAGTTCGCTGACATAGGCGCTGTGGCCGCGAGACAGATCCATGGCGGGGTTTACAAGATATCGAGCTGGGCCGATGTCGTCAGCGTCCACCTGCTCCCGGGACCCGGGGTGCTTAGCGAGATAGGAACATGCGGTGCGATCGTCGTGGGCGAAATGTCGTCAAAGGGTGCCCTGGCCGACGGCAAGTACCTCAACGCGTGCATCGAACTGTCGAAAGAGAGACCGGGCGTGGTCGGGATGGTCACACAAACAGACTGCGCAGTGCCTGGAATCAAGGTAGTGCCTGGTGTTGGGCTGGCGGGAGGCACAGACGACAAGGACCAGAGGTATTCTTCGTTAAGTAGTAGGTCCTGGGGGGATCTGTTTGTAGTCGGGAGAGATATTGTCCAGAATCATGACCCGTGCCAGCGGTGCATCGAATACAGGGAGAGGATCGACGAGCTAAAGCAATGTCTAGAATGACTTAAATGCAACGGGCATACCTATCTCAATGAGCTGCTGCCTTATTCCTCCCAAAGACTTCCACTGTTGCGTGCAGAAGATGCGCGAGTTCTGCGTCGCCAAGGGCTTCGTCGAGGTGCACCCACAGAGTGCCTTGAGCATCCTAGCGGCATGTGAGGACCCCAAGACGGTCCGAGACTTCGAGTATGGCGGCAAGAAATGGCCTCTGCCGCAGACCGGGCAGATGTGGCTCGAACACGTGCTTCTGGGGAACCCCGAGCTTCCCGGGTGCTTCTGTGTATCGACGAGCTACAGGGACGAGCCAAACCCGGTGGAGGGGCGTCACGACAAGATTTTCCCGATGTTCGAGTTCGAGCTCAAAGGTGGGATGGCCGAATTGATCCAATTCGAGAAGGAGCTTCTTGAGCACCTTGGCTTCGCTATGCGGGGGAAGGATGCGAACGGCCAGGCATGCTACCCCGAGGGCGACTATCTCGACGTCGCGGACAAGTATGGTGTCAAGGAGCTGGAGCACGAGCACGAGACCCAGCTGGGCGAGGACCATGGCGAGGTCTTCTTCCTGAAGAATTTCCCCTTCTACACAAGCCCATTCTGGAATATGAAAGCAGACTTCGAAAGCCAGATCTCGAACAAGGTCGACGTCATTATCCACGGAGTTGAGACGATCGGCTCGGCAGAACGTAGCTGCAGCAAGGACGAAATGAAGAAAATGTACAGCACGATTAGCAATGGCGAGTATGCGCAGCTCCTATACGACAAGTTCACCAAGGAACGCGTCGACGAGGAGCTGGACAAGTTCCTCGAACACGAGTTCTTCCAGCGCGTTGGTGGTGGCATCGGCGTGACCCGCATGATCCGCGCGATGAAGCTGAGCAACCTTATGTAAATAGCCTGCGCAAACAACCGCCCCGAAAACATTAATTTAACAGCAAAATTAATGTTTATAGGCCTGGACAAACTCGTATACTTATTTTCTCTTCGATCGCCTGGCTTTCTTCGGCGCGCGCTTCGCCTTGCTGCGCTGCTTTGCCGCCTTCGACGCACGCCTGGTGCGCTTTGGCCTGCGCCGCCTGCGGTTCTTGCGCGACATGCGACGACCCCCTCCCTGCGCCGCAACTACCATCGGCGCGACAATATCGCGGTCAAGGAGAAGACCTGTGCGCGCCGGAGTGACGCCCCCAGTGAGTCTGGCGGGGGGAATCAGTGTCTCCGGAACACCTTTATTCACGAGGTAGATTCTGGGGTCCCGCCCCCGTGTCGGGTAGAACGCCTGGGCCTTCGGGTTCAGGCTGTTGCGATAATAGTCGTCCCCTGCGATACTCCGGCCCAACAGTATCATCATGGCGATTCTCTCGAACGAGGGTCTGTCACCGTCCGCCATGACGGCACACGGACACGCCCCCCAAAGCGCCTCGATACTCTGCTTGTCGTCGAGAGCACCGCCGGCCTGGCCCCCGCCATACTGCCAGCCCTTCAGCATGCGAGCGGCGGCATTCGCAGGGGGGTCGGCGCCAGCGCCCGCGCCGTCCACATGGTCGAACCCGTTGTTGACGGCTATTAGCGTGCACTCCTGACCGAAGTCCCCTAGAGCCTTGGGAAAGAGAGCCTCCGCGACGGCTCGTCGCACTGCGGCGTTGGCAAGGACGGCCTGCATAGCCGGCGCTGTGTCCAGGTTGCCGCTAAGTTGCTCAAGCCGGACCTGCGCGGCGAGAACCTGAATCGCATTCTTGTAGGTATTCGCCGCCGAAAGAGTCGTGAGAGCCGAGGTCCCAACCTTAGCGTCGAAATACCCACTATACGTGGTGCCGTTTCCACACTTGAGATAATAAGTCACGCCCCAACTGTAATCCCCGGCTCCTCGTGCGGTGACCTCAAGACTGAACTCGAACCCGTTACCTGCCCTAAGAAAAATATGCACGGGGCCCTGGACATAGTAGTCCGAGTCGTGTCCCTTGGGACATGTCCCAAACACACCCATGGCGTCGAGGACCACCATCAGCATACACCAGTTTGCTATGTTCGGTCTCGATATAAGGCTGTCGATGAGGTCCCTGGCATCAGCCGCGCCAGGGGGAGCATTCATGTTGACAGCGTTGTTATCCAGTAGCACCAGCGGTTCTCCGCCCGCCGGCGGCCCGCCGCGAGTAGACTCCCGAGATATATAGGTCAGCATGTCCGCAAACTGCGCGATCGAAGGCTGAGCAGCCGCTCCAGCGCCGGCAGCGAACTGCTCAAGCTCGTCCCACGTGACCCACGCCTTCGGGGTCGCCCGGATCGCCGCCGGCACGGCGGCGGGAGGACCGCCCGCACCAAACTGCTCGTCGAACGCCTGCATGATCTTCGGCTCGACATTCGCCAACGCACCCCTCTCGCGGTCCGCCACGGCAGCAACAGCCCTGGCCATCCCGTCGTACAATTCGTCCAGGCGAGTCCCGGCGGCGGCAGCATCGGCGGCGGCAGCGCCGTCGTAGCGAGCCCTACCGTCGTCGCATATGGCTACGAGAAGCTCGTTCGTCATATTCTGGAAATCCGGGACCATCTTCGCGGCTCTGCGAGCTACCGCGAAATTGGCCGTAGTCAAGGAACGGGGGATGCGCTTGCTTATATTCCGACCGGTCTGGAGAACAAACTCACTGAGGGCCTCCCCGACTCTCTCGCTATCCGGAGATACCCGACAGGTCTTCGTCCGCGTTCCATACGCCAAGAGCCCCCTGAGATACTGTGCGGGCCGGATATTTATATCGCTGAACTTGTGCTCTAGTGCCGTTGCAAACTCACCGAGGACGCCCCCCCATGCCACCCAGTCATCTCGCCGTTCTCCCGTGGGGGGCAATGCGTCGCTGCCATTCACCCACTCGTACAGACTCCTCACGAACTCGGTCGGCTCGGTGCGCGCGGCCGAGACACACCAATCCCACAGACCGGCGCAGCTGCCAACAAACGACAACGGGTCGGTCACGCCACCAAGGTCGGGCGGAGCGTCAGCCCCAAGCGGGGCAGGCGGCGCATGCGACGCGCAGTCGAACTCCCTAAGCGACGTACCGACGATATCACGGGGGTCCGTGTTGACCTCGCCGCAGTACGCCCTGTACACCAGTGTCATCAGGCTCAGCTTCATATAGAACACGCTCCTCAGGGCCCCCAGGAGCTGGCCCCTGACCAGCGCAATCTCGCGAGGATCAGGGTCCCCGGCCTCATTGTCCCCAAGGGCGTCCTGTATCGCCCTGCTCACCTTGGCTCTCAAATCGCCGTCTCCACCCACTTCCCCGACGCCACGAAGGAACGCCGTGAAAACGAGGTTTCCATAACCCTCGTAGTCCCTCAGCGCAATATCCTCCAGGGCTGCCCGCACGCTCGGAGGGGCTCCCCCGGCCTGCATGCGCGGCCCGCCCCCGGCCATGGCGGACTCGCCCGAGCTCGGCGAGAGCGACCGGTCTCCCTCCACGGACTCGAGCAGAATGCTGCTAACACACCCCCTGAGAATGCCGTCGCCCAGCGGACCGTCTCCCAGCGCTCCCGCCATTAAGTTATCGAGGAAGCTAACGGCATCGTCGACGGAAGACCCAGCGACGCGACACGCGCCCGCGATTAGCCCGGCAATCTCCTCTTGCACGGGGTCCGGCTCCGACGACCGCATCGGCACTGCCGCGGCAGCGGCGGACGCACCCTGTGGGGCGCCCATCGGGGCGTCTCCCTTGAGCATACTCCGCGCCCGACTCCCGGCGCCCTGCACCAGGGAGGCTGCGCCCTCGGGCGACGTGGTCCCCTCCTCCTCTTGGAGCACAAATACAATCTCCTGAGCAAGCCCTATGGCTATCGAGGACCGGGTCGCCACCCTCGTGAAATCCTGACCTCCGGCAGCGGCGGGCGGGCCGCTTTCGCCAGCTCCGTCCTCGTTCCGGGCTTTCTTCCCTTTGTCCCTCCGCTCCTGGAACGCCCTCACCCGCTCCTCGCCCTCCGCCCCCTGCTCCATGGCGGCCGCGTCGGCGGCCCTCTCCTCCTCCTCCTCCTTCTCACCGTCATCGTCCTCCCCAAGCATCCCGCCCCTCTGCGACGGGAGGCCACACGTGCGGGTAAGGAACTCGCTGAAGCCTACCGGGTCCACTGCCATTTCCCGCCTTCCAACCGCGTTCATTGTAGGCCTGCAGAGCCGGTGGGAGCTGTCCATCACGGTCACCAGTCGCCTACCGACATACTGTGTCAATTCTTCGTCCGCCAGGACGTCCACGCCGCAGTCGCCCGCCCTCCCAGGTGTGCCGAGCATCGCTCCATACGCCTCCTTGATGGCTGCGAAAAGAACCCTGGGCGTTAGCCCGCCAGCCGCAACCGCCGCCGATCGATACGCTATTAACGCATCCTCGTCGGGGCTCGCACCGCCGCCCTCGGTCGGGCGCATCAGCTCAATCATGGGCCAGTCGGCGGCGAGCTGGTCGAGCACCTTGCACACATGGACGGCATTTCTCCTGCACTCGCCGCCATCGGCGGGTTCGGGCCCGTCGCCGCTGACAAACGCGGGGTCCTGTGAGAGCGACTGCGACAACGACTGCGAGAACGACTGCGAGAACGACTGCGTGTTGGGCACCGAGAACCCCGTAGGCGGGCCACCCTGGGCGGACCCGGGCGCCTCCTGTCCCCCCGAGTGCTTATTGCCAAGATACCCCAGAACTAAGAGAACCGCCCAGTCGACTGCCTCCTCGAGGCTGCGCTCGAAGTCGTCCTTGCCGCCCCCGGACGGGCCACCGCTCGCGCCAGACCCCATGCCCGTCGCCCTGGTCATGGCGACAAAGTCGGCGTTAAGCCGCGCCAGCCGGCCATAGCCATGTGGACCAAAATCGTGACACGGTTCAACGCAGAGCAAACTCTGTTCCATGTGAGGCCCGGCGGACCCTAAGTCTATCCCATAAGTTTTTGCCGCGCACATATGTATGTACAGCCACATAATTTCTAAACCCTGACCGCTATGTCTATCTAAGGACGCCGTGCGGACAACAGTACCGCCACCAGGACCAGAGAGGCTATGCAGAAACTCGTCGCGACGCAGCAGCAGGCCGCCTTGCAGACTATGTGCTTGGAGCGCTCGTCTCGAGGAACCAGGGGGATGTAGACTTCATTATCTCCAATATTTCCTGTTGGAGAGAACGGGTCAGCCTCTTGTTCAGGACCGCTACCTGGCATGATACCCTAGAGGCGGATGCTTCTAAACCGTTTATCGCTTGTAGCAGAGCGTGAAGTATATCACCGCAGCTATGATGGTGGACACCAAGACGAATCCTCGCGCAAAGGTTCTGTCCAGGGGGCTGCAGGGCCGGTCCTCGGGGGAGGCGCGCCCCGCCTCCGGGCGGGAGCACCCGTCGTCACGCAGAAGCTCTCCGGATAACATCTACTATAGCGTGCGATATTCCTAAACATGTCCTACCCGTAATACTTGGAAAGCACGAGGGAGACCATCTCTCGCGGGAACGTGGCGAAGAATCCGTCCTCCTTGATAAAGGACACGAGGACAAGTCGGGTGGCCGGGTTCCTTGTGACGCAATAACTATCCATCTCTCGCTGGTAGGCACGCAGCTGGTCCATCCCGGACGCCGTCGCGCGGGGGGGCGCGACGATGTGGACCAAGGGAAGATGCGTGTTCAGCCTTGCCAGGTCGCTGAACCACACGCGCTTGCTCAGGGTCTCTCGCTCCCTTTCCCCGCGGAACTCGAGATACAGCTCTACGTCCACCCCTCCACGGACTCGCAGCGGCGTGCGAGGCCCGTGGCACTGTTTTACCGCGGCCACCGACACCTGTCCGTCGCTCCGTTGGACGCGAATGCGCCTTGTCGGTCCTCGCAGGGCGTAATGGGCGATACGGTCGGTGGATATGTCCTCGCGGATCTTCGCGTCTGCATGTCTCGACGAACAGACACCGAGGCCGCACGAGACATAGTCTCGATCGTAGTGGGACGACACAACAAAACCGCTTCTGGGCGGGTCCTCGTTAGCGCGCCCACAGAAGTCACACTTGCCGAGCCATGGCATTCGAGTAAGTAGCCTTCGTGGCGGCTATTTAAACCTTTCGGGTTCATTGATAAAGGCGAAACGGAGTACGCGATAGGCCGACTCTCTCACGTTGACCTCGGCCGCCGCCGCGTTTACTATCCCGTAGTTCTTAAGGCAGTCGTCCTTTATCGCGTCGAAGTAGCGTTCGATGATGTCTCTTTTCCTACCGACCCCGGACGTCGTCCAGCAGTGCACCAGGGCTTTGTCGAACGCGTCGTTAGCGGCCTCTCTGCGGAAAGGCATGTGGTCGTCGAGGACACGGAGGACGTCGGCAGGACCCGCATAGTCAAGGCGAATTATCCGGTCGTCGATGCTGTCGTTCAGCATGAACCCTAGGTTAATCATCGCATGTCCCTCGGTGCCACTGAAGGATACCCTAGCGTCCCCCGCATGGGCGAAGTCATCGAGATACAACTTGTAGAGCCGGAATATCTCTCGCTGGTAAGCCCTTGGTCTGCTGCCGCCGAACGACGGCTGACGATGGTCCTGGTCCTGGGCCTGGCGATACAGCTCTCTCGTCAGCCGACGCACCGAGAACATTCGAATGGCGTCATGCCATGCGTTGCTGCGCAGCTCCACATAGAAACCAAGGATGTGTTGCTCTATGTCGAACGGCAGATCCGTGAATATCAAGCACCTGCCGGACGAGCCCGCCGCCATTACAACCAACATACTGTCGAAACTTTAAATAGTGTTAAAAATGTAAATAGTGTTAAAAATGTAAATAAGCTTAAAAGAATAATCTCTGTGTACAGTATATTATGGACGGTCTCAGGAATTCTCTCTATGTCGCCACAGGCGCTTTCGCTGCCACGCACCTACTGTCGACGGGTCTAAAGCGCCAGTACACCGACGTAAACTGGGAGCACTGGGGATGGTCGACGATGTTCTCGGCTTTCGGCGGTGCAATTGCTGCCTACAGCGTCCAGAGACTTGTCAAGGACCGGACACATCAGTAGTCCATGTAAACCAGCCAAAGCGTGTAGGTGTATAGGGGGACGGCCATGGACGCACATATCGCGATTCCGGTGAATGGTTCCATTGATAGTACCTTACATTTTAACATAGGCACCGCCTACGGTATCATGTGTTGTTGACCAGCACATGATATAGGACAAACCCACACTAACTTCCAAAATACAGTATGCCCACCGCGGAAACGACGTAGCACCAGCACGCGCCGCACTGCGCGTCGGTGCAGCGCTGGTCGTCGACGTCCAGTCTCGCACACCACATGATCGGTATGTATAGGTTCGTAAGCAACTTGGCGTATCCTATATTAGGTATGGCGGTGTATGCGAGGTAAAGAGACGCGACATACATGTAGTTAATGAGGCCATGATGAAAGAGCAGACCCAGCGAGACGATGTTGCTCGCGTAGTCGGGCCTAGGCCCTGAGTTGATTATCTCGACGCGACGATCCTTGTAATACTTATAGAACAAGGCCAGGGCCAGGGCACAGACCTGATGCACGAACAATATGTCCACGATCGAGAGACCGTCAAGAGCGAGCGAGCCAAGCGTGACGTCTTTCACTACGATGCAGACAAGAGACAACCCCGAGAAGCCAAGATGGAGATGCGGGGCAGCCTCTCCCTCCAGCAGAGGCTGCTGGAGATCGTCCCGAAGCGATTCTTCGTCAACGGCGATCCGTGTGTATGGGTTTTCTCGGTGGACCATAAGCTGTTTGGCCAGAACCATGCTAAACACCGGACACAGCATGTAGAACCGGTTATCAGAGCCGAACATCACCGACGATAGGGGCATCAAGAACAGTGCATCGGAATGCGTGACCAGCGTCGTATACGGCGACGACGGGGAAAGCTCGCGCGCGCGATTCGTCCAGTAGGGGTGCAGCGTGTTGGCTAGGCCAAACACCACAAGACGCGCGTCGAGGTACAGGGGCGTGCCGGTCAGCATCTTGCAGGCCGTCGCGATCAGGAGTAGATATGCGTTGACGGCGTGGTTCTCGAAACCGTTGGAGATGTAGGTCTTGTAGAAATCCGTGCTATACGCATGGCAAAAACGGAAAACCAGCGCGGACGAACCCCAGACCAGCCAATGCGCCATACTATATATATCCATGCTTTAATTCCTAGACCATTTCCCACCCAGATGATATATCGTCATAGTCCACAAGCTCGCCCACGTACCCCTCCATTTTGCGCCGGGTCACATAGACCCGGCTGAACACCAAGACGAGAACGTGGTATAGAACCTCGTTCTTAAATTCGATGTTCAGGGAGGAGTAGAATAGGGCTAAAAAGGGAATCATATATATATCCGGAATACTTTTCCCGAAATTAGACGTCGCGGACACGCCGGATTAAAAAATACCTCCTATAGCGTTTCTTTCCGTCGTCGTCGTATCCGTCGCTCCGCCGCACAGGCTCCATAGAGTAATCATAGATCTTCAGCAGCTGACGCGCCAGATTTATGCTCGGCCAACGCTGCACCAAGCCGGCGGTGTTCTGCAGAGAGGTAAGTGCGGAGGAACTTAAGAACTTCTTGAGACTGGCGAGCTTCGGCTGCACCTGTTCGTAGCGGGCCGCGTCAAGAAAAACCTCGCGGGGCACAAGCTGTCCGTCGAGCTCCTTCAAATCCTTACACTGCACGCCGATAGTGGCGAATATGCCCATAACCAGTCCGTCCATCTATAGAATGACATCGAATTATATTTAAATGTTAAAGTCGGGGATTGAATAGGTGCCGTCGGGGTTCACCACGTATGTGGCGATCACGGCTGGGTTCACCTTGTTCTGCAGCACATCCTCGGTCTTGTACACATTCTCGTCGGCGTCAAGGTAGTAGATGATTCCCTTGATCTCCTGTGCTGTCAGCTCAACCTGCTTAAGCGCCGCACCGGAGGTGGTCGCGGGGCTCTCGATGGTGCCATGGGGCGTCCCCTTCACATGAGTCCCGCAATACATCGACCCGTCGCGCCTCTTTCGTGTGCACTGGTCGCCGCTCGCGCGCTTCGCACAGCACCTGTCACAGCGCGGAACAACGTTCTTCACGCGCCTCCTCCTCGCAAAGTCGTCCTTCGTGAACTCGAGCGGACCATAGCTATAAATCCGCTGCAACGCGGCCGCCTTTGCGTCCTTCGAGCAGTCCATGTCCAGGACGATTCCCTTGATATGATCTTTGAAGTCCTTCATGTACTCCAACACCTTGGTCGTAGCTCGCCCTTCCATTGCATACTGTCGCTCGCAAGTCTCTATTTCAATTTTAACGTAGCTATACCAAACGAACTTAAAGAGCCCGGCTGCCGATAATCCCATGTGTAGGATTAAAATATCGGGAGAGTACAGATGACGAGCCAACAGATATGCAGGATCAGTAACGTCGAGTGGACACAGCACCACGAAGACATCCTCATAGACTGGGGAGACAAGGCCAAGTGCTACAAGTGGCTGCACGACAGGTCGCACAAGAAATACAAGTCCATGAACACATGGTTCACCATACCAGTGATTATACTGTCGACCGCGACAGGCACCGCCAACTTCGCGCAATACCGGCTCGCGGACGGCGACACCAAGTCCTATGCACCCGTGGTCATAGGGCTCGTCAACATCTTTACGGGCGTGCTGACAACGATCCAGCAGTTCCTCAAGGTCAACGAGCTGAACGAGGGCCATCGTGTCAGCAGCATAGGGTGGGACAAGTTCTATCGCAACATCAAGGTCGAGCTGTCCAAGCACCCGGCCGAGCGCGAGCACGTCAGCATCCTCATAAGGACATGCAAGGAAGAGTTCGACCGGCTGATCGAAACCAGTCCGGACATTGACGACGACGTCGTCGACGACTTCGTCAAGGAATACACCGGTAACAAGTCATACTGCTGCGGGCTGCTCCGGAAACTCACCAGCCAGGAGACCATCGACAACTTTGCCCGCATGAAGAAACCCGACATATGCGGCTCCCTCCAGTCAACATCGGCGTTCCGCCACCCCTGGAGAGATGTCGAAAAGCAGGCCGACAGCCCCACCGCAAACCCTGCCAGCGACATCGAACTGCAGATAATGGAAGACAACAAGATCAAGCTCGACGTTAGCAACCAAGTGTTGGCCATAGAGCACTCCACGCCCGACGCACATCAGCTCGACACATGAGGCAGAAACACATAGTCACCCACGCTCATCGGCAGTATCATGTAGAACACCAACAGGGCCATTACCCAGTACACGTATATCTGGTACACCGATGCACCTACACCTACGAAATCGAACACGACCGGTATCGCGAACTGCAGGAACAAGATAAAGATGATGGTGAATACTAAGCTCCCAATCCTGGACTCAGGTGTAGCCTCCACGACCATATAACCTATACTTAGAAATTATAAGTTATATGCAAGCTAGTCAACGTAGTACACCTTGTCCCTATAATACGTCGGCTCGGCAACCAGCGCATCGTCGAACTTGGCTGTGTCGACGTAATGATACGTGAGGGGCGTTTGCTGGGCGTAATCCCTCAGCACCCAATGGGGCCCCCGCTGGTTCTTCCTACCATCCTTCAGCAGCACAACCCCCTGGTACACCGAGTTGTAGTCCTGAGCCCACGTCCCGTCGACGTCGCGAAGTCTGGCTGTCAGAGACTTCCACTCGTCGCGGACGCCCTCGGCTCGCGACAGTCGCGATGCGTCCTTCGGGTCGTTCGGTCGGTTTAGAAACACCTTCATATTCCCCGGGAAGACAGCAAACCGAACTATTCCTCCCTTGCCATATTTTCCAGTGTCGTTCACGGTGATGACCTCGCCATCAACCTCCATCGGCTTATGGTTCTGTGTCCAGACCGCGTATCGCAGAGCCTTCTCATAGGTCCCAAAATAGTAATACGGGCCCAACGAAGAAAACACCGACGATTTCTTCAGGCCAAACACCGCGACGAACGTTATCACCTTGTAGTAGTTACCGTGGTAGACGACGAGGGGCAGCGTATACGGCGTCCTGTCCTTGTCGAGAAGGAATATAAACGTCATGTTCCGCAGGAAGAAGTCGGTGACGCTCTCGTGGACAGGAAAGTTCACCACGCTCTTCGTATCGATCATCTCCTTCATCAGGACGAACCACAGATCGGTCGACCGCTTCTGCAGCTGGATGTCGTCCGCAGCGCTGTACACCCCCGAGTCGAGCTGAACAAAGACGTTTATCCCATGATCGGTTTCCTTGTATCCCATCACCCGCACACTCTCCTCGCCACCGACGTTGTCCATGTAGTCAAGGACCTGCTCCACGCAACCGGCGCGGACGTCGGTATGCGCACCCTCGCAGAGAAAAAAAGGAAACACCATGAGATCCGAGTAGGCATCGCCGGACTCGGGGTACTTGTAGAGAAGATACTTCAGATAGGGCTTCAGGCCGTTCGTCGCCACCATGTAGCAGCACACGTTCACTCGGTCGTTCTTCGACACGCTCAACTTTGAAAAGTCAGCTTCGAGCTCGCGAGCGACGGGATACTCGTAGTACACCAGCTTCTCGTCGAAAGCGTCCGCTACGGACTCATCGTCTCCGCGATACCCAACCGGCACACCCTTCTCCAGCAGCTTGCCCTTCTCCCCCATCTCCTCCGCAGCGGCGACCGGCCCCGTCATGCCATCGCCGACATATGGCTCTTCCGGAGGCTCGTGGCTGCTCGGCGTGATCCTGCTGCCAAACTTCGTCTCCAGACTGGTCCTCATCTTGTCACTCAGCATTATATATACACGACATTTATTTCTGCTCCTTCAACCTTATAGACTCCTTAATGTTCTCCTGCCTCGTCTCGAGTATGAAGTCACTAAGTTCTCGGGCTCGCTCCGGATCCTCCGGAAACCTCTGTGCCAGGGCGGCCAGCAAAGTCTTCTTGTTCAGCGGGGCCTTCGACCGTGTCTGCGTGTACAGAAGCTTTCCGTCCTTGACGTCAAAACAGTCGATGTCGTTGTCCTTCATCACATCGACCAAGGCCGCAGTAAGGTCCTTTTTGACTGTCCGTCTTTTCTTCAGCTCGGCCTGGAACCCCCTTATCTCATTGTCGACTGATATCCACTGTTTCACAATCGATATCAATTCTTCCTTCGTAGACATTATGTTGGTAACTTTATTTATGTTTATATTATTTATTGCTTGTTTAATAGGTTGAAGTGTCGCTTGCACATCCCGCCATCGAACACCGACCTGCCACACGCCCCTCCTTTCCTGCTCCCAGACTTGAGCACGGCACCACAGACCGGCCCGTCGGGCTGAGCGGCCTGCTGTGCGGCCTGCTGTGTGGCCTGCTGTGCGGCCCGCCGGTCGTGGGCCCGCTGGTGCCGCTTGCAAAACGTCCCCCAGCAAGGGTCCGAACACGGGGTCCCAAAGTTCTTTGAGCGCCTGCTCGCGCCTACATGCGTACACTTGTCGTTCAGCATCTCCCACTTCGCTGGCGCGTTCACACCCGCCATCCTCCTGGGCTCGAGAGACGGGCAGTACGGAAGCACTCGGTTCTGGATGTTCCGGCAGTACGGGCACTTTACCTGATTCAGGTGCAATTTCACAACCTCGGTCGCCCTGTGGCCACACTTCTGTTTCACGACCTCGTTGAGCAAAGGGACATAATTGAAGGCATGCCCACACTCAAGACTGATTCTCGTCTCTCCCAGCGGCTCCCTCGATATAAGGCATTCTCCCGTAGCGGGCTCGGACAAGTGGCCTCCGGACATCAACTTATCGAGCTCCGCGTTGAAGTCGAACGGCTCGTCCGTCATCCTTACGTTTTAGATTATCTTATCTTTATATTATAATACCATGATCTGGGGCAAGTACACATGGGTCATGTTCCACACTCTAGCCGAAAAGATCAGAGACGATATGTTCGACAGTCACAAGCACGTCATATTTGACGTGATCCTCAGCCTGTGCTCATGCCTCCCGTGCCCCACGTGCAAGATACACGCGGCAGAGACACTCAAAAAGAAGAACATACGCGAGGCCAGAACTAAGCACGAGCTCAAGATGTTCCTGTACCAGTTCCACAACACCGTGTCCCACAGGAAGGGGATGCCCACGCCCGACATGCGCGTCCTCGCGCAGTACGAGCACGGAAACCTCCGTCGCATCGTCCAGGCATTCAGACAACACTTTGTCACGACCACGCCCTCCCTTATGTCCGAGCAGCTCAAGCGCAAGAGAGTCATCGCCCGGTGCATGGATACACTGAACCGAAACTGGCATGTGTTCGACAACTGAGCAGCAAGCACAGTCGATGAGCTTATAGCGACTGAACCAGTTCCCCGTTCTTATAAACGTTGCACTTGAACTGCTGCTTCTTCGGCCGGCTGCAGACCGTCCGGTTGCTGATGGTATCGCTGAAATACAGAAGGTTGTCCGCGCCCACGTTGTGTAGCATCGAGAAGTAAGCCAGGCCAAGCAATGTTCCAATCAAGGTGCCGAACACCACCCCGGCCGTCGTGGTGCACAGCCACATGACTCGCGTGATGCCGTCCACAAGCAAAAGCAAAAGCAGGAAACCGAATAGGAGAGGATTGAACTGCCCGGTGTAGCGCATGGGTATAGTGAGATAGCTCAGCGTGAAGCCGAGTATGACGCTGTTGAGAGCCGGGACGTGCAGATCCATGTTGTAGAACGGCAGCTTGAACAGGGAACAGAAGAGCGGCGCATACGGGCTTCTGCGGCTGCCGATGACGTTCGCAAACATCCCGCTTATGAAAACCGCGCCGAGTATCCCGAGAAGATAGATAATCGCCTTGACGTCGGCATTTATCACGGACGACATTATTAGATAGAACGTGACCAAGAACGGCATGATAGCTGATATGACCTGGGCTATGTTCTTTGGTTCAAGTGCAAGTGCCATACAATAAGCATATATATTATTTTTCCTCCTTGACTAAAACTATCTCCAGGACCTCGTGGATATTGGAAACCGGGGTGAAGGCGATGCCGTCGAGAATCGGGTTGCCCTCGTACTTCTCCATGAACTCGGCGAATTCCTTCGCGTTCTCGAGGGGATACACAAAGTGCTTGACGCCGGCCCGGATGCCACCTACGATTTTGAGGTCGAGCCCACCAATTGCTGTTATCTTTCCCTGCAAGGTTATCTCTCCGGTCATGCCGATGCGGTTGTTCACAGGAATGCCGTTCAGCAGACTGTAGAGCGCGACGGTTATAGCCCCTCCGGCCGAGGGACCGTCCTTGGGCACCGCGCCTTCGGGACAATGGACGTGCAATCCCTTGTTGCTAGAGTCGCTGAAATCCTCCTGCAGCTTGTCTTGACGGGCCTTACTGGTGAGGTTCCATGCCAAGGTCTTCGCGACGGTCATACTCTCCTTCATGACGTCGCCTTGCATCCCGGTGAGCTTGAGCTCAAGCCGGTTCGTGCAGGGGTACAGGGACGTCTCGATCGGTATAATCCCACCGCGACCCATCGCGTTTGCCCACAGCCCGTTGATCGTCCCAACCATGGGTTCCGGATAAATCTTCTTTTCGCGCATCTCCATGCGGTTCTTCAAGTAGTCGTTCTTCACCATGTCGATCGTAAGGGTAAGCGACTCATAGGTGTCGACAACCTGGGATTGCAGCCTGTTGAGGTTTATCTCTCCCACGATCTCAAAGAGGACCTCCTTGAGCTTCCGGACGCCCGGCTCGCAAGTGTATGTGTCGATCACGAACTTGAGGACATCGTCGCCTATGTTCACGCTGCCCACAAGACCCATCTTCGTGAACAGCTCAGGCAGTATGTACTTGCGGCATATGACAAGTTTGTCCTCCAGCGTCAGGTGGTCGAACTTGACGCGATGAATTCGGTCAAGGAGCACACGGTCTATTGCGTCGACATCGTTGTAAGAGAACACAAAAAGGGCTCTGGATAAGTCCAGATCGATGCCTGTGAAATACTTGTCCTGGAAGGCATTGTTCTGCGCAGAGTCTATTAGATGGGTAAGTATGCCGATGATCTCTTTCCCATGCTCCGTTTTGCTGACCTTGTCCAGTTCGTCGATGAAGATGATTGGGTTCATGCACTTCTTCTCCATGAGGACGTCGACGATCTTGCCCCATGTGCTGCCAACGTATGTGTAATTGTGTCCGTCGAGCGTACTCGAGTTACTCGCGCCGCCTATCGCAATGAAAGCGAACGGTCTGGTGCCGCCTTCCCCGTCCTTCAGGCAGCGGGCAAGACCCATCTTCGCCAGCGACGTCTTGCCGACACCGGGTGGACCCTCGAACCCGAAGCAGTACCCGGCCTGCTCCCCGCTCATCCACTGGCCGATGACACGCTCAACTTGCCTCTTCGCCTTGTCATGTCCGTGCACAGCCCCGTCGAGTATGTGGTGGACGTCCTCCACGCCGCGCCGGACCAGCTCCTTGCTGCCGACGATATGGTCGATGTCGCTCGTGATGCCGTCGACAAGCGCATCAAACTCGACGCCCTCCCCGTTCAGGAAGATCTGTTCTAGCTCCGCAAGTATCCTCCCGTCATCCTTGTTCTCGGTGAGGAACTCCTCGACCGCATTGCACATATACGCCGTGTTCTTACCCGAATGACAAAGCTTGTTGCGCTTTATCTTGTGCGTCTTGATGACCTGGTTGACGCTGCCCACATACTCTATAAGAGTCTGTCGTTTCGACGCCCGTATGGTGTCGACCATGTGCAGGAACCTCGCGTTCTGTATGTTCGGCAGATACTCCTTCTGGAGAACATTAATGCAATAAAACATTTCCTGGTTGCTATACTCGCTCTTCAGCGCCACCGGACACGCAAGCGGTATGCCGTGTATCGTCTTCATCAGCTGCTGGAACCGGGCGAGCGAGTTGGACACGAGGGCCAGGACGGGCTCCTCCCGGAAGGCACCGAACGGTATGCGCAGTAACCCCTCGAGATACTGTCTGGCCTTCGAGCCAGAGTCCTCTGACTTTGACTTCACCTCTTTCAGCTTGACCATGGCTTTCTCCTTCACGGTATCGCTCGCCTTCATCAGGCATATCTGCTGCTCAAGCGGGATCTTATTGTTGTCGAAGTTGCACAAGTTGTTGGTGTATTGAATGGTCTGCTTCATTGCGTCCCTGAAAAAACGCTTGATGTTCCACGGAAGGCTGTCGAACAGCAGGGTCTGCTCGATCGTGTCCACGCTATTGTTGGCGTCGTTGGAGAGAAGGTCATATAGCAGGTAAGCAAGGTACTGGAATTCTGGCTCGTCGCAACGCAACAGCAACTGCATTATCAGCAGCCTCTGGAGGTAGAGCTCGTTGTTCACGAACTCCTTGACGATCTGCTGCATCGGCTTCTGCTTGACAAGGTTTACCTGGTTTATGTAGCCCATGAACTTGTGCTGCAGCTCCTGCGGCGTGAATATCAGCAGCTCCTTCAACATCAGGCACTCAGTAAACCGAGAGAACGCCTGGCCCTGGAACTCCTTCTCGTCCGGGACCGTCTCGTGCAGGGTCGTCAATTTGTCCAGCAGGTAGCTGTTGCTGATGCACGCAACCATGATGTCGTCGACAACGCCACACACGATCATCGTTTTGCGCAGGTCGTGGTTGTGGATACTGAACTTTATACCGTACACCTTTGTCTGGAATGACTTGCTTGACCTTGCCAAATCAAAGCAATCGAAGTTGCAACTCTGCTCCGCGATGGTGACATCCTCGACGATCTTGTTCTTAACTATACGTGACTCGTTGCTCGCGCTCGGCACCACGTCCTCCCTCCATATCACGGTCTTGTACCCTATCGGGTGCACGAAGTTTTTGATCAGCTCGTATTTCTCCTTGTTGTCGGCGTCGACAACAGAATCAATGAAATCCGGACCGAAGCACGTCGAGACCAGGTCCTCAACGGACTCCGTCCCGAAGCTCTTGAATATCACCGAGAGCTCGTTGTTGATGCTCTGCAGCTTATTCACGAGCTTGTTGTTCTTGTCTGCGTGGTCCGGGTCTATGGACGCCGCTATGCTCTGCAGCTCCCTGTGCAGGTCCGTCAGCCCCTGGTTGCAGATGTTGAGCTCGCTCGCACCAAGTATGTCGAGCAGCTTGTACCTCTGGGCCATGATGATGGTCCGGCTGATAACCTCCTGAAAGTACCTCACCTTGTTGCTAATGAAGTTCATGACGTCGTCGTTGCTCCCGATATGCCTGTCGTCCCGCTTAGAGAGCTTCTGGTTCCTCCTCATCGGTATTTATATAGTATCGGTTTTAAAAACTTTTAAGCCATTTTCCGTTGATTCTCCCAAGAATTCCCTAAACATTTGGCTATTTCAGTTTAAAAGTTCGGAACCATGCTATACCAGCCATGGGTATTCCCAGTTTCTTCTCGCATCTCGTCCGGCAGCATCCTGACTGCATCAAGGAAATCGCGCCGACCGACATAATCGACAACCTATACATGGACTCGAACTCAGTGGTTTACGACTGCGTCCGGAAGATCGCTGACGAATACGTAGACGATGAATCGTTCGAAAAGAAACTGCGCGAGGCCGTGCTGCAGAGCTTGATTGGCTATATCCAGACGCTCCAGCCCTCGCGCCGCTGCCTCATCGCGTTCGACGGCGTCGCTCCGGCAGCAAAGCTTAAGCAGCAAAGAAATCGCCGCTACAAGTCGATGATAGAGCGCGGGGTGGACGAAACGCTTCTTGGACGCGAGACAAAGTCGTGGAACACTGCGGCGATCACCCCGGGCACGGCCTTCATGAACGACCTCATGCCGTTCCTTAGGGAGGGGTTGGGTAGGAACGGACCGCAGACGGTCGAGATCATCGTATCGGGGAGCGACGTGGCGGGAGAGGGCGAACACAAGATATTCGACTTCATTCGCAAAAACCAGTGTCCCCAGTTCTCTCGAGAGACCCACGTAATATATGGCCTCGACGCGGACCTCATCATGCTCACGCTCAACCACCTTCACGTCTCGAGGAACCTGTATCTGTTCCGAGAGACTCCCCACTTCATAGCCCAGGTGGACAGCTCTCTTGAGCCCGACAAGCTATACAATCTCGACATCCCGGCGCTATCGGCGGCAGTGGCGGACGAGATGGGCAAACACCGCGACATGGACAAGCGAAGTAGGCACGTGATCAACGACTATATACTCCTATGCTTCCTGCTGGGCAACGACTTCATGCCGCATTTTCCGTCCATCAACATCCGGTCGCATGGCATAGACATTCTGCTGACCACATACAAGAAGGTCATTGGAGGAACCAGACACTTCCTCACTGCGGGCGACAGGATCAACTGGAACCAGGTGCGCAAGCTGTTTGAGGAACTGCGGGGGAACGAGGTGGCCTACCTACAGAGCGAACACAAGGAGAGATCGCGCCTCGAGGGACGGTCCCTGCCGACGAAAACGTTCGAGGACAAGAAGTACAAATACCTGCTGCTCCCGACCAAGAACCGCGAGGCAGAGAAATTCATCGACCCCTGGTCCCCAGGATGGCAGTCGCGTTACTACCAGGAGCTGTTCGACGTCAGGTCCAGCGACGACGTCATCCGGCGCATTTGCGTGAATTACATGGAGGCCCTCGAGTGGACGCTGTGCTACTATGTCAAGGGCTGTAAGGACTGGCGGTGGAGCTACGGCTACTGCTACCCACCCCTCATCTGCGACCTATGCAAGCACCTGCCCTGCTTCGAGACGGAGTTTGTGTCCCACAAGGCACCCGAACCAATCGACAACGGCGTCCAGCTCGCCTACGTGCTCCCCGTGTCCTCGCTGGCCCTGGCGGGCAACCGCCTGCGGGACGTCCTGCTCAAGAGGTTCCCGGAGCAATATCGGGATGACTACACGCAAAAATGGTCATATTGCAAATACATATGGGAGTCTCACGTCGACCTGCCGGAATTCAGCCTCGAGTTACTGGGAGAGACTGTCACCGGTCTAAAGTAGTTAAAAACAATCCGCTGATAAAGTACACTATGAGCCGGCTCGGACCTCGCGAGGTAATAACAGGATTCCCTGACAGAAAGGCGTTCCTTGACCTCGTGGGCGCCCAACACCCGGGGATAGTTGTCAAGTTCACGGCGGGCTGGTGCGGGCCGTGCAGGCGCATTGACCCCATCGTGAAGGACTTCTTCAGCCGGAACAGCAGAAATGTGCTGTGCTGCTATCTGGACATTGACGAGAACTTCGACTTGTATTCCTTCATGAAGCGGAAAAAGATGGCAAACGGCGTCCCTACTCTCCTTTACTACGCACCCAACAACCACGAGTACGTCCCCACCGCCTCCGTGTCCGGTGCGAATGAGGACAAAGTTCGCACGTTCTTCGACGGCATCCAGGTGTAGGCGCCCGGGTTCTGCAGGCCATGTTTTTCTTCTCTGTGTCTACTAATAGCGCGATGGAATGTGTCGATCTCGATATTAGTAACTACTCCTTGGCCGACATACTTGGACTGTTCGGTCTTTCGCACAATTTCTCACGGGACGATCTAAAGAGCGCGAAAAAAACCGTGCTAAGGACGCACCCCGATAAGTCGAAGCTCGACAAGAAGTATTTCCTGTTCTTCACGAAGGCATATAAGATGCTTTTCGAGATACACGAATTTAAAACTCAAACGAACACGCGGTCGACCGAGTATGTGGTCGAGAAGGACGAGGGAGAGGCGAAGATCCTCGAAACCGTGAAAAACAAGGAAAACTTCAACGAATGGTTCAACGAGCTCTTCGAAAAGAATCGTCTCAGCGCTCTCGGGGACAGCGAAGGCTACGGGGACTGGCTCAAGAGCGACGATGACTGTTCGTCAGGGACTGCCAGCACCGTCTCCGAGATGAACGCGGAGATCGACAACAAGAAGGCTGAGATGCGTGCGATGGTGCAGCATCAGGACGTCGCAGACGCCAGTGGGAGCATGGGATACGACATAGTGGGCGGTGCAGAAGGGTTTCAGAGCGGCATATTCAGCACACTGCAATACGAAGACCTGCGGAAGGCCCACACCGAGACGGTCGTTCCGGTGACCCACCAAGATTACCAGCGCACTAAGAAGTTCGGCAGTGTCGACGAGATGCGAAGCCATCGATCCCGACAGGACACGACGCCGCTGTCTCTCGAGCAGTCGAAACAATATCTGGCAAAGAAGGACGACGCCGAGGCTGAGATATCGACGGATAGGGCCTTCCAGCTGGCTAAGGAGTACGAGGCAAATCAAGAAAAGAGCAGGCAGTGGTGGTCGCAGGTGAAGCAAATCACTCAGTGACGGCTCCATCCGGCAAAAAAAGTATTGGTGTATATTATACAATGACGCAGGTGAGGAACTACATAGTGGGAACACTGGTCACCCTGGGCGCAGCCGCGCTATACGAGAGATTTGTGAGGCATGACAGAAAGCTCCGGGACATGGCAAACCAGGAACTCATCCAGCAATTCCTGCTCGGCGACGGTTCTTTAGAAGATAACAAGCCCATACTATGGATACACATAACGCACGAGAAGAACGCTCGGTGGTGGCAGAGCTTCTATTCGCGCAACACCGACTACCTCAACCAGCCCTACATGTTCCTGGCGATACGCAGCATCATCCGGCAGTGCGGGGCCAGCTTCAACGTATGCCTGATCGACGACGAGTCGTTCGCCAGCCTCGTGCCTGGCTGGACCAGCGACGTGAGCAAGCTCGCCGACCCCGCGCGCAGCCACGTGCGCTCCTTGGCACTGTCTAGGCTCCTCCACGCCCATGGAGGGATGCTGGTTCCGAGCTCGTTCGTGTGTATGAGGGACCTGCTGCCCATGTACGAGGCCGGAACCGCGGGCACCTCTATGTTCGTGTGTGAGAACCAGTCCAGCAGCAACGTCGCTGCTACGACGTACTACTTCCCCGGAACGTCGTTCATGGGCTGCGTCAGAGGCTCCGTCGAGATGCAGGCGCTTGGCGACGGTATCTCGGCGGTCATCGCGAGCGACCAGACCGCGCAGCCGAAGTTCACTGGCGAGTTCGACCGGCTGTGCTACCAGATGGTCGCCGAGGGGAGGGTCAGCGTCATGTGCGGGGGGAGGATCGGTGTAAAGAAACAGAACGGCCAGCCGCTCGCAATAGAGGAGCTCATGGGCGACTCGTATGTCGACATGCCCGACGAGATGTCCGGGCTGTACATCCCAGCCGACAAAATTCTAAGGCGAACGAAGTACCAATGGTTCGCGCGGCTGTCCGCGAGCCAGGTCCTGTCGAGCAACACCATGGTCGGCAGGTACCTCCTCATATGCCACGCTAGCCCGTAGGCCGCAGGACCCCCGTCACGTCCCTAGCCAGCAATATCAGCTCGATGTCGTCCTCGTGAATCTCGTGGAATATAGTGATGTACTTGCATATGACCGGCATGAGGGCATACCTTGCGGCTTCGTCGATGGCGTCCGCGCGCTTGACATACTGGGTCAACGAATCCAGTATGTCCATCACCGAAAACCCTTTGTCGGACAGGCCAAACAGGACCTCGGCCGCGGCGCTCACGTGGCCATCGCGGCACCTCTGCGTGAAATCCTCGAACAGCCGATAGTTGATATTACTGCATACCTCGTGCGCGAGTTCGAGGGTAACCTCGCGGTCCAGTATCCTTATTTTCTCGAGGTAGTTCGTGATCAGTCGCACACTGGAGCTGGATATCTTGACGAGATACTCGTAAGCTTCGTCGGTGATACGGATCGACTCAGCACGAATGATCCCCGAGCTTATGGTCTTGAGCTGTTCGTTCGTGAGTAGAGGCAGCTTCACAAGGGTCGTCCTGGACTGGAGACTCTCGATGACCTTCTGGGTGTTGATGCACGATATCAGGAAGCTCACGTTGTCGCCGTACTTGTCCATGCAGCTGCGAAACACTTGTTGGCTCTGCTCGTTAATAAAGTCAATGTCGTCAAGGACGACGATCTTCTTTCTATTGGGTAGGACACTCTGCGTCTGACAGAAGGTCTTAACATCGTTGCGGTAAAACGAGATGCCCTGCTCCCGAAGGCTATTGATGAACAGCACGTGCGCGTCGTACACGTGCCGGTCGTCCACCGCGTCGCCAAAGTACATCCGTATGACTATATTCAGCAGACTCGTCTTTCCCGTCCCAGGGTCTCCAATCAGCAAGAGGTTGAGGTCATGCGTGTCCACGCATGCCTTTATGTAGTCGCGCACGTCCCCCGACGCCTGGAAATCATCGATACCGCGCGGCTGGTACTTTACCATGTATGGGACATCCATTAATATGTATTCGTCAATAAACATTTAAGCTTATATGGTTTCTTATATATACAGCCATGAACCCCTACGAAACACTCGGCGTTGCGAGGGACTGTCCGCAAGACGAGATCAAGAAAGCGTACAGGAAACTATCGATGAAGTACCACCCCGACAGAAATCTTGGAGACGAAAGCGCCACCTCGAAGTTTCAGGAGATAGCAAGGGCGTACGAAGAGATAGGCACCGCGGAGAAACGCGGGAGATTCAACGCCCACGACCGACCGCCTGGACAAGGCGTGCCTGTGAACATGAATGAGGCCGAGTTCATGGACTTCATGCGCCACACGATGCAATCCATGGGCGGATTTCACGACCATCCCCAGTCCCAGTCGCCGCTGTTCAAGTCGCTGCAGAAACCCCAGCCCATAGTGAAGAAAATAGCAATATCGCTGGAACTTGCGTTCCAGGGGGGGTCCGTCCCGCTCAGCATAGATAGACGACAGTTCGTCGGCGGGGAAAGATCGATCGAGACCGAGAACATATACGTCGACATACCGCAAGGGATCGACGACAATGAGCTGATCGTGGTGAGAGAGAAAGGCAACGTAATTGATAGCAATCGCGGGGACGTAAAGATATTCGTGAAGGTAGAGAACACCACGGGCTTTAGACGCAGCGGGTTGGACCTGATCTACGAGAAGAAGGTCACGCTGAAAGAGGCCCTGTGCGGATTTACGTTCGAGATCAAATACATAAACGGGCGCTCCCTCAAGATGCACAACAACGCAGGTTCCATTATAAAACCGGGATTTAAGAAGATGGTCGAAGGCCTGGGGTTCAAAAGGGGCCCGCACACCGGGAACCTTGTCGTGACATTCAGCGTGGAGTTCCCACAGTGTCTCACCGCGGAGCAGATAACGACTCTCGCCAAGACGCTGTGAGGGACACCCGCGGAGGTTGCAAAGTGGATTTAAAAATATAAGCCTAGTGTACCGATGGTGGTTTTCACAATGACGGCACAGATACTCGACACGATCATCCTCAAATTCACGGTATTCACGATAGAACAAATATGGTGCCTGGCGAAATGGGGAGGCTCGTCGGTCTACTACTACTACTACCCTCTCCTCTCTGACGCCGACAAGCTCAGGCTGGAGAACATGAGGCTAAGAGATGAGATCAAGCTTCTGAAGGACACGCCGGAGAACGCACCAGATATCACAGACGCAAAGTAGAGCACTTCGATGCGCGTGAGCAGCACACATAGCTCACGCGCATGCAGACAAGGCAAACTACCGTATCCTGCCGCGCTTGGTTTTCTTCTTGGTGTTCTTCTTGTTCCTGCGCTTCCCGGTTCGTGTTTTCCGTTTCTTGGCACGCGTCTTCCTTCCCTTCCTGCGGCGGCCTCCCTGGCTGGCCGAGCCGGCCTCGTCCACCGAGGTGTCCGGCACGGCCTCCTGCCACTTGATGCTATCGGCGACCGGTGGTGCACCCGTCTTTATGTAGAAGCACCTTATCAGCATCTCGTTAAAGACACAGATGCATCGTTTCAACGGCTCGACCCGACCAAACGCGCCATCGTCGGCTCGACCGCTGCCGACCGCCTCCCGCATGACGGCGTCGAACCTATCGGTGTCGGGCACCACATGGTTCGGCCAGTGGGGATTGACGAAGTAATGCTCCGCGAAATTGCCGTAGTCCTCTTCCGCGCCGGGAGTCGTATGCACGCCCCACGTGGTGCCGCTGCAGAAGAACCTGAGCAGAGGGCCGTATAGGGCAGCGCCTCCTACCCCCCGCCGCGGTCCATGCCACGTCACTGCTCCTTGGTCCGCCGACGCGCCCCAGTCGCTGTCCCAGCCCTCCAGCACTGTGTCGAGCGCCAGGAGCGTGAGATGCCCGAACATGTCGTCTCTGCTCATGCCTATCGGGCTCGCCCCGACGAGTATTCCATGCTCGTTCAAGAACGTGTCGGCAAAGATGTTCCTGTCGAACATATAGAAATGATTCGCCATGAGTATCATCGACAGCCAGTAAGACGCGACTGGACGCTCACCACTCGTCCATAGGCCCTCGTCGCCCGGCGCCATCTCGCCGCCCTGCTCCTCATCCGCTGATTCGCCACGGCGGCGCTTGTCCTGTGGCGCGCCATCGGCAGTCCCATCGAGAGGAACCCCGTACGCGTTGTTGAAGTCGCCGTCCATGTCGATCAACCGCACGTCTATCCCGGAGACGTTCGCCGGGCTGCGAGCGTCGCCGTAGTCTATGACGGCGTTGAGCGGCTTCATGTCCGTCCCCACGATGCCCATCTCGACCATCCGCATGAAGAGGGTCGACAGCTGGCCCGCGATGGTGGTGTCGGTGTTGGTGAGGTATGATAACTTCATCAGCTTCGCGCCCGGACCTCTCTTGTAGAAACCGTTCAGATCCTGCATGTATCTGTCCGCCATGATAGTTAGAGTCAGCTCCTCGTACGGGTTGTCCACACCATGGACCATGAGCACCCTAGCTGGGGCAGCCTGTCCATTCCGTACCTCTTCGGCCAAGGCCTTTTGCGCCTCTGCCGCGAGTCTCTGGGCTTCTGCCGCCGCCGCGCGAGCCTCCTCGCTTCCACTGCTTCGGGCAGCCTCAGCGGCTCGCGCCGCAGCCTCAGCGGCGGCAGCGACCTCCCTGCGCTTGTACGCCGACGTCGGGAGAGAGAGAAATATACTCCTCACGGTCGGCGTGATCTCTGCGCGGCTGCACATGGCCCAGATGCGTATCGTTCTCCGCACCTTCTCGGTCGCCTCGATGAGATCGTCAAGGGTCTCGAACCCGGCGGCCGGGCTCTCGAACGCAGGCACGCCGTCCTCAAGCTTCATACTCATGCGTGCCACCGCCACGCTGAGGGCGAGAGGACTACCGTCGGGGGCGGTGGCGAGCAACCAGCCTCCATCGCTCGGTATAAAAGGGACGACTTTCCCGTCAACCTCCGACCCCGCCGACGGGACCTGCGAGACCCCGCCCGGCATAACACTGGTAAGGTAGTTGTATATCCCCTGACCAAGCTTGAACATGACAGGCCACTTCGTCGTGCGCACAACCATACCGTGCTTCTGGCCTTTCGCCGGCCTGAACAAAGTCGCCACGTTGCCCGACCCCTCGGCGGTCTTATCCCTGAGTCTGGGGTCGACCAGGCCTTGCTCCACAAGGTCCTGAAAGGTCACTCCCGCCGTCCTAAACACGAATTCGGGCGTCAAGTGATCTCCTGCTAGACCTTGGTCTCCTGCTGGGGCTTTCCTTTTTCCTGCCATGTATATATATTGGGAGAGATAATATGGTACCGACCAAAAACTCGTCGAGGTGTTGACCAGTTATTATTTAAAGCATTGAATAATAACTATGCATAGATGCGGACCGACCCAGACGCTGGCGATCGGCGGGTCTTCGTCCGTTCGCGCTCGCCAAGGGAGATCGGCCCGTGCGAACGATACGAATTCGAGGTAAGATACTGTGTCATGACACTTTTCGCAGTGCTACTCATACTCGGCGGGTCAGCCATGTCCGCGGCGCTCCACAGGAGCGCGCGCCCTTAAGATATGCGTTTGTTCGGGATGTCGGACGAGACCAGGTATATCGAGTTCTCGGTCATGATGATGTAGGTGTCGTCCACCTTGAAAATCTTGTCGATGGGGCTCGTGTACTCGTCCTCGCTCTTGACCAGAAGTTTCTCCTGGTTCTCGCGCACACCAATCAGGACCTTCTTGTCGAGCGAGCCTGCCCAGTAGTCGAGCATGATCGGTTTGTCCTGTACAAGACTCAGCTTTGCTGCATGTGATAGCGTCGTCGCGCCAGGAAGCTGATAGCCAGTCGTCGCGTCTGCTTCGCTCATTTATGTAGTTTTAGAATCTAATTCTTTAAATACTTATAAAGAATTTTAATATAGTATTATACATGACTGTGTACATACAGAATGAGGACAACTACGGCGCGACGCTCCAGAACACCGAGAAGGAATGCTTCGTGCACTACATAAAAATCACGAACGACTACATAAGGGACTTCAACGAGAAGATCATCTACCAGAACGGCAGCAAGCATGCATTCGTCATAGCAAAGGGCCTCGAGACCATACGTCACGTGTACACCCAGTTCCTCCTGTATTCCAACAACCTCGAGTTTACGGTAGAGGTCACGGAAAAGGCTTACCAGTACTTCATCGAGTTCATCGACCAGATCGGCGAGGAAACCAACGCCATCTTCAACCTCAGCAGCCTAGACGCTACGCTCTTCGCGTACAAGAAAACCATATACGAAATACCACAGAAAACCAAAAAAGACTTCACCGACCACGATCCCCTAATCTGCCACGTCAAGGCCTACATCGACATATACGACGCTCTCTTGTTCCATCACCTCAACACACACTCGGCGATAGAGGACCTCGATGTGTTCCTCCCGGTGACAGACAGCTTGATGCAGCTGCCCCTCCTGTTCGACGGCCTGGATGGCATCCTCGCCTTCGTGAAGTTCCTGCACACGCAGGACCTACATGAGGTCAAGTATTTCCAGACCGTAAACATGTTCGTCAAGCACAGCTCTAAGAAAACCTCGGTGCTCCACGGCCTCGAGAGAAGGTTTCTTGCCTCTCAGATAGACAGCGTTCTCGACCTCGCGCCCAACAAAATAGTCAAGTGGTTCCTTAGCTAACCAGAACAATCTTCTTCCTAAGTTTCCTCGGCTTTTCAGCCTTGCCCTGCACGATCTCCGCACCACCCTCTGCGATGTACGCATGCTCCGCACAGAGCAGGTCTCTCAGAAACCCGTATATGCAGCGCAGCTCGTCTTCGTCGCACTTTCCCACGATCAGCACGCTTCCCGTCCGGAATATCATGAAGGACACCTTCTTCACATTAGCTGTCGGTTCGGTCGGTTGGCGCCCGGTCTGGTCACCAGGTGCCAGCCGGGTGTCGTAGAAGAACTTGCACTGAATTCCCGGGTAGGAGCACGGGTCGTAGACACTCGCTAGCTCATACTTAAACTGGATTATCTCGAACAGGCGGGCTCGGTTAATGTAGAACCCACAGTTGAAGTTCGAGTTGATCAGCACTGTGTAGATATCTGGCGTCCAGAGCACCTCTCCCTGGAGATGCGTCCTGAATATCTCGACTAGCTTGTCCAGCACCTTGATCAACATGTCGTTGTCCTTGATGCCCGGAATCTCCAGCTTTCCAGTGTTGAACACCTTTATATGGACCTCGTGGAAGGCACCCTCGTGGAACAGGCGCATGATCAACACGAAGCAGTTGTAGAATGCGCTCTTCCTCTTGCATCTGTAACTCAGGATGTCCTTCTTGCTAACGCCAATCGACACCTTCCGGACGTCCTTGAACTTTATCCTGGCACTCTCGGGGTTGTCGATGCTAGTGAGGACAAACTCGTCGAGATGCGACGCGCCCGCTGTCCTCGCCTGCAGCGCCGCGAGCTCGTCCTTTGTGGCACTTATGAACTTCATCTGCTTCTTGATCACACCCTCCCGTGGCTCATGGTAGTGCAGCACGACCACGTCCCAGAACAGATCGGCCAGATCCACCTTCCGGTTCAAATACGCAATCTTTGTCTTGGTCGATATGTAAATGTCCGAACATTTAGGAACATCTGCACTGGGCTCCGCAGGCGGTTCGAACGAAAGATACGGCGGCACGTAGTCGCCGGTATCGCCCCCGTCTTCCTCCTCCATTAGGAACGTGTCCCACGCCGAGTTTAGGTCCGTCATAGTCTCCATAACTACGAAGGGTTCCTTTAAGTTCATCTGCTTCAATTTATTTTCTTTTCAGTAATTAAGATGGACATACCCGAAGTGGAACACCACCGCAAACCTTCCGCACAGCCTATCCCGGTCCCCCAGACTGACTTTCTGCAGCAGGGCCTAAAGCAGAGTCTGTTCAATCCCAGTAAACAGTCGCCGCCAGACACTTTCATGACCAAACTCACTGCGCGACTGCATGGCTACTACCATGAGTCGCAATCGGCTCCCTCATGCAACAAATCAGATACATCACGTTGAACTCCTGGTTGGCCTCCTTGGCGTGCATCAGGTTCTCAACCATGACGAGAAACCCCTCGTCCACGAGCGACTGTCGGAAACGGACGATGTGGTTCAGCAAAAGTTTAATCACAGTGCTGTAGTTGATCCTGTAGTCGCGGGCTATCCCGGCGAAACGCCCGCGCATCGCCTCCGGGTCAGCCGCCACGCCCATGCTGTCGATGAGTTCGTCCCACACCTGCTTGGTTACGACAGGCGGCGCCCGGACTGCGTCCTGCTGCGACTGCAGGCAGTTGATCATGCTTCGAATGTCTGACCCGTGAAGCTGCTGCACCGACAGAAGCATGTCCTCACTGAGGCCGAGATTCTCCTCCCTGGCGATCGTGGCCAGGAACAGTCTAATCTTGTCCTCCGGGAGCTGGTTGAACCTGAGCCGAATGAAGTCGTTCTGCAGCGACTCGTCTATCCTGCTTATATAGTTACATATGAGGCAGAACCGCACGTTCCCACGGTGCACGTTCAGTAGACACCGCAGAGCCTGCTGGGCGGTCTTCGTCATGTAGTCCACCTCGTCCAGTATGACAAACTTCAAGCCTTGCGTGAACAACCCCTGCGTACCAACGAACTGAGATATCTGGGAGCGTATCGTGTCAATACCTCGGTCGTCGGACGCGTTCAGGTGTATCATTAGACCTTTGTTGAGCTCGTCGTTCTGCGTCTGGTATTCCTTCACCAGATTGATTATCGTGGTGGTCTTTCCTGTTCCCGGCGGCCCGTGAAGGAGGAGGTTCGGGAAATAGTTGCTCTTGAGGACGTTCGTCAGTATATCTCTATTTATGTCGTCGAGAACAATGCTCCCCATGCTCGACGGACGGTGCTTCTCCACCCACGGCACACCCGTCTTGATTGAACCACTCATAGGTAGCATCGTATATTATATTTAATTAGATTTCTAGATAATTGAATATAAACACTGCCTTCCAGGTTACTCTAATGCGGCCGGCCAGCAGCACACACGGCCCCAAACACGGATGGCTCGAGCTTATCCTGGGCTGCATGTTCTCAGGCAAAACCTCGGCTCTGGAAAAGATCTATAGGCAATACGCCATATGCAACATCGACTGCATGGTCGTGAACTTCGCAGGGGACACACGCTACTCGAGCGAGATGCTCTCCACCCACGACAAGACCACCATTCCCTGCACGTTCGCTACCGAGCTCTCCGAGGTAACAACGCGCGCCAGCACAGCCGAGGTCATCCTGATCAACGAAGGACAATTCTTCCCCGATCTAGTCACCTGGGTCGAAGCCCGCCTGTCCGAACACAAGACCGTATACGTCTGCGGCCTTGACGGCGACTTCCGCCAGCGACGCTTCGGCTCAATGCTCGACCTCATCCCTAGGGCCGACATGTACACCAAGCTTACGGCACTGTGTGCAAACTGCAGGACCGGAGCAAGAGCCCCGTTCACCTACCGGAAGAGCGACAGCGAGGAGCAGAGGCTCATTGGCACCGACGAGTATATGCCCGTGTGCAGGGCCTGCAACGACGTCCTGAGCGCGCCGCCCGTCACATCGCGCGGTCCAGGACACGCCTGACTATTGCATAGTCTTTGTGGATATCGGTGCCAAGCCTGTTGCGATGCAGATAGTACGAGCTGTTGAACTGCGCCAGCGTCAGCCCGCGCCACAGGTCCCCTCCGAGCAGCGCGACAATGTGTCTGTAGGTGGCCACGTCCAGAGGGAGCTGTGGATCGGTGAGGCGCTGCAGCAACTCAAGCTCGTCATACCCGAGGCAGCCGTCGTTGGGCCGCACGTCGAACACCGAGAACAAGAACTCAACCTTTTCTCGCTCAGGCACCCCCGTCCAGCTATCAACCACGGTCGAGCTGTATCCACACGCAACGGCCACGACGACCGTTGCAAGAGTGCTACGGTGACAGTGCCCCATCCGTGGTACACGCGACGCTGACTCTAAACTATTTTCGCGAATAAAACATATCCGGAAAGCATTTAAACCCTCACGCCGGTAGTAGACAATACCAATGACAGAAGTGAAGCGACGCGCGAGGAAGGAAAAGGCTGCGGAGACGAAACCCGACGCTGTGGCGGACGACAAGACTGTGGTGGGCGGCGATGCTCCCAACCCACCCAGGAAGCGCGGGAGGAAGCCAAAAGGCGGGAAGATCGTGCAACACAGTCTCGAGCTCAACGCCGTCGTGGAACCGTCGCCGAACATAATCCTGCATCTAAAGTGCTCAATGAAAGACATAGACCGAGGGGGCGAAGACGCCATACCGACACACGACGCAGACTTCATGCTGAGCAAAACCACGGAGCTCAACTTCCAGACCATAGACGGAACGGGGTGCCCCCAAACGGACACCGGGCCGACGGAAATAGCCGCCTCCGACACGCAGAAGAACATCCACGACAAGGTTCGGGAGCTGGAGAAGCTCCTCCACTTCAACAGCATAAGCAACAAGCGGTCAGCTTGCTTCTGGTGCACGTGTGACTTCGACAACCCACCGATCCACATCCCGAAGTTCAAGATCAAAGATACCTACCACGTATACGGCTGCTTCTGCTCCCCCGAGTGCGCGGCAGCGCACCTCACCAGCGAGCACATAGACACATCCAGCAAGTTTGAACGCTATCACCTTCTCAACTTCCTCTACGCGGGAATCTACAACCACGACCGCAACATCAAGCCCGCCCCGGATCCGCACTACACGCTCGACAAGTTCTGCGGGAACCTGACGATCCAGGAATATCGCAAGCTGCTACACAACGACAACCTCCTGCTGGTTGTCGACAAACCGCTGACCCGTATCCTTCCCGAGCTTCACGAGGACAACGACGACTTCCTCCTAAACAACCGGTCGATACCTTCCAACGCCGCCCTGCGACTGAAGCGCAGCAAGACGAGCGCTACGAAGAGCGAAATAATGAGCGAGAACTTCGGCTTCGCGTAAGGCACAACGTCCTTCGCGGACATTGTGCCTTACTCTTTCCCACCTCGCACATACTCGTTCCACTCCTGCTGTCGCCGGAACTGCTCGGAACCCTCGTCCATGTGCCGCCGTATCTGTTTGTATGTCTCCTGATTGACGCTCAACTTCGGCGGCGCTTCCTTCTCGCGGGCCTTGTCGCTCACACCGCTGCCGTTGCGAATGACCAGCATATAGTTTCCCCTGTGCTTAATAAGCTCGTCCCTGGCCTCCTCGTAGGTATATGACGTCTGTCTCAGGACCATCCGGGTCATCTCATGAAGAATATGAGCCTGGTTCTCTATCATCTGGTTGTACGACGGGTCCGTGCTCATATAGGTAGCTGTAGATAATTTGTCTAGATACTTTTAAAAACAGTATTAAACGAAGGCCTACACTTACAAACAAATGAACGAGAGCGCGGTAACGGACATATTCGGCAAAATGATGAAGCAATGTGCCCAGGCCGACGCCCTCTACAGCGCGATGAGGCGCGACCGGACCGACCTTTCCATCCGCGTGCGGTCGCCCACAGAGGCCGAGGAAGACGATGCCGACGGCGCGGCCGCCAAGCTCCGCATACTCATGCACATCAAGCACATCGAAAGACACATGTCCTCCCTGAAGGAGCAAGTCGACGCTACGACCGGAACCGTGCGCGACGTGCCCCCGTACAGCGTATCGCTCGACATCATCGACCCGGACGCCGGCTCCCAAGAACAGGAACACGGAGACGAGGAGGATCTGGACAGGCTAATCGAAGATATATACGACACCCTCAACGTCGACGACTCGCTCTCGTCGCGCGGCCCGCTGGGCGACCCGTTCGACGAGGACGAAGACGACAGTGACTGCAGTCCGTGTGAAGGGAGTCCGCGGGTCGACGACTCGTCACCCAGCCTGGTCCCGGACGACGAGAGCGACGACGACGAGCTAGAGGTCTCCGAAATCGAGATCGACAACGTCAGATACTACACGACCGATGAGCGGAGCGGCAAGATATACCACGTCCTTGCGAACAACGACATCGGGGAAAAAGTCGGGGTGTTCGACGAGGGCGTTGCGACCTTTTATTAAGCCGTATATATACAACCGCATGGATGACGTTATACCTGGCGTGTGCTATCCACTGTTCGTGTATCTGCTCGTCTCGCTGTCGGGCATACTCGGCATAATGCTGCGCGGCGGCAGGAACGCGGGCCTGGTGACGTTCCTTGTCTTCGCGGCGACCGTCTTCGCGGCTCTCTCCCTCAACATGGCATGTTTCCATGGGTGGGCGGTCATGTCCTGGGTTGCGTCGTTCGCGTTCCTCGCCCTTACGTACTTTCTCATAAGCGACGAACGGATCGGTGGCGTGGACATGGTCGGCTACGCGGGGTCGGTCGTCGCATGGGGCGTCGCGAAGGCGAAAGCTGCCTACAGGGGGTTCCGCTACGTCACCTCCAGCAGGTGAGACCCCGCTTTTTTCCTGGCACTATATATATACGATGATCGAGGATCTGTGTCCGCCCGCCCTGGTGTACGTATGCTTTTCCCTCACACAGATAGTGATCGATATGTTCAAGGGATTGTACACAGTAGCTTTCTTCAAGTTCTGGGTCATGCTGATATTCACCTTCCTACTGAACATACTGTGTGCCCAGGGTTTAGGCGTTATTTCCTGGCTGATCGTCTTCGTGCCGTTTATGCTGATGAGCGTAATCACCATGATACTCATCTTCGCATTCGGGCTTGACCCGGAGACTGGCAGGGTCGCCACCATCAGCAACCGCAACAGGCACGACAAGCATCATGGGCACGACAAGCACCATGGGCACGACAAGCACCACAAACACCACAAACACCACAAGCACCATAAGAAACACGAGCCGTCCTGCGAGAGGAAAGGATGCACGATAGCCCCGGACGAGGACGACGGGAACTGCGAGAGCGTCAAGAAGGAGAACGGGTATTGCTACAAGCAGTGCTACATGAAATGCTCAAACTACGAGATGGCGGAGGGCAAGTGCAACTACGATAGCGACTGCAAACCGGGTTGCCCTGCACAGCCAATACGGGTTCCTTGCGACGACGAGGCCGCGGCGCCGCCGAAACCCGGCTCGACAAGCACCGAGAAGTTCGTGAGCAACCTACTGTCTTTCAATTCTAGGTCTAACTGATATAAATATCTAGTCAGTAACTATACCACGCAAAACACAATGCTAGCCGCGCGCACACTCTCGGCGGCGTTTGCCTCTCACCCTCTCGCCACCGGCCTGGTGATAACTGGCAGCTCGGCCGTAATATACATAAACAATAGCGCCTATATAGATAATATGGCCCTCGGTGCCGCCTGGTACGGGATGCGGGTCCTAACGCAGCTGCAGATGTGGTGCAACGACGTCATCGGCGACTGCTGTGGGAACGGGTCGCGAGTCATTGGCTGGCACCTCGACATAGTGCTCGACGGGAGGATCGTCAAGCGCATATACGAGCGCGACTCGGTCGAGTATCGAGGGAACTACGACATGGCCATGTTCAGCTATCCTGACCCGCGCAACGACTCGAGGATTCTCTATCGTCGATACAACGAGCTGCCGGCGGAGCCGGCCGAGGCCAATAGCAACCACACTCTGTTCATGGCCGCAAGCATCGCACACGACGGCGAGACGTACGCCGTCGAGGACATCGGCGTCCTCACCATCCCGAACACCAGGATATTCGACCGGTGCCACACACAGTGGTTCATGCGGCGCTTCCACTGCGTCGACATACTCGACGACGAGTACCGTATCGAGTTCCTCGACCGGGACATGACCAAGGTCGATATTGCGCACACGCAATACATCGAGCTGAGTGACAGCGGCTACACGGTGGGACCGTCCCCGGACCTCCCTGTGTGGAGGGGTGTGCTCGCTGCACGGGACATTCCTCCCGACCGCCCTCCCAGCGAAGTGGCCCGTCTCGCGGACATAGGCTCTCCGCCCCCGTTCGCCGAAGCCATTAAGGAAGGCGACGCGGCGACCACGCCGATGAGCCTCGGGAGCGACCGCACGGAGGCCAGCTTCGACATGGTCGACGAGGCGGAGAGCGACCCTTAATGAATTGCCGCTAAACCACATAAAAAATAAATGTCTACTTACGTTATAATGGCGGGCGTTGCCACGGAAGAGGGTCCTGTGCACCACTGTCTATATGATAAATGGACCATCTGGGCTCATTTACCACATGACACGGACTGGTCACTGAAGAGCTACAAGAAGATCTTTGACTTCGACACAGTGGAGCAGACCATAACTCTCATGGAAACCCTGCCAGACAAGCTGATCAAGAACTGCATGTTGTTCATTATGCGCGACGGCATCAAACCGATGTGGGAGGACAAAAGGAACATCGGGGGTGGGTGCTTCTCCTACAAGATCAACAACAAAGCGGTCAAGGAGGCGTGGACGGGCCTCGCATACCGACTCGTCGGCGCGACGATCACCAACGACCCTGCCCTGAGCGGCGTCATCAACGGCATCACCATCTCCCCCAAGAAAAACTTCTGCATAGTCAAGATCTGGACGAACACGTGCAGTCACCAAGCCGCGAGCATTATCAAACCGCTCAAGGAACTCATCGGCTCCCAGGGCTGCCTGTTCAAGAAACACAAAGCATAGGCAACTGCCCAAAAAGATTTCTTATTATAGACTATAATAAGAAATGCGAGTCACTGGCTCGCGGTACGTCCTGGTCTACTCAGAGAACGACACGCGCTACCTCGAAGCCAGCAACCCCTATATGCCGACCGACCTGCAGATCGCGGCGGGTGCACCACTGCTTTCCCCCAGGGTGGACATGCCCGCGGACGTTCTGGAGAAGGCAGTGCAATTCCAGAAACTTAAGTATCCCGTCCGTCTCGTATGCGCGGTCGACGTATTCATCAGTCTCTACTACTTCTACATGTCGTGGCTGTTCGGCGCTGTATTCGCAGCTGCGTCGATGGGCGGCTTCGCCGCGACGGTGTATCACCGTAAGTCGCTGATGATGTGCTACGTCGGCTACCAGTACTCGCAGATAGGCGGCAGACTGGCCAACCTGGGGTACTACATATACCTAATCTCCCACGCCCCTCCGGGCGGCGAGACCCCCGCAAACGCCACACAGCTGATCGACTTCCACGGCCCCACGGCCCACGACAGCCAGCCCCTGCAGATCGCGATGCTGTCCGTTCTCTTGCTCATGCAGATGTGTATCGCGAGCGCAGTGACCCAGTTCTACGTCTTGTTGCCCTGCGACGCGGACAGAGACCGCGTCACACACGGTACGGGCATCTAGCTCGGCGGAAGAGGTGCCAGGCACAGTTTAATGGCACCGAGCGATGCCACCTTGTACTCCACAATCAAGGGTAGATTGTTCTCGAGATACATCTCGATCTGGCTGCACAGGTTGGTGCACTTGATAAAATAGCCCAGATTCTTCAACGAAAACTCGCCCTGGATGATAGTGCTAGGCCCGGTCGTCTTGATGAACTCCATGCTGCCGTCGGCCTCCGCCCGCGTTATCTCCGCGTCGGCAAACTGCCCCGAGCACCGGAACATCAGCTCATTCGACACGGAGCGGATCTCGATCTTATCGGAGATGTTCGACATGTCGCGGATGATCTTCTGGAAGTCAGTCGAGGGAAGGTTGATGACCGACGAAAACTCCACCGCCGGCATCTCGAGGTCCTCCGCGTCGGGCTCGATCAGCCGCAGCTTCTGTATCTTGCACTGCTTGATGTCCCCATTCTCGAACTTGAGGCCCAGATGGGACGTAATACCGTCGTTGTAGTCACTGTTCTCGATATATATGGTGAGGGTGTCATCGTTGTCGATGGAGTTTATCAGCTTAAACAAATGGAACATGTTCACGCCAATGATAATCTTGTCCCTATGGCACTCGTACACCTCGAACTTGTCCGCCTTCAGGAACAGATGCGCAAGTATCGTGTGCGACTTGTCCATGTTTATGATGCGAATGCCGTCCGGCTGGAACGTGATGTTGGTCTCCAGCAATATGTCCTTCAACGCCGTCATCAACGTCCTGAAGGGCGCGATCTGGACGGTCTTTATCGTTAAAACGTTACCACCAGGTCCCTGCATGTACTAATAGGTTTTGGTCAAGGCTTTAAATACTTATGTGGTTAATTATAAACACGAAAGCTTTCGCCAGATAAAAAATTTAAAGGCCTGCTTCACTAGGTTACTAGAGAGATGGGCGACGAACTTCGCGACATGAAACATAAGCTCGAGTGCTTATGGACGAAATACGAACATGAGCCTGCCATACGTAGTAAGCTCATCAACCACGTGCAGAACCAGGTCCCCGCGCTGCTAGACGCGGCGCACCGCAACATACTGGACAAGAAGACAAGAAAACTCAAGTACGCCGACCTGTGCCAGGAGTTTGCCGACGAGTTTCTGGAGAACACGCAATACTTCCACCTGCCCGCCTGCGGCGAATTTGTCAAATACGACAACGTCGACTACGCCCTCATCAGCGAAGACGACCTTTACTACGAAATCCTCACGGCCCTCAACAAGCGCAGCGAATACAGCGAATACAAGCAGAAGATGAAAACACATGCGGTCAAGCGCATCAGGGACCGATCTATCACCAACTCAATACCAGAGTCGCACACGATACAGACCATGCTCGCGCTGCTCGTGCCCACCGTGTTCCCCAGCAAGTCGGAAGCAAAATACTTTCTCACCATCCTCGGCGACAACATCATGAAAAAGAACGAGCACACGGTCCATATCATCAACGGAAACATTAAACCGTTCTTCTCTCAGCTCGGCGAAGTTCTCACCGCCTACCTAGGAAGCGCAAGTGGACTAAGCTCCTTCAAGTACAAGTACCACGACCAGGACTACAGCCGCACGCGCTTGCTTAGAACGTCCGCGCACATAAGCGGCAACGCCGTATGGGCCGCGAACCTGCCGCGCAACGTCCTTAATACAGTCGCCGTCGCGTGCCACTACTCCTCGCGACACGAAAACTCCGACGCATTCGTCAGCAAGTCGATAAGGGACCACAACATCCGCGACTACGTGTTCTACCTCAAGGACAACACCGCGAAGACCATCGTCGCCGACTTCGTGAGAGACATGCTCTCCATAAAGTCCGAAAGCAGCCACCACAGCAAGATCAGCACTAAGAACATGCTCTACCTCTGGAAGCTCTACCTGGAGCGCAGGAACTTGCCAAGCATCATGTTCATCAACACCTTCAAGAGCGTCCTAAAGGACGAGATCACCTTTTGCGAGGACGCCGACGCCTTCGTCGATGTCACGAGCAAACACCTGCCGTTCGTGAGTCACTTCCTGCAATTCTGGGGCTCGAACATCGATGTGTGCCCAGAAGACGGTCAGGAATACGAGGTCGACGAAATCGCTCAGCTCTTCAAACGTTTCTGCGAGGACATCGCAGTCAACGTGTCGATCACCGACGAGGGCATACTGAATGCCATACAGCATTTCTCTCCAAACGTAACCGTAACCGGCGACAAATACGTAGAGAACATATCCTGCAGGCAGTGGGACAAGCGCAAGGACATCGACACATACCTGGAGAGATTCAGGAAGGCATGCGAGGCGTCAAACGAAGTCAAAACCCAGGCATTCGGCGCCATATACCGCGGATACTGCAGGGACGCACCGAAAAACTCCCTCGTCGCAAGCAAGCACTTCTTCGAGAATCACCTCGCCCTAGTGGCCGGAGGCCACATAGTCAACGCCAAGTGCATAAAGCCTTCCTGGTGGTCGTGACTGCCGCTCCCTGCAAATGATTAGAATCAATGTGACTAATCATTGGCTTAGACGGCGCCTACTTCTTCGAGGACTTGCCGCGCTTCCCGCGAGACTTGCGCATGGACTTCTTGACCGCGCCAAACTTGCCCTTCTTGGCAAAGAAGCCATGCTTCTCCAGCCGCTTCTCCTTCTTCGCCGTCTGGTGCTTCTTCTTGGACACGATGCGCCCGTTCTTGTTCATGAGCAGCTCAGACTTGACCAGACCTCCGGCCGTCCTGTACGCATTGCCGTGCCACACTTGCGCGCGCGACCCGATCAAAACGCGGAACTTCTGCCCGCCGATGCTGTACATGCCGTCGGCGCCCTTCGAAGCTTTCTTAGCCATATATACTTGGTGGAGAGAAAAAGTTCCTAGAGTCGCTAAAAATTGGAGATCACCATGCCCCCCCTCTGCGGGTTGTTTAAGCAGCCGGACTGCCCCATCCCCCGACCGAACCCGTTGATCAGTTGTGGGGAGGTATACACCGTCCCCGCGAGGTTCCTCGTGCACCCCTTACGATATAGCGTGGCTCCTGACGCGTCTTTTAGTGGCTCACCCGTGTTGCCGTAGCCCAGGGGGACCTTGCCATTCGACCCGCAACCGAGTCGTCTCTGCTGTGGACTGCGCAGTATCTGCGACCGCCTCATTACCATACTCTGGCTCACCGGCGACCTTCCAGTGAAAAGTAGAAACTTCGAGTCCTTACACCCTCCCTTCGCACACGACTTCACCGGCAGTGGACGTGTCATTATATACTCGATCCCTATTTAATTTTCCTCGATTGCCTCCTGCAGGTCAACCGTGCTTCCTATCTCCTTCTTGATGCTATCCAGGTTCTGCTGTTTCTCGCTAGGGTCCATTCCACCCATCACCGTCTTAACGAGGGCTATGTACATCCCCGTCTGCTCCTCCGACGACGACCAGTTCGGATGGTCCGCCTCCCAGTCCTTGATTTTCTTAATCTGCCTCTGCGTGATGTCATTGATGCTCCGGTCCATTTTCTCGTTCTTGCTGTCCTTCTCCCATTTGTCCTCGTCCTTTACGTAGAACTGCAGCTTCTTCTTGTCGCTACAGTGGATCGGCCGCGAGTTGATCGGCAGATCACACAAGTTCTTGACGAATATGTTGGTAATTCCCTTTATGTAGCCGTTGTCGCGCGTGTACTGGAGGTCGTCCAGCGAGAGCTGCAGCTGGTCCACAAACTCCGTAAGGTTCATCGCGTTCTTGCACTCCTCATTCAGGAACAGGTTGACCGTCATTTGATTGCTTATATTGTTCGTCGTGTTGCCTATCCTGGGTATGATGTTGTTCAACGTGGAATTGTTGCTCTCAATGGACTTCTCCAGAAGGTCCTGAAGCGTCTGGATCTGCTCCTGCTGGTTCCTTATGTACACCTTGTCTTCGAGGTTAATCGCCGGTTTGCACCTCGACCTATGCCTCGACAAACCACTTAAATACTTGTAATGCTTCCCACAAACCTCGCAATCGAAGGCTGCGCCACGCTGTGTGCGGCAGTGCGAACTTTCCGCGAAACACAGGTGCTTGTCAGTCTTAATATGCTTCGCCCAATTGCTCTTTCGCTGAGTCCGGTAGTTGCATGGCTGACAAAAGAAGGACATACTTATTATAAAGAAAAAAAACATTTTTTAAACCATTTTGATGCTGCTACTTTTGCTACTTTTGGTTACCATTTGTTATCATTTTGACAAAATGCTCACGACTCCAGACGATGTTTTTTCGACTACTGACCAACAGCTTACGCTTAAAAATGCGTTTTTAGTTTTGCTACTTTTTGCTACTTTTGGTTACCATTTATTACCATCTGAGTTTTTGAGGTGCCTCGGATCTTCGCCAGATTTTCGCAACTTTCGGTCTTAGATTTCGGGGGCAAAATCTCGCTTACAGAATCCGCCCCATGAATTCTTAGCGTTTTCAAAAAGTTCCCCCCAGCGTAAGCCAAAAGTGAAAAAAAACACGTTTTTCAACCTATTTTACAATCCTGGTTTTTCTGGACCAAATTTATCGGAAATATCAGAAAAAAGGTACAGAATAAAGGAGGTAAACTTTTTTGACCTGTTTTTCTGATATGGCGAGCAGACGAATCTGTATAGAGAGAATTGTCAGCATAATCGGTGTCACTGTCGCGACACCGAGGAAGCGCTGACAGCATAACCGCCCCGCGGGGCGCGGGAGAGACTCAATCGACCTCTTCGACCGTAGGCCCACCAGACGACATGTCAGGTGGACCCTGACCACCATCCGCACCCATGGTCTCACGGACCTTATCCATGACTTCCTTGAAGTAGCTCTCTACCTCCTGCTTCTTCGCCTCGAACTCGTCTGCTCCAGCGGCCTGGTTGCCGTCCTGCCACTGCACGATTCCTTCCAGGTACGCGCCGATCTCCGCCCTCCGGTCGTCGGTGATCATCCCTCGCATTTTCTCGTCATCGAGCATTCCCTTGTAGGTATATACAATATTCTCCAACGCGTTCTTCGCCTCGATTCGTGCCTTCTCTCTGTCATCCTCCTCCTTGAACTCTTCCGCCTCCTTGACCAATCTGTCGATATCCTCGCTGGAGAGCCGTCCCTTCTCGTTGGTGATGGTGATGTTCTCGCTCTTCCCCGACGCCTTGTCCGCAGCGGTGACCTGCAGAATGCCGTTCGCGTCGACGTTGAACGTCACCTCGATCTGCGGGACACCCCTCGGGGCGGGCGGAATCCCGCCCAGGTCGAACTTTCCCAGGAGATTGTTGTCCTTTGTGAACTTGCGCTCACCCTCGAATACCTGGATCAACACACCGGGCTGGTTGTCCGCATAGGTAGAGAACACCTGGCTTTTCTGGCTTGGGATCGTCGAGTTCCTCCCAATCAGTGGCGTCATCACTCCACCGGCCGTTTCGATGCCCATGGACAGAGGCGCCACGTCCAGGAGCAACAGCTCGTCGATCTTCTCGCTCTTGTCGCCCTTGAGGATGGCCGCCTGGACCGCTGCCCCATACGCGACCGCCTCGTCCGGGTTGATCGATCTGGACAGCTCCTTCCCGCCGAAATACTGCGACAGCAGCGCCTGCACCTTGGGAATGCGTGTGCTTCCACCAACCAACACCACCTCGTTGATCGCGGCCTTGTCCAGCTTCGAGTCCCGTAAGACCTTCTCAACCGGGCTGAGCGTGCCGCGGAACAGGTCCTGACACAGCTCCTCGAAACGGGCACGGGTGAGCGTAGTGAAGAAGTCCGTCCCGTCGAAGAGCGAGTCAACCTCGATGGACGTTTGCGCGCTCGTGGACAGCGTGCGCTTCGCTCTCTCAGCGGCCGTCCGCAGACGTCGCATTGCGCGCGGATTGCTGCTGATGTCGGTCCTGTGCTTGCGCTTGATCTCACCTAGCAGGTGATTGACGATCCGGTCGTCGAAGTCTTCTCCCCCAAGATGCGTGTCCCCCGCCGTGGCCAGGACCTCGAAGATGCCGTCTTCGATATTCAGCACCGACACATCGAAGGTCCCACCGCCCAGGTCGAAAATAAGCACGTTCATCGAGCCTTCGCAATTCGTCTTCTCCAGGCCATAGGCAATCGCGGCCGCAGTCGGCTCGTTGATAATGCGCAGCACGTTGAGTCCCGCGATCACCCCCGCGTCCTTCGTCGCTTGCCGCTGTGAGTCGTTGAAATATGCCGGGACGGTGACCACCGCGTCCTCGACCTTCTGCCCGAGGTAGCTCTCCGCAATCTCCTTCATCTTTGTGAGTATCATCGACGAAATCTCCTCGGGAGAGAACACCTTTGTTTCCCCCTTGTAGGACACGGACACCGCCGGCTTACCCGACTCGTTCCTGACGACCGCAAAGGGCCAACTCTTGCTGTCCTTCTGGACGACTGAGTCGCCCATCTCGCGACCGATCAAGCGCTTCGCGTCAAAGACGGTGTTCGTGGCGTTCATAGAGGCCTGGTTCTTGGCGGCGTCACCAATGAGCCTCTCGGTGTCCGTGAAGGCCACGTACGAGGGCGTTGTCCGGTTCCCATTGTCGTTGGCGATGATCTCTACTTTGTCGTTCTGCCACACGCCAACACACGAGTAGGTAGTCCCCAGGTCGATCCCGATCGCAGGAGCCATATGGAGTGTACGCGAGGATTGTTTTTATACCCTTCAGCCTTAGAAATAAGGCCAAGTCACGGCGGCTTGCTATGCTTGGCCTGCCGCCAAGTATACCAAGGATGGTTCTATCTCTTGCGAGACTTGCCCTTGCGAGACTTGCCCTTGTGAGACTTGCTCTTACGGGCTTTGCTCTTGCGTGCCTTGCTCTTGCGCGACTTGCTCTTGCGCGACTTGCTCTTGCGCGACTTGCTCTTGCGCGACCTGCCGCCCGGCCAATCGCCCAGGCGCCTGAAGGCTGGCCCCTTCGGCTCCGCAGGCCCGGGCCCGCCCCGAGGGTCTACGTATTGGGGTGTTTCTTCCGTCATGGCCATCTCGGGGGACGATATGGATCGGGCCTGCGACGCAGGGGGTGACCCAACACCGCGGGGAGACCGTGTTGGGGTCGCCGGCGCCCCGGGCCTGTCCGGGGCAGGAACGTCGATGAAGAGCTTCGGCTCGCTGTCAGCCTCCATGTGGAACTCGGGGGCGCCCATGCTATGCGCCGTCGCCGCTGCAAGAGTCCGTTCATCGAGATCTTTGTGCGGTTTGTTCCTGTTTGCTTTCCGGACGCCTCTCGACGGTCCCCTAGGACGGTCGGAATCTGCGCTAAAGCCAGGCATTATATATATCGCAGAGGAAAAAAGTTCCCGACCCCAAGGGCGGGCTAAACGCACCGCGACCTCATGGCCAGTTGTATTCTCTCAAAGCGGTCCTCGAACTCCTGGATCGAGAAACCTCGAAGGATCCAGGACCCGGCACCCATGAATACTATTCTTGTACTTTTTAATTTCCGGCCGTTCTACCCCATCACGGCGCGCCGGACCTTGGGATATTTAGGTTAAATTGAAACAGCTTAAACAGGATGGCGCCACAGTAGACTATGGCAAGCGCTGACCTGGCATCCAAATACCAGAAGAAGAACGAGAAGGAGCATATCCTGGATGCACCCGACACCTACATCGGTTCCGTCGAGCAGTCGGAGAAGGTAACATACGTGGCGAACGACGCGGGAGATGGGATTCGTCTGGTCGAGACTGACAAGGTCGTCGATGGCCTGTACAAGATATTCGACGAGGTGTTGGTAAACGCGAGAGATCACGCGACGCGGATGCGGGTCGCAGCGGCTCGCCCGGACGCCCCTCCTGGGATTAACCAGGTCACGCACATCGACGTGGCGCTAGGTGACGATGGCTCGATCTGCGTCGTGAACGACGGCAACGGCATCGACGTTGAGAAGCACCCGGAGCACGGTCTGTGGATACCCGAGATGGTCTTTGCACACCTCAGGACCTCCACGAACTACAAGAAGGACGAGAAGAGGATCGTGGGCGGGAAGAACGGTTTCGGTGTGAAGCTGGCGTTCATCTGGTCGGAGTGGTGTTCGCTGGAGACGGTCGATCACACGAGAAAGCTCAAGTATAAGCAATGCTTTCGGGATAACCTCGATGTCATCGAACCACCTGTCATCACGAAGTGCTCGACAAAGCCCTACACCAAGATCGTGTTTCGCCCCGACTACAAGCGGTTCGGGCTGGCTGGGCTGTCGCCGGTCATGCACAGCTTATTCCGGCGGCGAATCTTCGACATCGCAGCGGTCACGGACAAGACCGTGAGGGTGAAACTCGACGGCCAGGTCGTCCCGATCAAATCGTTCACACAGTATGCTGACCTCTACATCGGCAAGAAGGACGTCGCGCCAAGGGTTGCGGAGGCCGCGAACGACCGATGGGAGTATTGCGCGGCGCTGAGCTCGACCCACGAATTCCAGCAGGTATCCTTCGTGAACGGTATCTTTACGAGCAAGGGTGGGAAGCACGTGGACTACGTCCTGAACCAGATTCTTCGAAAGTTGTGCGCCTACATCAAGGCGAAGAAGAAGATCGACGTCAAGCAGACCGCGATCAAGGAGCAGCTCATGTTGTTCGTTCGCTGCGACATTGAGAATCCCGCGTTCGACAGCCAGACGAAGGACTATATGAACACGCCATCCGCCAAGTTCGGTTCGTCGTGCACTGTGAGCGATGGTTTCATCGAGAAGCTGGCCAAGATGGGCGTGATGCAGGCGGCGTGTGCAATCAGCGAGATCAAAGACTCCAAGGTGGCCGCGAAGACCGACGGGAAGCAGAGCCGGAATATCCGCGGCATCCCGAAGCTCACTGATGCGAACTTTGCTGGGACGAAGAAAGGACACATGTGCTCGTTGATCTTCTGTGAGGGAGATTCAGCAAAGGCGGGTATTATGTCGGGTCTCTCCACCGAGGACAGGAACATCTATGGGATTTATCCAATGAGGGGCAAGCTGTTCAACGTTCGGGGAGAGAGGAGAGAAAAAATCAGTGACAACAAGGAAATCTCAGAGATTAAGCAGATTCTGGGATTGGTTACTGGGAAGACCTACACGAGCGCCGACGAAGTTCACAAGAGTCTGAGATACGGCAGGATAATCTTCATGACTGACCAGGATTTGGACGGCAGCCATATCAAGGGTTTGGCGATCAACCTGTTCGAGACCGAGTGGTCGACACTGTCACGAGTCCCGGGCTTCATGTGCTTTATGAACACACCGATCGTCAAGGCGCACAAAGGGACACAGACGAGGGTCTTCTACAACGACGGCGACTACAATGCGTGGAAGGAGCAAAACGACACTAGCGGGTGGAAGATCAAGTATTACAAGGGTCTAGGCACGAGCACTGGGAAGGAGTTCAAGGAATACTTCGCGGAGAAGAAGTTCGTGACGCTGACGCACGAGGGCGACGCGACAACGAATGTGATCGACATGGTGTTT
>Ga0233412_10000070_pt1 | contig 54820 bp, 63 predicted proteins | sample Na_anoxic_4_MG_FD_180667 | JGI IMG/M metagenome (GOLD analysis project Ga0233412, IMG submission 180667) | Seawater microbial communities from Saanich Inlet, British Columbia, Canada - Na_anoxic_4_MG | ecosystem: Environmental > Aquatic > Marine > Inlet | place: Canada: British Columbia... | reverse complement strand
CTGGTAAACCATTCGGTCAAGATAAACCATTCGGTCAGCCTGGTAAACCATTCGGTCAAGGGGCAGATGCTAAACCATTCGGGCAAGATAAACCATTCGGTCAGCCTGGTAAACCATTCGGTCAAGGGGCAGATGCTAAACCATTTGGTCAAGGGGCAGATGCTAAACCATTCGGGCAAGATAAACCATTCGGTCAGCCTGGTAAACCATTTGGTCAAGGGGCAGATGCTAAACCATTCGGGCAAGATAAACCATTCGGTCAGCCTGGTAAACCATTCGGTCAAGATAAATCATTTGGTCAGCCTGGTAAACCATTTGGTCAAGATAAACCATTTGGTCAGCCTGGTAAACCATTTGGTCAAGATAAACCATTTGGTCAGCCAGATAAAGCATTCGGTCAAGATAAAGCATTCAGTCAGCCTGATAAATCATTTGGTCGAGGTGCTGATGCTAAACCATCCATTCAACCCAATAAACCATTCGGCCAAGATAAACCATTTGGCCAAGATAAACCATTTGGTCAAGATAAATCATTCAATCAAGATAAATCATTCAATCAACCCAATAAACCATTTGGTCAACCTGGTAAACCATTCAATCAACCCAATAAACCATTAAATCAACCCAATAAACCATTAAATCAACCCAATAAACCATTCGGTCAAGATAAACCATTTAGTTTATCAACAAATCAATCTATTCAAAAACCAATGACATCTCCGAATCAAAAACTATCATTGAATAAATTTAAAATAAATATTCCACCAAAAGTAGAAAAAAAAGTAGTTAAATTTAATGTTAAACCAGTAAATTTAGATCAACCATCTTCTAGTAATGATTTAGAAGATGATATATTACCAGATTGTACTGCAATATCTAAAGATATATTAAGTGGAAAAATTAGGAAAAAAAATTTTAGTTATCTAACATCTAGATGTGATGAACAAATACGTAATGCTTTAATGAACTCATAAATTACCAATTGTAAAATTAAAATCTTCATCTTCACATCCTTCTACATATTCACCTGAATTATCAAATAATTCATCTATATTCTTGTCATCTATATTATCAATATCACCACTTTCTTCATCTTCTTCAGCTGTTAATTGATTAAATAATTTAACTTCATCAATTAATAATTCACAATCATTTGTTCCAGCATGTATCCTTTGACCTAACATAATATTACTAGAAACACCCTGTAATTTATCTACTTCTCCAAAAATACCTGCTTTAATAAGTTGATCAGTTGTATCTTCAAATGAACATTTTGCTAATGGTCCAATATCACCCCTATTAATACCTTGTCTATTAATTGATATAAGACTACCAGTTGAAGTCATTACTTCACATAATAATTCAATATGTCTATTATTAATATAAGAACCTTCATATTCAACAACTCCTTTTATTTCGGTTATTAAAGCATTTCTTGCTGCTTCTATTCCTAATATATCATAAATTTCTAGAATATCATTAGATATAGTTTTATTGCTATTAACATAATCATTTGCTAATATATCTAATAAATTTGTCCCATCTGTTTCTAGAATCATTTGTTTTTTGTCAACTAATTCTCCATCTTCTTTCTTATTATACCTTTCTTCGCTCATTACAATATTTGTAATATCTTCAATACCTTTAATAACAACATTTTCTAACATTTCTTGTTTTACATTTTTAAATATATCAATAATATTTGTTTGATCTTCTAATCCATTATATTCATCTTCTTCACCTTTTAGTGATTCTGATACAATTGAGATTCTACCAATTAATTCTTTTGAATTTTCATCAGAATATATAAATTTAATCCTTTCTGAATCATATTTAGTAATTGCTAAATAGATATCTTCCATAATAATACCTTTATCTAACATAATTTCTTTATTAAACTTAAACCTTATAATCCAAGGAGAGATACTATCATCTTCTTCATAATTATTTTCCATTGTTTGAAACATTTTATATATTTCTAAAAACCCTTTATCTTCTTCTATATTTGTTTCATAATGTGTATGTTTTGGATCATAATGTATTTCACTATGTGAAACAATATCATTAAGAGTCGTATATTCTAATTTATTTTTAATATAATTACATTTGTTTTTATCTTCATTATACTTATCATTAATATAAACCTTAATACTTGGTGTTTTTAAGTTTTTACTTATGTGCAATAATTCTGTTAAACGTGGGATACCCCTTGTTACATTAGTTTTGCCCTTACTTACACCAGCATAATGAAACGTATTAAGTGTCATCTGAGTAGCAGGTTCACCAATACTTTGAGCGGCGATGGCGCCAACCATCTCACCTGGAGAAATCTTAGATTTAGCAAAAGTAATAACAATTATATTAATAAGTTCGTCATATTGTTCTCTTGTAATTCTATATTCGTTTATTAATATTTTTGGAGACAAATGAATATCAATTAATATACTACAAATAGTATTATTTTTAAAATCTTCTGAAACAATTAGACCATCTTTTAATTTATTATTTTCTTCTAAAATTTCAAGTGGGGATATATCGGATAAATGTTTATTTTTATTTGGAATACCACAAATATTTTGTATTAATCTCTGGAAATGGATTGGATAATATATATTATTTTCAATATCATTGTATTTGAAGATATATTTAATTATATATTCTTTAATATTTAAAATATTTCGAAAATTGTCATCTAATTTATTAATATAATCTTTATCTTTTTTCATGATTTTTAATACTTCTGCTTCTAATACATTTTCCCATTCAAAATCTTTTGAAAATAGAAACTTATTAATAAGTTTCTTTGTATCTAATTTAGTAACTATAAGAGGCTGTGATTCTACAGATATTGAATCCATGCCATCTCCACCATATATAAATTGAACGATAATAGAAGAGCTAGTTCTAACAGAATAATCATTATTAACTTTTAAATCTTCCATAGCTTTCATTAATTTTCTTTGAATATAACCAGTAGCTGAAGTTTTTACAGCTGTATCAATTAAACCTTCCCTACCACCCATAGCATGAAAGAAATACTCTTGTGGAGTCTGTCCAGATATAAATGAATTAGCTACAAAACCCCTAGCTTCAGAAGAATCGTCATATTTATAATAATGAGGCAATGTTCTATTATCAAAACAATATGGAATTCTTTTACCATCTACATTTTGCTGTCCTAAGCAAGCAACCATCTGAGCAATATTAGTTGGTTTACCCTTAGATCCTGAATTAATCATATTCAATGCTCTGTTAGATGGATCAAGGCTAGATAATCCAATTTTACCTGTTTCACTTAAGGTTTTATTAAGGATTCCATTAACTTTACTTTCAAAATAGTCGTTATTATTTTGACCTGTAAAATTTTCAAATATATTTAGGTGTAAATCTTGCATAATTTCATCAATTTCTTCTTTTTTCTTAGAAATAACTTTATTTATTTTATTATTAGTTTTTTTATCAGCGATCATATCACTAATACCAACACTAAATCCTTCTATTAATAGATAGTATGATACAATTTTCTGTAAATCATCAATAAAATCTTTAGTTCTTTCACTACCCATATCATTATAAATTGTATGAATTAAACCTTTGGAAACTTTAGTAAATAAACCCTTATCTAGTGTACCCTGTTCTAATATACCACTAATAATCTTGACATAATTTACAATATCAGTATCTTCTTCACCCATACTATTATTCATTTCAAGGTTAATATCTTCCGGTAGAATATAAGTTATAACTTGCTTACCTGTCCAATATTTAATATTACCTTCTTTAATTTCGGGTTTAGGGATTTCTCTTCCAAATGTAGATAAATTTGTAATAATATTCATAAATTGTTTTCTATTAAAATAACTAGAACTTACAGTTACAGATTTAGCATTTTTACTTTTACTGCCCTTAATGAATATATTATTGGTATTTGTAACTGATAATATTCTATCGTCACTTGATGGTAAATATCTAATTGTATTATATCCAGTTAATCTATTAATACCAAGTAAAGTATCTTGAACTATTGTAATAATTGGCTTATTTTCCCTAGGAGATATAATTTGTTTAGATACTAACATAATTTCTTTTAATTCAATACTAGATTCAATGCCCTGAGGAACATGCATATTCATTTCATCCCCATCAAAATCAGCATTATAAGGAGGTGTAACAGAAATATTTAGTCTAAAAGTATTTCCAGACATGACTCGGACCCTATGAGCCATCATACTCATTTTATGTAGTGAGGGTTGACGATTAAATAATACATAATCACCATCTAATAGTTGTCGGTTAACTGTATCTCCAATTTCTAATATTATTTCACTTTTATTGCTATCTAGTATAGTTTTTTTCATATTACCTTCATTTTTCTTAATAATTGAATTTGCTCCAGGGTAATTAGGTCCATTCCTAACTAACATTGTTAATTTCTTAATATTAAATTTAGATACTATTTCGGGATATGTAAGATTTTTAGCAATAACAAGTGGAACACCAAGTTCATCTAATTCTATATTTGGATCAGGTGTAATAACACTTCTAGCAGAGAAATCAACCCTCTTTCCCATAAGGTTGTTTCTGATTCTCCCTTCTTTACCCTTTAACCTTTGTCTAATAGATTTTAAGACTCTTCCAGAACGGTGTGCTGACTGAGCAATTCCTGGAATATCATTATCAATAAGAGTAGCACAATGATATTGTAATACTTTACTCCAATCAGCAATAACTTCAGGTCTTGAATTTTTTTCTATTTTTTGAATTAAAGTATTATTGCACTTAACTATATCAGATATCTTATGTGTTAAGTCGTCGTCCATTCTTTGAGAATTATCTTGTTTTACAGAAGGCCTTACACAAGGTGGTGGAACTGGTAAAACTGAACATATTAACCATTCTGGGCGACACCAATAATTAGAAAAGCCTAAACATTCTGCATCTTCATCAGATATTCTTTCTAATATTTGTTTAATATGTTCAATTGGTATAATTTGACTCTTCATTTTTTCAAACTCTTCTAATTGTTCTGGAGTTAAACCTTCTGGTGTTTCAAGATTCTTCCATTTTGCCTGAATACCAACTAATCCTTCTAATTTATAATTATCTGGTTGTTTACAACCACAACCATCTTCTGTTTCCTGACCACATTGATTTACTCTTTGGCATTCATTATATATTTCTTGAAATCTAACTTTACTCGGTTTCTTAATAATATCTTTAATTATAATATTATCTTTGTTAACCAATAATTTTGAACATTTAAAACACACACATTTAAGTATCTTAATAAGTATCTGTATAAAATGATAATGATATACTGGTCTTGCTAATTCAATATGTCCAAAATGCCCTGGACACTGAATATTCTTTTGACCACAAGTTTTACATATTTTACCCATATCAGTTACACCCATTCTAGGGTCAAAAATTCCCTTAATAACTGGGACATCTTTTTCATATGTATCATGTTTGGTAACTTCTACGACTGACCTATTTCGTATTTCATCTGGACCCATAATACTAAATTGAACTCCATCAACATTTTTTGTGTCGGGTTCTAAATTATTTTGATTTATTCGATTCATCCGATTCATTATATATATAATTATCTTTTTTTTAAATAATTTAATTTTGTAAGTTTCAAATTTATAAATTAAATCAATATTTAAAAAATAGATAATAATATTATATAATGTTAAATAATCATCCGATGAAAACTCGATCAAAAACAACAGACTCCTCCAAGAAATCGTATGATGTATCAGACCATAGTGATGATGATATAGATGATAGTGATGAAGAATTAGATGAACATGGAAATATTAAAGATTTAATTGATTATGAATGTGAACAAGATTTTGATGATAATGAATTAAATAAAGAATTATATCGCCTTAGAAATAGTCCTTATAAATCTATTTATAAGAAGCCTCAATCAAACATTAATTTTAATGATAATGTTGTTGAATTAATATTAAATAGCTTAGTAGATAAAGCGAATGAAGAACTCCAAGAAAAACATATTGATAAAAAAAGAAAGATAGAAGAATCTTCAGATTCAGAATGGAGTGAAGGAAGTTCAGAATACTTGGACGATTCAGAAATAGAAGATATTATACCAGTAAATAATACCGAATCAATCTTTCAACAAACACTTGATAAAGAAGAAGAATATTCTGGTTATGAATTAGACGAATATGATACTTTATATACTGAATTAATAAGTAAGAAAGATATAGATGGAGATGCACATTTTGAATACTTTATTAAACAAACTATTGAAAATAAGAAAAGAATTATAAAAGATATTAATGAAATAGATAAAATAAATGACTTAGATATACCTTTAAAATTTAAGATATTACAATCTGAAATGGATATTACTACAAAATCTACAGCTATTTCTCAAATAAATAAAATAGAAAATATGGATGTATCTTCAGGTGAATATAGCAAAATGGATCAATGGATTAGTGGATTAATAAAAATTCCTTTTTCTAAATATGTAACATTGCCTATAAATGATGATTCATGTATTGATGATAAAAAAAGTTTCCTTAAAAATACATATGAAACTTTAAATAAAGCTATATATGGTCATGAAGATGCAAAGAGTCATATATTACAAGTCTTGGGGAAATGGATTAAAAATCCTTCATCTGGTGGAAATATTTTAGCCTTACAAGGTCCAATGGGTAATGGTAAAACCACACTTGTTAAAGAAGGTATAGCAAAAGCAATTAATAGACCATTTGCTTTTATAGCCTTGGGAGGAGCTTCAGATTCTTCATTCTTTGATGGACATAATTATACTTATGAAGGTTCGCATTGGGGTAGAATTATTGAAATATTAATACAATCTAAATGCATGAACCCTATTATATATTTTGATGAGTTAGATAAAGTGAGTGATACTTACAAAGGTCAAGAAATTATACATTTATTAACTCATTTAACAGATCAATCTCAAAATGATAAATTCCAGGATAATTATTTTTCTGGAATAGATATAGATTTATCAAAAGTTTTATTTATATTCTCATTCAATGATGAAAATATGATAGATCCAATCTTAAAAGATAGAATGTATGTTATTAATACAAAGGGGTTTAATACTGATGATAAGATACAAATTTCTAATAAATATTTATTGCCTCAATTATTAGATACATTTAAATTTCAAGATAACATAATATTCACAGAAGAAATAATTAAGTTTATTATTGATAATTATACTAATAATGAAAAGGGTGTTAGAAATCTAAAAAGATGTTTTGAAACTATAATATCAAAGGTAAATATGTATGATATGTTATATAATAAAGATAATGATTCTACCGATATTAAATTACCATATACTTTAAAAGAATTTCAAATACCTTATAAAATAAAAGAAGAAGATTTAGATATATTACTTAAGAAAGATGAATTATATAAAGCACCCGAACATATGTATATGTAAATATATAGTTTAAGATAAATAATTAATATATTAATTACTTTTATATGAAAAGATATAGTAATTCTATAGATAGTCCTGAAAGACTTAGTTTTCAAAACTTATTAAATAAAGAAAAAAAAAACACAGGCAATAATAATAATAGATTACAATCTAGTATATTAGTAAATAGTAAAGATTCTTTTGATGACAATAATAAATTAATTAACTCATTAAATGAAGAAATACTCGGCCTTAAAAAGAAAGCAGATTTATTATACAAAAGAGATAAAGATATTAAAGAATTAAAAAAAGAATGTGAAACTTTAAATGAATCAAATACTAAATTACAAACTAAATGCAGTTTCTTAGAAAAACACAATGATAGGTTAGAAAAAAAAGTTAAAGATTTAGAAGATATGAATTCTAATATAGAAAATATAGATATATATGAAGATCTTGTTAATATTAGAAATGAAAATAATTTATTAAAAAAAAATATAATAATACTTAAAAATCGTTTATCTGAATTAGAAACTTATAATTATCCTTCTGAAAAAGTTACAATAAATATCCATAAACTAAAAGATATTATAAATAAAAAATTAAATGTAAAGAATGAATTATTATTTAATGAAATTATAAAGAGATATAAAGTTATACATAATGGAAAAATTGATAAAAAAATAATAGAAAAAATAATACATGAATTAATTTAAATATGAACAATACACATTTGTTCACCATTTTGTATTAAACAAATTCTTTTATTTTCTCCTCTTTTTTTCATTTCATCCCAACCATTATTTGTCAATAAAGTATTTATTTGTTCTGGATTTATAAAAATAACATCAACTTTATCTTCTTTAACCATAAATTTAACATATAATAATCCTTCTTTAAATTGTTCAATACCTTCATCATAAATGTTACCTAATTGAACATCATTCGCCATTAAAAATTTTTCAACATTTTCGTCCATTTATATACTATTATTATTATATTATTATTCTAATGAACGACGAATCGCCTCTTCTACTTCATCACAAACAAACCCATCATTTGTTATATTTATAGGTCTGGGTTCTGTATTCACTAATGTTTGTAAAAATTCTGAAAATATTGCATTATCATTAAAATTAACAGGTATATTTGGTAAAATATGTTCCTCTTCTTGTTCTCTATCATCATCTTCTATATTATTTGGTTGCACGGATCCCATACCACCTTGCCGTGCTATACGCTGTAGTCGTGTACAAGCTGTTTCCTCTTTAACAACTTCCTTTGGAAACTCTGTTCTACAAACTGGACATGTATTATTTTTTTTTAACCACGGTATAATTCCTTCACAATTACTATTTTCTATATGAAAATAATGAGGCTTTGGAGAACATGGAACCCCGACAACTTTTTCACCTAATTTAAATTCTTCTTGGCATATAGCACAAGAAAGTTTTTCATCTATATCTGATTGTATAATATCAAGTTCTTCTAATTTATTTATAAATTCCATAGAACAAGGAGTTTGTAAAACTTGTTGTTCTTGAAAAGATTGTTCTTGTATATCTTGAAAATCTTCTTGTGGTATTTCTAATAAACTTTGCATAAATAACCTTAATAATGGATGTACAAATTCTTGTTGTATTGGCTCTAATTCTTGATCTATATTATATATATTTATAAATTGTGTATTTGAAGTATTATTTGGATTATATCCATCTGAACTTTCCATAATATATATATATATATAATATATATTACTTGTTTTTAAATTAATATAAAAAAATAATTAGAAACTACATTTGCCACCTTCAAATGTACATTGACTGTGTTCTTTACATACTGTCTCATCTTCAGTGTCACATTGGGCTCTCCAATTACTACATTCATCCGAATTATAATCTGCATCTGCTTCTGTACAATATTCTGGATGACCTTCATGTTCTGGGCAATTTGTAACCCACTCTTGAGGAGTTTCATATTCTACTCCTGTTGATTCACACCATAATAATTCAAGGTTTGGACAATTTGAAGAACATACATCAAGTTCTTCTCCACAATATTCTATATTTGCTTGATTTTCGCCATTTATCTGACATCTCTCATCAATAGTAAATGCATCACTTTCGTTGCAAGTATTTCCAATCCAACCAAAATTGCAATTTTCACAAGTAAATGTATCATCAGTAGAACCATTTACACAAGTTCCACCATTAAAACACGGGTTTGTATTATTTTCACAATACCCTGTATTTGTTTCAGCTCTTCTTTCTCTCACTAATCTTCTTATCTCTGTTTCTCTTTTTTCACTTAATTCATTATCATGTTCTACTGTCTCATCTGATAACCACCTTCTAATAACAGTTGCCATTGCTGCAATTTTATTATTCTGTTCTTCATTAATTATTTTTGTTGAATTCCAAGATAAACTATATAATAAAGCAATAACAGCAATTGATACTGCTAAAATAACCATATCTTCAAATGAAGGTTTTGTTGGATCACCACTTCTTTTTGCAGATACTAATAATAATATAATAATTATTACCCATATAGCGATTGAAACACCTACTACAGTTAGTATATTATTTGTTGTTAAGCCTTGGGCTTTTTCTATATCTAAATCTCTATTTAGTTGTTCATCGGTTACCCAGCTTAATGGGTTTTTTGCCCCCCATATATTTAAATTTGGATCTTCTTGTTCTTCTGACATATAATATAATTATATTTATATTTTAATTTATGTTTAATTTAATCTACTTCATCTAATGTTGGACCTTCAGGCATATCGCTAGGCATACCTTCAGGCATACCACCTTGACCATGCATACCTTCAGGCATACCACCTTGACCAGGCATACCTTCAGGCATACCACCTTCAGGCATACCACCTTCACCAGGCATACCACCCTCTTTAGGATATAACTTACTCATAATTGGTTGAACAGTTGTATTAAATTCATTCATTTTATCTTTATAGGGTTGTGCATCATCCATACTTTCATTATCGTTTAACCAAGTTTCATTTTCACTTATAATATCATTTATTGTTTGTATATCTTCTTCACTTAACTTTTCTTTAATATTTTCATTATCTAATACAGATTTAGTTTGATATATAGTGCTTTCTAATTCATTCTTAGAATCAATGATTTCTTTATTTTTTTCATCTTCTTCCTTATATTTTTCTGCTTCATCAAGCATATTCTGTATATCTTCTGCTGATAATCTTCCCTTATCATTTTTAATCGTAATATTTTCTTTTTTACCCGAACCTTTATCAGATGCTTCAACAGTCATAATACCATTTGCATCAACATCAAATGTCACTTCAATTTGCGGAATTCCTCTTGGTGCTGGCGGAATACCTTCTAATTTAAATGTCCCTAACATATTATTATCTTTTGTAAATTTTCTTTCTCCTTCATATACTTGAATTAATACACCAGGTTGATTATCCTCATATGTACTGAAAGTTTGAGATTTCTTTGTAGGTATAGTTGTATTACGATCAATTAAATTTGTCATAACACCACCAGCCGTTTCAATCCCTAAAGAAAGTGGTGCAACATCTAATAAGAGTAAATCATTAACCTTATCATCATCATCTACATCTCCACCCAATATAGCAGCTTGAACACTTGCTCCAAAAGCTACTGCCTCATCTGGATTTATGCTCTTACATAATTCTTTCCCACCAAAGAATTTACTAATTAATTCTTGAACTTTTGGAATACGAGTAGAACCACCAACTAGAATAATTTCATCAACTTCTGATTTACTTGTTTTTGAATCTTGTAATACTTTACTTACTGGTTCAATTGATCTATTAAATAAATTCATGCAAATAGATTCGAATTTAGCTCTAGTAATATTAGTAAAAAAATCAATCCCTTCGTAAATAGAATCTAATTCAATAGATGCTGAAGAACCACTAGATAAAGTCCTTTTTGCTCTTTCACAAGCTGTCTTTAGTCTTCTCATTGATTTTTTACTTTCTGTTAAATCTAACTTATATTTTCTCTTAAATTCATTACAAAAATGATTTACTAATAGATTATCAAAATCTTCGCCTCCTAAATGTGTATCACCTGCTGTAGCTTTAACTTCAAAAATACCATCTTCAATTGATAATAGTGATACATCAAATGTCCCACCACCCATATCAAAAATTAAAACAGTTTGTTCTTTTTCTTTCTTGTCTAACCCGTAAGCAAGAGCTGCAGCTGTAGGTTCATTGATTACTCGTAAAACATTCAAACCTGAAATCTGTCCTGCATCTTTAGTAGCTTGTCTTTGTGAATCATTAAAATAAGCAGGGACTGTAATAACTGCATCTGTAACTTTTTCTCCAATATACGATTCGGCAATCTCTTTCATTTTTACAAGTATCATAGATGAAATCTCTTCCGGGTGATATTTTTTTTCTTCTTCTTTATAATTTACTTTTATAATTGGTTTATCACCCCCTCCATCTTCTACTTTAAATGGAAATCCATTAATTTCATTCTTAATAACTGGATCTGAAAATTTCCTACCAATTAATCTTTTGGCATCATATACAGTGTTTTCTGGATTCATGGAAGCTTGATTTTTAGCACCATCTCCAATAATTCTTTCTTTATCAGTAAATGCAACAAATGACGGTGTTGTTCTATTACCTTGATCATTCGCAATAATTTCACAACGGTTATCTTTCCACCATCCAACACAACTATAAGTTGTTCCAAGATCTATACCAATAGCTTTATTTTTACCCATATTATATATATGTATTTATACTGTATTAATTTTTAAGTATTTTATCTTCATCTTTAATATGTTGAATTATTAATTCGATTATTTCTTTTTTATACTTGTTAAACTTACTTTCGTATATATTATTAAGATCTTTTATAAAATTATAATTAATTTCAGGATTTTCAAATATACCATCCATATGAAAATTTGATAATTATTAATTTAATATATTTAAATATATTATTCAAATTAAATATACTAATGGTGAAATGTGCTAAAAAAATTACTAAAAAGAAAGCAATACCAAAAGCTATTAGAGAACAGTGTTGGATTCAATGTTTTGGAAGAATGTATGAACATAAATGTTATATTGATTGGTGTGAAAATAATATAAATGTCTTTGATTTTCATGTCGGTCATGATAAACCTGAAAGTAAAGGTGGAACACTTGATATTAATAACTTAAAACCAATCTGTTCTAGATGTAATCAATCTATGAGTGATAATTATACAATTGAAGAATGGAATAAATTAACTAAAAAGAAAAATAAAAAAAAAATTATAGATTATCTTCCTAATTGTTTTCGAACATATCTATAATTAATGTATCTATAGTATATGTCGGAAACCAACCTAAATTTTTATTTGCTTTATTAGGATCACCTAATAATGTTTCTACTTCTGTTGGTCTATAATACTTTTCATTTATTTTTACTAATTCTTTTCCAGAATTTTTATCATACCCTATTTCATTTAATCCTTCACCTTTCCATACAATATTATATCCTTTATATTTAAATGATCTTTCTATAAAGTCTCTAACAGAATATTGTTTTCCAGTAGCAAGAATATAATCATCTGGTTTTTCTTCTTGTAACATTAACCACATACCATATACATAATCTTTAGCATGTCCCCAATCTCTTTTACTATCAATATTTCCTAAATATAAGATATCTTGGTTTCCTTTATCGATATTCTGTACACCCTTAATGATTTTATGAGTTACAAATGTTTCGCCCCTTCTTGGCGATTCATGATTAAATAATATACCATTTAATGCAAATAATCCATATGCTTCTCTATAATTCTTAGTAATCCAATATGAATATAATTTAGCACAAGCATAAGGAGACCTTGGATAAAAGGGTGTTGTTTCTTTTTGCGGTATTTCTTGGACTAATCCATATAATTCGGATGTTGATGCTTGATAAAATTTAATCTTATCTTTATATCTGCTTTGTCTAATATGTTCTAATATTCTAGTTGTCCCTAAACCATCTACATCACCTGTATATACTGGCATCTCAAATGAAACTTTAACATGACTCATTGCACCAAGATTATATATTTCTATGATATCAATATCTTCATATGTATTATACACGCTTGTAAAAATATTATTTATACTTGTATCATCTGTTAAGTCTCCATATACTAAATTTAATTTATCAAATATATTATCAATGCGAGTTGTATTAAAACTTGAAGATCTTCTAATCTGTCCCCATACCTTATAACCTTTATCTAATAATAATTCAGATAAATAAGATCCATCTTGTCCTGTAATTCCAAATATAATACCAATTTTACTCATATTATAATAAAGTTAAATGTTTAATTCTTATATATTAAACATAATATATATATATATACATAAAATGGTTGTATTAGTTACTGGAGGTTCTGGTTTAGTTGGTTATGCCCTTAGTAATATTAAAAATAATTATATATATTTATCTTCTAAAGATTGTGATTTAACAAATTATGATATGACATATGATGTCTTTAAAAAATATAATCCTACACATGTTATACATTTAGCAGCATATGTAGGTGGTTTATATAAAAATATGAATCAAAAAGTGGAAATGTTAGAAAAGAACACTTTAATAAATATAAATGTTTTAAAAGTTTGCCATGAACTAAATATAAATAATGTTATATCTTGTTTATCTACTTGTATATTTCCAGATAAAACAACATATCCTATAGATGAGAATATGTTACATGATGGTAAACCTCATTGTTCAAATGATGCTTATGCTTATTCAAAAAGATTATTAGATACATTATCTAAATCTTATAGAGAAGAATATAATAGAAATTATACTTGTATTATACCTACAAATATATATGGTGAAAATGATAATTATTCATTAGAAGATGGTCATGTAATACCAGCTTTAATTCATAAAGCATATTTAGCAAAAAAAAATAATTTACCATTTATAATTAAAGGAACTGGTAAACCATTGAGACAATTTATATATTCACATGATTTAGCTCAATTAATCGTATGGTGTTTAGAAAATTATAATGATATAGAACCAATTATATTAGCTGACTCTAAGGAATACTCAATTCAAGAAATAGGTGAAATAATAGCTAATCATTTCAATATTAATACTATACAATTTGATGATAGTTTTTCAGATGGTCAATATAAGAAAACAGCATCAAATAAAAAATTATTATCATTGAATAATTTTGAATTTACAGATATAAATATAGGATTGCAAAAATCTTGTAAATGGTTTGCAGATAATTCCGAAATATGTAGAAAATAATTAATATTATTATATAAAGTTACATTATAATATATACATATAAAATGATAATTATAGAATTAATGGGTGGTTTGGGCAATCAATTATTTCAAATATTTACATTAATATCGTTATCAATTGATAATGATATAGATTTTACAATCTTAGAATATAAAGAAGATAAAGTATCCCAAATCGATAATATATCGTCCAGAAATACATATTGGAATACAATATTCAAGAATATATATGATAAAACTATTAAAAATATAACTGGACCATTATATCAATATAATGAACTACATTTTCATTATACTCCTTTTCCAAAATTACTAGATAAAACTAAAAATTATAACTTGTTTGGATATTTTCAATCACATAAATATTTCCAAGATAATTTAGATAAAATATTAGATTTGTTAAAATGGAATGAAATAAGACAACCTTATGAAAATAAGTATGATTATAATAATACCGTATCACTACATTTTAGAATAGGAGATTTTCGTCTGTCTCATTCTCATCCTGTATTATCAGTTCATTATTATATTAATGCTGTAAAAAATTTAATCACAGATACAAATCGTGATGATTGGAGTGTATTATACTTTTATGAAAAAAATGATAAAACGATGATAGATAAAAATATTGAAACATTAAAAACGAAATATCCAAAATTAAATTTTATATCAATAGATCTTGATTTAGATGATTGGGAACAAATGATATGTATGAGTTATTGTAGTCATAATATTATAGCAAATAGTACATTTAGTTGGTGGGGTGCATATTTAAATAATAATGATAATAGTGTTTATTATCCAGATACTTGGTTTGTTTCAGCAATTGGTAATAAAAATATAAAAGATTTATTTATGAATAATTGGAAAAAAAATTCTTGTAGCGAATCTTAAAAAAGGTATAACAATATTTTATAATGTTGAAACAATTCAGGTTATGCATAGAATACATCAGGAAAGCGCATTCAATAACAGTAATTATATTATCTTAATATATATTTTTTTTAACAATATTATCTATATTTTCATCTATTACTTTATCGAGTAACTCTGTAGTCGTATTTTGTATAATTTCTTTAGTTGTAGGCTCCGATTGTAATAATTCTTCACATTTATCATCTGGTAATATTTGTTCTCTTTCTTCTACATCTATTTCTTCTAACTCAATTGGTTTATTTTCTCTAACATAGTCTACATCTAGAACATTATATGATACAAATTCACACATATATGCACTCATCATTTTATCATTTTTAACAGATTGATTTGCTACTACATATGAATTATATAATTTCATTAATACTAGTAAAACAAATGATATAAAACATGATATTGTTGACATACTATGGTAGCCATCTTTTAACATTTTAATTGTTAGCATAATATTTATAAAATATATACCACAATTAAACCTTAATAAATTATAATAATATATATTTAATTTATCCATACTTTTATCTAATTTAGGTTCTTTAATTATTATTTCTTTTAGTGAATTATCTGGTTTATCATTATCTATATCTAAATATTTAATAGCCCATTCCTCCCTTCTTAACTCTACTAAATAATAAGCAAAAAAAGTAAACATAGAAAACATATTCCAGTATAATACAGTTTTATGATATATCTCATTGTTTTCATAATTTTCTGTTAAAGAACAGACCTTTTCACCACAACTTTGTGGAACAAATAAAGATAATAATGTCCCAGTAGCTACTTTATAAACTTGAAGCATAAATATACCTGCAACTTTAATCCTCTGCATAATATCAACATCAATCATTTATTATACAATATATTATTATTTTATAAAGATTTATTATAATAATAATAATAATAAATGAATAAAATTAAAGTTACTACAAACGCATGGAAAAAAATTACAGATATACTTAAAAAAAGTAATAATAATATTGGATTTATTTATTCTGCTTCTAGTGGCGGATGTAATGGTTTTAATTTTGAATTAAATTTATTAAATAAAGAGAATCATAAACAAATTATTAATAATAAATTTCATACAGTCCTTAATAATGAAGATTCAAAAATATATGTAGATCCATTAAGTGAATTATATTTATTAGGAACTACTATAGATTATATCCAAGAAGATTATAGTAAAGGACATTATGAAAGTAAATTTGATTTTAAAATAAATAAAGAATTAATGACAAGTTGTGGTTGTGGCATTTCATTTAGTTTAAAATAATTATAATTTATAATGAAATTGAAATTGTTCTGGAAATTGTATTACATCTTTTTTTTATTTGTTGTAATTCAATAGCATCTGCTCTATCTAAATCATCTACGGTAGGAGAATGCATTATAATATAAAAAAAATACTTATACATTATTTACACATTATTTACACATTATTATACTATTTATCTAGGGCCTACGCTTCTTACCATTTGTCTTTGATGTAGATGACATTGTCCCTAGGTTGAATTCGAGATTATCAAACTTTTCCACTAGGTCATCTTGAACCACACAACCATACGAGTTCATCCAACCACTAATGCCAGCAGAAGAATTAACCACATCGTTAAGTTTTGCTGACCCTTCAGGCATTTTATGGAATTCTTCATAATGCGCAATAGCTTCAATAGCCTCCATTTCGTTGTTCTTGATCATTTTGATTTTGTTCAGATTAAATGATCTCACATTCTTATGCCCTGAATTTTGGTAATAGTAAACCTTGACAATGTTACCACCAAAATAATCCATAACAGTACAAGAGTTCCTCCAACCCTTTGATGAACCTCCCTCATAATAGATGTCAACCCTATTTCGACAGTTAACTAGCTTTCTTTTGATTTCTACCTTAGAACAGATAAGCTCTACGTATTCTTCTAGGGATGGCCCTATCTTAACCTTCTTGGTTGTCGGGACAAATGCCTTTTCAAATTCACTCTTTGCTTCAGCATATCCTTCAGTATATCCTTCATCATATCCTTCAGAATATTCTCTCTTTCCCCCATTAGAACTAATGGATTCGACTTTTGCCTTAAGTCCATCTAGTGATCCTTGGATCTTTTGAAGCATCGAGGTAATTTGAGTGGTGTCCATTTCTAGAAGAATATTAGTGACTTATCAATATTTAATTGTTTGAGTTATAATACACTTTTTCAAATTTTTTAAAGAGGGTTTAGTTTAATTATATATTTTTATTTATTAAGGTATATTAAATGGATAATCTAGTATATATGGCAAGACCTATTTATGGAGGATGGATAACATATACAGCTCACTTATCATTAAAAAATAATATACCAATCTTTAAAGTTGGTAAACGAAGTGAAAAAAGTAAACGTAATTTTGGGTATGGAACTAATTATCAATTATTAAAAATAGAAGATATCTGTAAAAAAGAAAATTTAATTATAACTGCATTAGATAAACATTATTATGAATATTTACATTTATTTCCAAAACGAACAAAACTAGTTATTCATGACCCAACCGAATTAAAAACTACTAAAAAAAGTCCAAATCCATTAATTGTTAATAATTTATTACAAAATTTTGATATTATAACTATCCGTGAAACTGTCCAAAAATATATTAAAGAACAATTTAATATTGATAGTGAATATTGTCCACATCCTTTTTTTCAATATGATAAAGGTAATTACGAATCAATGGATAATTTTGCTGTATCTATATCAAGGATAGATTATGATAAAAATACAGATATAATACTAAAATGTAATAAATTATTAGATGAAGATAAACAGATTAAAATATTTGGAGCAGAAAATAGAATGTATGTTCATCATAAGTTAAAAGAATTAGATTTTCAAAAATATTGGAAAGGTAAGTATCCTAAAACATTACCTTTATTATATGATGATAAAGATATCTTATCTAATTGTAAATATATGATAGATATGTCAACTATAAAAGATGATGGTGGTGGAACTCAGTATACATTTTTAGAAGCAATATATAATGATTGCATATTAATATTACATAATGACTGGATTAATAAAGGAACAACTTTTAAAAATAATGTAAATTGTTTATCTGTTAAAAATGAAATTGAATTAAAAGATATTTTAAATGGTGAAAGAGAATATGATAAAGAAGTGATATTAAAAAATGCAAGAGATATATTAAAAAATCACGAATAAGATTAATATTTATAATTATAATAATATATTATATATAATGCCTAGCAAAAATATATACTGTAAAGTCGTTAAACACAGTAATAAAAAGATATCCCTATGGTCATCTGAAGAAAAAGATAATACATTATTACCTGATATTATTAAAAGTAATAAATATAATACATCTAAAGAAGTATTAAAAACAGAGTGGCCAAAAATAACAAATACATATGTTAATATTCCTTTAACCATAGATAAAAAAGATACTTGGATATTTTATTGGGGCAGTGATAATATTAATGAACCAAATAAAATTATGAATGGTGATAATTATGGTTTAATAAAAACAAATAACGATGGTGAATGTAAATTACAATTAAACTGTCCAAATAATTATAAACATAAAAAAGTCACATTCCCAAGATATGTTAATTATACATATTTAACTAAAGATAAAATATGGAACCCAAATATAAATATACTTACCATATTATGTTACATTAAATATAAAAAATTTACAAAAGTTGTAGAAAATAAAGATACAATTATATTATATTCAAATGATAATAAAGATGATAAGAAACTTATTCATAATAGTTATTCCATAAGTAATAAAAGTTTATCTGAGATAGATAATAAAGAAGATTTCATGCACAACTATATTGAAAAACATATGAAATATTATAATAAAATCAAGGAAAATAATAAAAATATTCACATAGTCGTATATGGAGATAATAAAAAAGATGAATCAGTTGATATCCTCGTTAATACATTATTAGATATGAAATATTCAAACACAATTAAATATTTAGGAGGATTAGATGAATGGGAAGGTATGTTAAAAATTAAAGAAGAGAAAGAAAATAATGAAGACATGTTAGATGAAGAAACAATGATGATTGATTATGAAGGAATACCATATAAAATGTTTATTGATACATCTGAAATAATCAATGATGATAATGAAATTATTGGGAAACTAGATAAAGTAAAGAATAAAATAGTATGGCAAGGAGACTATGAAAAATTACATCTAGATAATCCAAAAAGGATAGAAGGTAAAGCAGAAAATTTAGAAAATTATAAAATTAAATTAAAAGTAATAAAAGGCGATGATGAAGGAGGATTTATAAATGATAATGATAATGATGTAGATAAAGGTTTAATATTATCATCTGAAGAAGAGGAAGAGGAGGAAGAAGAGGAAGAAGAGGAAGATGAAGAAGAAGATGAAGAGGAATATGAAGAGGAAGAGGAAGAAGAGGAAAATAAAGTTATTAAAGATAAAGTTGTTGAAGAAAAAGTTGTAATTCAACCTAAAGAGGAAAAGGAAGAAATTGTAAAAAAAGAAAATAAACCATTATTAAGTGAATTAATTTTAAACAAAGAAAAATCTAATGGTAAGAAGAGAACAGAAAAGAAAAAAAGAAAGAAAAAGACTTATGAAGGATTTACATTTTTTTAATTTGAATTATTAAAAATAATTGTAATTAAATAATTGCAATGAAAATAAAATGTTATTTTTGCAAAAAAAAAGTAAAATTACACGAACAAATTGCTTGCAAGTGTAGTCACATATTTTGTCCTCAACATAGATTATGTCATTCACATAATTGTCCAATAGGTATAAATAAAATAGAATGTATAAAAAAGAATAATTTAAAAATTGAACCTAAGAAATTAGAAAAAATTTAAGGTTGTAACATTGGAAATTCAGATACTATTTTACATTTTTGTGACCGTATTGAATGTGTATTTTTCCAACATTTATTTCTTAAATATATAGTTTTTTTATATATATCTTTATTTTCTTTTCTAAATTCCTTAAATTCAATATCCACAACTTTTTGTTTTTCTTCTAAAATTTTTAACTTATCAAACATTTTATTTAAATTAGTAGGAGCTATTTTTCGGCGATTATAGTTTCTTAATACTTTACATCTTTCATGTACGTATTCTCTAGTATACCATGGTAAAAAATTAACATTACTATGTGTATTATCATTACACAATGGACATCTACCATTACTATTATTTGACCTAAACCAATTTACAATACATTCTGTATGAAACATATGTCCACAATCAAGTTTATGTTTATTATTATCATTTATATCATTTAAACATATTATGCAACTTGTTGAAAAGCTTGCGTTGATTCCAGGGTTTCCGGTATTTGGCATTTATAAATATTATCTATTTTTTTTAATGCATTATAAACCCGTTTATCAGAAATATTACAATCTTTTACTAAATATTTAATTAAACTATTTCTATTCATTGTAGATTTTTGAAATGGCATAGTATTAGGGTCTAATTTATCAACATACATTGTAAATAAATCTTTAGCAGCATTAAATCTATCAATATAACCCTCTGGTATGATATATGTATGTTTTGATTTAATGAAATCTTCCACTGAATCAAAATTGTTAATAATAGATAATGCTTTTACTTGACCAATTCTTGGGATATTAGAACAATAATCACAACCACATAAGATACATAATTCAATAAATTTCTCTTGTGTTAGTTTAAGGTCATTTCTAATTTTTTCTAAATCAATAATACTAATTACATCTTTTCTTTTAATTGATTTATCTAAACAATTACGGATAAGTTTAGGACAACCAAATGCCATTGTATCCATATCTTCTGTAATAACATAATCAACATACCCAATTCTACATAATTCACTAGCTATTGCTTCTCCCTCACCATCAATATGTAAATATGAAACACCCATTAAATTTAGTAATTCCTTAATATCATCTATATATTCTTTAGTTAATCTAATGCTTTTCTTTTGAAATTTATTTTTATCTTCCTCTGTAACTGCTTTTTCCATATTTTCTTTAGCATTCTTTGCTTTTTTTTGTCTTTCTTTAATTATTAATCCTTTTTCATCAGGAGGTTTACCATCAAAGATATAAATTGGTTCAATTCCAAGTGATAAATAGTTAATAGTTTTATAAAATATACCCATGATATGGCCAGTTGTTTTTTCTTCATTTTGCATTTGTTTACCATTATTTCTAACATTTAGTAAACACTGATATATAATTAAACTAGCATCAATAGCAACTTTCTTACCTGACATTTGATGTAATTGTCCTATTGTAATAGCATCTGGAGCTTTTGTTTTAATTAACTTTGTTAATGATTTAATACCCATTATATAGTATGGTTGTATATTATATTATTTATTTATTTTTATATATCTTTTCAAATTAATTGTTGTTTAGCAACTTCAACTATACTAATACCAGAAGTTAATAATTCTGGTAGAGGTGTAGTATATATCCATCTATAATTAGTATAAACATCTAACTCTCTATATGGGAAAGATATAAATAATAATTGTTCTGGATCATTAAATTGTAGTGGGACTTTACCTAAAAATTCATCTACATGTATTCTTCTATCATTCATATTAAATGAACCGTCGGTTGAACAAGTATAATGAATATGAGTTGGTTTACTATATTTAATCGCTTCTCCAAGTGGTTCGGGATCGTTATTAACATGATTATACATATATTCATATTGATCTGAAAATATAAAAGCATTCATTAAACTTTTATATGATACCATCACATCTGAACCTTTTCTACCACCAATTATACTATTATTTACAGCATCATATTTAGGGCTACAATTATCTATATTGGGTGAAGTTCCAAATGTTACAACATCATTATTTCTAACATTTGATATTAATTGATTATAATCTTTATTTAATACAACAGTATATGGTGATATCCATAATCCACCATATTTTTCTAAAACATGTGCTCCTAATAAATCAATTACTTTCTTTTGAGGATAACCACTATGTTTCATTCTAATTGGAAAATCTGGGACATAATCATATATATTATTTCTATTTAATACAATAATATCGACGTCATATGCCATAAAATTCTTAATGAAAGTATCTATGCATAATTTCTCAAATGGTATTGTATAATTATATTTTAATAAAGGATATCTCCAATTCATTTTAAAATCATAATTTTCATCATTACAGTATAACCATATATTTAATTTATCATTATTTACTCTATTAATTACGTTAGAATCTCTATCATCTAAAATTGGTTCTTCTTTATAAACAACCGTATTACCATTTATATTTCTTAAATATAGAATACTAATAATTGTTACAGCTATTAAAATAATAATTAATTTACTCATATATATATATATATAATAATATTATTATTTGTTTATAATTATATAATTATATATGTAATAATTATATATTATGTCATATGAAATTATTGTTAATAAAATATTAGACAATATGATTTCTGAATTAAAAAAAGAAGAAAATCAAAAAAAAATTAATAAAATTTTAGAACCATTAATACATAATACAGTTTATCAGATATATCCATATATATTAATATTATACTTTCAATGATAACATTATTTGTTCTTGTTTTTACAATATTATTATTAAATATAAAAAATTATTATAAATAATTTATTTTTTTAATTCAGCTGGTGGATCAGGCATAGCAGAAGAATGTAATTGAACGATACAGTTATCTCTAAAAATAAATGTCATTCTTGCAACAATTGGTTCTTGATTATCCCATCTCCATGTTATAATTGCAGTATTTGTATATACATTATTGCCTATTTTTTGAATATTATAATTAGAACTAATTACTTCTATATTAGGTAATTTAGCAAAAAAATAGAAATAATCTAATATTTCATCACCCTTACGCTGTTTAGTTGAGACTGTGCCTAATAAAATAGCATCATCGCAGAACATTTTATAAACTCCCATAGGATCATTCTCAACAGTGACTTGTTTTACCCATTCATCTGTTAAATTCCTGATTCTATTAATATCAGCATTTCTAGTTAATAATTTATATAAAGCATATAATATAATAAATACAACAACACTAATAGCTATTTCTCTTTTATTTTTAGATACATATTTAACTACATTGTTAAAATATTTCATTATACTATATAAAATAAAAAATTTTTACTTATAAAATTACTAGAAGAATTTATTATAAATTAAGTTTCCTAAGAAATAGAAATAAATTGACCAAAAAACACACTTATGGAATATTTTAGTGGATTCTGGAATAATATCAGGACTTTCTGATCTAGACCTAGACCTTGACATAGACCTAGATAAGGACCTTGATCTAGAACGGGATCTATACATCGAAATATGAATTATATTTTAAATATAAAAAAATCAAATTTATTAATATAAACGTTCGAATTGTTTTGTCATAGCATATGGTAAAGATTTCCTTCTCTTCATTGTTTTTTTACTCCTTTTTCTACCACCACCATCATAATCCATTTCACCTAAAGCACGCATCATATCATCATCAATAATTGGAATCATTTGTAACCACTGATCAATAACAGCCTGGGGTTGTTCATCTTTATCTCTATCACTCCATAATCGTCCAAAACTTACTGCTGTTGAACGGTCATCGCCCCGATTATAAACGCGTTTTTCACCCTTAGTTATTCCGAATACCTGACCAATTGACCTTCTTTGAAGAACTCCACCACTATCTGAATAACAAACCAAGCTTTTAAAATCCATATTAGATATTTGATCTATCCATATTTCTATGAGACCATCAGTAAGTGTTTCGAACTCAGATATTTCTCCTTCGTAACTGGGTACAAATTCATCGTGTTCATCTAATAATTTATTAAGTTTTTTATAAATCTTTCCTCGAGGAGGATTTGATAGAAAAGTGCTATATCCAATTAAACCATTATGCATTACATCAAGTATTAATTCTTCTTTCCATCCCTCGTCAGCTTCTATATGTTCTAATGCTTGTATTTCATGCCAATGGTATCCAGGCGTTGTTTCTTCTCCACCCATACATCCAGCACTAGTTGTTCCATATTTTATGCTATTTAGTAATATTTCATCTTGTTCTTCTGTTGTATTCTGTAAATCAAGGGCTTCAAAAAATCTGTATGCTACATCCATTGCATTTTTAGAATTATATGGATTTGCTTGAGCGGCTGTCATTCTCCAAGTTTTATTTTTATGTTGTTTATATGCCCCTTGACTTCGGTCTTTATATTGTTGATCCATATCATCTACAAGTTCGTCCCAAGCACCCTGTTCGTCATAATCCATACCAGATTGATCCATTAATGATCCGTATCCTTGAGGATTCCATGATGAACCTTGTGGTTGTGATTGCCATCCTTCCATTATATAATATATAATATAATAATATATAATATAATAATAATATAAGTATATTATATGGATAAGAAATATAAATATTTACTAATATTATTTATAATGATTATATTATTTAGTTTTAGTAGAACAAAATATGGACAAAATATATTATTTGAACTAATAAATGAAGAGAAAAAACTAAAAAATGAAGGATTTATAGGAATACTAATATATATAATATTAGGTATAATATTAAATGTAGTATTTTTTATGTATGCTTTCATTAACTATTCTTCAGGGTTTATATTTGGATTTAAAAGAGGTTTTATTATATCATATATAATTGTAATTATATCAGCGATAATAGGGTTTTTTATATCGAGAAATATACTCAAAAATAAAGTAGAAAAAAAAATTAAAAACTATGAATTATTAAATAATATACATAAAAATCAAGATTCATATAATACTATAGAATGGATTATATATAATATGATATCCAGAGTTAGTCCTCTACCATTTACAATTAATAATTATTTCTGGGGTAGTACAAAAATAACATTAATTAATTATATAATAGGGACAATGATTGGTGTATTACCATGGTTATTGTTTGAAGTATATATAGGTAGTAAAATTAAAAACATTCATAAACTATTTGATTAATTTTTTGAATTAGGCCAATATCTATATAAAAATTCAGTTATTAATTTTTTATTGTGCATAGTTCGTCTATAACATTTTTCATATTGTTTATAATCTATTTTTTTCTTTAAGGCTAAATCATAGCACTTGCATTCTTTAAAACAACGCATAAAAACATATTGAGTCATATTTATATTAATATAAATAGTTAAAATTAATCAAATTTAATAATTTGATTAACATGTTTTATTAAATTTGTTTTTATTTCTTTATCATAAATAATATTAGCTAGTTTAATATAGTAATTTAATATTTTTTTATTACATTCATACTTTTTAAAAAAATATTTTATTTTATCTTCATAGTGTTTATCTTTATTATCTTTAATTTTATATATTAACCTTATTATGATATCATAATAATTATATTGATAATTACAATGTTTATATAATATATTATGATGTGTATATATTAACGATTTACTTATATATGTATTATATTTAATATTTTTATGTAAAATATTATTTTGCTTTAAAAGAGTATATGGAAATACAATAGATAACAAAACAGATATATTAGTAACATCAAATATTAGATTCTTATTTGAATAAAACTCTTGATTATCATATAAACATAATGATTTATATATATTTACTATAATATTTACATTATTTATATTATAATTATTGTATATATTATCTAATATATTTAGACCAATTACATTATATTCTGAACTATATCTAATAAATATATCATTTATATTCATATCTTTTTTTAAACCATCTGTTAAAGTTATAATATCTTCATTATTATTATCCATATAATTTACTTCATTATTTATATATAGAAGCTTATTTGTTATAATATGCGAAATATTATTTCTATTATTTTTTATTATTTCTTTTTTACATTTTAATGTGATTTTCTTCTTGAAAATTTTATCTAATATGATTTTCATTTCTTTATCTGTATATTTAATATCAATGTGTATACATTTAGACTTAATAGTATTTATATTTTTATTAATATAATTATCAGTTGTAATAATAATTGGATTATGGGTATATTTATTCAATGATCCAAGGATCAATTTCAACTCTTTTATCATATTTTTATCTGTTGGTATAATATTATCAAAAATAATACTTTTATAAAATTTTTTTTTTTTTAACATCATCGATATATCTTTTTTATTTAAACAATCTTGAATATACTGATTGGTATTAACATTTAATAAGTTATCATTAATATTTATATGGGTATAACCTTTTAATATTATATCTACTAATGTAGATTTACCGCAACCTATATTTCCACTTATAAATAATGGTGATTTTACATCATTATTATTAAAAGAATTAATCCAATTATTAATACTTTCTTTATCTATTTCAGATAAAAAAAAATCATCTATTGTTAAATTCATAAATATATATTATAAAACAAGTTTAAATATTAGTCATATCATATGTAAAATTATTTTTATTTAGATATTCGGGTCGTGGCATTAGTTCAACATTCTTTTCTAAATCAACTATATATCCAACATATCCAGCTACTTCTGAATTCATCTTATTGGTTATTTTATTTACTAATATATTATTTAGTCTTTTAACTTCTTTAACAGGTTCTGGTGTAACCATATTACCATATTGTAATAATATCGATCTCATAATAATAAATAATTGTTCCTCTGATTGAATTGATATAATTGCTTCATTATTACTCTGATATACTCTATATCTTATTAATTGTTGAAGAGCTTCTATATTTGCTTTTGAAAAAAATATCCTATTTACATCGCTGTCTTCTAATATCCCTTTAATTGAATCTTGTTTTTCTGTATTAAATATTACTGTATCTTCTAATAACTCTTCATCACTCATATCTCTAGTTATATCTCTAACTAAACCTGTATTAATTTCAGATGTTAATTTACCCATAGCATCATATTGTCCAAATCTTTGTAAATCTGGATTATCACCTGTTGTAAATTCTAACCTTTCTGCAGCCCATGGCCAACTAACCTCATTCGATGTTGGTGGTATTGATCTCAAATTGGAATTTCTTTGCGCCATAATATATTAATATATTATATTAAAAAAGTATTTTAATTAAACTTGTTACTATATTAATTTATTTTATTATATTCTTTTTCTAGAGTATCTAATTCACTTAACCATATATCTTCAATACTAATATTATATAATGTGTCGTATTTCTGTTGAATATTATTAATAGTTTCTTGTAGTTCTTTAATTTTTTCTTCTGTTAAATGATATAGTGGTATATTAACTAAATAATTATAACCAATTGCATTATTACTATCATTATACTCATTTGTTAATTCTTTATTTATAACCATAGGATATTTCATATCTACCAACTTTTTAATAATATTATCCTTTTTATTCCTATAAATAACTATATTATCATTGATTACATCATTTATAAATCTCATTTTAAGACTATTAATATCTAATTCTTTCTTTAATACTTTTAATTGATTTTCTTTTCTTTTAATATATAATTTATATCTTACATCATAATAGTTATCAATTATTTCTTCTATATAATTATATTTACAAATTGTATTATCTTCATTATACAGATGAATATTCGTTAAACTAGTAAATTTAGTAGTTGATAATTTAAATAGTTCTTCAATTGAATCAATATTCTTCTCAACTTTACATGTTATACCAGTTAATATAGATGGTGAAACTTTGACCTTAAAATGAACTGTTGTATCTGTTGAATGATTTTCATAATCATAGATATAAAACTTCTGATTTTTAGTTTTATCATATAGAATACTATCTAAAAATTCAATATAATTTTGTGTCCATGTTCCAATTGGTAGCTCTGTAATTTCTAATATATCTTTAGCAATAATATTATATATACCCTTTGTAATATACATGTTTTTCTTAACTTTATCAATAGTTCCTTTAAAGCCTTTATACCATGGCTTAATTTCTCTATAAGGTCTTCCTTTTATCTTATTAACAACATTTTGAATTATATCAGTTGGATTAAATTGTGGAATTGAAGTACTAAATCCAGTTCCAATACCTCTCATACCATTTACTAAAACCATTGGAATAATAGGTGAATAATATTTAGGCTCAACAATCATCCCATCATCTACATTATATTCTAATATATCAAAATCGTCTATAGGATAAATATAGTCTGTAAGTTTATTTAACTCTGTGAAAATATACCTTGGACTTGCTGCATCATTTCCACCCATTAATCTAGTTCCAAACTGTCCATTTGGTTCTAGAACATTAATATTGTTAGTTCCTACAAATTTTTGAGCTAATCCAATAATTGTTGATTGAAGTGACGCCTCACCATGGTGATATGCAGAATGTTCACTTACATATCCTGCTAATTGTGCTACTTTAATTTCTTTATATAATTTTCTCTTAAAAGCACAGAATAGAATTTTCCTTTGAGATGGTTTAAGTCCATCACATATAGAACCAATTGATCTAAGAGTATCACTATTTGAGAAATGAATTAATTCATTATCAATAAATTTATCTATAGTAATTGTATCACATTTACCATCAATAATATTCTTTTCATCATATTTATATAACCAAGCTTTTCTATCATCAGACAATTCCTTTTTGAATGCTAAATTCATCTTATTATTACTAGTTTCAGTCCATTCATAATTATTAATATTAATATCTTTAAAATACTCTCTAGCTTCTAAAGCTGTACTTGTACCTAATCCCTTATAATATTTAGTGTTCCAAGTTTTATAATTACTTGTTTTACTAACCCAACCCTTATAATCAGTTAAATTATAAAATGATATAGATTTCTTGTTTTTTGTAACTTTTACAATTGGTGTTAACATTGATGTTATAAAATTATTATCTTTTAGTAAAGAAGGCCATAATGTATGAAATACATTAAGTAATAGACCCTTAATATGGGAACCATCGTGATCCTGATCAGCAAGAATCATAATTTTACCATATCTTAATGATTTTGTATTCTTATATTCTTTACCTAATTCTAACCCTAAAATCTTTTTAATATTCGTAATTTCAGCATTATCTAAAATTTGCTTTTGGGATGCATCTTTTACATTTAAAACTTTACCCCTTAAAGGAAATACACCATATGTATTTCTACCAATTACAGATAAACCACTAATAGCCATTGTTTTTGCTGAATCTCCTTCAGTTAAGATTAATGTACATTGTTCGGATTTTTTTGTTCCTGCATAATTAGCATCATCTAATTTTGGAATATTCTTTAGTTTATTTACCTTTGCTCCGTCTGTTTTCTTTGCTTCTTTATTTAACTTAAATTCAGCAAATGATAATACTTTATTAACAATATCAGTTGTTTCACATATTTTCTTAATAAATTTGTCTGATATATTTGGTTTTGAACCAAATTTGCTCTGTGTAGTAATTAATCTTTCTTTTGATTGACTATCGAATGATGGATCTTCAATTACACTATTTACAAATAATTTAAGATAATTCTTGATATAGTTTTCTGGTATAGTTTTTTTATGTTTCTTATTAATATAATTAGCAATACCACTAGTCAATCCTTTACTAATTAAATCAACATGTTTTCCTCCCTTAGATGTATATATCCCATTTACAAATGAATAGTTCTCAAACTTATCATTTTTACTAACAGATACACCTATTTCCCATCTATCGTGTATTTTTTCATATACTTTCTTATCTCCTTCTAGATATAAATCAATATATTTATCGAATGATTTAATATTTAGTTTTTTCTTATTAAAGTATACATTTAGTGATTTATCTGTTGTCCCTGCTATATCATAAACCCTTCTAATCATTAGTTTTATCATATCTTTTGAATAACCATCAATATCAAACTTTTTAAAATCTGTTATCCAAGTAATTTTTGTATATGGTTTACATTTAACTTTAGTAATCTCTGGTTTTCCCTTTATTTTCATATTATCTTTGAATTCTTGAACATATTTTAACCCTCTAATATGATCAACAGTTTCTACTTTAAACCATGTAGAGAATAGATTAGCTAGTTTAGCACCAAAACCATTCTTGCCACCAGTTGTCTTACCCGACTTATTATAATTTTTTGATGTTAATAGTTCTCCTAAAATTAAAGCAACAATCCATATTGGCTTACCCTTATTATCTTTCTCAGTTGGATGTTCTGCTACATCTATGCCATTTCCATTATTATAAATACTCCAAGCTTTAGTAGTTTCATCGTATTCTACTTTAATATCTGTTACTGGAATAATATTCTTTTCACCTTTTTGAATAGATTGTTCTAATCTTACTAGTTGATCGCGAGCATTTACTAGAATTTCATCATATAACTTATTTATAGCTGGTATATAATTACATTCTCTTACATTAATTTTTCCATCTTCTAATAGTGGTAAGCTATCCTCGATTAAATCTGTCCCACCTACAAATGTATCAGGTTCTTCTAATATTTGTTCCTCTAACTTTCTTTTTTTATAATCAGTTAGTGCCATTTAATTAAATATTTCTATTAATTAAATCTTAAATTAATTTTCAAATTAAAAAAAATATATTTATAAAGGTTATTTACCAGAATATATTTACCAATCATTGTCTTTATAAGGTCGATTTAAATCTTTAATCCATTGTTCAACTTCTTCATCTTTATCTAATTTAAATAGTAAATCTTTTTTATTATAAATATTTAATGAATCTATCCAGAGCTTTTCACCATTTATTGTTTTAATCCTTAAATTGTAAAGACATGAATTACTATGTTCAAAAATCTTTTTATAGAATTGTAGTTCTTTAGTTAGATCTTTATTCTTTTTTTTCAATAGATTATTTTCAATTTTAAGTTTATTATCTTTTTTATTCATTATTATAACAATAATTATATTAATAATTAGTAAATATTTTTTTCAAATTTAAAAACGCTTGTTTCACTTTAGACCTATATCAACCTCTGGGGCTTTTTCTATTTCACAATCTTCTTCTTCATTATTGGAACAGAGATGCGCTAAAGATTCAAGACCTGAAAAATCATTGCTAAATGCACTTTTAACATCGTTTTCTTTTACTTTAGTTTCTAAATAATTAACTAAATCATCACATATATCATATCCCTTACATTGATTTATTATATTTTTAATATATTTTGGATAATCACTGCTTGTGGATAATACATCAACTTTATCATAGAATCCAGATAGTTGTAAAAATAATAAAAATCCATTTAAGCAAGAACTTGATAATAAAATGCGATTAGATATGCATAAATGTAATAGATCATTTAAAAAATTATCTAATCTAGGAGAAAATATGCTTTCATATTTTTTGACCAAAAGGTTATATTCATTTTTATGATTTTCATAAATTACATCGCTGTTATAATTTTTTGATAAATAGTAATTAAAAAATCTATCCATTACTTCTCCCTTTTCATCACAAGTCAAAAGATCATCAATGATTATAAATTCTTCGCGGGATATATGAAAACAAAATCCAAAATCATATATAACTAATTTATATCTATTGTTATTTCTTATTATTCTCCAATTCCCTAAATGTAAATCTCCATGGACTACATTATTTAAACAATTATTATTTACAAAAATTGATAATAATGATAATTTTTTAAAATCTCCATAAGGGTTGTCCGGGTTGTCTTTATATATTTCTCCATTAATGTAATCCATGATTAATATATTTTCTGTACACAATAACACTTGTGGTATTATAAATGTATCCTCATTTTTATATATTTCTTGAAACTCTTTATTAAAATAACATTCATTTTTTAAATTTATTTGCGATTTCATTGATGTAATAAATTCATATATATCATTTACTGGTATATAATCTTTGTAATCAATAAATAATAATATAAATCTAATAAAAATATAAAATACTTTATATTCTATTAATATGTTTGGATGATTAACTTTAATAGCAAATTGTTGTTTATTATGTATATTTTCTGCAAGATATACTTGTCCTATTGATCCTGAACCAATTAATTTTATTATTTTAAAATTATCTTCTAAAGCAGAGTTAAATTCAGAATTGAATATTATTTGTGTATCTTCCAAAGCATGTATATTACAGTTATCATAAAATATATTAAATTTTTCAGATATATCTGTTGTTCCATGTATTAATTGTAATTTAGGTAGTATCCATTGAATACATTTAATCATCATACATCCACAATTTTCTATATCATCCTTGAGCTTATCAACCCAATATTCATTATTTTTAATATCGATATTTTTATAATAAATATATAATAGATTAATACTCAATTTTAAATAATTACAAGATATACTTATATACTTAAACATTATTAATAATAATATATTAAAATATTATATTTATCGCGTTTTATCTATAAGTTTAATTATTTAAAAAATTACATTTAATATAAATAGTATATGCCTGATTCCTTATCTTATATAAAAGAACTAATAATATTTTATGTTAAAACAAATTATGATACATATCTGAAAGAACATAATATAAATATAATAGAAGAATCAAAACTCTTGGGAGTAATAACTGAATTATATTCAAAAAATAAAGAACATTTGCGTTCTTTTATTCTAACTTCAATGAAAAAAATGTTGAAAGATGAATGTCCCTCAGATTTAATTATAAATAATATAATAAATGAAATTTATAATGATGATGAATTAAATATACAGACTTTATTAACAGAAATTAAATTATATCAAATTAATAATCAAAAAAAATAATCTACATTATAGTAAGTAATAAATGGTAGATAGTTCTTTATCGAAGTTATTAAATTCAAAAAAATCAAAGAAAAAACAAGGGGAAAAATCTCTCAATTCTAAAAAATATAAAGAATTTTTAGATAAAAAAAGAAAATATAGCAAAAAGAAAAATCCAATAAATAGTATATTAGTAACTAATAAAACTAAAAATAAAACAAATATAAAAAAGAAAATTGGATGGTCTATTAATAAACCAGCGCCAAAGGAAAATAAAAATAGTAAACCTAATATATCTTTAAAAATTAATGAAGATATAGTTAATGAAGAGAAACCGGTAGAAGAGAAACCGGAAGAGAAACCGAAAGAAAAATCGGAAGAGAAACCGGTAGAAGAGAAACCGGTAGAAGAGAAACCGGTTGAAGAAACATTTAAAAAAGTAAATATAGAAGAAAATGTAAAAGACCCGGTTTTTAAATTTGATAGAAGTGAAAGTAAACCAGTTAAAAAGAAAACTAAAAAAAAATCAAAAAAGAAGAAACAAAAAAAAAATAGAAAAGTATCATTTTTTGTTAAAAAATCTAAAAAGAAGGATAAAGATACATTAAAAAAATTAGCAGATAATGTAAATAATAAAAATTCTGAAGATATGATAAAAGAATTAAAAGAAAAAGGCATTACAATATCTGGAAAATCTAATAATTTATTAAAAGATATATATTTTTGCGTAATGAATGATAATATAAATATTAATAAAGAATAATTTATTTCCAATATAATTCCTTAGTATGTATATTATTAATATATTGTTTATAATCATCATCAACATATATATCTAAGTTTTGATCTTTAATATTCGGGGATTTTGATGTCCATGTTTTATCTAATAATAACAAATTTAGATATTGAATTCTACCTAATCCACCTTTAAATTTTTTAGATAACTTACTTTTTCTACTTTTAACTTTCCATTCACATTGCATAGCTTCAACTTTATTTTTAAATCCATCAATAATACATATCGGGTGCCATTCTTTGCCTTTTTTAGTATATCTTGCACCACCTTTTAATATTTGATTATGTTGTAACCATCTTCTATAAAAATTATTTGTCATACCTACATATGACAAACCATTATCAGAAATAATTATATAAACTAAATACATTTATATATAAAAATTAAATTATTTTTAAACTCTAGCGAGTTTTCTCCCATAATTCATCCATAAAAATACAGATAAAACTAAACCTATAACCATACCCCAATTAAAACCTTTATTGCCTTTCCACTTTAAACCTACAAAACTTGTTACCATTATTAAAATAGCATAAAATAGAATAATTCCATTCGCTTTCATTACATCAACCATATTTATATATTATATAATATTTTAATATCTTCTAAATTCATAACAAGTTGGGCATAATAATTTTAAATTTTCCGGTGAATTAATGCCGCCAAATTCTAAAGGAGTAATATATGATAATTTATAATAATCTATTTCTTCTAATACAACAGTATTTTGACAAGAAGGACATTTTAAATTTTGTTTATCGGCTATTTTATATTTAACATTATTACTATTTACTGTATTTAATTTGTAATCAGGTATAATAGTGTGTAAAGGTTGAGTCTGAACATCTTTTATATTTCTAGCCATTTTATAAACAAAAGGTTGTTGATAATTCATAAAATATATAAATATTAAATATAAGATAACTGCACCTCCAAAATACATTTTATATGTATCAGATTGAGGATATCTTTGATTGTAAAAATAAGCTATAACAATAATAATTATTAAAAGTGATAAACCGTTCATTTTATAATATATATATATATATTATAAAATATATGAAAATTTTTGTATATATATGATGCAGTTCATAGGAGGTAAGGAAATTAATGAATATTATCAATGTATACTCTTAAAATCCAATCAGGGAGTATTAATTTATTTAAAGCATCATTTAATAATAAACCATAGTTATAGATATCTTTATTACCATATAATGTTGTAGAGATAATTTTCTTATTGGACTTGTTCATTATTATATATCTTATCAATACATGTATCAGAAATATTTATATTATTGATTCTTCTTAAATCCATTGTATGTAAAACAAATGATGATCTAGTATGTATTTTATTCATATAAGGTGTATTTGTAGGTGAATATATTAATACGCTTGATTGTTCACATATATTCAATTCTATAATTGAAAGTATAAATGGATCATAATTATATTTACTATGATCTAATATATGAATTTTATTACTATTAAATATTTTCAGATCTATAATTTTCAATGCTTGAGGTGGTAAACAAACAAAAATTTTATTTATTAGATTCTTTTTATTATTTTCAAATAAGTAATTCACTATTGATTGATATACTATACTTTCATCATAATCATTATAACTATCTTTGAATAAAGTATTATTACATCCGTCTTGAGCTCGTAAATGAAAAGTACAGTATTCATTAGGTATTAGATTTAAATTATCAAGTATAGTATTTGTAATAGTATTAATATTATTATTAAAAATTAACGCTTTACTAATTTTATTATAATCATTTAAAAATGTCTCATTGAATCCACATTTTGGATTTACACACCCATTTTTAGAACAAGTATTTAATTTTATAGTATTAAATGTCCCCAGTAATACAAGTATATCATCTTCTATTTTATTTAATTCAGAAAAATCATCATATGATCGTAAAAATTTATTATTAAGTCGATTTGATTTTATATCTGAAATATTATAATAATCTTTTTGAAAATTATAATATGAATCCGTGAGGGATTTTTCCTTATCATTTCTAATATTATAAATATTATTAATTTTAATATGAGAAATTTTTTCAATATTAACACATTCTATTTTACTATTAAAATTATTTATATCAAAAATATCAGCGAATTTATAGTATTCTTCACATTTGTTTCTAATGGTCCCATGTGGTATAAATATAGGTTCAACCATTATACGATTTGTATGTTTAGCAATTATACATGCTTCTTTAAAGCCCAATAATTGATTTCCAAATCCACATATTCCCATATGAATTATATATTTTGGCATTTTATATTATATATATATATAAATTCTAGCATATAAACATAATATTATATTTAAAATGGAAAAATTTCTGAATATTCTACTTGTCTATCATCAAAAAAATGTTCTTTCATATTATATTTCAAATCATCTTTTGTTACAAAAAATGTTATAATTGCCATTCTATTACCCTTTGTAACCTCTAATACTTTATGGGATGATATACCAGGAAATATAATAGCTGTATTTGCTTTTGGTTTAATTTTAGTATCATATTCTGGTAAATATAATTCGCCACCATCATAATCATCATTTAATATTAATGACATTGCATATTTTCTATGTTGATATGGTTTGGGAGTATCTCTGTGTGAATGAAATCTACCAGAAGATTCACTATCATAAGAACATATTTTATAATTTTCTCTATTTTTAGCATCGAAATAATATATTTTTCTTAATTCTGGTAATACTGATCTTGATAATTTATTATCTAATTTTTTTTCTAGTTCTAAATCAGGGTGAACATGTGATCTATCTTTAGTAGAATGTTTATGATCTATTAATTCATTAGATTCTTTTTTATTATTATAATATTGAATTACTTCATTTAATAATTCTTTATTTAATGCATTTTCTATTTTTATAAATGGTATATTATAGTTTTCATTATAATTAGATAAATCTAAATTTTCTAGTATTTCTACATTATCAAATATATCCATAATTCTTCTATTTGGTGATATTAATAAAATATATATATTATCATCCATATCTGGTATTATATTAAATAAATTATCATTTTTATTTCTAATAATTATATTATATTTATCTTTTATATTTTTAATATCTACTTCTTTATTAGTGCTAATCAATACTAGATATTTATTATCAACAAAACTATGAATATTTTTATTACCTATTTTAATAAATGGAAAATAATCACCTTTTTCTAATATATTATTCTTATCTATATTAACTATTTTTTTGGGATGTAGTAATGTATTTATAATTTTTTGTGAATAATTTTGCTTTTTTAATATAGCCTCTATTTTAGATTTAGATATACCCTTATCTAATGATCTATGGACATAATCGGTCCACTCTTCATTTATAGTATTTTTTTTGTTTCTAGAATGTGATTCACTTTTAGAAATATCAATAAAATGTTGACATTCTTCTTCAGATAAAAAATCTTCATATGTTTCAACTAACGGATCATCGCTATATTTCATTATATATAAAATATAATAAATCTTTAAATTAAACACAATGATTAAAACACTTTCTACATACTGGAATATATTTATCAACAGATCCTATATCAGTCTGTTTATCATTTTCTACTATTTTTTTTGAAAATATTGCCTTTGAACCATCTTTGCATGTAGAACACATAGCTGTTAATAAATCAATTTTATCTGCTAAAGGATAGAGTTTATAAATTTCACCAAAGTTTTCTCTGTTAGAATCTCCATTCAATCCTACAATAATAACATGTTTATGATTAATATCTACTGCAACAGTTACAAAATCATATAAATCTTCAAAGAATTGCGCCTCATCTATAATAATATATTCGCATTTTGTATATTGATCAGTTTTAATATCTTCCAATTTTTTTACTGATATACAATCAATCTTATTTTGATTATGAGAACAAATGCTATTTTTTACATATCTATCATCAAGACTGCTATTAATTAGTAGTATATCTTTGTCTATTACAGACAAACGATTAACTATTCGAATGATTTCAGAAGTTTTTCCTGAAAACATACATCCAACTTTTAATGTTAAAGACATTATTAATTATAATTATAATTTTTTATTTATTTATTTCAAATTAAATTTTTATGGTCCGCATATAATACCAATATTATACATACCATAATAAATAATAACCAATATAATGTACTATTTGGATATTCATAATTATCCGTTATTTCAATTACTTTATTATTGACAGGGTAATATGGTCTTCTAAAAGGCCACCATGATCTATAAAATCCCCAGAATGTATTCCTTCTTGGTCTATGGCCTGGTCCCGGCCTATGACCACCACCGTGCCCAGGTCTATGACCTCCACCGTGTCCAGGTCTATGACCTCCACCACCGCCACCGCCACCGCCAAGACCTGGCTCAACTGGCTCAACTGGTATAGGCTCAACTGGCTCAACTGGTTCAACTGGTATAGGCTCAACTGGTTCAACTGGTTCAACAGGTTCAACCGGTTCAACTGGTTCAACAGGTATAGGCTCTATAGGCGTTGGTTCTATAGGTGTTATTACAGGTTCTGTATCTGAAATAATAATAGACTCTTCTTCTCCTAAACCTTCTTTCCCATCAAATATATTACATACAATTATTAATCCAACAATAAATACTAAAAAACAAATAATCTTATTCTTCATTATATTATTATATAATATTAAAAATTTATATTTAATAAGGCTAAATATATATTATTATAAGTATGATCTACATATTCTACATTTTTTAATATAAAAGGTTCCTGACGAGTATTAATCCATATTGTTTTCCATCCGAATTCTTTTGCTGCCTTTAAATTTTCTAATATGTCATCAAAAAAATATATTGTTGTTTTATTATACATATTATTATATAAAATCGTATTATTAACATTATTAAATGACCTTGGATTAGGTTTCATATAATCACTTCTTGGAAATATACGAGTAAATATATCATTTAAACCCATATGTTTTAAAGCATCTTTTGCATGACCTAAAGTTCCATTTGTATATATATATTTAGGATAACTAAATTTATTTAATAATATTCTTAAATATGTGTGTTCTGATATATCTTCATAATCTACATAATTACTACCTAGTAATAAAGTATCATCTAAATCAAATACAAATACTTTAGTCATTATAATATATATATATATATATTATCTTTTTATTATCTAACACTACAAGGTGGACCACCAAAATAACATGATAAAACTAATAAAAAAATAACAAATAAAATTCCAAAAATAGCTAAAACAGTATACGCTTTTCTTGTATTAATAAATGGTATATCTGTTATAATTTCATCTTCTTCTCTATTTCTCCCAACTCTAGTAAAGTTACTATCTCGTATATAATTTTCTGGGGATAATCCACCTGTTTCGTCTAATGTTCCAGTAACATTATTTGTATTTATTCGAGGGGTTATAATTGGATTTGGCGATGGATTAGGTCTCGGTTCAGGATCAGGGCCAGGGCCAGGGTCAGGTTTTGGGTCAGGGTCAGGTAATTTAATAGATGTACCATACCTGCACGGCACGACTTCACCACTTTCCCAATAACAATTAATATCCTCTAAACATTTTTCTCGAGTAGGAAGGTGGTGGCAAACAGGCATGTTATCCATGTTTTTATATTATAAATAATATTTAAATTTGAAAATATTTAAATATTAAAAATAAATATATATATTAAGGTATAAAATGTCAACAAAAGAACTATTGCTTTCGGAAGAAGAAAATAGATATGTTATCTTTCCAATCCAACATGAACCCATTTGGAGAATGTATAAGGTAGCAGAAGCTAATATATGGACCACAGAAGAATTAGATTTATCAAAAGACTTGACTGATTTTAATAAATTAACTGATAATGAAAGACATTTTATTGAACATATCTTAGCATTTTTCGCTGCTTCTGATGGCGTAGTTAATGAGAATCTAGTTGAAAGGTTTTGTTGCGAAGTAAAACTTCTAGAAGCTAAATTCTTTTATGGATTTCAGATTATGATGGAAAATATCCATTCTGAAACATATTCTCTTTTGATTGACACATATATTAAAGACTTAACAAAAAAAACAAAACTATTAAATGCAATTGAAACAATTCCATCTATTAAGAAAAAGGCAGATTGGGCACTAAAATGGATTAATGATAAAGATAGTTCATTTGGAGAAAGATGTATTGCATTTGCTGCTGTAGAAGGGATATTCTTTTCTGGCGCGTTCTGCAGCATCTTTTGGTTAAAGAAACGCGGATTAATGCCTGGACTATGTCATAGCAATGAACTTATTAGTCGCGATGAAGGATTACATACAGAATTTGCAGTATTAATGTATAATTATCTTAGAAATAAACCATCAAAAGAAAAAATAATCGAAATTATAACAGAAGCAGTTACAATTGAAAAAGAATTTATTACAGAGTCATTATCTTGCGAATTAATTGGAATGAATGCAGATTTAATGTCACAATATATTGAATATATTGCTGATCGTTTACTTAAGATGCTGAATTTAGATAGTATATATAAATCCACAAACCCATTTCCATGGATGGAGCTAATATCTGTTCAAGGTAAAACAAATTTCTTTGAAAAAAGAGTAGGAGAATATGCAAAGGCAAATGTATCTACAAAAGAAACAGAAAATGTTAATACACATGTATTTTCATTAGAAGCTGATTTCTAAATTATGATTTCTTCTTATTTCTATTTTTATTTTTATTGTTGCTGCTAATTAATCTATCTATATTTGTTTTTGATTTAGTTGTTACTCGCGAACCCTTTTCCTTTATTTTAATATCAAATGTATTGGTTTCTTCATTATATTTTAAACTATTTATTTTAGTTATAGAACCTGTTTCTACATTATATATAACATCTTGTTGTTTGTTTAGTAAATTATTATATAATGCTTTCATTAATATAGTTTTCATATTTTTTCCTACTTCTAATGTTAAAGATTTTTCTATTATTTCAGTTTCTATAAAATCATTTAGTATTTTTGCTTTATTATTTTTATCTAATTTTGACCAAGGTTTATTTTTTATATCATTGCTCTGAGATTCGAGTAAATCTAGAATATTATCCATTGAATTTCCATAAGATTTATGAACACTTAAACTAGAACAATTTACAACACTATCTGTTTTTTCGTTATTAAGTATGACCTTTAAATCTAATGTATTAGAATTATCCATATATATATATATATATTCATATCCTTATATATAAATAAAATATTATATAATATAATATATACATGCAATCTAATAAACCGGATAAAGAATTATTATTGATGCAAGAAGTAATATTAAAAGCATCAGAAAAATATGATACTAATTTACCAGAAAATTCAGGTAAAATGATAAAAATTGTTGAAGATTTTATAAAAAGAAAGAAAAGAATTGTATATGGTGGTATAGCTGTTAATAATATTTTACCAAAAAAAGATAGATTTTACAAGCCACAAGATTTTCCAGATTGGGATTTTTTTTCACCTAATGCGTTAGATGATGCAAAAGAATTAGCTGATATATTCCATAAAGCTGGTTTTGGAAATGTAGAAGCTAAATCTGGGATACATTATGGAACATATAAAGTATATGTTAATTTTTTTGGAGTAGCCGATATAACACAATTAGATTATTTCTATGATAAAATTACTCCAAAAACTATTATAAAAGATAATATACCTTATGCCCCTGCTAATTGGTTAAGGATGTCTTTATATCTAGAATTATCTAGACCTATGGGGGATATAACAAGATGGGAAAAATTATTACCTAGACTAAGGTTACTTAATCAATATTATCCAATTAAAGTAGGAAAATGTAACTTTAAAAATTTAAGAATGAAAGAAGAAGATTATCAAGTTTCAAAAAAAATTAAAAATATACTAATTAGTGAGAAAGTTATATTTTTTGGTGCTTATGCTGATAAATTATATTCATATTACAGTAATAAAAATTTTAGAGTTACTAAATATAATGACTATGATGTTTTATCTACAGATGCTAAATCTACTACTGATAAAATTAAAAATAAACTAAAAAAATATAATATTAATATAGAACATCATCACAATAGAGGAGAATTAATTCCCGAACATTATTCTATTATATATAATGGTAATAGTATAGGTAATATATATCAAGCAGAAGCATGTTACTCTTATAATAGAATTAAGGTTAATAATAAATCAATCAATATAGCAACTATATTTACGATATTAAGTTTATATCTTTGTTTCTTATATACTGATAAAGAATTTTATAATTCTGAAAGATTATTATGTACATCTAATATGATACAGGAGATCTATTTAAAAAATAAAATAAAAAATAAAGGCATATTAAAAATATATACGGTAGATTGTATTGGAGAACAATCAACATTTGAAGATATATTGGGAGAAAAGAAAAAAGCATTCAAAGATATTAAAAAGGGGACAATTGAATATGAAAAATGGTTTCTTAGATACACTCCAAAAGATAAAAAGAAAGCTTCCAAAAAAACTAAAAAAGATAAAAAGAAAGCTTCCAAAAAAACTAAAAAAGATAAAAAGAAAACTTCCAAAAAAACTAAAAAGAAATAATTTGAAATATTAATTTGTATATTTTTTAAAAATAAACTACATGGTTTGTAGTATTTGTAATTCTACTGGTCACAACAGAAGAACATGTAATTATATACTCCAAAATAGTCGTATACAAGATGATAAATATACAATATATATTATATGTAAAGATACTAATGTATTTAATACAAAAATAGATATGTTTAAAGAAGCACAAAATATAGATAATATTAACTATATACAGGCTCAATATCTAAAAGAAAATGATAGACTTTGTAATAAACTAAAAACCAGATATAACACATCTAAATCTAAAATAATCTCTAAATTAGGCTGTATTTCTTCACATAGAAATACACTTTTATCAATTATTAATAATCAAACTACTAATAATTTAATATTAGAAGAAGATGCTATATTAAATTGTGAATTACCTGAACCACCAAAGGAATCTTGTTATATGGGTGGCTGGATTTGTCCTCCAAAAGTTTCAGATATTAATAAAATTAAAATTAAACTAGATACAACAAATGGTTTAAATGATATAGATTATAGTAAATTTAATATATTAATGACACATGCTTTATTTATTAAAACACCTGAAAATGCTAAGGATATGTTATTATCTACAATATTACCAGATAAAATTAAAAATTACGATATTCATTTAAAAGAACAAAAATCATTAGATAAATTTTACTATCCCCCAGTATTTATTCAATCTAATCATATTTCAAATATAGATAAAAAATATAACAATAACCATAGAAATTCAATAAATTATGGATTCTCCGGTTGAACATCATTATCAACATTTGGAAAATAGGAATAATAAAATTTCATTATTGTTAGAATACTCATAAATAATAATTCTAAAAGTGAAGATGACCATATAGGCACTAAATTATTATGAAAACTATAAATTAAAGCACATGTTAAGGCAAATAAATATATAAATTGCCAATAATATGATATATTTGATAAATCTTTTTGTTTATAAGATTTATATATTTGAGGGACTAACCCCAGAGGGAATAATAAACCTGCTGTAAAACCACATATTTCATAGAAATCAATTTCATCCATATTTTATAAATAAAAAACAATTATAATTCAAATTTAATGCAAGATGTTTTATTTACTATATTATAATGTTCTTCAATATAGTCTTCCCAATTTTTACATATAGGATACATACATAATATAAATAGACTAATACATATTAGTATACAAATACATGCTTTAACATTTTCATTTTCTTTAATATTATTAATATCATGTTGTTCATCTTTTACAAGAGGTCTTCCCTCTTCAATACTATCCATTTAATGGTTTATTATCTATTAGAATAGATATAATTCTATATTTTTTATCTTTTAGAATAGATATAATTCAATTTTTTAAACTATGATAACAGGGGCATTCTTTGGAGCTTCTAAATTCCTATAAGTCCGTGGAACATGTTGTGGTGGTAATACACTTATAACATTACTATGTTTATCCTTGTTTTCTTGACAAACAGCATACTTATATAAACAAAATACCATACAAATCATAGAACCTATAATAAATAGTGATCCTCCTAATGCTCTAAGAAATTCTTCCCAATCACTCATTCTTATTATTTGTATAATAAATAAATATTTGTTTCATTTATATAATTTCAAATTATTAAGATATCTTAATACTTCAATATTTGGAGATACATCTATTTTACGAATAAGGTATTTTTGTCTACAAATATAACATTTATACATTAATATCATGTTCTGGCATAGTTTTTATTTTGTATTAATTTAAATATCAAATTATTTACATCCTGCACAATTTTTACAATACCATCTATTTAATCCAGATACATCAGCACCGATGTGCAATAAAAACCCAATTAAAAATAAAGCTACGAACATAGAAATATTTCTTAAAAACTTCGTATCTTTATCTTCAAATCTAGCAATCAAATAACTTATAACAGTTCCAACAACAACAACTGCTAATCCTACAACACTTGCTTCATATAGTATATGTTTTGTGTATCCCATTTATAATATAGTAAATATTTTTTTATTATCCATTAATATTTATTGTCCATTATTTTTTTTAATGTTTCTTTACTTATTTTAATATCTTCTTTTAGTTCTAATAATTTAATGCAATTAGATTTATTTGTTTGATAATCATTTTTATACTTTAATATTTTATTTATAGTTTCTTCTGAATATTTCTTTTTACTCTTTCTTTTTTTAGTATTATAATGATATACGAGTTTTTTCCCTTTATCAGTATCTATATATTTTTCTATAATAAGATTTCCATGCGTTGTTTCTAAATGACATTTTTTACATAATGGAACTAAATTATGATTAATATTTTTATGAAAATGCTTTATATTACCATTTTCATCTGCTAAACACTGTTCATTTATATGATGTGTTTCTTCTGCTTTTTTATTACACACTTTACATTTAGATACAATGATATCTTTATTGTATAGTGAAAGGTGTTTATTTGATCCTTCATCTTCAATCTTACTTTGAATATTTTTAGCCAATGATATAAACTCGGGTGACATACCCAATGCTTCACAAACTGTTATACCATAAATAGATGGTCCTGGTCCTTCTTTTAATTTTCTATCATATATTAACATATCGTTTTCATACTTTATCTGTAAATGATATATTTGTAAATTCTTAATATCATCTAATAAATTCATCTTTGATATTTGATGAAGGTGCGAAGTAAAAACATATGTTGATTTCTTTTGAGATAAAGTATATAATCCTGCATATATAATAGATAAAGCAGATGTTGTTTCTGTCCCTGAACATAATTCATCTCCCAAAACTAAAGAATTTTCATCTGCTCTTTGCATTATACCCCGTAATTCATTCATTTCAACAGCAAATGTAGATTCAGATCTAAATATATTATCATTATTTAGAATTCTTGTAAAGATCTGTGTATATGGAACATATTTAAATTGTGAACAAGATACATATAATCCAGCTTGAGCTAATATTAAATTAAGTCCAATTGCTTTCATAAATGTAGATTTACCACATGCATTTGTTCCAAATAATAACATTCCATCTTTAGTTAATCCTAATTGTATATCATTTGTAACATATTCTGTATCTATATTAATCCGTTCTACAATGGGATGCCTAATATCTTTTATATCTACACAACTTTTTGATCCTTGAATAATTTCAGGTCTACAATAATTATTATCTATAGATATCTTAGCACCACTAGAATATACATCTATTTCTGATATATAATTATTTATACGTTTTAGAGTTTCTGAATAAGTTTTATAAATATATGATATGTTTTCATCATAATATTTTTTATTTAGTTTCTGAAGAGATTTAAAACTTTTATTTTTCTTTTTCGATAATTCTGACATTATGGGTAATTGTAAAAAAGTATTGCCACTATCTTTTGTCTTAAATGTAAAATCTATCGGATTTATTTTATATATAGATTTACCTCCATGTTTTACTATAATTTTATTATTCATATTATTAATCTTTTTCTTAAATGTATCTGCCCTTTTTTTAGTACAGTATAAGACCCATTCTTCATTATCTTTATCTTTATTAATATTTGCTATTTTAATAGAATTACTAGCATTAGCATCAAGTATTAGAGATAATCTTTCACTAATTATAGTCATATGGTTGTTTATGTTAGTTAATTCATCATCATAAATATCTAAATCTTCATATAAACCTTTAACAAATATAGAGGTTTCTAATTTATATATACTTGCATTATATATTTTATTAAAATTAAAAGTTTTATTTAAATATTCTCTAAAATCTGTAAATTTTAAGATATCTTTATCATAATTTTTATAATATTTTTTAATATCATTATTATTAATACATTCTATTAGCTTATTAACATATTCATATGATAAACTACAAGATAGTAAACTATAAGGTTCTATCATGTCTAAGCTTATCAAACGCAAAGTTTTTTCTAAATCTTGAATATTTTTTAAATAATCTCTAATATTTTCATAATATTTATCTTTTCTAAAATTTTCAATTATATTATATCTTTCATTAATTTTATCTTTATCTAGCAATGGATATAATAATCTATCTTTAAACATTCTTTTACCCATAGCAGTCTCACATATATTACATATAGCAAGTAATGATTCATTTTTTCCTTTAAAGTATGAATAATTATTAACCAAATTCAATTGTCGAATTGAATTAGATGTTAATGTTAAATGGTTTGATTCAAAGTGTTCTTTAGGATTCTCTATATTTGTTAAAACATTAACCTTATGTTCTTTAATATAGCTAATCATGTATATATATGATAACCTTAATGCATTTTTTTGATCTAAATTAAAATAATTAAGAGGCTTTAGCATACATTCAACTGTAAATAATTCACTTAATATTTCATTTTGATATGAGGGTTTCTTATATATATTATCATTATAATGGTTTATTCTATAACAATCATGATTTATATCCCATTTATTTATAACATTTTCTCTAGTTAAAGTATAATTTTCTGTTTGGAATATTAGTTCAGAAGGATTATAAAAATTAATCAAACGAGATATTTCATCAATATAATAATTATTATCATTTTCATTTATTATATTATGTAAATAGTTTTTACCCGTTGATAAATCTATAGCAGAAATACCTGCTTCAAAGATATCTTTATTATTATAATTATATTTTTCAATAAATATAGAAAGTAAAAAATTAGTATGTTTTTTATTAAATTCTATATCTGTTCCAGGTGATAATATTCTAGTTACCTTTCTTTCTGGATTGGGTGGTTCAGTCACCTGTTCTACTAGAACAACTGTATAATTATGATTTAGTAAATATGTAAAGTATTTTTCTTGTGCTATTAGAGGAAATCCACCCATATAATAAACTTTTTGTTCTTCACCTGATTTATACCATTTCTTACCTACGACAACATTTAATACATCATCACATATATCAAATATATCTTGTTCTCCCAATTTATTTTCTTCTTCTAAAATAGAACACATTTCAAAAAATGATCCAATTTGCATTAATAAAATAGTTTTATCACCATATATTTTTTTATATTTTTGCAAATATTTATCATATTCAAATATAATATGTTGATTATTCATTATGTCATATTATATTATTATTATATCTTTAATATAATTTGAATTATAACTGTATTATAATTGTAAATATATATGAAAATAGAAGTTATACAAAATAATGATATAGAAGATATAAATAATAGTAAAAGTAATATAATTGAAAACAAATTATGTAGTATAATTGGTCTATTTATATATTTAATAGGAATATGTGTTCTTGGTTTTTTAGTTACTAATATAGTATTAATAATATATCTAGATGATTATATAGATGAAATAGTAAATATACACAAAATATATTGGATATATATTATTTATGTAGTTACTGGAATATTTATAACTGTTGTATATAATATATATTCATATTGTAAAAGAAAATGTGATAATCATAATCACGAAATATAAATATAGGTGGAGCACCACCATGTTGCTTAGAACCGCCAGCTATATAACCATTTCTTCTAAATGCTTTAAATGATCTATCTTTTGACCAAAAATCATGTATTTGATCAGCGGAATTAACAATAGATATATATTATAATTTAAATCATCTGTATATAAATTTGTATCCATTGATTATTAATATAATATATATATATTATATTAATAATATTTTGTATTTATTCGTCTAAGGGTTCTAGATCTCCTTTGTGGATTTTCATTCGCCCAACTAGATTGCATTTCTTCTGTCGTTTGCCCATTAACCATTAAATTGTCTAGTCTTTTTTCTAAATTATTAAATTTAGTAGTTTGTGTTTCAAAATCATTATCATATGTATGAAATGTTGATAAATTATTAAATTTTTCAAGTAATCCATCAAAAGATAATTTAGGTTCATTATCTTTCATATCTTGTGGCAGTGACATTGATGTAAATTCCATTTGTTCTTTTACATTACCACTTAGTTTTGTATTATATAATTCACTTAACCTAGATTCTATATCTTCAGGTGTCATAGTATTTGTATCTAATAAGTTAGACATAGATTTTTTATTACTAGGTATATATGGTGTTGCTTTTAGATCCATTATAGTATTATATATATAAAAAATTTGAAATGATTTAAAATTAATTTAATATATTATACTATAATAAAGAATGATTAATTTGATGCTAAATGTGCTTTTTGCTTATCCTCTATTCGTAGATGGACAGAATTTAATTGGATCCAGTCATGATGATCATGGATGTGTATCAGATGGAGGTTATCAGTGGTGTGAATCTGCAGGAGCTTGTATTAGACCTTGGATGACAGAATGCACCACTGTAAGTGCTCCAGCCCCTGTCTCTGCTCCTGCTCCTGCTCCAGCCCCTGTGCCAGCACTAGTAGATGAAAACGGTTTTTGTCATGATTCTCCTATACAACTTTGCCGTATGATGTGTAGAAAACCAGATTGTAAGTCAGGGCAATGTGCTATGAGACAAGGTTCTTGTTGTAGTTTTACTTGTATGGATACAGGTTCCCACTTGCAACATCCAACCGACCCTCTCCCACCAACCGACCCTCTCCCACCAACCCTTCCACATCCAACTAATAATAATATCCCAACGAATTGTCTTTCTTGGTTTGATGGTTGTAATACTTGTTCAGTTGTAAATGGACGAGTCGGTGGTTGTACTATGATGATGTGTTTTAGACAGGGGACACCTGAATGTAGGGCATATGTTCCAAATTCTAATAATTGTGTTTCTGATTCTGATTGTGATAGTAACCATTTCTGTAGACCAACTTTAAATGTATTAGATAGTCCAAAAACATGTACAAGTTATTCTCAGAAGGATGAAACTTGTGGAGGTATGACAATGTCTAATAGACAAAGTAGATGTCATCCAACTTTAGAATGTGTGAATACTATGGGTCCAATGATCGCCGATGCTCCTGGAAGGTGTCTAGAACACTGTCCTCATACAGGTCAACATAGAGACCAATATGGAAACTGTATTGATCCAAATTGTCGTTCATGGTTTGATGGGTGTAATACTTGTCAAATTGGATCAAATGGTCAGCTTGCTTGCACAGAGATGTATTGTAGATCTCCGTCTAGAAATGCACATTGTCAATCTGTATCAAACCAACATACATTAAATATTGGCGATACCTGTTACAGGTTTTGTGAAGATAGTTCTGAATTAACTGTGAGTATGAGAGATAAATGTCCAACCGGTTCAACTTGCTCTTCTCAATCAACATCAATGGTATCATTTGATACTTGTGGTCCAAGAGCACATGTTTGTATGCCTGTTGCACATTAAATATATTATGATAAATGTATACTAGTTGTAAATAAGGTATTTTTTTAGTTTATTTTATATTTTTATAATATTTATAAATTATAAATGTTAAAAGTTGGGATAACAGATGCATTTGACGGGAGAAATTGTTGGAATAACGGTATGAAATTAAATGTAATGTTATGGCATGATTTTTTTAAAAAATGTAATTATGATATAACAATTTTATGCCCTAAAGAAGTTACTCACGATAAATATAAAAATTTAAATTTTAATAAAATATATGATAGTAATAACGTTATAATAGAAAATTATAGAGAATTATATCCAGAATTATATGATTTTGATGTAGTATTTAATATAGGATTTTATTCTTACGATTATTTCATGACTATTAAGGATAATGGTATAAAATTAATATATATAATGCTTGGTAGTACTTACCATAATGATGTTCATTATATCACCGATGACAATGAACGCTACAATATCCATTGTGATAATATATTTGATGAAATATGGATAAGTCCGCATTTCAAGTATTGTCAAGAGTATTATAAAATACGATGGAAAACTGAACATGTTTACTTATGTCCTTATTTTTGGGGAAATAATTTATTTTCAGATGATATATTAGATAATGTTTTAAAGGATATTAATAATTTAAAAATAGGAATAGTTGAACCAAATATAGAACAAGCTAAAAATTGTATAATACCATTTACTATATGTGAAGCAGCTGAAAAATATATATCAAATGTAAAAATATATAGTGCTTTACATTTAAAAAATAATAAATTTTTTTATAAATATTTAATTACGTCAGAATTACATAAAAAACAAAAATTAAGTATAGAACCTCGCCAAGCTATGGATGATATATTAACTAAATGGACAAACTGCATAGTATCATATGTAGAAGATTGTGATTTAAACTATGTTGCTTTTGAATGTTTTTATTTGGGCATTCCATATATACATAATTCACCTATGTTAAAAGATTATGGTTATTATTATCCTCGTTTAAGTATATCTAAAGGTGTTGAACAAATAAAATATGTTATTCAAAACCATAATAGAGAAGAATATATAAAAAAACATAAACCATTATTAGAAAAATATTCTATTAATAATCCAACATATATTGCATGGACACAAAAAAAGTTAAATAAAGAAATTAATTTTGATTGTGAATAAGTTTATTTATTCTGTGCTATAAGAACCCACGTTTCTAATGCATCTTGATAATCTTTGATGTCCAACTTTAATTTTTCATTTTCAAGTTTTAATTTTGTATAAATATCTTCATTCAAATAATTATCCTTAATATCTTTCCTCCATTTATATATCTGTTTTTTTTTACTTTTATTTAATTTACCATTCTTATTTATTAGTTTTGTTGGATAATTATATTTGCGTTTATATATATTTTTATTATTATCTTCTTTTTTATTATCTACATCATTTATTAACATTTTAATATTCATTTTAATATTAGTATTTGTATTTATTAAATCCATTGTATTTATTATTATTCATAATAAAATTCAAATTATAAACGGGATATACAATCATAAGAAAAAGGTCCAATTACTTTATAATTATTCTTCTTCTGAAGCAATAATGTTTCTCTATAACTAGCAAATTTTAATGGGTCTACCTTAGATCCATCACTCATCCGACACCGCTGTCTACATCTAAGAGAATGTAAATTAGCATCAAAAATTATAATTTTTTTATTGTTTTCAGACTTGGTATAAATTCTCTGAACCGCCATTAATTATAAATATAATAAATAATAAATGTTTAAATAGATTCTTTTATAATATTTAAAGCCTCTTTTAAAGTTTCTACTACTTTTTTTTGTTTTTCTGTTGCTCTTAACATTGTTTCTAATTTTTTAACTTCACTATCTAATTGAAGTTTATTAAATAAATAAGCTGTCTTTAATGGATTTTTTGGTTCATATAATAATAAAGGAGATACTTTATCATTGTCGCTATCACTATCGCTATCACTATCGCTTCCCATTTATATAATATAACTAAGTTAAATTATACAGAATATTAAAATTTTAAAAATTTAAATTATAATCCACCATATAATACAAAAGTTTCTCTAGCTTTTCTAGAACATTCTGGTAAATGTTTATAATATTCATTAAATAAAAAATTAGTTTCACAATTATAGCAATACTTATTTGTTGCTAGTAAAGGAGATTCTTCTTTTATTTTAAATTTTTTATTTTTAGAAAATGATATACAACAACCCATATAATATTTATAATATTTTATTTATTAAACCATATTTTAAACATGTCTCTGCATCCCAGATAATATCATGGACTAGAATCTTATCTAATTCCTTTTTTAATAATCTATTATTTGTTCTTTCATTCATATATTTTTTCATATCTTTCATTAAGATATCATTATTTATCATATCATCCTTACATTCGCTATACTTGCCATTACAACCACTCCGTATTTCATGAATTAACATATAAGCATGTTTCCTAATATATCTTTCTTGTCCTGCTAGAGCAATTAGTACTCCGGCGCTAGCTACACAACCTTCACATATTGTTACTATTCTAACAGTAGATTCCAATATTATGTCTATTATAGCTAAAGCAGCATATAAATCCCCCCCATCACTACATATATGTAAATATATTGGTATATCATTATCTAACATATTTGCATTTATAGAATTAACATATTTAGTGGCCTCATCAATTGCTTTTATTAATTTAAATACAGAGGGTGGTTCCACATCAGAATAAAACATTATTTTATTATTAGTAACTGATATTAAAGCATTTTCTTCTGTTACTGTTTCTGTTTCTTCTGAATCATTACGCTTTCTTTTAGACATAATATATATTTATATTATGTTTTATGTTTAAATTATATTAAAGATTAAAAATTTATTAAATAAAGAAATTCTTAAATAATGAATCTATAACTAAATGATCATTCATTAGTAACATCATGTTATTAACAGATTTCTTGCATTCTCCGTTTACTATATGGGGTGTTACTATATATTTTTGTGAGCCGTCTTGTTGTTCTGTAACTACAAAATTATAAAATCTTGGGGACTCCTCAATTTCGCTGCCATTAGGTGTCCAATCGCCAGCCACAGACGTGCCCGAAGATGACAAATAATCAGTAGGGACAGCAACTATACCATTACCGCTGCCATTTACAAGATTATGATTGTTATACTTTATGTTATAATTACTCTCAATAGAGTTGGGCGTTATAGCTCTTGGTTCCCGGAGCTTCCAAGTTACTTGTTCTAAATTACACTTAACGATTCGGCTTGGATCCTTCATTCCCGGTGGGTTGAAGTCATTCGAGACTGAGTTGTGGGGGGTAACTGCATAAGCACCTTTAATATACCAATCTAGGATTGATGTAGTACTGTCGGTGGTGACAAAATCACCAACCTGCTGTATAGTATTAAGTTCCCAGTCAGCTGTGCTGTTAGTTACGAAATTATTAACATTAATAGGTCTAGTAAAGTCACCCTTACATTCACAATAAGTACATGTCAATCCTACTGCTGTGTTTTGTGCTGCAAACTTTTTGTCCTCTGAATCAAATGCGTTATATAATACTCCAAGCTCTTTAAGTATGGTGCCATCCGATAGGTTGCCGGGGCGCTCAAGGCTCTCCGTTTTCATCACGTTTTCCGGGAAGCCCGTCGTTGGGATATAAGTATCAAATCCTGGTAATATTGTATATGTAACACTACATTTATCATTTTGCCAAAGGCCGTTGGTGGTTGATATATAAGGACATATAATAAAGCGATTAGTATCATCATCTGTGGCCTCTCCTGAAGAAGTTGAAATTTCTATAAGCATTATAGGTAAATCACTGCCCTGGTTGGCTTGCGCTGCATATTCAAATTTAATACTATGTAAATTAGCTAATTTAATATTCGACGATTGCCCCAATCCAATGCTTTTATTAACAGGTATATGTATAGCAACTCCATTCGTATTTAGTAACCAACCTTGAGAGGCTGTCGATTCAGTATCTCCTGGTTTCATTGGACTAATCTTACTAAAACTATTATTAGCGAATAGATTTTTGTCGTCAATGATTTCCTGGCTACTGTATGTAACTGGCATAACTTGGTTATCCGGTTCATTGAAGTTTCTATAATAGTCTAATTTATTATTATTGTCTGATTTAGTTATTTGAGTTGATAAATCACTCGAAATAGTCGTTACTCTAGTTGTTTCATTAGATAAATCACTTGAAACACCCGATATTTTAGTTGTCTGAGTTGATAAATCACCTGAAATAGTCGTTACTCTAGTTGTTTCATTAGATAAGTCACCCGAAATAGTCGTTACTCTAGTTGTTTGAGTTGATAAATCACCCGAAACACCTGATATTTTAGTTGTTTGAGTTGATAAGTCACTTGAAACACCTGATATTTTAGTTGTTTGAGTTGATAAATCACCTGAAATAGTCGTTACTCTAGTTGTTTCATTAGATAAGTCACCCGAAATAGTCGTTACTCTAGTTGTTTCATTGGATAAATCACTCGAAATAGTCGTTACTCTAATTGTTTCATTAGAT